>Ga0207706_10002969_pt1 | contig 16362 bp, 17 predicted proteins | sample KBSC53metaG_FD_184318 | JGI IMG/M metagenome (GOLD analysis project Ga0207706, IMG submission 184318) | Corn rhizosphere microbial communities from Kellogg Biological Station, Michigan, USA - KBS C5-3 metaG (SPAdes) (version 2) | ecosystem: Host-associated > Plants > Roots > Rhizosphere > Soil ... | reverse complement strand
CCGCCAGCGTTTGGCAGGTGATGGCGGTGGCACGCCCTGCGCGATGCTTCTTGGGGTGGCGCTGGTTCATGGTCATCCGATCGAAATGAGCGACAGCGCACCCTGGCGCCGTCCGATGATGTTCAGCAGGTTGTTCAGCGCGGCTTCGCTGCCCGGCGCGGCGCGGGCCTCGCCGCGGAAGCGCAGCTGGCCGGCGCCCCATTGGCCCGAGCCGTTGAGCTGCAGCGCGCCGTCGAGCGTGCTGAGATTGATCTGCGTGGGCGTGACGCCGCGCGGGTCGCCCTGCAAGGTGAGGCGGTAGCTGCCGAGCGTGTCGAGCGTCGACAGGCGGGACGATGCGCCCAGCAGCATCAGGTCGGCCTGGCCGCCGAGGCGGCTGCGGCCCTGCACGGTTTCGAAGCTCAGGCCCGGCGACGTGAGCTTGACCACGCCGCCGAGTTGCAGCGTGTTCCACGGTGTGCCCAGGCCGGCGAGCCAGGCCGCGGGCCATTGCGCGATCCAGCCGGTGGCCTGCGCTGCCGGCGGGGGGACCAGTTCAGCACTCATGCGGTTGAAGCCCGGGTGCAATTGCAGCGCGAGCTCGCCGTTGATGCAGCAGTCCTGCCGGAGCTTGAGCTGCAGGCCGAAGCCCTTGAGGCCGAGGTCCCAGGCCAGCCGGCCCGGCAACGCACTGGCGTCGCGGCTCTCGGGGCCGCCGGTCAGCACCAGCACGGCGCTGCCCGACCAGACCGTGCCGCGCGCTTCGGTCAGCAGCAGGCGGCCGTTGGTGGAGGAGGCGATGCTGCGCGCCAGCCAGCCGGCCGGCGCGAAGGCGATCAGGCCGACGATCACGCCGGCCGCGATGCCCCAGCCGCCCCAGCGGGTGGCGGCGTTGCGCGCGCTCTGCCACGCCAGCTCGGCAAGGGTCGATTCCGCGAAGCCGGTGCGCGCGAAGCGCTTGCGGCGCCTGGCAGGCAGCCACGAGAGCGTGTCGGAGAACTTCACGGCGCGCTGCCTCCGAGGCTGACGACGACAGTGCCGTTGTAGCCCTGCGCGCTGCGGCTCAGCTGGGCCTCGACCGGCCGGGCATGTGCGCCGCTGCGCGCTTCCGAGAGCCAGCCGCGCAACTGCTCGCCGCTGACGTTGGTGAGCGTGAGGATCGCGCGGTCGCCCTGCATCGCCAGCCGGCCTTTCTCGCCGAGCCGGTCGGTCGCGGCTTTCAGCGCCATCGCCGATTGCGCGGCCGACAGCGGCGTGGCGTTGCGCAGCTCGCGCGCTTCAGCGGCCAGGCGCTGCATCTGCTGCAGCTGGGTGTCCAGGCGGTCGAGCTGGACCGGCGCTTCGCGCAGCGTGCGCCATGCCGGCTGAATGAAGACCAGCCACACGACGAACAGGCCGAGCACCGTGCAGGCGATCGCGACGAGCCGGCGCTCGCGCGCGGCCAGCGCCTGCCAACGGGCGCGCACCATGATGCGCCAAGCCGTCAGCGCCGGCGGGAGGGCGATGCGGGCGGTGTTCAAGAGGTGCCTCCTGCCGCGGGCGCGCGGCTCACGACGAGGTTGCCGCGGTCGAGGTCGACCTGCCAGCCGGCGGGCCGCAGCTGGCTGCGGAACTGCCCGATCTGCGCTTCGGTCCAGCCGGCGGCGCCGAGCGTCAGCCGGCCCGGCTCGAAGCGCAGGCTCTCGACCGGCGGACGGTCGATGGGCCAAGCCGAGGCGGCGGCGGAGAGCAGGGCCTCCAGGTCATCCTCGCTCGGGCGGCCGGCCGCGATGCGCAGCGCTTCGGTCTCGCGCCGCATCTGCACCGGCGCATCGACCACGACGCGCACCTTGGGGTGGGTGCTGCGCAGCAGCTCGGTCATCGCCACCTGCTTGTTGGCGACGGCCGCGCGCTGGTGCCAGGCCCAGAGGTTGAGGCCGGCGAGGTTCATCAGCAGCAGGCCGATCAGGCCCCAGCGGACCGGGCGCCAGCCCGGGCTGAGGAAGCGCAGCCATGCATCGCGCAACGCGCGCGCGCCTCGGTGGCGCGGCGCCAGGTCGAACTGGCGGATGTTCCACAGCGAGCGCGCGGCCTGCAACGCGCGCTGCTCGGCCGACAGCACCATCACCGGCGCGCCCAGCCAGCGCTCGGCCGGCGCCGCCGCGGCCGGCGTGGCCGACCAGCGCGCGGGTTGTGCGGTCTGCGCCGGCAGCATCGCGCGTGCGAGGCTGCCCTGCAGGCGCACGCAGGCGACGCCATCGGCATCGGACCATACCAGCGTCATGCGCTCGGTGCCCGCGGCCGCATCGCCTTCGGTGCCCTCGGCGAAGTGCCCCAGCGGCACATCGTCGGGCCACGAAGAGGGCACGACGCGCTCGACCCGGACGTTGGCCTTCTCCAGGATGGCCAGTTCCTCGGCCAGCCAGGCCCGGTTGACGGCCGCGACCCACGTCGGCTGGCCGGCGCCAGCGCCCGGCGCCAGCGCGAGGTGCGTGGCCTCGGGCTCGTCGAGCAGCACTTCCTCGAGCACGCCGATCAGCGCCGCCCGCATGCGCGCGGCCGGGGCCTTGGGCAGCGTGATGCGGTGCCAACCGACATCGCTGTCGGACAGCACCGCGACGACGCTGTCGGCGCGCGGCATCAGCGCCGGCGCGCAGCGGCCCTGCGCGCCGATGGCAAGGCCGTCGGGGCTCAGCACATAGCTGAACTCGCCGCTGCTCTGCGACGACGTCGCCACGTCGCCGCCCGAGGCAGGGGGCCGCGGGCGCGGTGGAATCAGGACCACGAGAATCGACATAAGTGAACTAGGCTAGCGTCTTTGTTCTCGGTCGGCAACGGTGAAGTCAATTAAATCAAAGACTTACGAACCGTTGTTGTAGCGTGATCGCAGCATTGTGCCGCGTCTTTCGGAAGCGTCTTCACGTGCTGCCGGCGTACAGGCTGACCCGCTCGCGCCGCAGCGCGACGATGTCGAGCCCGCGGCGCTGAACCAGCGATCGCTCCTGCAGCACCCGATCGCCCAGCCGCACCTGGCCGGTCACCTCGAAGAAATTGGAGCGCACGTCGAGCCGCTGCGTGCCGGTCTCGACGCCGCTGGGTAACAAGGTCTTGGCGTCCTCGAGCTTGTTGAACGGGTCGCGCTGCCGGGCCTGCACGATGCGCTCCGCGCTGCCGAGGTCCAGCCCCTCGACCACCGCGGCCAGCACCTCGCGCGGCGCGGTGTTGATGTTCACCGGCGTCGCTTCCGGCAGCAGCACGATCCAGGCCTTCAGCCTCTCGAGGTCCGCGCGCTGCACGCCCAGCCACACCAGCTGGTCGACGGTTTGCGGTGCCACCGCCGCGCCCTCGGTGCTGCCGCTCCAGCTGTTGCGCAGGCCTTCGGCGAGCTGCGTGCCGATCTCCGCCGACAAGCCGGCGATCTCGCACAGCCGCTGCAGGATGCGCAGCTCCTCCGGCACAACCTTGCCCTCCTGCACGAGGTTGCGAAGGTTGTAGCGCGACTGCGCATCGGCGATCGCACCGGACAGAAAGGCCTCGGGACCGGCATCGTCGTCGGCGTTGTTGTTCTTGTCGGCCGCGAGAAAACTCGACAGCCTGGCCTCCGCCAGCGGCACCGCCCAGGGCTCGCCGAGATGATCGGGGCCTCCGTTGCGGGCGTCTTCGCGCAGGATCAGGCGGGCCCAATCGAGCGCGCCGGTGAGGATCCACGCCGACTGGGTGCGGGCGCGCTCGGCGGTCTCGACCTGGATCGAGCGCCATTGCGCCCACACCATGCCCGCCGCCAGCGTCGTGATCAGCGTCAGGATGATCATCGCCAGCAGCAGCGCGGCGCCCTGCTGGCGGCGCTTGGCGGGAACGGCCCGGCGACTCATGGCTGCGACTGCGGCGCGAGCAGCACGTCGCGCGTGAGGGTGCCCTGCAGCGGCGCACCGGAGAAGTTGAGCACCATGCGCACGCCGGTCGGCAGCACCTGGCGAGCTGCGGCAGGGGCGCCGCCGGCTTCCTTGGGCGTGCCGCTGCTACCGCCCGCCGCTACGTCGTTGCTCGACTGGCAGTTGCTCCAGCTGTTGTTGCGATAGCAGTACAGCTGCCAGCTGCCGACACCATCGAGCGCATCCAGGTGGCCGGGCTCGTTGCCCATCAGCTGCTGGCTGCGCATCCAGCTCTCCTGCAGCTCGTTCGCGCGGGTGACGACCGGGCCGGTCCAGCGTGTCCAGTGGTTCTCGCGCACTGTCCACGCCACCATCTGCACACCGCCTTCGGCCCGCCGCGTCAGCCGCAGGGTCGCGCCGTCGAAGGCCAGCGGCGGCACCGCGACGCTGTCGTGCAGTGCTGCGAGGTCCTGCTCCCATTGCATCAGCACCGTGCCGACGCGCAGCGTCTGCTCCATGCGCTGCTGGCCCGAGGCCCGCGCCCGCGCGATGCCGTCGACGCCCTGCCAGGCCATCGCGGCCAGCAGCGCCATCACGAACAGTGCGACCAGCACCTCGACCAGCGTGAAGCCCTGTGCTCGCCGCATCTCAATACCTCGGCAGCACGGTGGACACGGTGAGCAGCGGCAGGCCGGCCTCGTCGCTCACGGCCGCGTCGACGCGGCGGAAGTTCGGGTTGGGTGTCGGCCGCACGAGCAGCTTGCCGAGGTAGCGGCGGCCCATCTGCTCGCAGGAGAAGTCGATATCGCCGACGCCGGGGAACTGGCGGCTCAGCTTCAGCCCGGTGAGCTGGTTGTCGGCGCACCACTGCGCCGCAGTGACGTCGGTCAGCCGCTGCGCATTGTTGGTCAGCGCGCCGGCTGCCTTGATGCCGGCGGTCAGCGCCACGGCGACGATCGCCACGGCCACCAGCACCTCGATCAGCGTGAAGCCGCGGCGGATCATGGTGCGGTGTCGCCGCTGCTGTCGGTGATCGCAAACGGCCCGAGCCCGTCGGTGCTCAGCACGAGCCGGTGCCGGTCGAGTCGCAGCAGGATGCGCTGGGCCGGGATGATCGCCTCCGGCCCCAGCACGACGGCGCGGGCGCCGACGATCTCGGCCTGCACGTCATCGTTGAGCCAATGGGTCGGCATGTGCGACGAGGGAGGCAGGCCCACGAAACGGAACTTGTCGGCCTGTGGGGTGCCGGTGTCCAGCGTCAGCGGCTCCCAGCGGGCCGCGAGCCCGGAGGCGCGCGCCTCTGCGCGGGCCGATTCGAGCAGCGCCGCGAGGCGCACGCCTTCGCGCTCGAGCTGGCTGTCGGCCGGATCGCGCAACGCGAGGCTGGCGACGCCGACCGCGATCGCGATGATCGCGACCACGACCATCAGCTCGATCAGCGTGAAGCCGCGCGCCGGTTGCTGGTTCACTGCCAGGAGCCGATGTCGGCGTTCTTGCCTTCGCCGCCGGCCTGCCCGTCGGCGCCGAAGCTGAAGACGTCGATCTCGCCCTTCACGCCGGGGTTCAGGTACTGGTAGGGGCGGCCCCACGGGTCGTTGGGCAGCTTGTCGAGATAAGGCTTCCAGTTCGGCGGCACCGTGCCGGCGGTGGGCTTGTGGACCAGCGCATCCAGGCCCTGCTCGGCACTGGGGTAGCGCTGGTTGTCGAGCTTGTAGAGCTTGAGGGCCTGCATCAGGTTGTTGACGTCGGTGCGCGCGGCGGTGATGCGCGCATCGTCGGCCCGCTCGAGCACGTTGGGCACGATCAGCGCGGCCAGCACGCCGATGATCACCACGACGACCATCAGTTCGATCAGCGTGAAGCCGTGCGGACGGCGGGAGCGCAAGCGTTGGAGAGGGCTGCTCATCATGCGGGTAAGGTGATGAAGAAGGCGCGCTCGTGGCGCGGGCGGAACCCTGGCCTGAAGCCGCGGGGCTTTGAATCATAATCGTCGAATGACGGCACGTTTGTCAGCGTTCTTCGTGTGGGCGGCTCTCGCTGCGACGGCGGTGTTCTGGGCTCTGCGCCTGGGCAATGTGTCGCCGACCGCGCCGGCCCATACCGTGCCCGTGAGCGGCGTCAGCCTGCCGCACGGCGACCTCACCCGCCTGTTCGGCGCCGAGCCGCCCCCGGTGGCCGCCGCCGAAACCCCGATGCCCGAGATCAGCAGCCGCTTCCGCCTGATCGGCGTGGTGGCGCCGCGTACGGCGGGCGGGCCGGGGATCGCGCTGATCTCGGTCGACGGCAAGCCGCCGCGCGCCTTTCGCGCCGGTGCTGCGGTGGATGGCGACCTGGTGCTGCAGTCGATCGAATCCCGCGGTGTGGCGCTGGGCCCGCGTGGCGCTGCTGCTCAGGCGCGGCTCGAACTGCCGCCGTTGCCGCCTCCGGCCACCGGGAGCCTGCCGCCGGCCGGGCTGGTCGCCGCGGGTGCGTCTCCGGCGCCGGTGGGCATGCCTGCGCCGCCTGCGGCTGCTGGCCGGTTCGGCGCATCGCCAATGCCGGTGCCGGCGCCTCCGGCACCCAGTGCCTCGGCGCCGCCCGGTGAAGGTGCGATGCCACCTTCGCGCTGATCGAGAACAAACCGGCCTTGTGCCGGTTTTTTCATGCCGTGGCCTCTTCGCCTGCGTGCTCCAGCAGCGCAGTGGCGCTACGGATCAGCGGCCAGGCGAGTGCGGCACCGGTTCCGTCGAGCGTGTCGAGGCCAAGCTCTAGCATCGCCGAGGCCTGGAACAGGGCGAGCGCCTGATCGAGCCCCCGGTGAGCGTGGCTGCGGCTGAAAAGACAGTAGTCAGCGACGGACTCGGCGATGCTGCAGGCCACGCGCAATGCCGCACAGGCACCGATGCCGTCGACGACGATCAGATGCCGCTTGCCGGCCGCCACGAGCATCACGCCGACCATCATCGCGATCTCGAAGCCACCGAAAGCGGCCAGCACTTCGACAGGATCCGCCACCTCCAGATGCCGCCCTTGCGCCCCCTGCGCCACGACCATCAGGTGTGCCAGCCGCTCGGGGCGTGTGCTCGCGCCGTTGAACAGGAAGTCGCGGACGGGGATCTGGCTCAGGCGCGACAGGACCAGCGCCGCGCTTTCGTGGCTGCCGACGCCCAAGGCACTGCAGGCCACCGCGTTGCCGGCAAGGCTGTCGCCGATTTCCATGCCGGCGCGGATGGCCGCATGTGTCTGGTCGAGCGACATCGCCGCCCCGACACGCGCGTTGCGCGTGCCGTGGGCGATCTTGCGCATCAGCAGGTGGTCGTGCGGTAGCAGGCGGTCGGCCAGGCCGGCATCGACCACCGTGAACTGCAACCCTTGCAGCCGCGCGAGCGCCGGCAGCGGCAAGCTGCCTTCCAGCAGCTGCCGCACGACGGTGCTCGTCGGCGGCGTCTGAGGCTCGGCGATGCCGTCGACGGCAATGCCATGGTCGGCCGCGAACACCAGCAACTGCGGCGCATGGAGGTGTGGCCGCATCGTGTTCTGCATCTTCCCGAGGCGAAGCGCCAGCAGTTCCAGCTCGCCGAAGCCGCCGCTGACGGCCGCGCGGCGCTGCAGAGCGTCCTGCAGCGCCTGCTCCAGCGTGGGGTTCGAGGTCGGAACGATCAGCGAGCGGTTCATCGACATGACAGGCGACACCACAGGTCAGCGCAGGAACAGCCGATATACCGGGTTGTCCGTCTCGTTGATGTATGGGTATGCCAGGCTGTCGAGAAACGCGTGCAGCGCCTTGCGATCGCCGCGCGGCACCTGGATGCCCACCAGGATGCGGCCGTAGTCCGCGCCCTGGTTGCGGTAGTGGAACAGGCTGATGTTCCAGTCAGGGTGAAGCGACGACAGGAAGCGCATCAGCGCGCCGGGCCGCTCGGGGAAGATGAAGCGGTACAGCTGCTCGTCCCGGGCGAGCTCGGAACGGCCGCCGACCATGTGGCGGATGTGCTGCTTGGCCAGTTCGTCGTCGGTGAGGTTGACGGTCGCGAAACCATGGCGCACGAAGTTGCGCTCGATCTTGTCGGCCTCGTCGCGGCCGCTGATCGCAATGCCGACGAACACATGCGCGACGTTCTGGTCCGAGATCCGGTAGTTGAACTCGGTGACGCTGCGCGGGCCGATCAGCTCGCAGAAGCGCTTGAAGCTGCCGCGCTCCTCGGGCATCGTCACCGCGAACAGCGCTTCGCGCTGCTCGCCCACCTCGGCACGCTCGGCGACGAAACGCAGGCGGTCGAAGTTCATGTTCGCGCCGGAGGTGATGGCCACGAAGGTCTTGCCCTTGAGCTTGTGCGTCTCGACGTACTGCTTGATCGCGGCCACGCCCATGCCGCCGGAAGGCTCGAGGATGCTGCGGGTGTCCTGGAACACGTCCTTGATCGCGGCGCACACCGCATCGGTGTCGACGACGACGAAGTCGTCGACCAGCTCGCGCGCGACACGGAAGGTTTCTTCGCCGACCAGCTTCACTGCCGTGCCGTCGCAAAACAGCCCCACGTCGTTGAGCTGAACCCGCTTGCCGGCGCGCACCGATCGCACCATCGCGTCGGACTCGGTAGTCTGCACGCCGATCACCTTGATCTCCGGCCGCACCGCCTTGATGTACGACGCGACGCCCGAGATCAGCCCGCCGCCGCCGATGGCGACGAAGACCGCATCGATCGGGCCTTCGTGCTGGCGCAGGATCTCCATTGCGATCGTGCCTTGTCCGGCGATCACGTCGGGATCGTCGAACGGATGGACGAAGGTATAGCCGTGGCGCTCCTCGAGTTCGAGCGCATGCAGGTAGGCGTCGGAATAGCTCTCGCCGTGCAGCACCGCCTCGCCGCCGAGCGCCTTGACGCCGTCGATCTTCACGCGGGGCGTCGTCACCGGCATCACGATCACGGCCTTGCAGCCGAGTTGCCGGGCGGCCAGCGCCACGCCTTGCGCATGATTGCCGGCCGAAGCGCAGATCACGCCACGGGCCAGCTGCTCCTGCGAAAGATGCGCCATCTTGTTGTAGGCGCCGCGCAACTTGAAGCTGAACACCGGCTGCGTGTCCTCGCGCTTCAGGAGAACCTGGTTGCCGAGCCGTTTCGAGAGGTTCTTCGCGGGGTCCAGCGAGGACTCGATTGCCACATCGTAGACCTTGGCCGTCAGGATCTTCCGCAGATAGTCGATCTGCGGTCGTGCGGTGCCCGAGCGCAAGCTGCGCGTCGTCGGGCGGGGCGTCTTGGGTGCGCCGGCCATGGTCTGTGGTCCTCCAGGGGGTCGAGTCTTGTGCGGCGCCGCATGATACGCGGGCGCATCGAGACAAAGAAAAAGGCCCGAAGCTTGCGCTTCGGGCCGAATCCACCATTGGAGGAGGTGGAGGAGACAATCATCACGTTCGCCGGATATCGCGAACACGGAAGCAAGTTTAACGGTTCCTTTGCTGCGCTGCAATAAGTACGACCGTCCGATGGGTAGAGGGGCCTCTCCAGCGCGTGCACAATTCACATTCACACTCGCGCTTGTCTTCTTGTACAGACAAGCGCTCCGCGGAGAACCACAGCGAATGGAATGCACGATCAACTGGATGCCGGCGAGCGGCATGGGCTTCGTGGCCGAAACGGGCAGCGGGCATCTGCTGACGATGGATGGCGCGCCCGATGGGGGTGGCCGGAATCTCGCGCCGCGTCCGATGGAAACCTTGCTGGCCGGTGCCGGCGCCTGCACTGCCTATGACGTGGTGCTGATCCTCAAGCGCGGCCGCCATCAGGTGATCGGCTGCCAGGTGAAGGTGCAGGCGGAGCGCGCACCTGTCGATCCCAAGGTGTTCACCCGCATCCAACTCCATTTCGTCGTGACCGGCCGAGACCTTCCCGAAGCCGCGGTGGCACGGGCGATCGAGCTGTCGCACGAAAAATATTGCTCTGCGACCATCATGCTGAGCAAGACGGCCGAGGTCGTGACCAGCTACGAGATCGTCGCTGGCTGAACGGATCGCTCAGATGTGGTGCGCGGTGGTCGTCATCACCTTGGCGGCGGCCCGCATGGCCCAGCGCACGGGCGTCGGCAACGGCAAACCCCCTGCCTGTTCAGCCTGTTCCGCATGGCGCGCTTCGTCGGCCTTCATCTGCTCGACGATCGCGCGCGAGCGGCCGTCTTGCAGAGGCAGGCGATCGAGGTGGCTCGCCAAATGCTCTTCGACCTGTCGTTCGGTTTCAACGACAAAGCCGAGGCTCACGCGATCGCTGATGCGTCCAGCCACCAAGCCGATACCAAAGGCGCCGGCGTACCACAGCGGATTGAGTCGGCTGGGCCGGTCGGCCAGCTCCGAGAGCCGTTGTTCCGTCCATGCGAGATGGTCGACCTCGTCGCGTGCCGCCGCGGCCATCTGCGCACGCAACTCCGGTGAACGGCCACTCAGGGCCTGGGCCTGGTAGAGCGCCTGGGCACACACCTCGCCCACGTGATTGACGCGCATGAGCGCCCCAGCAAGACGGCGCTCCTCGCCGGTCATTTCACCTGTGGGCGCGGTGGGCGCAGGGCGCGACGCGCGCGCCGCGTTCGACAGCGTGCGCCGCGCGTCGTCGAGCACGGTCAGCAGTGGATCCAGGCCTTTGAATGAACTGAGCATGGCTCAAAGAATAGCCGACGTCCGCGGGTCGACGTCCTCGTGCGCAGCGGTTGTTTGCACTGGTATATCCCTTGGTTGTTACGGTTCAGCGGGCACGTTGCTATCAGACAACAGCGAGGCCGTTTTTCTGATCCAACGCTTTGCAACCCGCAGAGGCGTCTGGTGCAATAGCAGCAACTTCCGATGAGGAGGTTGGCCTGATCAGCCCCTTACCGGGTGACTCCCCCGATCGGGACCTCTTGTTCAACCTAGGAGATAGTTGCAATGAAAAAATCTCTGCTCGCTCTCGCCGTGCTCGGCGCTTTCGCTGGTGCCGCTTCGGCTCAGTCGTCTGTCACCCTGTACGGCAAGATCGACGTCGGTGGTGTGTATGACAGCGGCGCCATTGGCACCAATGCCAAGTCTGTTCGCATTTCGTCTGGCGTCAGCGGCGGCTCGCGCCTGGGCTTCAAGGGCGTCGAGGATCTGGGTGGCGGTCTGAAGGCCAGCTTCCAGATCGAAACCGGCTTCTGCGCTGATTCCAACGCCGGCGCTCCGAACTTCTGCACGGGCGGCAATAACTTCATGGGCCGTCAGGCTCACGTCGATCTGTCGGGTGGCTTCGGTAACGTGGCCCTCGGCCGCCAGTACACCCCGGGCTTCCTGAACGTGACCACCGTGGATCCGTTCGGCACGGGTCTGGCTGGTCAGGTGACCAACCTGTTTGACGAAGCTGGTTCTGCCAAGGGCAACCCCCGCGTCAACAATGCCGTGATTTACACCACCCCCAACATGGGCGGTTTCACGGCTTCCGCGATGTTCGGCGCTGGTGAAAAGACTGGCGACTGGAAGGCGGGCCGCTCGGTTGGCTTCTCGGGCACCTACGCTGGTGGTCCCCTGTACGTTGGCCTGGCTTACAACAAGATCAATAACGCGGCAACGCCCACTGCTAGCGCCAAGAAGGACTGGAACGTTGGTGCCGTGTATGACTTCGGCATGCTGAAGGCTCACGGTCTGTACCAGTCGGTGAAGGACGCCGGTCCGGTGTATCAGGACGCTGCTGAGTACATGCTCGGCGTGTCCGTGCCGATGGGCCAGAGCACCATCCTGGCGAGCTATGTGAACCACAACGACAAGACCTCCGTCAATCGGGATGCCGACCAGTACGGTGTGGGTTACTACTATGCCCTGTCCAAGCGCACCAGCCTGTACAGCGCCTACGCTCACATCAAGAACAAGAACGGCGCGACCTTCACGGTCGGCAATGCCACCGAGGCTGGCACGGGTAACTCCGCGTTCAACCTGGGTATCGTTCACAACTTCTGATCCGGCTCTGCGGAGCTGATCTTCAGCCGGTACGCTCGCCGTACCAGCTGCTCAACGCCCACCAGCTTGCTGGTGGGCGTTTTTCATTCCCGGCGCGCACCGGGTTTCCTCCCACTATCGGTTCTCGATGCACGGCTGAATACTGGCATTGATGTTGCGATGGGTCCGCACAACGGACCTTGTCCATACAACCCCATGCTGGCTTTCATCCTCCGCCGCTTCCTGCAGGCCATCGTCGTGATGCTGACAGTGGCGTTCATCGCCTTCATGCTGTTTCAGTACGTCGGCGACCCTGTCACGAATCTTCTCGGGCAGGACGCGACACCCGAGCAGCGCACGCAATTGCGGGCCGACCTCGGGCTGGATCGGCCCTTTCCCGTTCAATTCGCCCACTTCGTCGCCAACGCCGCGCGCGGAGAGTTCGGCTTGAGCCTCAAGCTGGGGCGGAAGGTCTCCTCGTTGATCGTCGAGCGGCTGCCGGCCACGCTGGAGCTCGCGCTATTGGCGGCGTTCCTCGCGGTGGTGGTCGGCATTCCGATGGGTGTCTATGCGGCCCTTCGGCGCGGGACGGTCGCGTCGCAGTCGCTGATGGCCTTGTCCCTGCTGGGCGTGTCGCTGCCGCCGTTTCTGGTCGGCATCCTGTCGATCCTGGTGTTTTCGGTGAGCCTCAGGCTGCTGCCGAGTTTTGGGCGGGGCGAGGTCGTCAGCATCGGTGCCTGGACAACGGGGCTGTTGACGCTCGACGGCTGGCGCCACCTGGTGCTGCCGGCAACCACGCTGGCTGTGTTTCAGATGACGCTGATCATGCGGCTGGTCCGCTCCGAGATGCTGGAGGTCCTGCGTACCGACTACATCAAGTTCGCCCGCGCACGCGGCTTGCCCGATCGCGCGGTGTATTTCGGACATGCCTTGAAGAACACATTGGTGCCGGTGATCACGATCACCGGCCTGCAGTTGGGTTCATTGATCGCGTTCGCGATCATCACGGAGACGGTTTTCCAATGGCCGGGCATGGGGCTGTTGTTCATCCAGGCCGTGCAGTTCGCCGATATTCCTGTGATGGCGGCATATCTCTGCCTCGTGGCCTTGATCTTCGTTGTCATCAACCTCGTCGTGGACCTGTTGTACTTCGCGGTCGACCCCCGGCTGCGCGTTGACGGCAGCGCATCAGGAGGGCATTGACGATGAGCGTCGGGGCAGGGCGTTTGCAGCAATCGGGCAGCTATCGCAGGCTGCAGGAGTGGCATGGCGAATTGAAGAGTTTCCGGCGTGACCTGCATGCGCATCCGGAGCTCGGATTCGAGGAGCGCCGCACGGCGGGTCGTGTCGCCGAGGCGCTGCGGCAGTTCGGGGTCGACGAACTCCATTGCGGCATCGGCAAGACAGGCGTGGTGGCGGTGATCCGCGGGCATTCGAACGCTTCCGGCCGCAGCATCGGCTTGCGCGCCGACATGGATGCTCTGCCGATGGCCGAGGAGAACGAATTCGCCTGGCGCTCGAACATCCGCGGCTTGATGCACGGTTGCGGGCACGACGGCCACACGACGATGCTATTGGGCGCGGCCCGCTATCTCGCGCAGACGCGCGATTTCGACGGCACGGCGGTGCTGATCTTCCAGCCTGGCGAAGAGGGCTTTGCCGGCGCCAAGGCGATGATCGACGATGGCCTGTTCGAGCGCTTTCCGGTCCAGGCGGTCTATGCAATGCACAACTGGCCGCAGCTCCCGCCGGGGACGATCGGCATCAATCACGGCCCGATGATGGCGGCCGCGGACCGCATCGACATCGTCGTGCACGGCCGGGGCGGGCACGGCGCGCATCCCTACCTCGCGGTGGATCCGGTGCTCGTGGCGGCGCACATCATCACCGCAGCGCAAAGCCTGGTGTCCCGCAACGTGCATCCGCTCGACAGCGCGGTGGTCAGCCTGTGCGCGATGCAGGCGGGCGATCTCAATGCGATGAGCGTGATCCCGCGCGAGGCGCGCCTGACCGGTACCGTGCGCACCTTTCGCCGCGAAGTGCAGGACATGATCGAGGAGCGCCTCGGCCGCCTCGTCGACTCGGTGTCGATGGCCTTCGGCGCCACCGCGACTCTGAACTACCAGCGCAACTATCCCGCCACCATCAATTCGCCGCAGGAGGCCGAGTTTGCGGCCAACGTCGCGGCCGGGCTGGTCGGCGAAGACAAGGTGGTGCGCAACCTCACCCCGAGCATGGGCGCAGAGGACTTCTCGTTCATGCTGCAGACCTGCCCCGGCGCCTATCTGCGCATCGGCCAGGGCGGAGAGGGCGGCTGTTTCCTGCACAGCAGCCGCTACGACTTCAACGACGACATCCTGCCGCTCGGTGCGGCGCTGTTCGCCTCGCTCGTCGAGCAGGCGATGCCGCGCGACACCGCATCATCCTGAAGGAGCCAGACCCATGAACTTCAAGCCCGCGTTGCTGAGCGCTGCCCTGATGCTGGCCTGCGGCGTGTCGCAGGCCTTGACCTTGCGTGTCGCCGACGTCGGCGACGTGCAGTCGATGGATCCGCATTCGCTCAACGAGACGCTGCAGCTGAGCTTCACCGCCAGCGTCTACGAGGCCTTGGTCGGGCGCGACAAGAAGATGAACCTGCTGCCGCTGCTCGCCACCAAGTGGATGCAGAAGTCGCCCACCGTGTGGCGCTTCGAGCTGCGGCGCGGCGTCAAATTCCATGACGGCACACCCTTCACCGCGGACGACGTGGTGTTCAGCCTCAAGCGCGCCGGCGGCGACGGCTCCGACATGAAGGGCTATACCGTTTCGATCAAGCAGGCGACCAAGATCGACGACCACACGGTCGAGGTCGAGACCTCCGCGCCGAACCCCATCCTGCCCGACGTGCTGACCAATGTCTTCATGATGAGCAAGAAGTGGTGCGAGGAGAACAAGGCCGAGAGGCCGGTCGATCGTCGCAAGGGCATCGAGAACGTCGCCAGTTTCAAGGCCAACGGCACCGGCCCCTTCCGCCTGAAGGAGCGTCAGCCCGGCACCCGCACCGTGCTGGCCCGCAACTTCAACTACTGGGACAAGGTCGAGAGCAACGTCGACGAGGTGGTGTTCACGCCGATCGGCAATGATGCGACGCGCGTCGCGGCGCTGCTGTCGGGCGAGATCGACGTGATGGAGCCGGTGCCGCTGCAGGATGTCGAGCGTGTCAAGGGCAGCGGCAGCTTCACGGTGCTGCAGGGCCCCGAACTGCGCACCATCTTTCTCGGCATGGACCAGAAGCGCGACGAGCTGTTGTTCAGCAACGTGAAGGGCAAGAATCCCTTCAAGGACAAGCGGGTGCGGCAGGCGTTCTATCAGGCGATCGACGTCGAATCGATCAAGTCGCGAGTCATGCGCAACGCCTCCACCCCCACTGCCTTGATGGTCGGGCCGGGCGTCCGCGGCTTCCAGCCCGACATGAACAAGCGCCTGCCCTACGACCCCGAGGCTGCGAAGAAGCTGCTGGCCGAGGCCGGTTATCCGGGCGGTTTCGAGGTCGCGATGAACTGCCCCAACGACCGCTACGTGAACGATGCGGCGATCTGCCAGGCGGTGGCGGCCAACCTGGCGCGCGTCGGCGTCAAGATCAACCTGCAGACCGAAAGCAAGGTCACCTACTTCCCGAAGATCCTGCGCCGGGACACCAGCTTCTACCTGCTCGGCTGGACGCCCAGCACCGTGGATGCGCACGACGCCATGTCCAGCCTGGTAGCGACGCCGAGCGACAAGGGTCAGGGGCAGTTCAACCTGGGGGCCTACAGCAACCCGAAGTTCGACGACCTCACGGCCAAGGTGCAGTCGGAAACCAACGAGGCCAAGCGCAACGAGATGATCCGCGAGGCCTTCAAGGTGCACATGGACGACATCGGCCACATCCCGCTGCACCAGCAGGCGCTCGCCTGGGCCTTCAGCAACAGGGTGAGCCTGGTGCAGTTGCCCGACAACCGGATGTTCTTCAAATGGGTGACCGTCAAGGGCAAGTGACCGATGGCGCTCGGCCGCTTCTTCGACAGCGACATCTGGTACAGCTTCCGGACCTCGCCGGTCGCCATGGCGGCCGCGGCGGTCGCCATGGTCTGCCTGTTCTGCGCGACCTTCGCCGAGTTCGTCGCGCCGCACAGCCCGTTCGACCTGGCGACGCTGGAGCTGGCCGATGCCCGCCTGCCGCCAGCCTGGTCGCCCGAGGGCAGGGCGAAGTACCTGCTGGGCACCGATGACCAGGGGCGCGACATCCTGTCCGCGCTGATGTTCGGCTCCCGGCTGTCGCTGTTCGTCGGCCTGGCGTCGGTGGTGTTGTCGATGCTGGCCGGTGTGAGCCTGGGGCTGCTCTCCGGCTTTGTCGGCGGGCGCGTCGATGCCTTCGTCATGCGGCTGTGCGATGTGATGCTGTCGTTTCCGCCCATCCTGGTCGCGTTGCTGATCAATGGCGTCGGGCGGGCGATGTTTCCCCAGGCGCACGGTGCTCTGGCCTTCGCGGTGCTGATCCTGGCGATCTCGCTGACCGGGTGGGTGCAATATGCGCGCACGGTCCGGGGCTCGACGCTGGTTGAGCGCAACAAGGAGTACGTGCAGGCCGCCCGCATCATCGGC
>Ga0207706_10002966_pt1 | contig 16372 bp, 25 predicted proteins | sample KBSC53metaG_FD_184318 | JGI IMG/M metagenome (GOLD analysis project Ga0207706, IMG submission 184318) | Corn rhizosphere microbial communities from Kellogg Biological Station, Michigan, USA - KBS C5-3 metaG (SPAdes) (version 2) | ecosystem: Host-associated > Plants > Roots > Rhizosphere > Soil ... | reverse complement strand
GACCAGGCGCCCGCCGAGATCGACCAGAGCGCCGCCCGAATTGCCGGGATTGATGGCGGCATCGGTCTGGATGAAGAACTGGTAGTCGGTGATCCCGACCTGGGTGCGCGCTACCGCCGAAACGATGCCGTGCGTGACGGTCTGGCCGACGGCAAACGGATTGCCGATGGCGAGCACAAGGTCGCCCACCTGAAGCGCGTCCGAATCGGCGAACTCGAGCGCGGGAAAGCGTTCGTTCTGCGCCTTGAGGCGCAACACCGCGAGGTCCGAGCGCGAATCCTTGAGCACAATCTCGGCTTCGAGTTCGCGCTTGTCGAACAGCGACACCTTGACCTGGTCCGCTCCCTCGATGACGTGATAGTTCGTCACCACAAGGCCTGCGGCGTCGACGAGGACGCCGGAGCCCAGGGAGCGCTGGACCTGCTCGCCCGGTCCCCCGGGGCCGTCCGGTACCCCGAAGAAGCGACGGAAGATCGGGTCGTCGAGCAACCGATTGCGGACGGCGACCGTTTTGGCGGCATAGACGTTGACGACGGCAGGCGCCGCGCGCTGCACGATCGGTGCGTAGGACAGCCGAACTTCGTTGGGCGAGGCCGGGACGCGCCGCTCCAGGGCGCGTTCCTGGCCTAGGGCGCCTAGCGGAGCCAGGGTCAGAACGACGAGGATGGCGGTGGCGAGCCGGCCAAGGCGAGGCAATTTGTTCGGCTGTAAAGACATGGGATCCGATCCTGGCGCGGTGAGATATAACCCCGGCGTCGCGGCAATTGAAGGGCGACTGGACCTGGCCCCGCCAGTGGAACAAGGGCTGCAGTAAAGCCTAAACTGACCCGCAGTCCCCTCCCCGCCGAGGCTCCTGTGAACCAGCCCCCCGCCGAATCGCCTGCCGGACCATCGGATGCCGGCGACCTGCATGCGCCCGGGCGGGCCGTGATCTATGTGGCCGCCTTCGTCACCGGAGGGATCGTGATGAGCTTCGAGATGCTGGGCTCGCGATATCTCAACCCTTATTTCGGCAGCGGCATCTACACCTGGGCGGCGCTGATCTCCACCGTGCTCATCGCGCTGACTGCGGGCTACTTCCTCGGCGGAGCCCTGGCCGACCGCACCGCCTCGGTGGCGATCCTGGCCCTCACGGTGATGATCGCATCGCTCTATCTGCTGGCGCTGCCAAGCTTCGCGCAGGGAATCCTCGAATTCGTGCTCGCCGGCCTAGACGATATCCGCGCCGGCAGCCTGCTGGCCGCGCTCGCCCTGATGTTCTTCCCAGTCGCCCTGTTCGGCATGTATTCGCCCTTCGCCATCCGGCTTCTGCTGCGCTCCGCGCAGCGCTCCGGCAGCGTTTCGGGCGCGGTCTACGGCGTCTCCACCGCCGGCTCGATCGTCGGCACGCTGGGCACCACGTTCTTGCTCATTCCGACGATCGGCTCGCGCGCGATTACGCTGACGCTGGGCGTGCTCGGCCTGATCGCGGGGCTGGCCTTGCTGGCGCTGGCGCGCCTCGAACGCCGTGCGGGCGCCGCGTTCATCGTTATCGCGCTGGCGGCGCTCGCGCCCTCCGCGAGCCGGGCCCAAAGCCTGGTCGACGACGGCATCCGCGCCGACATGCTCAAGCGCCCGAACGGGCGGCTCGCCCACATCGAAACCGAATACAACGACATCTTCATCACCAAGCGGCAGAACCAGCTCGTGATGTCGTTTCAGGTCAAAGGCTGGGACTACACCGAATCGGTCGCCAACCTGCTCGACCCCGATGACCTGCCGTTGCGCTATTCGCAGGTCATGACGATCGCGACCATCTATCCCGATTCGCCGCGGCGGATCCTCATGCTCGGGCTGGGCGGCGGCTCGATCTCGGCCTATCTCGGGCGCTTCATGCCGGCGGCCGTGATCACCACCGTGGAAATCGATCCCGGTGTCATCACCGCCGCCAAGACCTATTTCGGCCTGCGTGAGACCGAGCGCATGCGCTACCGGGCCGGCGACGGCCGCGTGTTTCTCAATCGCAGCACCGATCTCTATGACCTTATCCTGCTCGATGCCTACCGTGGCGGCTACGTCCCGTTCCATCTGCTGACGCGCGAGTTCTACGCCTTGGTCAAGCAGCGGCTCGCACCCGGCGGCGCCGCCGCCTTCAACGTCCATGATGGCAGCAAGCTGTATGCTTCGACGGTGAAGACGCTGGCCGAAGTCTTTCCCGGGCTTGATCTCTATCCGACCGGAACGGGCGAGGTCATTGCGGTTGCCAGCGTTGCGCCGCTCGGCAAGGACGAGCTGGAGCGCAGGGCCGCGGCGCTGCAGGCAAGTCACGGCTTTCGCTTTCCGCTGCCGCAGATTTTGTCGCGCCGCATGGACGCGCCACGGGCGCACGGAGCCACCGGAGACGTCATCACCGATGATTTCGCGCCGGCCGACGTTTACGACGTCATGGGCAGGGAGCCCCGCCGGCGCAAATGAGGTGTTCGCATTGCCGTGAGCAGGAGCGTCACTCCTTCGGCGGCACCGTGCGCAGATAGGCGACCATGGCGTCGAGGTCGCCATCGGTCATCTTGGCATAGTAGGGATACCCCATCGGGGGCTTGAGCCTGCTGCCGTCTTTGCGCACGCCTTGCGTGATGGCGCGTTTGATGTCGGCGTCGCTCCAATCGCCGATGCCGCTGGTCTTGCTCGACGTGATGTTGCGCGAGGTCGACGTGCCCCACGGCCCGGGAAATTCACGGCCGCCCTTGCCGAGCGAATTCTGAAAATCGGCTCCCGATCCGGGCGGACCAAACGGCGTATGGCATTCCATGCAGTGCGCAATGGTGACGAGATAGAACCCGCGTTTCACCTTGTCGCCGAGATCGGTCTCGGACATGGGTTTCTCGGCGCCGGGAAACACCTTGTGCGGGATCTCCATCTTGTAGACGGGATCCCTCACCTTGTTGCTGACCGGCTTAAGCGAGCGCAGATAGGCGATGATGCCGTCGAGATCGCCGGGCGTGAGAATCTTGTAGAAGCCGGTGGGCATAACCTCGGCCAGATGATGGCCCGAGGGCCGTACGCCGTCCAACAAAGCCGTCTTGAAGTCGGCGTCGCTCCATTTGCCGAGACCGGTCTCTGGATCCGGCGTGAGGTTGGACCCGGTGACATCGAACGGGGGCTCGTTGAACCGTAGGCCGCCCGATAACGCCTTGTCGAATTGCGGACCGTTCGGTCCCATGGGCGTGTGACAGTTGTGGCAAGTCATCACAGTGTTGACGAGATAGCTCCCGCGCTCGACCGGCGTTTGCGCGACGGCGGTGGTCGCGGGCCCAGTTGCGAGCAAAGCCACGAAACCAAGATAGGCGCCACGATTCATTCCCAGCCCTCCTCGTTCTACCGGCTCACGCCGGCTGCAGTCACCCTCGTCGCCCGCCGGCAATTTACCGACTTCGCCGGACTTGCCAACGAGTTATCACCAGGAACAAACGGCCGGCGCTTCCCATGCAAAAGGGCGGCACAATGTGGCCGCCCTCGCGTCAGTCCGTGCCGTCTTCGTGTTACGCCGGGGCAGTCGCATCCGCCTGGGCTGCGGCCTTCTCCATCACCGGCCCGGAGTCCTTGCCCTTCGCCTCCACGTCACGATCGACAAACTCGATCACCGCAACCGGGGCGTTGTCGCCATAACGGAAGCCGGCCTTCAGAACGCGGGTATAGCCGCCGTGGCGGTCCTTGTAGCGGGGGCCGAGCACATCGAACAGCTTCTTGACCATCGCCAGGTCGCGCATCTGCGCGATCGCCTGCCTGCGTGCGTGCAGGTCACCACGCTTGCCGAGCGTGACCAGCTTCTCGACGATCGGCCGCAAGTCCTTGGCCTTCGGCAGCGTGGTCACGATCTGCTCGTGCTTGATCAAGGCCGCGCACATGTTGGCGAACATGGCGCGACGATGCTCGGGCGTGCGGTTAAGCTTGCGATGGGCCTTGGCGTGACGCATGGGCGACCTCAGACGGCGACGGACGAAAGACGGACGACGGACGCAAGTACGTCAATGATCTGACGTCCGTCGTCCGGCACTGTCCTCTGTTCAATAGTGATCCTCGAAGCGCTTGGCCAGTTCGTCGATGTTGTCGGGCGGCCAACCCGGCACTTCCATGCCGAGATGCAGTCCCATCTGCGCCAGCACTTCCTTGATCTCGTTGAGCGACTTGCGGCCGAAGTTCGGCGTCCGCAGCATCTCGGCCTCGGTCTTCTGAACGAGGTCGCCGATGTAGACGATGTTGTCGTTCTTGAGACAGTTGGCGGAGCGTACCGAGAGCTCGAGCTCGTCGACCTTCTTGAGGAAGGCAGGATTGAAGGCGAGATCGGGAATCGCCTCGGTCACGACTTCCTTGCGCGGCTCCTCGAAGTTGACGAAGACGTTGAGCTGGTCCTGCAGGATGCGCGCGGCGTAGGCAACCGCATCATCGGGGCTCAGCGCACCGTTGGTCTCGATCTGCATCGTGAGCTTGTCGTAGTCGAGGATCTGGCCCTCGCGGGTGTTCTCGACCTTGTAGGAGACCTTGCGCACGGGCGAGAAAAGACTGTCCACCGGGATCAGGCCGATCGGCGCATCTTCCGGCCGGTTGCGCTCGGTCGGGACATAGCCCTTGCCGGTATTGACCGTGAACTCCATGCGGATCTCGGCGCCCTCGTCCAGTGTACACAGGACGAGGTCGGGATTGAGCACGACGGTGTCACCGACGGTTTGAATGTCGCCGGCCGTGACCGTGCCCGGTCCCTGCTTCTTCACCACCATGCGCTTGGGGCCTTCGCCCTGCATCTTGATGGCGATATCCTTGATGTTGAGCACGATGTCGGTCACGTCCTCGCGCACACCCGGGATCGACGAGAACTCGTGCAGCACGCCGTCGATATGGACCGACTGCACCGCAGCGCCCTGCAGCGAGGACAAGAGGATGCGCCGGAGCGCATTGCCCAGCGTCACACCGAAGCCGCGCTCGAGCGGCTCGGCAACCACCGTCGCCTCGCGCTTGGGCTCGTTGCCTGGGGAGACCTGGAGCTTGTTGGGTCGGATCAGTTCCTGCCAGTTCTTCTGGATCGTCACGTTGGCACCCATCGCTTTGACCGGCGCGGCAGCGGGGCGCGTCCCCCACTCCGCCCCGTGGGAATGATCTGCGGCGGATTCCTCGGCAGCCCGCCGGATGAGAATATCGTCTGTCATACTCGGCGCCTCTTGCGTGGACGGCAGCCGTTGTGGGGAATCGGCGTCACGTCGCGAATGGAAGTGATGGTGAATCCGGCTGACTGCAGGGAACGCAACGCCGACTCGCGGCCCGAGCCTGGCCCCGCGACCTCGACCTCGAGGGTGCGCATGCCGTGCTCCTGGGCCTTCTTGGCGGCGTCCTCGGCTGCCACCTGCGCCGCATAGGGTGTCGATTTTCTCGAACCCTTGAAGCCCATGGTGCCGGCGGACGACCAGGCGATGGTGTTGCCTTGTGCATCCGTGATGGTGATCATGGTATTGTTGAACGAGGCGTTCACATGCGCGACGCCGGAAGCGATGTTCTTGCGTTCGCGTTTGCGAACGCGGGTGGCTTCTTTGCCCATTCTCGATCCTCTCGCTGCGCGGGAGCAGCAGGCCAATAGGTCCGGGACGCGGACGCGGACTTACTTCTTCTTGCCGGCAATCGGCTTCGCCGGGCCCTTTCGGGTGCGGGCGTTGGTATGGGTGCGCTGCCCGCGGACAGGTAGTCCGCGACGGTGACGCAACCCTCGGTAGCACCCCAGGTCCATCAACCGCTTGATATTCATAGCGACCTCGCGCCGGAGGTCGCCTTCCACGATGTAGTCGCGGTCGATCATCTCGCGGATTTGCAGGACCTCCTGGTCGGTCAGCTGAGATACCCGCCGCTCGTCCGGAATTCCTATTTTCGCCATGATTTCGTTGGCCTTTCGGGGCCCGATCCCATGGATATATTGCAGTGCAATAACGACGCGCTTATTGGTCGGTATATTAACGCCGGCGATGCGGGCCACAGCTATCCACTCCTGTTGCCGGCGCCACCGAAGCGGCCGGCGATCATTCCATTCGATGGCAAACGATAACGCGACACCCTCCCCGTCCCCCGGGGCCCGGCATCGTTCGATCTCTCGACTTGGATGCCGGTTATTAATGGATTCAATGTCGTTTCGTCAACCTCCGCGGGCGATTGCTTTTGCGTGATGACGCCGCGCGGCCGGCGGACTTGCCCGCCTTGGTCTTGGCCTTGGTCTTGGCCTTGGTCTTGGCCTTGAGCTTGGTCTTCGAGGTCTTGGCTTTCGCCTTGGTTTTGGGCTGGGCCTTCGGTGCCGCTCCCGCTTTTTTGGCCCCCGCCACGGCGTTTTTGGCCCCCGCCGGCGGGCGGGCGGCCGGCTTGCCCGTGGCGGCCTTGCCGGCGGGCACGGAAACCGAGGTCTTGGCGCTCTTTTTTACCTTGCCCGGCGCTTTTTCAGCGGGCGGACTTGCGGCCGGCGCGCGTTCGCCGGATCGCGCTTTGAGCATCCGGTCGATGGCGCGCGAGACTTCCGGGATCGGAGCCATGCCGTCGACCGACCGCAACACGTTCTGCAGCTGGTAGTAGGTGGCGAGCGGCGCCGTCTGATCGCGGTAGGCCAGGAGACGGCGGTGCAAGACCTGCGGATCGTCGTCGGCACGCAACGGCTGGCCCCGCGCCTTGGTCTCGGCGATTCGCCTTTCGATGCGATCGAGCAGGATGCCTTCGTCCACCTTCAGCTCGATCACCGCGTCGAGCTTGAGGCCCTTCTCCCGGAGCATGCGATCGAGCGCATGTGCCTGCGGCACCGTGCGCGGGAACCCGTCGAGAATGAACCCCTTGTGCGCGTCGGGCTCGTCGATGCGGTCGGAAACGATCGCCACCACGACGTCGTCGGGCACGAGCTCGCCGCGCGCCATCAGCTCCTTGGCGCGCAGCCCGACGGGCGTGCCGGCGTTGACCGCCGCGCGCAGCATGTCTCCCGTAGAAAGCTGCACCAGACCATGTGTGGCCACGAGCCGTTGCGCTTGCGTGCCTTTGCCGGCCCCCGGCGGGCCAAGCAGGATCAATCTCATCTACGCCGCCCCCGCAGCTTCGATCGCTTGATTAGACCTTCATATTGATGCGCCAGCAGATAGCCCTGGACTTGCGCCACCGTATCCATAGTGACGCTGACCACGATCAGCAACGACGTGCCGCCGAAGTAAAACGGCACCGCGGCATAAGAGATCAGAATTTCCGGCAAGAGACAAACCAGGGCGAGGTAGCCGGCGCCGATGACCGTGATGCGCGAGAGCACGTAGTCGATGTACTCCGCCGTGCGCTCGCCGGGCCGGATGCCGGGGATGAAGCCGCCGTGCTTCTTCAAATTGTCCGCGGTTTCCGTCGGGTTGAACACGATCGCCGTATAGAAAAAGGCGAAGAAGACGATGAGCGCGACATAGAGAATCAGGAACAGCGGGCGTCCGTGGCCCAGCTGGGTGGTGATCGTGACGAACCAATCCGGTCCCTGCCCGGCGTTGAAGTTGGCGACCGTCGTCGGCAGCAGCAGAAGCGAAGAGGCAAAGATCGGCGGGATCACGCCCGAGGTGTTGAGCTTGAGCGGCAGATGCGAGGACTGGCCCTCGAACATGCGGTTGCCGACCTGACGCTTGGGATACTGAATCAGCAGCCGACGCTGCGCCCGCTCCATGAAGACGATGAAGGCGATCACGGCGACCGCCATCACCAGGACCAGGACGATGAGCCCGGTCGAGAGCGCGCCCTGGCGGCCAAGTTCGAGGGTGCCGACGATCGCGGAAGGCAACTCCGCCACGATGCCTGCAAGGATGATCAGCGAGATGCCGTTGCCGATGCCACGCGAGGTGATCTGCTCCCCCAGCCACATCAGAAACATCGTGCCGCCGGTGAGCGTGATCATGGTCCCGATGCGGAAGAACCAGCCCGGATCGGTGACCACGCTGCCGGCGCCCTCGAGGCCGACCGCGATGCCATACGACTGAAAGCACGCGAGCACCACCGTGAGGTAGCGCGTGTATTGGTTCATGACCTTGCGGCCCTGCTCGCCCTCTTTCTTGAGCTGTTCGAGCGTGGGCGAGACCGTCGTCATCAACTGGATGATGATCGACGCCGAGATGTACGGCATGATGTTCAACGCAAAGATCGCCATGCGGTGGATGCCGCCGCCGGAGAACATGTTGAACATGCCGAGGATGCCGCCGGCCTGCGAGCGGAAGATCTGGTCCCACGCCGAAGGATCGATGCCGGGCAACGGGATATAGGTGCCGAAGCGATAGACCAGCAGCGCGCCGAGGGTGAACCAGATGCGCTTCTTGAGCTCCTCGGCCTTGGCGAGGGCCGAGAAGTTGAGATTGGCGGCGAGTTGTTCTGCTGCAGAGACCATGGGCTTGAGCTCCCGTTCCGCCCCCCAGAAACGTTCCTTTGGGCGCCCCGACCGACCTATATAGGCATCAGGCCGGCTGTTCGCCCGCCTCCCGCTTGGGCGCCAGGACCGTGACCGAGCCGCCGGCCTTCTCCACCGCCGCCACCGCCGATTTGGATGCTCCCCACACCGTGAACGCGACCTTGGCCTTGATTTCGCCGGTGCCGAGCAACCGGACTCCGTCCCTGGCCCGCCTCAGCACGCCCGCCTTCACCAAAGCCTCGGCGTCGACCGGTGCACCGGCGTCGAGCTTGCCGGCATCGATCGCCGCCTGCACCCGGTGGAGATTGATCTCGTTCAGCTTGAGCGCGAACGCGCCGTTCCTGAAGCCGCGCTTGGGGGGCCGACGGTGAAGCGGCATCTGGCCGCCCTCGAAGCCCTTGATCCGCACGCCGGAGCGGGCGGTCTGGCCCTTGCCGCCGCGACCGCCGGTCTTGCCGGTGCCGGAGCCGATGCCGCGGCCGATGCGTGAGCGCTTCTTGCGCGCCCCCGGACGGTCGGCGAGTTCGTGCAGTTTCATTGACGCTCTCCCTTTGCGTCCACCACGCGCACCAAGTGCCTGACCTTGGCGATCATGCCGCGGGTTTGCGGTGTGTCCGGCACCTGTGCCACTCGCCCGATCCGGTTGAGGCCCAGCCCAATGAGCGTCTCGCGCTGGGTATGGTGGCGGCGGATCGGGCTGCCGGTCTGTTCAATCTTGATGCTTTTATCGGTCTTGCTCATGTCGGCCTCCCGGCGCGCCTGACGAGGTTCAGTCGGCGGCCTGCTCGCTCTCGCCCGGCTCGCGCCGGCGCGACTGCAGCGTCGATACCTTGATATTCCGGCGCGCGGCCACGGAACGCGGCGAGTCCTGATGCTTGAGTGCGTCGAACGTCGCGCGCACCATGTTGTATGGATTGGACGAGCCCAGCGATTTCGCCACCACGTCCTGCATTCCCAGGGTCTCGAACACGGCGCGCATCGGGCCGCCGGCGATGATCCCGGTGCCGGGCGGTGCCGCCCGCAGATACACCTTGCCGGCGCCGTGGCGACCGGCCACATCGTGATGGAGCGTGCGGCCCTCGCGCAGCGGAACGCGGATCAGACCGCGCTTGGCGGCATCAGTCGCCTTGCGGATCGCCTCCGGCACTTCGCGCGCCTTGCCGTGGCCGAAGCCGACCCGGCCCTTCTCGTCGCCGACGACGACCAGCGCGGCGAAGCCGAAGCGGCGTCCGCCCTTCACCACCTTGGCCACACGATTGATGTGGACCAGCTTGTCGGTGAATTCACTGTCGCGCTCTTCGCGGTCGCGGCGATGTGGTTCACGTGCCATGATCTTGTTCCAACTTGTTCTCGTCCTGCAGTTTCAGTCGTATCGTTCGAGTTTCAGAAATCGAGGCCGCCCTCGCGCGCGGCGTCGGCCAACGCCTTGACCCGGCCGTGATAGAGATAGCCGCCGCGATCGAACACGACCTGCTTTACCCCCTTCGCTGACGCCCGCTCGGCGAGCCGCTTTCCGACCGCCTTCGCCGCCTCGACGTTGGCGCCGGTCTTGAGGCTGTCGCGCATGTCCTTTTCCAGCGAGGAGGCCGACGCCAGCGTCTGGCCTTTCGCATCGTCGATCACCTGCGCGTAGATGTGCTTCGACGAGCGGAAAACCGAAAGCCGCGCGCGCTCGCCGGCGGCGCGACGGACGTTCCGCCGCACCTTCGCCATTCGCCGCAGCGTACGATCAATAACTGTCGCCATCGTGCGCTCCCATCACTTCTTCTTGCCTTCCTTGCGGAAGATGTATTCGCCCGCGTATTTCACGCCCTTGCCTTTGTACGGCTCCGGCTTGCGGAAGGAACGGATTTCTGCGGCGACGTGCCCGACCTTCTGGCCGTCGATGCCGGTGACGACGACCTCGGTGGGCTTGGGCACCGCGATCGTGATGCCCTCCGGAATCGGGTACACGATATCGTGGCTGTAGCCGAGTTGGACCTGCAGGTTCTTGCCCTGCAGGGCGGCGCGATAGCCGACGCCGGTAATCTCGAGCCTGCGCTCGAAGCCCTTGGTCACGCCCGTCATCACGTTGGCGAGCAGGGAACGGTAGGTGCCCCACATGGCGCGGGCGCGTTGGGTGTCGACGCGCGGATCGACCTTGATCTCGGCGCCCTCCACCTTGGCCGCCACGTCGCCGTGGAGCACGAGCGAAAGCGTGCCCTTGGGGCCTTTCACGTTGACGACTTGCCCGTCCACGCTGGCGGTGACGCCGGAGGGGACCGCAACAGGTTTTTTTCCGACACGAGACATGATCTTATTCCAATTGCATCCGACTAGAACGACCTTCCGATCGCCATACCCGGGCCCGTTCGTTTCAAATCAGAACACGGTGCAGAGGATTTCTCCGCCCACGTTGTTGTCGCGCGCGTCGTGATCCGCCATCACGCCCTTGGGCGTGGACAGGATCGCTACACCCAGCCCGTTGTTCACGCGCGGCAAGGCTTTCACCGACGCATAGACCCTTCGTCCGGGTTTGGACACCCGCGCAATCTCGCGGATGACCGGCGCGCCGTCGAAATATTTCAGTTCGATCTCGATCTCCTTGAGACCGCTGGAGTGCTCGACCGCCGCATAGCCGCGGATGAAACCCTCGGTTTTCAGCACGTCCAGCACGCTCTCGCGCAGCCTGGAGGCCGGCGTCGAGACCTTCGACTTGTTGCGCATCTGCGCATTGTGAATGCGCGCGATCATATCGCCGAGCGGATCGTTCACACCCATGCTCGACCTCCTACCAGCTCGACTTGACCAGGCCCGGGATCAAGCCCTTGGAGCCCAGATCTCGAAGCGCGATGCGCGAAAGCTTGTGCTTGCGGTAATAGCCGCGCGGGCGCCCCGAAATCTCGCAACGGTTGCGAATGCGGGTCGCCGAAGAGTTGCGCGGCATTTCCGCGAGCTTGAGCGTAGCCGCGAACCTCTCCTCCATCGGAGTATTCTTGTCGCGCGCAATGGCCCGCAACCGGGAACGCCGGCCCGAATATTTTTTGGTCAGCTTGCGCCGTCTGTTGTTCTTCTCAATCGAGCTTTTCTTCGCCATCAATATCTCCTGGGTTTCCGCGTTTGAGGATTCACCCTCACTGCCGGAACGGGAAGTTAAAGGCGCTCAGCAGCGCGCGCGCCTCGTCGTCGCTTTTCGCGCTGGTGCACACCGTGATGTCCATTCCCCAGACATCGGCCGCCTTGTCGTAGTCGATCTCGGGGAAAATGATGTGTTCCTTGATGCCGATCGTGAAGTTGCCGCCGCCGTCGAAGCTCTTCGGCGACAAGCCGCGGAAGTCACGCACGCGCGGCAGGGCGATGTTGATCAGCCGATCGACGAATTCGTACATGCGCGTCTTGCGCAGCGTCACCTTGCAGCCGATCGCCTGCCCGTCGCGCACCTTGAACGTGGCGATCGACTTTCTGGCCTTGGTGATCACCGCTTTCTGGCCGGCGATCAGGCTGAGGTCGTTGGCGGCGGCCTCGACCTTCTTGCGGTCATTGACGCCTTCGCCGATGCCCATATTGAGCACGACCTTTTCGATCACCGGCACCTGCAGGCTGCTCTTGTAGCCGAATTCCTCGGACAGCTTCTTTCGCACCACCTCTTCGAAATAGGTTTTCAGGCGCGGCGTGACGCGCTCTTCGGGCTTCCTTGCCTTCGGCGCCTTTTCGGCGGCCTCACCCTTGGCGGACTTGTCGCCCTTCTCGGCTTTCGCGCCCTTCGGCGCCTGTTGGCCCTTGTCGCCCTTCTCCGGCCGCGGAGCCTTTTCCGATTTCTCGGACTTGCCCGCCTTGGCCTTGGTTTCGGTATCAGCCATCGATCTCAACTCCTGAACGTCTGGCCACCCGCACCTTGCGCCGGTCGTCGCCGGTGCCGACGAACTTGAAGCCGATACGGGTCGGCTTTCCGTCCTTGGGGTCGGCAAGCGCAAGATTGGACAGATGCACCGTCGCCTCCTTGGAAACGATGCCGCCCTCCTGCTGCGCGCTCTGCTTCTGGTGGCGCTTGACCATGTTGACGCCGCGCACCAGGGCGCGGTCTTGCTCGGGACGCACCTCGATCACCTCGCCGGTGCGGCCCTTGTCGCGGCCGGTGAGCACGATCACCTTGTCGCCCTTGCGGATCTTCGCTGCCATCACAGCACCTCGGGGGCGAGCGAGATGATCTTCATGTGGTTCTTCGCGCGCAGTTCGCGCGGGACCGGCCCGAAGATGCGGGTACCGACCGGCTCCATCTGCGGATTGATCAACACCGCGGCATTGCGATCGAAGCGGATGATCGAACCGTCCGGACGCTTGATGTCCTTCGAGATCCGTACCACCACCGCCTTCATCACCTCGCCTTTCTTCACGCGTCCGCGCGGAATGGCCTCCTTCACCGACACCACGATGACGTCGCCGATGGTGGCGTATTTGCGCTTCGAGCCGCCCAGCACCTTGATGCACATGACGCGGCGCGCGCCGGAATTGTCCGCCACGTCGAGGTTGGTCTGCATCTGAATCATGACGCCACCCTCGTTCCTTTGAATTCCACGCGCATGGCGCTCACACTACTTTCTTCTTTTCGCCCCGGATGACTTCCCACCGCTTGAGCTTGGAGAGCGGCCGGCGCTCCTCGATCCAGACGATGTCGTCGACGTGGTACTCGTTGGTCGCGTCGTGGGCGTAGTACTTCTTGGTACTTCGTACCGTCTTCTTCATGACCGGATGGGTAAAGCGGCGCTCGACGCGCACCACCACGGTCTTGTCCTGCTTGTCGCTCACGACGACGCCCTGCAGCGTGCGCTTCGGCATCTCTCGCTTACTCCGACTTTGATTTCGAGCTCGCGGCGCGCTTTTGCGCAGCGATGGTCTTGATGCGCGCGATATCGCGACGGACCTGCCGGACCCGAGCAGTATTCTCGAGCTGCCCGGTGGCCCGCTGGAAGCGCAGGTTGAAGCGCTCCTTCTTGAGTTTCAGAGCCTCATCGTCGAGCTGGTCGACGGTCATGGCCCGAAAATCACCCACCTTCATGGTCACTCCTCAACCTACTCTGCGATCCGCTCGATGAAGCGTGTCTTGATCGGCAGCTTGGCGGCGGCAAGTGTCAGCGCCTCGCGCGCAGTCACCACCGACACCCCGTCGATCTCGAACAGGATGCGTCCGGGCTTGACGCGGGCGACCCACAATTCCGGCGCGCCCTTACCCGAACCCATGCGAACCTCGAGCGGCTTCTTCGACACCGGCACGTCCGGATAAATGCGGATCCAGACCCGTCCCGCCCGCTTCATGTGCCGGGTGAGCGCGCGCCGCGCCGCCTCGATCTGCCGCGCGGTGACGCGCTCAGGCTCCAGTGCCTTGAGTCCGAACTGGCCGAACGCAAGGTCCACCCCGGAGGTCGCGAGGCCCTTGATGCGGCCCTTGTGCGCCTTGCGGAATTTCGTCCGCATCGGTTGCAGCATGGCTCTTCGCCTTTCTTATCCGTCGATCTCGATCGCTCAGGGTGCGTCGCGACGCGGACGTCCCGCCTCGCCTTCCGCCATCTTCTTGTCCTGCGCCATCGGGTCGTGTTCCATGATCTCGCCCTTGAAGATCCACACCTTCACGCCGCAGGTGCCGTAAGTCGTGAACGCCGTCGCCACGCCGTAATCGACGTCGGCGCGCAGCGTGTGCAGCGGCACGCGGCCTTCGCGATACCACTCCATGCGGGCGATCTCGGCCCCGCCGAGACGGCCCGAGCAGTTGATGCGAATGCCGCCGGCGCCGAGCCGCATCGCCGACTGGACGGCGCGCTTCATCGCGCGGCGAAAGGCCACGCGGCGCTCGAGCTGCTGCGCGATCGATTCGGCGACCAGCTGGGCATCGAGTTCCGGCTTCCTGATCTCGACGATGTTGATCACGACGTCGGACTTGGTGAGCTTCATCACTTTCTTGCGCAGCTTCTCGATGTCGGCGCCCTTCTTGCCGATCACGACACCCGGACGCGCGGACTGTACGGTGACACGGCATTTCTTGTGCGGCCGCTCGATCACGATCTTCGAGACCGCCGCCTGCTTGAGATCCTTCATCAGCGCCGCGCGGATTTTCATATCCTCGTGCAGCAACTCACCGTACTCGCTCTTGCCGGAGTACCAGCGCGAATCCCAGGTGCGGTTGATACCGAGCCGCAGCCCGATCGGATTGACCTTTTGACCCATCTCTTACCTCTTAAGACGCTGCAACCTCGACCTCGCGTACGACGATGGTCAGGTTGGCGAATGGTTTGAATATCCGGCCCATGCGGCCACGGCCGCGCGGGTGAAAACGTTTGATCACGATCGCCTTCCCGACATGCGCCTCGGCAACGACGAGTTCGTCGACGTCGAGTTCGTGATTGTTTTCGGCGTTGGCGATCGCCGACTCCAGGCACTTGCGCACGTCGCGGGCGATACGCTTGCGCGAGAATTCAAGATCGGCCAATGCGGCCGCGACCTTCTTGCCGCGGATGAGTTGCGCGACAAGATTGAGCTTCTGCGGGCTCACCCGCAGCATGCGGGCGACGGCCTTCGCTTCGTTCTCGGGAAGGTCGCGTTCGCGTTTTTTCTTGCCCATGTTCGCCTCTTCAACCTTAAGAGCTGCCGCCGGACGCACCCGCGCTGGCGGTGGCGGGACCGGAGGAACGCTTGGCCTTGCGATCCGACGAGTGACCGTAGAACGTCCGCGTCGGCGCGAACTCCCCGAACTTGTGACCGACCATCTCCTCGGTCACCAGCACCGGAATATGCTTCTGCCCGTTGTAGACGCCGAAGGTCAGCCCGACGAATTGCGGCAGGATGGTCGAGCGTCGGCTCCAGATCCGGATCATTTCGTGCCGGCCCGACGCGCGCGATGCCTCCGCCTTCTTGAGCAGATAGCCGTCGACAAACGGGCCCTTCCAAACCGAACGCGCCATGATGCGGTCCCTGCCTACTTTTTCTTCCGAGCGTGGCGGCTCGAAATGATGAACTTGGTGGTGGATTTGTTCTTGCGGGTCTTCTTGCCCTTGGTGGGGAAGCCCCACGGCGTCACCGGATGGCGCCCGCCCGAGGTGCGGCCCTCGCCGCCGCCATGCGGATGGTCGATCGGGTTCATCGTCACGCCGCGGTTGTGCGGCATGCGCCCCTTCCAGCGTTGGCGTCCGGCCTTGCCGATCGAGATGTTCATGTTGTCGGGATTCGACACCGCGCCGATCGTCGCCATGCAGCGGCCATGTACCAGGCGCTGCTCGGCCGAGTTGAGCCGCAGGATCACATATTCGCCGTCGCGTCCGACGATCTGGGCGTAGGTGCCGGCCGAGCGCGCGATCTGCCCGCCCTTGCCGATCTTGATCTCGACATTGTGCACGATCGTGCCAATCGGAATGTTGCCCGCCGGCATGGCGTTGCCGGGCTTCACGTCCGCATGCTCGCCGGCAACGACAGTATCGCCCTGCGAGAGCCGCTGCGGCGCCAGGATGTATGCGAGCTCGCCGTCCTCGTATTTGATCAGCGCGATGAAGGCAGTGCGATTGGGATCATATTCGATGCGTTCGACCTTGGCCGGCGCATCGAACTTGCGACGCTTGAAATCGATGGTGCGGTACGCCCTCTTATGGCCGCCGCCGCGGAAGCGGACGGTGATACGTCCGTTGTTGTTGCGGCCGCCGCTCGAATGCTTACCCTCGGTCAACCTCTTGACCGGTTCGCCGCGATAGAGGCCCGAGCGATCGACCAGAACGAGCTGGCGCTGGCTCGGCGTAGTCGGGTTGTAGGACTTGAGTGCCATGCCGCGCTCCTTACAAGCCCGTCGTCACGTCGATGGTGTGGCCCTCTTCGAGGGTCACGACCGCGCGCTTGACTTCCGACTGCTCGCCGACCGTTCCCTTGAAGGCTTTGACCTTGCCTTTACGGATGTGGGTATTCACGCTCTTGACCTTCACGTCGAACAGCTTCTCCACC
>Ga0207706_10002963_pt1 | contig 16381 bp, 20 predicted proteins | sample KBSC53metaG_FD_184318 | JGI IMG/M metagenome (GOLD analysis project Ga0207706, IMG submission 184318) | Corn rhizosphere microbial communities from Kellogg Biological Station, Michigan, USA - KBS C5-3 metaG (SPAdes) (version 2) | ecosystem: Host-associated > Plants > Roots > Rhizosphere > Soil ... | reverse complement strand
CGGATCACATTGCCGCGCCCGACCGCCTCCGACAGGCGCACCGTCGCCGCATTGCTCGATCGGGCAAAGGCTTCGCGCACGCTGATCTTTCCGCGGTAGACGCCGTCGTTGTTGACCGGGGTCCAGCCGCCGATCGTAACGGGTTCGTCTTCGATCACGCTGTCGGGCGTCCAGCCGGCGCGGAGCGCAGCGAGATAGACGAAAAGCTTGAACGCCGATCCGGGCTGGCGTTCGGCCTGGACTGCGCGATTGAACGGCGAATCCTTGTAACTCTTCCCCCCGATCATCGCGACGACCTGGCCGTCGGGCCGCATCGCGACCAACGCCGCCTGGGCATCGCCAATGGGCGCACGGCCGACCGCCCGGGCCGCAAGGCGTTGAAGGTCCCAGTCCAGCGTGGTCTTCACCTTCACTTCGCCGAAATCGGCGTCGAATGCCTGGTTCGCCGCCGGCGTAACCCAGTCGGCGAAATAGGTGCCGCTGGGGATTCGTGACTGCTGTCCGACCGGCCGGGCCGGAGTGGTCGAAAGCGCCTGTTTGCGGCTGATCGCGCCGGTTTCCGCCATGGTCTGGAGCACGAGTTTCGAGCGGCCCTGGGCGGCCTTGAGGTTATGGGTCGGGGCGAGTCGTGACGGTGCCTGGACCATTCCGGCGAGCATCGCCGACTGGGCGACCGTCAATTGTTCGGGATCGCGATCGAAATAATGATGGGCAGCGGCGCGCAGCCCGTAGACTCCGTCACCGAAGTAGACGCTCGACAGGTAGCGCGAGAGGATCTCTTTTTTCGTCAGCCAGGCCTCGAGCCAGAAGGCGATGATGACCTCCTGCGCCTTGCGCCTGATCGTTCGGTCGCTCGACAGGAAATTGGTCTTGGCGAGCTGCTGGGTGATCGTGCTCCCGCCCTGGCGGACGCCGCCGCCGCGCATGTTCGCGACCATCGCCCGTGCGATGCCGCGCGGGTCGATGCCCCAGTGGCTGTAAAAGCGGCGATCCTCGATCGAGACGAAGGCCGCGGATGTCAGGGGTTTGAGCTGGTCGACGTCGACCGGAGCCTCCTTGAGCGCTCCGCGCCGCGCGATCGGGTGGCCGTCCGCTGATAGGAGCAAAAGCGCCGGGTCGCTCAACGGCTCGAGCGCGCGCGACAATGGCGCCGTGACGACCAGCCAGGCGAGCGTCACCAGGAGCAGCGCCGAGATGGCGTAGAGCCATAGAACCCAGCGCCGGCGCTTCGGTTTTGCAGGCTCCTGTTCTGTCGGCGCTCCGAGGTCCACCTGCGGAGGCGCAAACGGATCCGCAAGCTCTTCGACCGGTGCTCCGCCGCGACTCCAGATTCCGTCCCTTTCGGCCACCCTCATCTTTCGCGCACTCGCTCGACTGACTTACCTTAGTAAGACAGTCCGAACGATTTATCCAGACGCTTGCTGAATAGGGGGTTGCGGCTAAACAGCCCCATGCGCTGGCGTACCTTGAGCCTGATCGCCCTTGCCGGTCTGGCGCTCATCCCGAGCGCCTGTTGGGATAAGCGCGAAGGTGCGGTCCGGGTCACGGTCATCGGTGGGGCGGCGAAGATACGCGACCCGGCGTTGACGCCGCTGTCGGCTCCAGACGCGGTGCTGATCGCCGCCGTTGGGCAAGGCCTGGTCCGGTTTGATGCGGCCGGCAACGTCGTTCCAGGTCTCGCCGAGCGCTGGAACGTAAGCGACGACGGCCTCAGCTACATTTTCCGGATCGCGTCGGCCGACTGGCCGGGCGGGCGAAAGATCACGGCGCAGCAGGTCGCGAGGATTCTGAAGCGGTCGATCTCCGAATCGAGCCTCAATCCGCTGAAGGACACGGCTGGAGCGGTCGACGACATCGTTGCGATGACCGATCGCGTGATCGAAATACGGCTGAAGGCGCCGCGGCCCAACCTGCTGAGCCTGCTTGCCCAGCCCGAGTTCGCAATCGTTCGCAACGGGACCGGCACGGGCCCGTTCCAGGTCGATCCGAAACAAGACAAGCCCGGCGAATTGCGGCTGACGCGTGAGATTGTGTCCGCCGACGAAGAGACGGCGCGCCGTGACGAGGTTTCGCTGAGCTCGGCGCCGGCTGAACAGGCCATTCGCGCCTTCGCTGCCGGCAATTCCGACCTCGTTCTTGGCGGCACCTTCAGTGACCTTCCTTATGCGCAGCGGGTCAAGCTGCCGCGCGGTAGTCTTCGTTTCGACCCGGCATCGGGCCTGTTCGGGTTCGTTCCATCGCGCTCCGGCAGCGTTCTCGACGATGTCGGTATTCGCCAGCTGCTGAGCGAGGCGATCGACCGCGACGCCCTGGTCGATGCACTTCGGGTACCTGGCCTCGCCGCTCGCACAACCGTGCTCGAGCCGGGTCTCGACGGTTTGCCGAATCCGTCCCCGCCGCCCTGGGCGGGGACAGCCCTTGCCGACCGGCGCCCGTCCCTGGTGGCGGAATCGGCACGCCAGTTCGGGCAGGAAAAGCCGACGATCCGAATCTATCTCCCCGACGGCCCGGGAAGCGACATCCTGTTCAACCGGCTGATGATCGATTGGGGCGCGATCGGCGTAACCGCCGAGCGCGCGAAGAGCGTCTTGGCCTCCGATCTGAAGCTGATCGACGCCGTCGCTCCATCGACCTCGCCCGCCTGGTTTCTGCGCCAGTTCCGCTGCCAGGTGGCGCCGCTCTGCGACGCTCAGGCGGACGAGCTGCTCGGCGCGGCCCGCGACGCGCTGGTCCCAGCCCAGCGCTACGCTCTCCTGGGCCAGGCCGCGGCGAGGATCGACGACATGCAATTATTCATCCCGCTCGCCGCCCCCGTTCGCTGGTCGCTCGTTTCGGGCCGGATCCAGGGTTTCGCCGGGAACCGCTTCGCCCGCCATACGCTGACCGATCTCGAGCAGAAGCTTAGCCCGGGAACGTCGTGACGCCGCCTGACCAACGCCTGACACTTCCCAATCTGGGGACCGACCCCGCCTCGGTTCGACAGCGCGTCGAAGCGATGGAGAGGGTGCTGGAGCGGTTGTTTGTCATCCCCGGGATCAATCGGCCGGTCGGCCTCGATGTCATCCTCGACCTGGTTCCGGTGGTCGGCGACATCGCCGCGGCTGCCCTCGGCGCCTACATCGTGTGGGAAGCGAAGAACCTTGGGATGTCGAAATGGCAGATCTCGCGCATGGCCGGCAATGTCGGCGTCGATTGGCTGCTCGGCCTGATTCCGTGGGTCGGCGCCATTCCTGATTTCTTCTTCCGGTCGAACACGCGCAATCTCAGGATCATCAAGCGCCACCTCGACAAGCACCACGCCGACACCGCGACCATCGAGGCGCAGGCGACCAAAGCTCAGTAACGGCGGGAGGGAATCCATTCTTGCTCGCCTTCGACCTCATCGCTGACAGGGCGACCGTAGCGATCGGTAGCTGGGCGATATACGAAGCGCTGCTGGACCAATCTGCAGGTCAAGGCGTCGAGCTCCGGCACTCCGCTAGAGCGGGTAACTGCGCAGCGCGTCACCCTTCCATTTACACCGACGGTGAAGACAAATCCGACCGTCCCACCGATCCCAGCTTCGCGCAGATGACGCGGAACGTCGCGGGGCGTGATTTCTCCCGCGATCTGCTCGAGATCGCTGCCGCCCTCGTCGCCGCCGTAGCCTTCACCGCCGACGCCACCGCCCGACCCTGAGCCAAGCGCCGGACCTGAGCCGGCTCCTCCGCCCGACGGCGCGACCGAGGGGCGGACGGCGAAGACGGGCGTAACCGAAGGCGGCGCGTGCGCCGGTTGTGGCCCCGGCGAGCCGCCTGGCGGTTTGGGTTCGGCCTTGGGCGCCGACGCTGTGTGGCCGTCGCTCCGGGCCCTGGCTGGCACTGGCGGCACGGGCGGCACCGGCAGGGGCTGCAGCGTCACCTCAATCAGCCGACTGACGATCTCGCCGGACCGGACAAAATCGACGCGGAAACCGCTGAGTAGTGCGAACGCAAGCGCCAGCTGAACCGCGGCGACCCCGGCTAGCGCGTAGGCGCGCTCCCGCGGTGACGTGGTTCGCTGGCGCTCAGCATATGCGGGCATGCGCGCCCGCTCAGACTTTTAGCGCCAATAGCAGCGGCGGTGCGCGGTCATCGACCGGTCGATCGCTCGGCCTGCCACGGCTCCGCCGACCGCTCCACCGATTGTGCCGAGGGCACCATGGCCGAGCACGCTGCGGCCGACCAGCGCTCCGCCGACGCCGCCAGCGACCAGCCCGGTCGTTCCCGCCGATCGGCGGCAATAACGATGCGCGTAATGCGTCCTGCCGTGATATTTGTGCGTGTGATACCGAGTGCTCGTATGCGCGTTGGCAGGAGCGCTCAGGGGCACGCCGGGCGAGGCAAGGAGCGCAGCCGCGGCAGCCATGATCGAAATGCGTTTCATCCTTCGGTTCCCCAATCAAATGTTTCGCTGTTCAAACGACATTGTGCACGTCCGGGTTCCGGGAGCAATTCGGTAACGGCGAAGCGAGGCTCGCCAAGGACGTGTCGCGCCCGTTAATTTCGGTCGGATGAATGCTGGATCGGAGCGCATTCCGTCCCTGAGAGAAACAGGGCCCTCATTCGTTGCAAAAACAGCTTTGCTAACCCAGGTTTTTTTGCTCTAAGCCCGCGCTGACCAAATCAGGAGCAAGTGATGTTCAAGTCTTTGGTCGTGCTGGCAGCGGTCGGCACGATGAGTGGCCCGGTGTTTGCCCAGGCAGCTCAAGATCAATCTCAGTCCCAGGCCCAAGGCCAGGCGCAGCAGCCGGCCAAGCCTCAGATGGTGAAGAAGCGCGTCTGCGAGCAGCTTGACGAGAATCCCTATTCGCGTCTCGGCAACCGCAAGATCTGCAGGACGATCGAGGTGCCGGTGACCCCGACGAACGGCCAGACCACGCAGGCTCCAGCCCAGTCCGACCAAAAGGGCAATTAAGAAGGCTTAGTCGCCGCTGATCCTCGGATCGATCCTCGCCGGATCGTCGATGATCGGCGTTCCGACGTCACCCTGCCCGACCGTCCGCCCAGCCATCTCGAGCATCCGCTCGAGCGGGACACGCGCGCGTGCCATGATTTCCGGCGACAGTTCGATCCTTGGCTGGAGATCGCGAAGCGCGACATAGAGCTTCTCGAGCGTGTTCAGCGCCATATACGGGCACATGTTGCAGTTGCAGTTCCCGTCACCCCCCGGGACCCCGATGAACGTCTTGTGGGGCGCGGCCTTTTCCATCTGGTGAATGATGTGCGGCTCTGTCGCGACCAGGATCGTGTCGGCCGGCGAGCTCAGCGCGAAATCGAGGATCGACCTGGTCGAGCCGACGTGGTCGGCGTGGTCGATGATGTGCGGCGGGCATTCGGGATGCGCCGCGACCGGAGCGCCCGGATGCTCCGCCTTTAGCTTGAGCAGCTCGGTCTCACTGAACGCCTGGTGGACGATGCAGATTCCTGGCCACAGGAGCATGTCGCGGCCGGTCTTACGCGCCAGATAGCCGCCGAGATGCCGGTCGGGCCCGAAGATGATCTTCTGGTCCGCAGGAATCTGGTCGAGGATGACCTTGGCCGAAGAGCTTGTGACGATGATGTCGCTCAAGGCTTTCACCGCCGCCGAGCAGTTGATGTAGGTCAGCGCGATATGGTCCGGATGCGCCTCGCGGAACGCCTTGAACTGGTCGGGCGGGCATGAGTCTTCGAGGCTGCAGCCCGCGTCCATGTCGGGCAGGATCACCGTCTTCTCGGGCGACAGGATCTTCGCCGTTTCGGCCATGAAGCGGACGCCGCAGAAGGCGATCACCTCGGCGTCGGTCGCCGCTGCCTTTCGCGACAGGTCGAGGCTGTCGCCGACGAAATCGGCGAGGTCCTGAATCTCCGGCTTTTGATAATAATGCGCGAGGATCACCGCGTTGCGCTCGCGCTTAAGCCGTTCGATCTCGGCGAGCAGGTCGATCCCTTTGAGGTTGGTGGTCTGAGCGGTCATCTCTGCCCTTGAGCGGCCCTCTGCCGCTCTGCCTCCTTGATCGCCTCCTCATATGGGGTGGAAAGGTCCATATAGGAAGCTTCGCCGTTTCCCTCGGTCGGGAAGCGCGCGACGACCTTCGCGTCTTTGAACCCCGCGGCGACGAGCGGCATCGCGAAGCTGCGTTCGACCGCTTGCCGCGCCGCTTCGTGCGCGAGCCTCATCGGCACCTCGGCGGACGCCTGTTTGCGAAGGTCGCTGACCGCCGTCGCGCGGTTCGCCTGGTCGAGCGTTTCGTCCGCGTTCGTCAGCGCCGTGAGAACGCCGCCCTCGCCATATTCCTGGGCGGAGGTCAAATCGACGTCGGGACCGGCGATCTCCACCTCGGGCAAGCGGACCTGCAATGTGTGGCTGGACGCATCCCAGCTCACGTCCTTCGGCCGTAGCTTCGACAGGTCAAGCTCGTACCTGACATCTCCAGGTAGGATCAATGTGCGCTTCGCTGACAAACCAAATCGGCTTGTCGTCGATGTTGTAACCGACACGTAGCGCGCGACAAAGGCGATCAGGCGGTTCTGCGCTCGCATCGATTCGAGGCTCGCGCTCGCGATCGTCTCGGCTTTGGGCCCGCCGAAGATGCGGTCGGCGATGCCGGTCGCCGTTCCGAGAATGACGCCGAGCACCAGCGCAACGGCAATCGCCAGGATCGCGATCAGCTTGGTTTGACGGCTGTCCATCTCTCTTCCTGCCGTTCAACGAGCCCGCGCCGCTCGAGGTCCAGCAGATGCGCATAGACCGAGCCTCCGGCCGCTATGACCAGCCTCGGATCGAGGCCCGGATAAGCATTTGCGACAACGTCCGGAATGTCGCGCGGCTTTTCGCCGACCAGCCTCAGGATCTGCTTCTCGCGCTGCATCCGATGCCCCATGAGGTGGCGCACATATTGGTGCGGGTTGTCGATGGCGGGCCCGTGCGCGGGATAATAGACGCCCTCGTCACGCTGCCGAAGCTTGTCGAGGCTTGCCATGTATGCGGCCATGTCACCGTCGGGGGGCACAACGACTGTAGTCGACCAGCCCATCACATGATCGCCGGAAAAGAGCGCTCCCCGATAAGCGAAGCAGAGATGGTTCGACGTATGCCCCGGCGTTGCAACCGCGACGATCGCCTCGCCGTCGACGTCCAGCGATTCGCCGTCGCTCAGCACCCGATCCGCCGCATAATCCCCATCGAAGGCGGCGTCCGCGCGCGGGCCCACCGTTTCGAGCGCGAGCGGGGCGCAGCCGATCACCGGGGCCCCCGTCCGCTCGGCAAGCGGCCGCGCCGCCGGGCTGTGGTCGCGGTGGGTATGGGTGCACATGATCGCGACGACCTGACGTCCGCCGATCGCTTGCTTGAGCGCGTCGAGATGCTCGGCCAGATCCGGCCCGGGATCGATCACCGCGAGACGGTTCGTCCCGACCAGATAGGTCTGCGTGCCGTAATAAGTGAAGGCCGACGGATTGTGCGCAAGGACCCGCGCGATTCCGGGCTCCAGCTGGTCGAGCTTGGCGTAAGGCGCATCCACGGCGCCGCCCTGTGCCACGCGCGCTTCGGATTGCCTAGCAGCGCAACTCGTAAGGCCCCCGCGAATCCACGACCTGGTTCTTCGACCCGGCGGCGCGAACCACCTGAATCTCGACCCGGCTGCCGCTCACGCCCTGGCATACCTTTGCTGGCAGGCTGAATTGCTGCGACTGGCCACGCCGAAGCGTTGCAAGGTCAACCTCGGCGCGATTTTCGCCGCGGCGCAGGAACCGAAGGCTCGTCCCCGCGGCGATGTCTTCATCTGCGCGCACGGTCACCATCATGCCGCGCTCTAACATGTCGCACGGACCCTCTCCTGCGACCGATTCGGTCGACAGGCAGCGGAACGTGAGCTTTGGCGCCGGCAGCGGCGGCGGAGCGGCCGCGGCGGCAACAGTCGCGGCGCTCACCGCCGGCAATGGCGCGGGGATCGGCGGCAGTGACGAATATTCGGCGCGGCCGGTGTCGACCTGCGGCTTGGGAGCGAGCGGCGCAGCGAAACTCTGGCCGATCAATGGCGCCGGCTGCGATTGCGGCTGCGGCTTTGTTGCCGTGGCGCCCTGCAGCTTTGCAATTTCGAACTTCAGGCCGGTGATGATCTGGTCCTTGATCGACGGCGACATCCGGGCGTCCGAAGAAACCTTGTTGAGCGCGTCGCGAAGCGTATTTTCCCAATCGGCCTGGGTTTGCCCAACCTTGCCGCAGATCTTGACCTTCGTCTCCCTCGGCACGCCCTTGGCGATGACGGTCACGGGGATTTCGGCCATCCGTGCGTTGCAGTTGGCCATCGTCGCGGCATCGGTGCCGCGGGCGGACGGCGAAGGCGTCTCAGCCGCCTGGGCGGCTAGCAACAACGCGAACGGCAGGATCATTCAGGAATGCCTCCCCATGGCTCGATCCTAGGATTTTGCATTGCGAAGGTGAACCCGGGCTGAGCCTCAGGCGCGGACCCAGGGCACCCTGACGGTGGAAGCGGCCGCAACACTCTCGGAGCGGCGGGCGAAAGCAGCCGGATAAACCTCGCCGAACAATGCCTCCATGCTGCGTTCCCAGCTGAATTGAAGCGCATGGGCGCGCGCCTGCTCTGACAAGAGCCGGCGGTCGGCTCGCCAGATGTCGATGATGTTCCGCGCCATCGCATTGGAATCGCCCACGGGGCCCAATCGCCCGACGGAATCGGTCACCCGGTCGATCATAGCTCCCGCCGCGACACCCACCACCGGCAAGCCGGATGCCTGGGCTTCGACGATCGATATGCCGAACGTCTCGTCTGCCATCGCCGATACGTAGATGTCGGCGCTCGCCAGCCAGCGCGCGAGCTCCGTCCGGCTCCGCACGTATCCAGGCATGATGATACGCCTGTCGCCGAGCGCAGCGATCTCCTCCTTCAGCGGTCCCTCGCCGAGCAGAGCCAGCTGCGCGCCGAGGCTTTCCGGCAATTTGCGGAATGCGTCGACGACGACGTCGGGCTTCTTTTCGCCGTCGAGGCGGCCGACATAGATCAGCAGCGGCTGGTCGTCGGCCAGCCCCAGCCGATGCCGCAGCGCCGGGCTGCGCTTGGCTGGAGCAAACTCACCGACCTCGACCCCCAGGGGAACGACGTCGACGCGGCCGACTCCCTTGGTGCGAAGCTTCGCGGCCCCGCCGTTTTCGCTGAGGGCAAAGACGGAATCGAAGCGGCGGTAGAGTGACCCGCAATAGGAATAGCAAATTCGCCTGCACAGACCGGCGAGTGCCTTTCCGATCACGTTCGAGAACGGCCGCTCGACATAGACCGTCGGGAAATCGGTCATGTAGGCGGCGACGAGCGCCGTGTCGGGATGGCGCCTGCGGTGGCCGATCGCCGCCCACGGCAGATTATATGCGTCTTGGCACTCGATCAGCTCGGGCTGGAAGCGTTCGAGCGCATTACGGACGGCCCCGCTGCGCAGCATCAGCCGGTAATTGGGGCTCCCGGGAACGCGGGGAGAGGCAATCTTGACGGTGATCGCCCGTTCCTCCTCGACAATCTCGTCGCGGGGGCCCGGAATGATCATCAAATGGCTGTGCGGTGTCGACTGGAGGATGTGCCGCCGCTTGTGCAGCAAATAGGTTCGAACCCCGCCGCCGACCTCCGACCAGCTCTGGGTCAGATCGCAAAAGAGTTTCGGCCCGCCGAATCGGCGCAGGTCGGGATCGTCTCGGCTCATGATCGCATCCAACCCCAGAAAAAGGGCAAAGTGCCATCAGCCGCAGCCGGGGCGCATTTGTGTCGGGAATTTTTACGCATCACATGCACGCCTCGTTCCCCACTTACAGAAAAACCGCAAAAATCTGCCGTTTCTTCGAATTGGCACGCGCATTGCTACATTTATCGCGTCCACTTGGTTCCACGCCAAACCAAAGGGGCGGCTCTAAGCGGTTCTCTGGTCCCGCGAACAGCCGCCCCTTTCTTATTCAGCCGCCGCGAGAAGCTCCTGGAGCTCGCCGCTCTCGAACATCTCCATCATGATGTCCGATCCGCCGACGAACTCGCCGCGGACGTAAAGCTGCGGAACGGTCGGCCAGTCGCTATATTCCTTGATGCCCTGCCGGATCTCAGGGTCCTGTAGAACGTCGACCGTCTCATACTTGGACCCGAGCCGGTCGAGGATTGCGATCGCGCGGCTCGAAAAGCCGCACTGCGGAAACAGCGCCGTCCCTTTCATGAAGAGCACAACGTCGTTGGCGTTGACGATCTCGGCGATTCGGGATTGCGGGTCGCTCACTGGGTCTTCTCCGTCTGAGGCACCGCGGTTTCGAGCTGCAGTGCATGAAGCTCACCCCCTACACGCCCCCCGAGCGCGGCATAGACCGCTTGATGTTGCTTGATCCGGCTCATGCCGGCGAAACTCTCGCTCACCACCCGCGCTGCATAATGATCGCCGTCTCCGGCGAGGTCGCGGATCGTCACCTCCGCGTCGGGAATGGCCGCTTTGATCAGCCGCTCGATGTCGGACGCAGCCATCGGCATCAGATGTTGGTGCTCTCGATGATCTGGCGCCGCGCCTCGATTTCCTTGTTGCGCAGCGCTTCCTGGACGCTGGCCTCGTCGCAATCGATACCGGCCGCCGTGAGATCGCCGAGAACCTTGCGGACCACGTCGTGGTCGCCGGCTTCCTCGAAATCCGACCGGACGACGTCCTTGGCGTAGGAATCCGCCTCGACCTCGCTGAGCCCCATCTGCCGTGCCGCCCAATGGCCGAGCAGCCGGTTACGGCGCGCGGTGATGCGGAATTTCATTTCCTCGTCGTGCGCGAACTTGGTCTCGAACGCGCGCTCGCGGTCGTCGAAAGTGGTCATGCGTTCCCCATGGTTATTCGCCCGGCGAGATAGGAGCGGCGAGGTGATCAGTCCAGCGTCACCACCAGTTTCCCGATCGCCTTGCGGTCGCGCAGCGCGGCGATGGCCTCGCCACCGCGCTCCAGCGGATAGGTCGCACTGATCTTCGGCGCGATCTTTCCCTCCGCCCACCAACGGAAGAGTTGCTCGACGTGGGCCGCGTTGCGCTTCGGCTCGCGCGCAACGAACGCACCCCAGAATACCCCGCACACGTCGCAGCTCTTGAGCAGGGTGAGGTTGAGCGGGAGCTTAGGGATTCCGGCCGGGAAGCCAACGACCAGGAAGCGTCCTTGCCAGCCGATCGCCCGAAGCGCCGCCTCGGCATAATCGCCGCCGACCGGATCGAGGATCACGTCGGCGCCGTCCGGCCCCACTGCATCCTTGAACAGTTGCGACAGGGCGCGCACCTCCAGCTCCCCCATCGGATAGACAATTGCCGCGTCGGCGCCCGCTTCGCGCGCTGCCTGCGCCTTCTCCTCCGACGACACCGCCGCGATCACTCGCGCTCCGATCGCCTTGCCGATCTCGACCGCGGCAATCCCCACTCCGCCCGCAGCGCCGAGGACAAGCAACGTCTGGCCCGCTTCGAGCCGCCCGCGATCGACGAGGGCATGGATCGCGGTCGCATAGGTCAAAAGCAGCGCCGAGCCTTCCTCGAACGACCGCTCGGGCGGCAGCGGAATGGCTCGGGCGGCCGGGATGAGGACCTTCTCGGCCAGTCCGCCGAATCCCGTCGCCGCAATGATCCGGTCGCCGGCGCTCCAGCCGCTGACACCGTCGCCCGCGGCCTCGACTTCACCCGCGATCTCGCTTCCGGGCGCGAACGGCCGCGGAGGTTTCAGCTGATATTTGTCTTCGATGATCAGGACGTCGGGATAGTTGATCGCACAGGCGCGCACCCGAACCAGCAATTCACCGGGGCCGGGCGCCGGCTCGGGCAGATCGTCCAGCCGCAGCGTCTCGGGCCCGCCAGGCGCATAAGAGAGTAGCGCCTTCATGTCGCCTGCTTAAGCCGTCTCAGGCCCGCGGCCCAGCTCGACGCTCGGCGCGCCCCGGCGAAGCGCGGCTCGAATTTCCCGAGGAACTCGCGCGGCTGCTGCTGAAGGCCGACGAGCCACACTTCCGTTCCGGAGTGTTTTGCCTGGCGCGTGAAAGTCGCGAGCGCGTTGGCTCCCGTCGCATCGACATAGGGCACCCGCTCCATCCGGAGGATGATAGCCTTCGGCCGTTGTCCCGAACGACGGAACGCTTCGAGCATCTCGCTGGCAACCCCGAAGAAGAGCGGCCCGGTGAAGCGAAAAACCTCAACTCCTTCAGGCAGGTGATCGCGGAGCTTCGGATCTTCGGCGACATCGATCGGGACAAGGCCCGCAGTCTCGCTCATTCGCATCATGAAGAGCAACGCGGCCAGCGTCACACCCACGCCGATCGCAACCGCCAGATCGACGAATACCGTGAGCAGGAAGGTGAGCACGAGCACGCCCCGCTCACCGGCGTCGGTCCGCACCAGCGCGACGAACCGGTCATATTCGCTCATTCCCCAGGCGACCATCAGCAGCACCGCGGCCAGCGCGGCCATCGGGACCAGCGCGAGCAATTTGCCTGCGACGAGCACAAACATCAGCAGGAACAAGGCGTGGAAAACCCCGGCCATCGGCGACTTGGCCCCGGCGCGGATGTTAGTCGCCGTGCGCGCGATCGCGCCGGTCGCCGGAAGGCCGCCAAACGCCGAGAATATATTGGCGACCCCCATGCCGACCAATTCCTGACCGGAGCGGTGCCGGCGGCCGGTCATGCCGTCCGCGACGGTCGCGGACAGCAGCGCCTCGATGCCGGCGAGGAAGGCGATGACGAAAGCACTGGGCAGCACTTCGCGGGTGAGCCCAAGCGAGATGTGCGGCAGGTGCGGCATGGGCAAACCACCGGGCATTGCAGGAAATCGGTCGCCGACCGTGTCAACAGGTAGATCGAACAAGGCGGCCGCTGCCGCTGCTCCCACGATGGCGATTAGATAGGCGGGGAAGCGGGGAACAAAACGGCGAAGTAGAATGATCAACGCGAGCGTCGCCGAACCGAGGCCGACCGCAGCGGCGTTGAACGTCCCCAGCGCGCGCAAATACACGCCCCATTTGTCGACAAAGTCGATCGGAACGGGGCCAGTGCGAAGGCCGAGAAAATCGCCGACCTGGCTAGAAGCGATGATCACCGCGATCCCGGCGGTGAAGCCGGTGACCACCGGCATCGGCACGTAGCGCATCAGCCGGCCGACGCCGGCATAGCCCGCGAAGATCAAGATCACGCCAGCCATCAAAGTCGCGAGCAGAAGACCGTTAAAGCCGTGCAGGGCAATCACGCCGGCAACGATCACGACAAATGCGCCGGTCGGCCCTCCGATCTGGACGCGCGAGCCACCCAGTGCGGAAATCAGAAAACCGGCGACGACCGCGGTCACCAATCCTTCGCGCGGCGAAGCTCCGCTGGCTATGCCGAGCGCCATGGCAAGCGGCAGCGCGACGACCGCGACAGTGAGGCCCGCAATCAGGTCAGCTCGAAGCTCGGCGCGGCCGTAACCCTCGCGCAAGACAGTCAGCAACTTGGGCGTGAACGCCTCGCCCAGGGCAAACCGCGATGCGCTCATCCGCCGAAGTGCCGGATGTAATGGCTCACATGCTCGTAGAGCAGCAGAAGCACGGCAAGGAGAGACGCGCCGAGCGCGACTTCCTGGGCCTGCCGCCAGTTCATTCGGCGTAGCGCGCCGTGGTCTTGGCGCGCACTTCTTCAGCCGTGACTCCAGGCGCCAGCTCGATGAGCTTGAACGGGCTGTCGTGATCCTGCCGCTGGAAGACGGCGAGGTCGGTGATGATCATGTCGACCACGTTCTTGCCGGTGAGCGGGAGCGTGCATTCGGGGATGAACTTGGAATCGCCGTTCTTGGACACATGCTCCATCACGACGATGATCTTCTTGACCCCGGCGACGAGGTCCATCGCTCCGCCCATGCCCTTGATCATCTTGCCCGGCACCATCCAGTTGGCAAGGTCGCCGTCCTGGCTGACCTCCATCCCGCCGAGCACGGCAAGATCGATATGGCCGCCACGGATCATCGCGAAGCTTTGCGCGCTGTCGAAATAGCTCGACTGCGGAAGCTCGCTGATCGTCTGCTTGCCGGCATTGATGAGGTCGGGATCGACCTCGTCCTCATAGGGGAACGGCCCGATGCCAAGCATTCCGTTCTCGCTTTGCAGCGTGACCGTCATGCCTTCGGGCACGTGGTTGGCGACGAGCGTCGGAATCCCGATCCCGAGATTGACGTAATAGCCGTCATTGAGCTCCTTCGCCGCGCGCAGCGCCATCTGGTCGCGGGTCCAGCCGCTGGTTTCGACTTGCGTAGCCATCACGCGGCCTCCCTTTCGCGTACCGTCTTGAACTCGATCTTCTTGTCGTAGGGCGCGCCGAGGATCAGCCGTTTCACGTAGATCGACGGCAAATGGATGCAGTCGGGATCGAGCGACCCCACCGGCACGATCTCCTCGACCTCGGCGACGCAGACCTTGCCGCAGGTCGCCGCCGGAAGGTTGAAGTTGCGCGCGGTCTTGCGGAACATGAGGTTGCCGCTCTCGTCCGCCTTCCAGCCCTTCACGATCGACAAGTCGGCGCGAATGCCGCGCTCGAGGATATATTCCTCGCCGTCGAAATTCTTGACCTCTTTCCCTTCCGCCACCTGAGTCCCGAAACCCGTCTTCGTATAGAATCCGGGAATCCCCGCGCCGCCCGCACGCATGCGCTCGGCGAGCGTGCCCTGCGGGCAGAATTCGACCTCGAGCTCATGCGCCAGGAATTGCCGCTCGAACTCCTTGTTCTCACCCACGTAGGACGAGATCATTTTCTTGACCTGGCGGGTCCGCAGCAGCTTGCCGAGACCCTCATTGTCGATGCCGGCATTGTTCGATGCGATGGTGAGGTCCTTGACGCCCGCGGTCTGAATCGCGTCGATCAGCCGCTCGGGGATTCCGCACAGGCCGAACCCACCCGCGGCGATCGTCATGCCGTCGAACAGCAACCCGTCGAGGGCGGCGCGCGCGTTGGGATAGATTTTCTGCATGCCGCGCCTCTGCAACCGCGCCGAACGGCGGTCAAGAACGGGAGGGGCGCAGCCCCGCCGCTTTGATCCCGGCTTCGGCGCATTCCGCGTCGTCCGGCGGCGCCTCGCCCGATACCCCGACGGCGCCGATGCGGACCTTGCCGTCGGCGCTGAACACCGGAACGCCGCCCGGCACCGTCACAACGTGCGGAGCATAAGCGAAGCCCGGCGTTCTCTTGGCGGCCTCGACCATTTGCGCCGTCGAAAAGCCCCACGCGGCAGCGGCTTCGGCCTTGGCCAGAGCAAAATCGAAAATCCCGCTGCCGTTGCCGTCCATGCGAAGGGCCGCGACGACGTGACCGCCCGTGTCGACCACGACGATTGCCTCGCTCTGCTTCTTGGCACTGGCATGTGTGACGCAGCCGTGGATGATCGCCTCCGCGGCGCGGGCGTCGAGCATCTGCGATGTCTGAGCCTGCACCGGCACCGTGAGCGCGGCCAGCGCGAGGCCAAGAAGCCGCGCCCGCACGTCAATGGTCCTTGGCGGGGCGGTAGGTGAAATCGAATGACGGCGCCCAGGTCTTGCCGTCGTCGGTCGACTGCTCGCCCAGCTGCCGCACCGATCCGTCGCCGTTCTTGCTATAGCTCATGCGCACCAGCGGGCCGCCCCACTTGCCGGTAATCACCATCGCCGAGCCGTTCCACCCGCCGGTGAAGAACGCCCGCGTGCCGCTCGAATCGATCCAGAATTGCTCCCAGCGTTTCTCGTCCGGCACGTAGATGCTGAGGGATCCGCCGCCCGGCTTGTTCAGCGGCATCCAGTTCTCGCGGATCCCGCAGCCGTAGACCGGCTCGATCAAGCTGTGGGCGACGAGCGTGTCTTTTCCGGTCGGATAAACGTCCCAGCGCCCGACCCAGAAATCGAACTGATGATAGCTCGCGTCAACACAGGGCGTTGCGGGAGGGGCGGCGGCCGCACCTGAAGGTTGCTGTGCAATGGCCGGAGCAGCAAGAAGTGCGGAAGCAATCAGAAGAAGGCGTCGCATAAGCCCTCCAATCCGCTCCAGATTGCCTCCTCGTTGATGCTCTGCGCAACAACCGTTCGACGAACTAGCCCTTTAGCTTCGCCAGGACGCCCTGCAGCTGCATGGCGTTGGACATGTCGCCCTCGACCTTCAGCTTGCCCATCATGAACGCCGTCATTCCATCGAGCTGGCCCGCGGCGAGCTGCTGCCAGTCGTCCCAGCCGACCTTGATCGTCGTGTCGGCCGGTCCGTCCTCTTCGCTGACCTGCTGAGCCGCGCCATCAAGCATGATCACGCTCTCCGCGCCGCCGAAGTCGATCTTGACCCGGCGGCCGGCTATCCACGCCTGTCCCTCCTGCATCCGCTGCACGAGCTCCTGCTTGGTCATCGCCTGCTT
>Ga0207706_10002961_pt1 | contig 16387 bp, 8 predicted proteins | sample KBSC53metaG_FD_184318 | JGI IMG/M metagenome (GOLD analysis project Ga0207706, IMG submission 184318) | Corn rhizosphere microbial communities from Kellogg Biological Station, Michigan, USA - KBS C5-3 metaG (SPAdes) (version 2) | ecosystem: Host-associated > Plants > Roots > Rhizosphere > Soil ... | reverse complement strand
GATGGCCGACGCGGGGGGTCTGCGGGCGGTCAAGATGACCGAGCACTACCTGCATCCGTACGGCGGCTACTGCCCCGCCCCCCTCGCCTTCCTGGCGGCGGTGGCGGCGCGCACCCGGCGCGTGCGGCTGGTGACGGGGTGCATCCTCCCCGCCTTTCACCACCCGCTGCGGATCGCCTCCGAGGCGGCGATGGTCGACGCGCTGAGCGAAGGGCGCCTGGAGGTGGGGTTCGCCCGCGCCTACCTGCCGTACGAGTTCGCCGCCTTCGGGGTGCCGCTGGACCAGAGCCGGGCCCGCTTCGAGGCCACCGTGGACGCCGTGGTGCGGCTGTGGAGCGAGCCCGGGGTGAGCGTGGAAACGCCCTTCTTCCGCCTGGCGGCCGCCACCAGCCTCCCCCGGCCCACCCAGAGCCCCCACCCGCCGGTGTGGTGCGCCGCGGTGCGCACCCCCGGGAGCTTCGAGTGGGCGGGGCGGCGCGGCTTCGGGCTGCTGGTGAACGCGCTGCGCTCGCCCGACCACGCGCTCCCGGAGCTGATCGCCGCCTACCGCCGGGCGTACCGCGAGCACCACCCGCACGCGCCGGGCGGCGGGCGGGTGGCCATCAGCCTGCCGCTGTACCTGGCCCGGAGCGACGCCCGGGCCGCGCGCGAGAGCGACGCGTACCTGCGGCGCTACCTGGCGGTGTGGGCCGACGCGGCCGGCGCCTGGGACGGCGTGGAGGGGAAGGACTACCCGGGATACACGGGGATGGCCGCCTTCCTCCGCGCGGCCTCGCCGCAGGCCATGCGCCGCGAGCGGAGCGCCGTGGTGGGCTCGCCCGCCCGGGTGCGCGAGGTGGCGCGGTGGCTGGGCGAGGCAGTGGGAGTGGACGAGGTGCTGTGGCAGGTGGACGTGGGCTCCATGCCGCGCGAGCTCGCGGCGCGCAGCCTGGCCCTCTTCCTGGACGAGGTCCTCCCGCACCTGTGACCTCCTGGACCGGGCACGCTCCGGCCCGGGAGCAGGTGCGGCCCCCGCCACGCGGGGGAGGGTGCCGCGTTTCGTTCACAGGGGGAGGAGCGCGCGCGTGCCCACGCCGGTTCATTCATCCCGCCCCAACCTTCCCGAAAGAGGCGACCATGCTCGACATCCTGAAGCGCGGCACCGTTCCCCTGGGCGGCCAGACCTGGGAGTACCACGGCGACACCGGCGACGGCACCATCTTCTACGTGACCCCGCAGCCGGCGTGGGCCACGCGCGACGGGCTCCCCGAGATCCAGCTGGTGGAATACGAGACCAGCGACGAGCTGAACGGGAGCGGGTACTGCACCCTGTCGGTGGAGCTGGCGGTGAGCGACGCCGCGCTGGAGGCGATCCGGGGCGACATCCAGCAGCGCTTCGGGGTGGAGAGCCCGCGCTTCCTGACCCTCCCCTTCCAGACCGGGACGGTGGTGAGCCTGACCTATCCCGACGGCGAGGGGGGCACCACCGGCGTGCAGGCCGACGGGACCGACTTCGGCGGCAACGCGGCGATCTTCCAGCTCCCCCTGGGCGCCGACCAGATGAAGACGATCCGCTCCACGCTGGCCGGCCTGGGGAGCGGGCCCTTCGAGGTGGAGTACAGCATCGTGGTGCCGGGGCAGGTCCCGGCGGTCACCATGGAGCTCTCCTTCGACTCGCAGACGGCCTTCGAGTACGAGGTGGCGGCGCAGGAGCACACGCACTGGGCCAGCTCGTCCACCTACACCTACGACGTCACCGAGCTGCTGTCGCAGTCGAACGCCGCCCGGGTGGAGGTGACCCGCACCGACCCCAGGCTCTCGGACGACGCCGTCGCCCGCCTGACCGACCTGGGGCAGGCGATGATCGCCAGCCTGGTGTCGCAGCAGGTGCAGCGGGCGGTGCAGCTGCAGCACGACGCGGGCGGCTCGCAGCCGTTCAGCATCAGCCAGGTGGCCTCGTTCCGCGAAAGCTACCAGGAGAGCGAGGTGATCCTGTGGCGGCTGCAGCCGCAGGCCATCCTCCCCAGCTTCGGCGACCTGGGGCTGACCCCCGGCCAGATCGGCGCGCTGCAGCCCACGGTGGACAAGCGGCAGTTCGTGACCCAGGTGACGCCGCAGTGCCGCTTCGCCAGCAGCGCCGACGCCACGCCGCACGACGACATCGAGCCGGACGGCGGCTCCTCGTTCCTTTCCGGGGTGCGCACGCTGTCCAGCCTGGACGTGACCATCTTCTACCCCACCCTGCGGGCCGCGGAAGACCGCACCCACACCTTCACCGACAACACCCCCGTCACCTGGCAGGGCGACTGGGACGGCGCGGCGGGCGGAACGTACACGCTGGGCTACGTGGCCAACTACGCCGACGGCACCCGGGTGTCGGGGAAGGTGGAGAGCCTGGACGACGCCGCCTACACCCTGGGGCTGGCCGACATCGGCACCCTCAACGTCACCTTCGACGCCTCGCGCTTCTTCACCTCGAGCGCGGGGCCGCTGGTGGAGGAGGTGACGGTGGACCTGGTCTTCAACCTCCCGCAGGAGCCGCCCTTCCTCGAGTCGGCCACGCTGGTGGCGGGAAGCGCGCAGCACACCTTCTCCAGCGTCTTCGCCGGGCCGCTGGAGGCCGGCTACTTCTATACCGTCACCTACGGGTTCGTGCCCGGCGCCAAGGCCAACCCGTACACCTCCGACGCCAAGAGCCAGAACGGGCAGTGGGTGCGCCTGGAGGAGCCCGACTCCCGGCAGGCCATGAACGTGGTGGTGGAGATCGAGCCGAAGGACCCGGGCGGGGCCACCGTGATCGAGGCCGACATCAACTTCTACTACAACGGGAAGCCCTACTTTCCCGACATCCCCGCCAGCCGCGACCTGCCGCGGCCCATGGCGAACAGCCCGATCCAGCTGAACTTCCCCGACGACTCGGGGAAGGCGGCGCAGATGCAGCAGGTGACCTTCTTCGCCAACAGCAAGGTGACGCCGGTGACGGTGAGCGCCACCGTGCTCACCAGCGCCTTCGACACCATCCAGATCGGGCCCTTCGACTTCACCCCGCAGGTGATCCCCCTGATGCCGATCAGCCCGTCGAAGCAGTTCGCGGTGATCGGCGCCGACCCCGCGATCGTGGACTGGACCAGCCAGCCGCTCACCGGGATCACCGTGGACGTGACCGAGGTGCGCTACACGCTGGACGGGAACCAGGTGAAGACCGGCACCCCCACGCCGGCGCAGCGGATCGGCTGGGACACTCCCACCAGCCAGGCGTATGCCGTCCAGTTCGTGGTGACCGGGCTCCCCAACGGCTACACCGCGCTGGAGTTCGACTGGTACGCGGAGTACGTGTACCAGAGCGGCACCCGGTACGCCACGGGGACCCAGCGGAGCACGCTGCTGGCGCTCCCCCCGCGCGCCACCGACCCCGCGCCGCCGCCGGCCCGGTGAGCGCGCCCCGGGTGGCGCGGGGCGGCGCGCTCCTCCCGCTCGCGCTGCGGCGCGCGCTGCGGCTGGCCGGGCGCCACGCCCCGGCCGAGGCCGCCGCTGCGCGCGCCGCCCTGCGGGTGGCGCTGGCTCCCCTGCTGCGGGCGGCGGGCGACCCGGCGTGCTGGGGGCTGAGCCTGCTTACCGACGGCGGATACCCGTGCGAGCTCGCCTTCACCACGCGCGGCGGCGGGGTGCGCTACACGGTGGAGGTGGCCCCGCCCCGCCAGCCGCCGCACGGACGGCTGGACCAGGCGCGGCGGGTGGTGGAGCGGCTGGGCGGGGCGGTGGCCGACCCCGGCGCCCTGGCCGGGCTGCGGCGGGTGCAGGCCGCCGGCGGGCTGCGCTACGGCGCCTGGCTGGGGGTGCGCCACCACGGCGGGGAGACCGCCTTCAAGGTGTACGCCGAGGTGCCGCCGGGGGGGAGAGAGGCCGCGCTCGCCCTGCTGGAAGGCGGGCTGCGCCGGCCGGTGGGGGTGGCGGGGCGGCCGGCGGAGCCGCGGATGATCGGCTGGAACCCCGCCACCGGCGAGACCGAGTTCTACTTCGGCGTGCGCGGGCTGCGCCCGTGGGAGATCCCGGCGCTGCTGGACCCCGCCGGCCTGGCCCGGCGCGGGCCGGAGGTGCTCCGGCTGCTCCAGGCCGCCTGCGCCCGGCCGATCCACCCGCGGCTCCCCGGCGCGGAGCACGGCTTCAGCTACGCCCTGGGGCCCGGCTCCGTCTCCTTCACCTTCTACGCCTTCGCCGGGGCGCTCTTCGGCGACGACGCGCGCGCCCGCCGCCGTCTGCTGGCGCTGTTCGCCGCGCTGGACGCGCCGGCGGAGCCGTACCGCCAGATCAGCGCCCCCGTGGCGCGGCACCGCGGGCGCTGGATGCACCACGGGCTCTTCGGGGTGACGGTGGGGCCCGCCGGGCCGCCCGCCGCGCACGTCGGCTTGCGCCCGCCGGGAGGCTCGCCGCATGGCTGACCTGGCCGCCGCGATCTGCGCCCTGCAGTCGCCCGGGGGATGCTTCCTTTCCTCCGTCCGGCTCCCCTGGGGCGCGGTGGAAGACCGCAACTGCTTCGTCACCGGGCTGGTGCTGCGCGAGCTGGCCGGTGCGAGCGACCCGCGGCTGGACGAGGCGCGCCGGCGGGCGTCCGCCTTCCTGCTGCGCGGCCGGCACCCCGGCCACCCGTGCCTCTTCTCCTTCTATCCCCACCGCGCGCACCCCTTCTGGATGCGGCGCGCCCTGTACCCCGACGCCGACGACACCGCGGTGGTCGTGCGCGAGCTGGTGCGCGCCGGCCACTGCCCGCCCCGGGCGCTGGACCAGGCGGCCGAGCGCTTCGCGCGGCACCGCGCCACCGGCGTTCGCGCCCGGCGCCCGGACCGTCGCTGGCGGCGCCCGGGGGTGTTCCTCACCTGGCTCACCACCGCAGACGTGCCCAACCCGGTGGACTGCTGCGTGAACACCAACGTGCTCGCGCTGCTGGCCGCCGCCGGCCGCACCGGCGCGGACGGCTACGCGGCCGCCTGCGCCATGGTGTGCGACGCGGCCGAGCTGGCGGCGGCGCGGCCCGGGTGGAGCCGCGAGTTCACGCCGTACTATCCGGACCCCCGCGAGTGGTGCCACGCGCTGGAGCACGCGGTCGCGGCCGGCGCGCGCGAGGTGGCCCCCGCGCTCGAGGCGCTGCGCTCGCGGCGGGCGGCCGACCCCCCCGGCCCCGCGCTCCTCTGCTGCGACGAGCCGGGCGCCATCGTCTGGACCGCCGAGGTCCTTGCCCTGGCCCGCCGGCTGGCGGCGCCCGCCGGACGGGGCGAAGCGCGGGCGGCCTGATACGAGATCCCGGATTCCGCCCGTGGTCCGTCCGCTCCGCCCCGGACCGGCGGGCGGTACACACCGACGTCCTTCAGGGAGGCAGCGATGGCGGGGATCCTCGACGCGGCGAGCCAGTCGGCCTATACGGACCCCGACGGCGGCGAGTGGACGTACTACCGCGACCACGACGACCCGTCCGTCTTCTACGTGATGCCGGTCCCCGCGTTCTCCACGCAGAGCGGCGTTCCCCAGTTCCACCTGACCGAGTACGTGGACGCGAAGGGGAGCTTCCTTTCGGCCCAGCTCCAGCTTGCGACCCTGCTGGGCGTGCCGGACACGGTGGCGCGGGGGGTGGCGGGGGCGCTGCGGCAGCAGGGGGTGGCGGCGCCGCGCGCGCAGGCGATGCCCTTCATCGACGTGGAGGACGGCGGCGCGGCGGACCCCAACCGCGCCTTCCTCTCCTACGCCGACGCCGGGGGGACGGTGAGCCGCTCGGTGCAGACCGTTCCCTCGCTGGGCGGGAGCCAGACCGCCGTGTTCCACGTGGACGACCTGGCCGAGGGAGAGGCGCGCTTCCTCCGCGCCTACTTCGGGGGCGACCCGAACGCGGGGAGGGCGCAGGTGGTGTACCGCCTCACCGCCTGGGCCCGGCTGGGGCCGCTGACGGCGCGGGTCCGCTTCGACGCCCGGGCGGCGTACGACTACCAGCGCACCTACCGCTGGGTGCGCTAGCGCCCTTCCTCTTCCTCCTGGCAAATCAGGGAAAAACCTGGTTCATCGCGGAATGGGTTGCAGCAGGTCTCCTGCTCGCTCGCACCGACCCCGTCGGCGAGTGGCTGCAGGCGGGGCTCGCGCTGAGGATCGAAATTTTTTTGCAGAGACCCCCTCCGACCCCGCGGCCGTCTCGGAAGGCCCGGCTGTCTCAACGGATCGATCAGGGGATCACGAGGCGAGTCCGCCCGTCGTGCACGTCCCGCGCATCGATGGCTCGATGGCAATCGTTCGCCGCATCCTCGCAGGCTGCAGAGACGCGCGTGGGACAGGAAAGGCCCGATTCCCCCTGATGACGCAGTGGACGAAGCCTTCAGGCGCGGACGACGGGATGAAGGACGGAAGCGGGTGTTCCTGCGCAACGTTCGATACTCAGCGCATTCCGAGCCTGCATCCACTCGTCGACGAGCACCGGTGCGATCAGGTTGCAGCCGAATCGACGAAGCACCAGAAACTTGCCTGGGGTGGTGTGTGGTGGTTGTTCGTCGACGATTCACCCCGGATCTGGTATCACCCCACGCGGAGACCTCGTCCATGCCCGTGCTCTTCCACCAGAACATGCGCACCTACGGCGGCGCGGCGGGCCCGCGCAACACCGCGTACTTCGGCGGGGGCGCGGGAGGGGCCGGGGCACTGGCCGCCGTCGCCGCCGGGGTGGGGGGCGCCGGGCCGGTGGCGGTGGCGGGCTTCACCGAGATCGTCAACAACCTGGCCTCGGTGGCGGGGCTCACCGCCTGCTGCGCCTCGCTGGGGATCCACTTCGCGGGGAGCGTGGCGTGCGGGATCACCGCGCTGGCCCGCGGCCCCGAGTACATCGGGCTGGGGGTGAACGCCGCGTGGCCGCTGCTCACCGTGGGCCGCGTCCTCTTCGGGCGGGGGGCCGGCGGGGGGATGCAGCTCTTCCACCAGCGCGCCGCCACCGCCGGCGCCCTCGACGCCCTGGGCTTCCCGTTCGGGATGTCCGCCGACTACCGGGGGCTGGTGTACCTGGTGGCCACCCACCCGGGCGTGGGAAACGTGGCGGTCGGCTTTCTCCACAACCTGTTCACCCTGCAGGCGCAGCGCATCCTGGTGGCCGGCCAGCTGGGGAACCTGATGAATGCCATGGGAGCCGCGGCCGGCGGCCTGGGAGCGGTGGCGGGGATCGTCGCCCGCTACGTGGGGGGAGACTTCAACGTGGCCCCGCTCGACCCCCGCGGCGGGTTCCCCGCCCATTCCGCCGTCCCCGCGGCCTATCCCCACGGCGGGGTTCCCGGCGGCACCACCTGGAGCGGCAACACCTACGACTACTGGTACTCGTCCATCGCCGGGGCCGCGCCCGCCGGCCTGGTCGCCCCGGTGCCCGCCGCGTACGCCGACACGCTCGACAAGCCGCCGCGCGCCCCCGGACTGATGTCCGACCACGCCGCGGTCACGCTGCAAATCAGCTGATCCGCCGCCCCGTCCCACCACCCCTCCGCGGAGAGAGAGAAGACGCCATGGCGCAGGTCACGCTGATGAGCTGGAACCTGGGGGCGCTGGACGCCGCCCGCGCGAGCCAGGCCGGGATGGCGTACGTCCAGTACCTCGCCTCGGCGATGGAGGTGGGGAAGGTGGCCCTCGCCGCCTTCTCCGGGATCCGCTCCGACCTGGGCGAGCAGCTGGGCGCCGCGCTGGCCATGGAGCTGTACAACCGCGGCCAGGGCCAGGCGAGCTGGAACCACCTGGCCTGCCCGCCGCTGGGCGCCGGGCGCGGCGAGCAGTACCTCTTCGTCTGGAACCTGGCGGCGATCGAGGCCAGGCCCTTCCCGGGGACGACGGACTACTGGCAGTGGGACTACCCGCTTCCCGGCGGCCAGGAGGGCGTGTACGGCTTTCCCCGGTCCACCGGGCAGTCGTCCGACCTGCCGCCCATGCGCATGCTCTTTCGCCCGGCGGGCTCGGAGAAGCTGGTCTCGGTGGCCATTTTCGACGGGCCCGACTGGCTGCTGGGCGACGCCGCGGGGGTGGCGGCCCAGGCGGCGTGCGGCAACCTGGCCATCATCCCCGACTTCGACCAGGGCGACGGCGGGGTGATCATGGGGACCTTCCACGTTCCCCACGACGACGACGTGAGCGTGGCCGGCTCCAACGGCGCGGCGGTCTTCGCGGCCCTGGCCGGTCCCGGCGGCAAGTACGTGCAGGCGATCCGCAACACCCGCAGCGTGCTCGCCGACCAGCCCCTGGTGGCCATCACCCTGGAAGACGCCGAGCCGCAGTCCGCCGACACCCTCTTCTTCCGCGCCGACGGGCCGGGGAACGGGGTGGCGTGCGCGAGCGCGGGGATCGCCGACCTGCTGCGCGACGCGCTGGGAACCATGGACGACCAGGGGAACTTCGCCGCCGCGCCGATGGGGCTCCCGCTGGCCCTGGTCGAGGCGGCCGCGGCCGGGGCCGACGGGGTCAGCGCCGGGCCCGACGGGAGCTACGGCAAGCTGGACGACGCCTTCGCGGTGTACCGCGCCCTGGTGGGCGACCACCTCCCCGCCCTGGTCACCCTCACCTGCTGAACCGCGTCCGCGCCGCGGGCTCCCTCCCGCCGCTGCGTCCGCTTCCTCCCGGAGCGACCCATGAGCCCAGCAGACCCGCCCCAGGCCGGCACGCCGATCGACTTCGCGCGGCTGCGGAACATGGTGGACGCCCAGTACGACGCGCGGGCGGGCACCTTCCGCTTCGACCCCGCCCCCTTCGGCTCGCCCGCCATCGGCGGCCTGCTGGCCGGCGTCGCCGCGCCGGCCGGGTGGACGCTCACCGCGGTGGCCGCCGCGCCGCGGGCCGACGAGGAGACCGGCACCGTCACCGTGGCCGGCCGCTGCGAAGCGTTCTACGGGGTAGCCGGCGCGCCGCTCACCCTGGTCTTCTTCGTGGACGGATCCGGCGCCGCGCAGCTGGCGGTGAAGCTGGAGCTGGGTGCCGGCTGGAGCTTCACCGCGGCGTTCCCGCAGCTGCGGGGCACCCTCTTCGACGAGGTGGGGATCCAGCCGGGGACGGCGCCGCTGTACGTGTTCGCGTCGGCCCCGTTCGCCGACCCGGCGCTGGAGAGCGGCGTCTTCGCCGCAGGGACGAGCTTCTACGGCAGCGTCGCCCCCGCCGCCGCCAGCCGCGCCTTCGGCGCGCTGGCGCGCGTGCTGGGGGGCTTCGCGCACACCACCGCGGTGGGTCCGCTGAGCGTGGCCTGGGGCGTCCCCCGCTTCGCCCTGGCGCTGGGGGTGCGGCAGTCGCTGGCCGCCTGCTTCCCGACCCTGGCCAACCAGCTGGAGATCCAGCTGGTGTGCGAGCTGAGCGAGCTCGGCAACCGGGTGGGGCTGCGGCTGGGCACCCGCTTCGACTTCGGCGACAGCCGGGGGCTGACCCTGTCCACCCTGGTGACCTCCGCGCCCGCCGGGGTGCTCTCGCTGGCGGGGGAATTCGAGGGGGTGGAGCTCCCCTCCCCCACCCGCTTCGCGGACGGCATCGCGGGCCTGATCGGCGCCAACGACCTGCACGCCTCGCTCCCCGAAGGCTACCAGGACGGCGGCCGCCTGTTCCTGAGGCGCCTGGCCGTGGGGATCGGGACCAGCAACGTCCAGCCGGTGCTCGTGTCGCTGGAGGTCGGGACGCCGCCGGACGGCCCGGGGTGGGCGCTGGGCGACTTCGCCACCGTCACCCGCGCCACCTTCCTGGTGAGCGTGCAGAACCCCTTCGACGCGTCCACCCGCACCCTGGCGGTGGCGGTGGGAGGAGAGCTGGACCTTCCCACCGCGGGCGGGCCGGTCGCCCTGCAGGTGAACGGCTCCGCCCGCTTCCCGGCCGGCCAGCCGGGGCAGTACCAGCTCCAGGCAGGGCTCGCGCCGGGCGCCACCCTGCCGATCCCGGCGGGCCACCTGGTGAGCCGGTACCTCCCCACCGCCGCGGACCTCCCCGACCTCACGCTGGGCCAGCTGGGGGTCGACTTCCGCTTCCAGCACCCCCGGAACCGCTACGGCCTGTATGCCGGGCTCGACCCGCGGCACCCGCTGGTCTTCGCCTTCGGCGGCGCCAGCGTCTTCACCGTGCGCTACGCCGCCTTCCACGTGGAGAACGACGGCGACGGGCCCGGCGGCGGGCTGGCCGGCGGGATCCGCATCTTCGGCGTGGACACCGACTTCGCCTGGGAGTCGGGCGGGCCGTTCCGGGTCGCCGCCGTGATCCCGGACTTCACGGTCGACCTGGTGGAACTGGCCGACGGGCTGCTCGACACGCCGCTGGACCCGCCCGGCTGGCTCCCCGCCATCCACTTCCCGCAGACCAGCCTCTTCTTCGCCCGCCAGGGCAGCGGCGCCGGCGCGGCCTATGCGTTCGCCCTGCAGGCCCGGCCCTCCTTCGGCTCCGTCGTGGTGCAGGTGGTGAAGCAGGACGCCGGGTGGACGCTGGCCGCCGCCCTGGAGCTCGACACGCCCCGCATCGCCGCGTTCGGCGCGCTGGACGCGCTCGCGGGGATGGACGCCCTCTTCGCGGTGCAGGAGCTCCTCTTCGTGCTGGCCACACGCGACCTCCCGGGCGGCTTCCACTTCCCGCCGGGGAGCGACTTTCCCGGAGGAACCGGGACCGGGGTGCAGCTCCCCTCCTGGGCGGGGCCGGTGCGGGCGGGGTTCTACTTCTACGGGAGCATGGCGTTCAATCTGGTGCAGCGGCCCAACCTGGCGCTGGTCTCCCGGATGTTCGGGCTGGACGCGGAGCTGGCCTTCCAGCTCTTCGTCTTCATCGGCCGCCACCCCACGCAGGACGCCTCGGCGCGGGCCAGCTTCTCGGGCACCCTCGGGGGCTCCACCACCTTCCGCGGGGTCCTGGGCGCCCGGATGGAGGCCGGCGAGCCGCAGTTCTACCTGGAGGGAACCGTCTCCACCCGCATCGTGGGGAGCGGGGGGCCGCACGACCTGGCCTCGTGCGACCAGCCGGACCCGGACGACTGCCTCACCGCCGCGGTGGTCTTCGAGCTCACCGGGAACGCCGCCTTCCTGAGCGCCTCCATGCTGGGCTCGGTCACCTTCGGCCCGGTCACCCTCTCGAACCTGGTGGTCGTCGTCGGGGTGGACTTCGAGGGGGTGCCCAGCCTGGGCTTCGCCGCGGAGATCGACCTCACCCTGTACCGGGCCACCTACGACAGCTCCCTCGCCTTCTTCTTCGATTCGGGCGACCCCGCCCGGAGCCTGTTCGCCGGCTCGATCAGCGACGTCACCCTGCGCGAGGTGGTGGACACCCTGGTGGGCGAGCTCGCCGGCGGCGACCAGCCCCCGGCGTGGCTCGACGAGCTCCTCGCGCGGGTGGGGGTGAGCGGCACCGGCACCTTCCGCCTCCCCGCCGCCGCCGCCGCCGCGCTGGACGCGCGCGACTTCGCCGCCATCGGCGCGGCCTTCGACCGGGCCACCGGGAGCACCGGCTACGCCTTCTCGCGGCAGAGCACCCTGCTGGTGGGCGGGGACCGGCTCCAGCGCCCCGGCGCGTGGTACCTCACCGATTTCCCCGCCGGCGGCCAGATCACCCACTACCAGCTGGCGCGGGGGGCCGACGGCGGCGTCACCGTCTCGCTGGAGCCGCAGTTCTACTACTGCCTTCCGCCCGGCGGCGGGAGCGTCACGCTGGGCCCTCCGGGGGCGGGGCTGGTCTTCGGCCCGGGGGTGTACCTGGCGGGCACGCTCGACTTCTTCATGCTGCACCTGCGGGCGCGGGTCGAGATCCACCCCGGACAGGGGATCGCGGTGGACGTGGAGGTGGTGGACCCGATCCGCATCCTCTCCGGCTACCTGCAGCTCCGCGGCGGTCAGGACCCCACCCGCGGGCCGCGCCTTAGCCTGTCCACCTTCCCCGTCACCCGCGCGGACCCGGCGGGTGGTGCGCCGGTGACGCTCCCCCCGCACTTCTACCTGGACGGGACGGTCGCCCTGCTGGGGGTGGAGGCGGCCGCCACCGTGAACGTCTCGGCCGCGGGCCTCCTGGTGGACCTGGAGCTGCACACCGGCGACGCTTCGCTGGGCGCTGGCCTGGTGGTGAAGGCCACGCTGGACGGGAGCAGCGGCTTCGCCTTCGAGATCGCCGCCGGCGTGCACATCGACCAGCCACATTTCGAGCTGTGGCACACGGACCTGGGCACCCTGAAGCTGCAGCTCGACATCGGGGCCACGCTGGAGTTCGGCGCCGGCGCCGGCGACCTCTACCTGCGCCTGAACGACACGCACTTCTCCTTCGCCGGCACCGGCTTCACCATCCCGGGGATGGAGCTGGACGTGAAGACGCAGCAGCTGAACGACCTTCCGGGGATCATCCTGGACCAGGTGAAGGAGCTGCTGTGGGAGTTCCTGCGCGACGCGGAGCACTGGCTGGAATGGCTGGGGAAGGGGCTGATCACCGGCGCGGCCGAGGTGGAGCAGGTGCTGGAGAACGTCTACAACGCCGTCTCCAGCGTGTGGGGGAACGAGAAGCTGGTGGTGGCGTCGGTGGCCGAGTCGCTGGTGCAGTCGCGGAGCGTCGCCATCACCGTCACCCCCGCGCAGCCGGGCGGCGGCATCACCCAGCCGATGATCGACGCGGCGCGGGAGTGGGCCGAGCAGACGGCGGAGCGGCTGGTGAGCCAGGCGATCATCGACCGCATTCGCACGAGCTCGCCCGACGAGGTGGCCCGCTTTCGCGTGGACGTGCTCCAGGACATCGACGAAAGCTACCGGCTGGACCAGAACGTGGTCTGGCTGGCGCAGGCGCAGGGCACGCTCGCGCCGCTCACCGCGCAGGGGTTCGCCGACCCGTTCGCGGACCGGCGCTTCTACTCGCGCACCCAGGCGCGGCGCAGCTTCGCGGTAAGCGTCGCGGTGGACGCCGACTTCGGCGTGGTGCGCAAGGTGGCGGTCGCGGTGCGGTACAACGGGGCGCAGCTGGGGCAGGCGTACCTCTTCACCAGCGGCGCCGCGCACCCGTTCAAGGCCGACTGGGCCGCGGCGGCCGGGCTCAATTTCCAGGTGCAGTACACCGTCACCTACCAGGACCCCGCCGTGCCGCAGCTCCATTCCGGATGGCTGGACCAGTGGGGAACGGAGCTGCTTCTCCCGGTGCCCCTCCCCGCCCCAGCGTAGCGGGGGGACGTCCCGGCCGGGGAACCGCACACCGGGCACGGGGTATTCACACGTCCGCCCGGGAATCACTGGTTCCCCCGACGGCGAAACGCCCGCGGCTTTGACGTCAGCGCTGACGTCGGGGCCGCGGGCGTTTTTCATCGTACCACTCCCTCCCACCCGTCCGCGGCGCATCCCGCGCCGCCGGCCCCCGCGCGCGCCGCGCGCCTCCACGCCCTGAAAGGCGGACGCCATGCCGAAGGAATCCCAGAAACAGCAGATCACCCGCGTGGCCAGTGAGCTGAGCGCCTCCATCAAGGAGCAGGCGCGCGGGCGCTGGCAGCGCGTGCAGACGGCGGAGCGCAACGAGCGCGGCCGCCACGTGTGGCGCTTCCGCGCCGGCCCCGGCGAGGCCGAGCGGTTCCTGCACATCGAGCACCGCGCCATGGTGCAGGGGCAGAACGCCGCCGCGTCGCTGCTGGAGCAGCTGCAGACCGGGCGCTGGCTGGACCTGCTGCAGGATTCGGAGACGGCCGTGCTGCTTTCGCGCGACGGCCGGCTGACCTCCCTTCCCGCGCAGTAAGGGCTGGGCGGGGGCGGCGCGCCCGGAGGTTGCACACCGGCGCGTGCATCCGCCGTTCCGAACGTGAGTCACAGGACAGTACGGACCGCGGCACCAGCCGCGAAGGGAGCGGGCCCCGGTGTCGAACCGGGGCCCTTCTTCGTACTACGTCGTCCGTCGTCCCAGATCCGTCCCACTCACCGCGCGGGCGCCGCCGAGTACGCGTACATCCCCAGCATCGTCCCCACGAAGCCGCCGGCGACTTTGGTGCTCAGGATCGTGCCATCCGCATCGGCTTTCAGCACCGTCCACGCGCCGGGGCGGGTGGCGTAGGAGAAGTCGTAGCGGGCGCCGCGGGCCTGGATCTTCAGGTACACGGGCGCCGCGCCGCTCCCGGACACCGGCGCGGACGCGATCACCGTCGCCGGATCGCCGCCGGAGCGCGCCTCCAGCTGCACTACGCGCCGTCCGTTCACGCGGGCGACGGCGAGCAGGTAGAAGTGATGGTCGTCGTGGAACGCGGCGATCCCGGCTTTGTCTCCGTCGTGCGATGGGGCGAAGCGGACGACCGTCGATGCCGTCGCATACGCGTGCTGCTGCCGGCGCGCGACGAACGAGGGCTGGCGCGTGACGTCGCCGAGCGCGGCGGCACGGGGGCGAAGGACGAGCGCGCCACCGGCCAGCGTGTGCCAGCGCTCGCGCGGCGTGCGCACGAACACCCAGTACGGCGCCAGGGTCGGCGCGGTGAACTCGTCGCGGACGGTGAAGTTGCCGCTCATCGGCAGGGGCGCGGCGGCGGTTCGTGGGAGCGACGGGCCGCGGCGCAGGTGCGGCACGGTGTCGCTGCCGGGGAGGATCAGCGGCCAGCCGTCCGTCCAGCGGACGGGGAGCAGGTACGTCTCGCGGCCGTTGTTGTAGTGGTTGCCCAGGTACGGCCGCACGCCCAGGAACACGGCCCACCACTCGCCGCGCGGCGTCCGCACGAAATCGGCGTGGCCGGCGGTGGTGATCGGGTTGGGGCGATCCGGATCGAGGTGGCGCTGCGTGAGGATCGGGTTCACCGGCGCGGGCACGTACGGGCCCCGGACGGAATCGGCGCGGAACACCACCTCGCTGTGCTGCTCGGCGGTGCCGCCCTCGGCGCAGATCAGGTAGTACCTGCCGTCCACCTTCAGCAGGTGAGGCGCCTCGATCCAGATCGGCTGCTTCGAGAGATCGACGCCGCCGTTCACGATCAGCCGGCGCGGGCCCACCATCCGCTTCGAGGCGGCGTCGAACTCCTGGATCCAGATGGCGCGGTGGCCCTCGTACAGCGGCGGGCCGACCGGGGGGCCGTTGTTCACCACGTAGGCCCGGCCGTCATCGTCGAAGAAGAGCGACGGGTCGATGCCGTCCACCTCGGGGAGGAAGACCGGGTCGCTCCACGGGCCGGCGGGGTTGGTGGCCGTGACGATGAAGTTGCCGCCGCGGTCCACGATCGTGGTGATCATGTAGAAGGTGCCCGCGTGCCAGCGGATCACCGGCGCGAAGATCCCGCGCGAGATGGCGACGCTGTCCAGGTTCAGCTGCGACGGGCGGTCCAGCACGTGGCCGATCTGCGTCCAGTTCACCAGGTCGCGGCTCTGCAAGATCGGCACGCCCGGGAAGTAGCTGAAGCTGGAGGTGACGAGATAGTAGTCGTCCCCCACCCGCTCGATGCTGGGGTCCGGGTAGAAGCCGGACAGGATCGGATTGAGATACTCGTCCGCGCGCGGCGTGATGCCGCGGTAGACGGGGTCGTCGCCCGTGTACTCGAACCAGTCGAAACGCGCGTCGTTCGCCTGCCCCGATGCGCGCTGCGCGGCCGCGGGCGTGGCGAGGGCCAGCATCGGCTGCTGGAGGGAGGTCGGAGCGCTGAGCGAATGGAGCCGCGCGTTCCAGCTCTCCGGCGGCCCCAGGTAGCTGGGCTTCAGGCCGCCGGCGTCCACCACGATGCGCTGCAGCACCACGCCGGGGTCGATCATCCAGAACTTCAGCACGTGCTCGCCCGCCGCGGCGATCATGTGGTGGCTGACGGAGACGTTGACGTTGTTCGCCACCATCTGCTCCCACGCGCGGTTCGAGTCGCCCGCGCGCGCCGATCCGTCGGCGTGCATGTTCACCACCCGCGGCGCCTCGTCGTCGATCGACACGGCATAGCGCAGCCCCGTCCCGCCGCGGAAATCCAGCGAGGGCGACAGGTACGCGTGCACCGCCACCTCGCCCGCCTTCTCCAGGTGGACGACATACTCCAGCCGCGGCCCCGCCCCGGGCGCCTGGCTTGGAGCGATCGCGGACGAAGGTGTCATCGCCGAGAGCGTGCGGCCCAGCTCGGGGATGCGGATCCAGCTCAGACCGTGGGCGCGGACGGCGCGGTCGAAGTGCTCGGCCTCCATCGCCACCACGCCGTCCGCCTCGACGAAGCCGCGCGGCGGCGGGCCGGCGGGGTTCTCCACCACCGCCGTCACCACCACGGTCCGCCCGGCGCCGGTGATGGTGATCGGCACGCGCGTGGTGCCGGCCGGCGCGCGGCTCCAATCCACCTCGACCACCGCCTCTCGCTCCGTCACCACGCGGCCGGCGGGGACGGCCAGCTTCAGCCAGGGCACGCCGGCGGTGATCGACCACTCGAACGGTGTCGAGCCGCGGTTGAAGACGGTGATCACGCGCCGGACGTCGCCGTAGCGGCTGAAGGTGAGCACGGAGC
>Ga0207706_10002960_pt1 | contig 16388 bp, 15 predicted proteins | sample KBSC53metaG_FD_184318 | JGI IMG/M metagenome (GOLD analysis project Ga0207706, IMG submission 184318) | Corn rhizosphere microbial communities from Kellogg Biological Station, Michigan, USA - KBS C5-3 metaG (SPAdes) (version 2) | ecosystem: Host-associated > Plants > Roots > Rhizosphere > Soil ... | reverse complement strand
GCTCCGCCAGAGCCAGAAGATGGAAGCGCTCGGCCAGCTGACGGGCGGCATCGCCCACGACTTCAACAACCTCCTGACCGTCGTGGTCGGCGGCCTCGACATCATCACCAAGCGCGCCGACGACCCGAAGCTCAAGCGCTATGGCGAGAACGCGCTCGCAGCCGCCGAGCGCGGGGCGCGCCTCACGGGCCAGCTTCTCGCCTTCAGCCGAGTCCAGCGGCTTGAAGTGCGGCCGACCTATATCGCCCCGCTGATCCAGAACATGCGCCCGTTGCTGCGAAACGTTCTGGGGCCGGGGATCACCAAGCAATTCGAGCTGGACGAGGCAATGATTCCGGTCATGGCCGACCCGACGCAGGTCGAGGTCGCGGTGCTCAACCTCGCGATCAATGCGCGCGACGCCATGCCCGACGGCGGTGTGCTGACTTTTTCATCCAGGCCTGTCCATATTGCTGGCGACCCCGACATCGAGGACGGGGAGTATATCGAGCTCACCATCGCCGACACAGGCAGCGGGATGCCGAGCGAGGTCGTCGAGCGCGCGTTCGAGCCCTTCTTCACGACCAAGGAAGTGGGCAAGGGAACGGGGCTGGGCCTTTCGATGGCCTACGGCATGGCGCGGCAGTCCGGCGGCGGCGCGCGGATCGAAAGCACTCCCGGGAAGGGGACAGCTGTAAGCCTGCTGTTCCGCAAGGCCGACGCCGCCGTCGTCGAGGCCGCCGCCGGGATTGATGAACCCGCCAGCTCGATTGTCCCAATGGCTCCGGTGTCGGTCCTCGTCATCGACGACGATCCGGGTGTCCGCGGCTTTATCGTGGCGACCCTCGAAGAGCAGGGTTATCGCGTCCGCGAGGCCGCTGACGGCCGCGCGGGCCTGGCCGAGCTCGAACGTGAAACGCCCGACCTGGTTATCCTCGACTTCATCATGCCCGGCCTCTCCGGCGCTGATGTTGCTCGCCGGATCCGCGCGAAACGGCCCGAGCAGGCGATCCTGTTCGTGTCCGGCTACAGCGAGACGGAGGCAGTCAAGCGCACGGCACCCGACGCTGCCATTCTCGCCAAGCCCTTCCGCGCGGATGCGCTGGAAAAAGCCGTCCGGGCCGCCATCGCACCCGTCAGCTGAGCTACCATCCCCACAGGGCGAAGGAGAATCGTTCGCCCTGCGTGACCTCCAGCACTTCGTGCGGATAGAGGAAGCAACTCGGGAACATGCAGATGTCGCCCGCCTTCAGCGCCACGCGGGTCTGGCCATCGAAGAAGGCCAGTTCGCCGCCGTCGTAATCCTCGTTCAGGTTCCCCACGAACGACAGGACGGGAATTCCCTTCTCGTTACCATCGAAGATCGCATGGATGTGGTCGTGGTGCTTCCGCATGACCTGACCCGGCCGGTAGCGATTGAACCGGAGGTTCGAAAAGCGGCTCATGATCTGGCTCGTCCGGAGGCTGTCCTTATAAGCGAACCGGTCGATATAGGTTCGTGCGGCGCGCTCGATCGCCGGGTGGAGAAGGCCTACCAGGTCGGCCGTCGCGAACAGCGCGTCGGATTCGGCATCCTCCTCGGAATAGGTGCGGTCCGAAGCATTGTCGTACCAGCTGTTGCGCTGCCATTCGGCAGCCTTGATGACCGACAGCACGCCCTCGCAGACGTCCCGGGTGATGACGCCCCGCTCGACGTGGATGTAATCGGCAACCAATTCGAACATAAGGGAAATTCTCTCAGTAAACTCGATTGTGGCCGTGGATGTGCGCGCCATACCATTAGGCAAACGAAATTTCGACGAGCCTGCATCACTGAACCGGCAGACGGCTCGCGCGTTTGGAGGGCGTGCTCCGGTTTGCGCCCATTTTCGCAATCGCTATCGCTTGGGTTCCGGCGGCTGCTCAGCCGGTGCCGGCCAGCCTCACGGTCGCCCCCGCAGCCCAGCAGCTGTTCGAGCGCGACTGGGTGCTGATGAACTGGGCGCTGAAATTCTATGATCGCGATCGCGATATCCTGCTCGAGCCTGGTGAGGCACAGGCTGCCGCGGCGGAATTCCGCAAGATCGCCGACGCCAACGGCGACGGCCGCGTCACCCGCGAGGAATATCGCGGCGCCCGCGAATTTATCCTGGCTAGATACTGACGGGGGCCGGCGGGCGTCACTTCACCGGAACGACCAACGGCTTGCCCTTCTCAACGACATAGGTCGCAAGCTCCGACGCGGTGTCGAGCCCGACGTTCACCCCGGCGTGGACGACGCCTGCCGGAATGAACAAGACATCCCCGGCCTTGAGAATTGCGGTCGGCTGTCCGTCGATCCGATATTGGAGCGTTCCTGTCAGGACATAGACGATCTCTTCGCCCGGATGCTTGTGGCGCGGCGAAGCGGCGCCGGGGATGAAATCGACGCGCGTCTGGATCACCTCGCGTCCGGGGATGCTGAGGTCCCGCTGCTGGAGGTCGGTGCGCGTAATCCCGGTCTGCGCTTCTACCGCCGCGGTTTGGCTGGTTTGGCCTTGGGCCGCCTCCGCCATGACCGTGAGACAAAACAGGCCGAGTGCTCCGAGGATCGTGCCTGTCATTGTCTTCTCCTGCCCTACGGACCGATCAAGGTCGCTGCACGAAGCGCAAGCTCGGTGCGATTTTCGACGCGGAGCTTGTCGAAGATGGCGTGGAGATAGACCTTCACCGTGCCCTCCGTGACGCCGAGCTCGGCCGCGATGTCGCGATTGCGCAGTCCCTGGCGGACCAGTTCGATCAGCTCGCGTTCACGGCGGGTGAGGGGCGGCGCAGAAGCCGCGCGATCCTTCGCTTCGCGGGTGCGATCGGCGATCTCGGGATCGATCCACTGCTTGCCCGCCGCGACGGCGTCCATGCACTCCATCAGCAATCCCGGGTCGGATGTCTTGAGCACCATTCCTTCGGGATTGAGCTCGGCGGCCGTCAACAGCTGCGAATCGTCCATTCCAGCCGTCAGGAGGATAACGGCCGGGCGCGATCGCCCGCGCGAGATCCGTCGCAGGACCTCGAGTCCCGATCCGTCGGGCAGATGCACGTCGAGCAGGAGCAGGCGCGGCTTGAGCTTGTTGAGCATGGTGATGGCTTCCGCCGCCGTGCGCGCGCGATCGAGCAGCTCATATTCGGTCCCGCGAAGCAGCATTTCGAGGGCCGCAGCGATCATCGGATGGTCGTCGACGAGCAGAACTCGGGTCATGCGGCAGCTCCCGCCAAGGGCAGAGTGATGAGAATATTGGTCGATCCTCGCTTGGAAACCAATCGAATTGACCCATTGGCCCGATCGACCCGCTCTTTGAGTGACCATGGCTCGGTCGGCGAATCACCGTTCTTCGTCGGGAAACCCGATCCATTATCGTCGACGCGAAGCTTGAGCCGGTTGTGCTCGACAGCAAGCCCCACTTCGATTCGATTGGCGCCGCCGTGTCGAACGGCGTTCGCGATCGCTTCGCGAAGCAATTGCTGCAGATCAAGCTGGAGCCGGATCGGGATCGATGCGCGGCTGGGCTCGGCCGTCACCGAGCAGTCCACCGACCATTGCTGGCCGAGCCGTTCGGCGAGATCGCGAAGCTCTGCCACGGCTTCCGCGAGGTCAAGGTCGCGATGTTGGCGAAGCGCCAGAACGAAGCCCCGGATTTCGCTTTGCTCGTCGACCAGCAACCTCTTGAGCTCGTCCAGCTCTTCGCTGACCCGCGCGCCCGATCGAGCGACCCGCTTGATCGCCTCCACGCGGAATGCCGCGCCGGCGAGGAATTGAACGATGCTGTCATGAACGTCGCGCGCCAGCGACAGGCGCGCGCGAACGGCGGCGCCCGCTTCGATCGCTTCGAACAAGGCGTGGCGGTCGAGGAGGGCGCCCGCTGCCTGCCCGAGCTCGCGCCCCAGTTCGATGAAGTCGGTCGACAGATTGGGAATATCCCATAGCGCCAGCCACCCCTGCTGGGTGCCGGTACGCACCTCGGCGATGACGCCTTGCTTGAGGCCAAGTCGCCGGACCTCGTCCATGTCGAACAGATCCGAGGCGACGATGAAGCGGAACTGGCCCTCGGGCAGTCGGGTGAGCGCGCGGTCGTGGGCCAGGTCGTAGACGACCGACGTGGACGTGGCACCCCGAAATAGCGGCCGATCCGCAGTGAAGCTGCGCTGTTCGTCGCCAGTGATCTTGATTCCATCCGACGCTTCGCCGGCCGCGCCGACGAGCAACGCTCCGGCTTTGGCTCCGGCGACCCCCATTGCCACCGCAAGTGCGCGAGCAAGGGGGTTTTGATGTGTCTCCACCGCGGACTCGAAATCTTCGGGCCGGACGAACAGGCCGGTCGAGCGCTGGTGGAACCCGAACCAGATCAGCAGGAGCGACAGGATCATCAGGTGACCGCTGCGAACGACGAATCGCTCGATCTCGAACCCGCTGGTCCCGGCGACGAGCAGGCCCGCGCAAAAATAGAGGATGATCAGGGCGGTGGCCGTCAGGGCCGTCTCGCGCCAGTTCCAGCGGATCGCGGCAGACAGCAGCGGCAAGACGAAGAAAAGGAAGAACGGGCTTGTCGACCCGTTGGTCGAAAAGACGATCGCAGTGAATACCGCCATGTCGATTCCGTGCGTGATGATCGCCAGCCGCGCGTCGAGCCACCAGTTGCTCCACGTCGCCGCCGCGATTGTCAGCGCGAGCAGGGCGTAGATGATCAGCAGTGCATAAGTGCTATTGACCGCCACGACCGGCTCGCTTCGGTCGAGCCACACGGCGAGGAGGAACAGGATGCCGAGGATCACCCGGCCAAGCGCGATCACGCGTCCGCTTTGATATCTGAACAGGCTGTGCGGAGCCGTCAGCTGCTGCACGCGTCACCCCCGGGAACCCTTCTCCCGCCAATGTACCGCGAACGCAAGTCTGGCCAAAGGGGAGTCCTCAGGCGGTGGAAAGTCCGGGCCTCGCTTCTGGCGTTCGCCGCTTAACCGGCCATGCGCTTGGCGCCGAGCCCGATCACCATCTGGTGCGCGCGATCGTAGGGCAACGGCTTGCCGAACAAATAGCCCTGGATCGTGTCGCAGCCGAGATCGCGCATTCGCTCGAAATCCTCAGCGGTCTCCACGCCTTCGGCGGTGACCGACATGCGGAAGCTCTTGGCGAGCTGGACGATGGACTGGATGATCGCGACGTTTTCGGGCCGTGATCCGGCTTCACGAACAAAGCTGCCGTCAATCTTCAGCTTGTGGAATACGGCCTTGTTCAAATAACCGATCGACGAATAGCCGGTGCCGAAATCGTCAAGCGCGATCCCCACTCCAAGCGCGCGCAGACGCTTCAGGACGTCTAGCGTCGACCCGTTGTCGCCGAGGAAGACGCCTTCCGTGACCTCCAGTTCGATCCGGTTGCCCGGAACCTTGTGGCGGCTGAGCGCCTCGCTCACGATGTTCGGAAGCGCGGGCTGGATGATCTGCTTTGGACTGATATTCAGTGCGACCGTGATCGGGTCCGGCCAGGTCGCGGCGGCCTTGCAAGCCTCGTCGATGACCCATTCGCCAATCGCCGGCATCAGGCCTGATTCCTCGGCGACGGGGATGAATACGTTTGGCGGGACCAGTCCGCGTTGTGGGTGGTTCCAGCGGATAAGCGCTTCGAACCCGGTGAGCTTCTGGGTCTTGGCGTTGATCAGTGGCTGGAAGGCGAGGTGGAACTGCTTCGAGGCGATCGCGCTGCGCAGGTCGGCTTCGAGTCGGACGCGGTCTTCCTGCTCGGACTGCAGCTCAGAGGAGAAGTAGCGAGCGCAGCCGCGGCCCGCGTCCTTTGCCTGGTAAAGCGCAAGGTCGGCCTTGAGAATCAGGTCATCGACCGTCGCGCCATCGATCGGGCCGAAGGCGCAGCCGATCGACACGCCGATCAGGATCTCGGTCTGGTCGATCATGTACGGTTCCTTGATCGACTGGATGATCCGGTCGGCAAGGCCTTCGACTTTACGCCGGCTCTGCGCATCGTTGATGACGATCGCGAACTCGTCGCCGCCCATCCGGCCGACGGTCCCCTCGGCGGCCACTTCGTCAACCAGTCGCTTGGCGACGGCGCGAAGCACGGCATCGCCCTTAGGGTGGCCAAACGTGTCGTTGACCGGCTTGAAGCCGTCGAGGTCGAGGAACATGATTGCGCAGGGCACATTGCCGGAGGTCGCGCCGCGCAGAGCCTCCCCAAGCAACTGGCGGACGCGGCCGCGGTTGGGCAGGCCTGAAAGAACGTCGACGTTGGCGAGGTGGGTCAGCCGCTCCTGCGTCTGTCGAATTTCGGTAATGTCGGAGCCGACCCCGCGGAATCCCTCGAACCGGCCGGCAGTATCGATGATCGGGTCGCCCGCCATGGAGATCCACCGTGGTCCACGCGGCGTTCCCAGCTCCATCTCGAGGGCGTTAAATGGCTGCTTCTCGAGTAGGACCCGCCCTAGCTCGGCGTGACCGCCAAGCAGAGAGGGCAGCGAATGGCCGAGCAGCTGGCCGGCCGGGCGGCCGAGCAGCGCGCTCATGCGCGAGCTGATGTAGCTGACGCGATTCTCGTCATCGACCTGCCACAGCCAGCCGACACCGCGCTGCTCATATTCCTGGAGCAGGAGGCTGGCGCTCTCGCTCTGGCTGCCGACGTCGGCATTGGTCTTGAGCTGGTGGAACGCCCAGCGCGCGACCGTCATGACTCCGGTGACCGAGACGCCAAGCGTGAAGAGGATCGACAGCATATGCTGGAACGGCACCGTATGCCGGCCAATGACGAGGGCCCCGCCGACGCCGCAGGTGAAGCCGATCATCCACGCCATCGCGCATTGCGGGACCACGACCAGCCCGAGTCCGCTGACGCCGAGACCGGCCATGACGGAGGCGGCAATCACCTGGGTTGCCGGGTCGAGCGAGGGAAACACGTAGAGCGGCACGCTGAGGAAGGTGAATGCGCGGACGGCGACCTCACCGACCAGTTGCCAGCTCGGGACTCGGTGTCCCGACCGGCCAACGCAGGTAATTGCCTGCGTTCGGGCGAGCTGCATGGCGCCGAGGTTGACGATCCCGACAGACGCGACCCAAGGCAGGAGCCACGTCGCCGGGACGACGCTCCACAGGTTTGCAACGAGGATGATTGAGGCGACGACGTTGGCAGCGGCAAAGAAGGGCGCCAGCTGCGCCCGCGACATCAACTGGATGTCCCTCAGCGGCGACGTTTCGGCTTCGGCCTCACGCGCCGCCAGCCCCGCCGATTCCCCTCCGGGAAGCCGGGCTGAAACCAATCGCTTATATCGATCTGGAGCTTCGTACATCCGCCCGCCGTCCAACGTGAAGGGAGCGGCTTAGCCAAAGAGAGTTGAAGCCAAGTTAAGGCGGATTGGATTCCAGCGCGCTTTTAACGGAAAGTTGCTAACATACGTAAGCGGTTAGACCCGCTGAGCGACGAATGCGCCCAGCTGAGCCTTACGCTCGCAATGGCGGCGGCGCGTCTCTATATCCCGTGCAATGGCGACCGATAGCGCGACCCTCGACCGGCGAGCGGCCACGCCGCGGCGTGCGTCCGACACTCCCAAGATTCAGTCTCCGGCGGATCCGATCGCCCGCGGAATGGGGCTCAACCGGCCGTTTTTCGACGACAAGAACCGCGCTTTCTGGATTCTCCAGTCGATCGGGTGGAGCGGCTATTTCTTCCTTCGCTCGCTTTCCGGTTTCGCCAATTCGATGGGCTGGATCTGGCTCGTCCACACGCTCTTGCTGACGGCTACAGGCTATTCGCTGACGCTGCTGATGGCGTCGCTGTTCAGGCGATTGATCCGAATGAAGCCGGTTTGGACCCTCGTTTTGTCCTTGGCGGCAGTCATGCTCGCGGCTTCGGCCTTCTCGATCATCGAAACGTGGAGCTACGCGACCTTCCTCAAGCCCAGTTCAAGGCCGGCCGGAGTTGAGTATTTCGGCGCGATCCTTCTCAATTTCTCCCTGCTCGCGGCGTGGACGGCGCTTTATTACGGGATCAACTATTTCCTCCTGCTGGAGGACGAGATTCGGCAGCGCGAGAAGCTCGAGGGCCAGGCGTCGACGGCGCAGCTCGCGATGCTCCGCTATCAGCTCAATCCGCACTTCCTGTTCAACACGCTGAATTCCATCTCGACACTGGTGCTTCTCAAGCAGACGGAGCGAGCCAACGCGATGCTTGCCCGGCTTTCCTCGTTTCTGCGTTATACGCTTGCCAACGAGCCGACTGCGAAGGTGACGCTCGCTCAGGAGGTCGAAACCCTGAAGCTCTATCTCGAGATTGAAAAGATGCGGTTCGAGGATCGCCTGCGGCCCCATTTCCGTATCGAGCCAGAGACGATCGGGGCCCGCCTTCCTTCGCTGCTGCTCCAACCTCTGATCGAAAATGCGATCAAATATGCGGTCACGCCAGCCGAGAATGGCGCCGACATCTGGATCACCGCCGCACCGGAAGGGCAGGCAGTCCGCATCGAAGTGGCGGATAATGGCAACAGCGAGGGCGCCGAGATCGCTGCGAGTCCCTCGACGGGCGTCGGCTTGGCGAACATTCGGGACCGGCTGTCGCAGGCCTATGGCGGCGCGCACCGTTTCGAGACCAGACAGAACGAGCGGGGGGGCTTTAGCGTTATCTTGGAAATTCCCTACGAGACCGGAGACACAGCCTCATGAGCATCCGGACCATTTTGGTCGACGACGAACCCCTCGCGACGCAGGGCCTGCAACTGAGGCTGCAGGCCTTCGATGACGTCGAAATCGTCGGCACCGCAGCGAACGGCCGAGAGGCGATCCGCCAGATCAAGACCCACAAGCCCGACCTCGTCTTTCTCGACATCCAGATGCCGGGCTTCGACGGTTTTTCGGTCATCCAGGGCCTGATGGACGTTGAGCCGCCGCTGTTCGTCTTCGTGACCGCATTCGGCGAGCACGCGCTGCGCGCGTTCGATGCGCAGGCCGTCGATTATCTGATGAAGCCGGTCGACGAGGACCGGCTCGCGGCGACCATGGACCGAGTCCGCCAGCGCCTGTCCGAAAAACGCAGCGCCGAAGAGAGTGAGCGCCTGAAGGAAGCGCTCGCCGAGCACGCCCCCGAGGCGGCCGAGGAACTGGCCGATGCCTCGCCCGAAGGGCCCGCCGCCAACCGCTACGAGAAGATGATCAACATCAAGGATCAGGGTCAGATCTTCCGCGTCGACGTCGACACGATCGAGCGGATCGACGCGGCCGGCGACTATATGTGCATCCAGACAGGCGACAACACGCTGATCCTCAGGGAAACCATGAAAGACCTCGAAAAGAGGCTCGACCCGAGGCGTTTCCAGCGAGTCCACCGCTCGACCATCGTCAACCTCGACCTCGTTCGCCAGGTGAAGCCGCACACCAACGGCGAATGCTTCCTCGTATTGGATTCGGGAGCGCAGGTAAAAGTGTCGCGTTCATACCGCGATGTCGTTGCCCGATTCGTCCACTGAGCGCGGCTCCGCCGGCGCACTCGGCGGCCGCCGAGTCCTGATCGTCGAGGATTCACCAGTCGTCGGGCCGTTCACCGTCGACCTGATCGAAGAGCTCGGATGCATCGCGGTCGGCCCTGCTCCGAATATGGCCGCTGCCCGCGAACTGATCGACAGCGAGCAACTCGATGCCGCGCTGATGGATATTCATATCCGCGGCGAACGCGTCTTTCCCCTCTGCGAGCGCCTTGCGGCCCGGAACGTGCCCTTCGTCCTCACCAGCGGCTATGCCGACTGGCAGGTTCCCGACCAATGGCAGGCGCAGCCTCGGCTTCAGAAGCCTTATACGCTGCAGCAGGTGGAGGAGGCGCTGAGCGCGCTGCTCACCGCCCCCGCCTGATCCTTACATCAAGTTGCTGGTCGTCGTGCCCGTCTGGGTACCGCCACCGGCCGACAGCTGCTGCTGGACGTATTGGATGAGGGTCGGGCTTGCCGTCGTCGCGGTGCAGCCGCCCTGTCCGCTCGCGACCGAAGCCGCAAGGACGTTGACCGAGACGCCGCAGACATTCGCCGCGACGTCGATCGGCACCTGCGCGTTGACCGGGATATTTGCCTGATCGACGTGGAGCGCGACCGAAAGGTTGTTGAGCACATTCCGCAGGTTCACGTTGACGAGTGAGGGGATGCTCGTGCCCGTGCCGGCTGTGCCGCCGGCTCCCGTCGCGGTCCCGCCCGCGGCGCCGGTCGTCCCTCCGGCAGTCGTCGTGCCCGTGCTGGTGGTCGAGCCCGGCTGTTGCTGGCAGGCGGCAATGAGGGCGGCGAGGCCGGCGGCGGCCGCGAGTTTCCATGCAGATGTGGTCATCGATTGCTCCCTGTTAGATGCTTACTGGGGTGTGGTTGGCTGGGGCGTGGTAGTCGGCGTGGTGGTCGGCGTGGTTCCCGTCTGCGTGCCGCCGCCGACCTGCAGCTGCTGCTGCACCGCCTGAGTGAGCTGCGGCGACGTGGTCACGGCCGTGCAGCCCTGGCTGGTTCCGCCCTGCGACACCGACAGGACATTGATCGAAACGCCGCATATGTTCGCGGCGATGGTGATCGGGATCTGGGCGTTGACCGGGATGTTCGCCTTGTCGACATGAAGCTCGACGGCGAGGTCGTTGAGCACGTTCGAGAGGTTCACGTTGACGAGCGATGTGGCGACGCTCGAGGCACCCTGCACGGCCTCCTGTCCGGCGCTCGCAACGCCGTTGGCGGCGTCGGAAGTCTTGCAAGCGGAAAGGGAAACCAGGGCGAAAGCAACAACGGCGGTAATCTTACGCATGACGCAACCCCTCTGTTGGGGCTGCTAACGCGCCGATATCGAGGATTGTTTCAGCCCGTTGCTCAGGAGGCGATCGGCAACTGGACCGTGACGCTTGTTCCGACCCCCACGGTGCTGCGGATGTCGAGCGAGCCGCGGTGACGTTCGATGATATGCTTGACGATCGCCAGCCCGAGGCCGGTGCCGCCGGATTCGCGGCTGCGTGCGTCGTCCACTCGGTAAAAGCGCTCCGTGAGCCGAGGCAGATGCTCGCGCGGGATTCCGGGGCCGTGGTCGGTGATGGTGATGACCACCGAGCTCCCACTGCGATCCGCCGCGATGTCAATTCGGGACCCAGGCCGATCGCATCCATAGCGAACGGCGTTGCCGATCAAATTGTCGGCCAATTGCGCGAGCTGGGCATGATCCCCACGAATGCTCGGCAGATCCTCGGCCACCATCAATTTCAGCTCGCAATTGTCCGCCCCGCGAAGCGGGCTGGCGTTGTGAACCGCAATGCTAAGGACATCGGCGATGTCGACCTGCTCATTGGGCGCGACGAAGCGGTCCGCTTCGATCCTCGACAGGCTCATCAGGTCCTCGATGATCCGCAGCATCCGCCGGGCCTCGTCGCTGATCGTTCGCCCGAAGGTCGCACGCAGCTCGTGCGGAAGGTCACTCTCCTCGGCCAGGGTCTCCGCATAGCCGAGAACCGTGGACAAAGGGGTCCTGAGCTCGTGGCTGGCGTTGGCGACGAAATCGACGCGCATCTTCTCGGCGGCCACCGCGTCGGAGCGATCGAGCATCCGCACGAGCGAGCGCCCGCTGCCAAGCTGACGGATCATCAGGCGCCACGATCGGCCCGGCTCGGCGATCCCGGTGGCATCGATATCGCCGCTTCCGCGGCCGAGGATGAGTTCCAGCGCCTGCGGATGCCGAATCGCCAGCCGAACGTCGCGGCCCTCGATCCCGGCGCCCAGCAACTGCCGCGCCGGAGGATTGGCGAGCCGAACTATGCTGCTTTCGACGACAAGCGCCGGCTCATCGATGGCGTCGACGAGAGCGCGGTCGATCGAGCCGGAAGTCGCCATGACGGGCTGTGTAGCGGATTGATTGGACTCGGCCACCTCCGACGAGTCGAAAGCCCCCTCGCCACGTGGGCGAGGGGGCTGCCCTTCGAGCCTTTGGGGAGTGAGCGACCTAAAGGCGTCGATGGTCTTCACCGGTTAGAAATCGACCTGCGCGCGCACGCCCCAGGTATCGACGCTGTACTTGCGGCGGTTCGCCGGGGTCAGTGTTCCGAATGGGAACATGCCGAGCTGCGCCTGGGTCGGGGTCGCGGATGTGGACACGGAGGCGCGCGGTCCCCCGGTCACGTCGATATGGCCGTACTGGGCCATGAAGCGCACATAGTCGATCGGATTCCAGATCAGGCTGGCCTCATAGGCGACCTGCTTGCCGCCATTCACGTAGAACGGCGCGGCCACGCTGGAATTGCTGTCGTCGACGCGGTCGCTCAGCTGGACGTAGTCGATCCGCCCGTTGAGCTGGATCGCGCCCCAGCCGCCCTCATTGAAGGGATGAAGGACCTTCGTGCGGTCCCAGCGGCCCGTCTTGTAGCCTCGGGTCTCGCCCGTCAGGTAATAGCCAAGCTCGGCATAGCCGCCCCAAAAGCGCGGGTTGCCGTTATAGCCCGTGCCGAGCGGCGTGTCGTTCGTGTCCAGCTCGCCATTGAGCGCGGCAATCTGCGCGGGCGTGAAGGTGTGGCGAAGCCAGACCCTCTGGCCTTCGGCGGCGAAGTGTAGGCTCTTGAAGATCGCGCCCAGCTCGATGCCGGCAACATCGTCGCCCTTGGACGCGATGTTGCCGGTGCTGACGAACCGCTGGTCGGTCAGCTGGGTCAGGGGACGCGTCTGGTAGTTGGAGCCGAGCGCTTCCTGCGTGTTCTCGCGATGCTGGTAGTTGGCGCCCAGGTGCAGGCGGGCGGAGCCGACCGTCGGCGAGAAGACGCCGCGCACCGAGGCCTGCCAGCCGGTGCGGGTGAAGTTGCCGTTGTTGAGCGGCTCGCTGAACAGCCCGGCCTGGAACGCCCAGCGATCGGTCTTCTTGTCGTTGGCGAGGAAGGCAAAGCCGAGCCGGCGGTTGTAGTTGAAGGCGTCGTGGATCGAGGCCCGCTCCATGAACGAGGTGAATTTGGAGCTCGTCATCGTCTCGAGGCTGGAGAAAGGATAAACGTAGCCCGCCTGCAGCGTGATGGGCGAGTTGTGGACGTCGTAGGCGAGGAAGATGTCCTCATAGTCGACGGCGCCCTGGGCGAAGTTGAATTCGGCGCTGTAGCGGAAGCCGCCCGGCAAGGTGCCGTCGGCGCCGATGGTGAGGCGCCGGGCGCGGGTATTCCAGCCGAGATTCTGGTAGTTGAGGCCGCCAATGATGGTCCCGCGCAACTCGTCGCCCCGAGGAAAGCCGGTGTAGCCGGCATCCCACTGGATCAGGCCCTTGGGCTTGAAGCTGAAGCCGGCGTCCTTGTCGTCATATTGCGGGCCGCCTTTCCACGACGGCGTGGTCTTCACCATCGACGCCTTGACCTGCTCGATCGAGGCCTGGAGCGCTTCGACCTGCGCTTGGAGCAGCTCGATCTTGGCCTGCGCGTCATCGACCGCCTTGGCATTGGCGATGGCCGCGTCCGCGGTGGCGTCCGACGTATCGGGCTGTTGATCCTGCGTTGGTGCTTCCTGCGCCAGAGCGGGCGCCGGCATAATCATTGCGCTGCCCGCGAGGAGCGCCGCCACAAACTTCAACTTCATGTTCTTCCCTTTCCCCCGCCTCTTGCCCGAGGCCGTGGGCGCGCGCCCGGCAGGGCGCGCGCCAATCCGCATGATTGTTTTAACCGACTATTTGAGGCTTGCGAGATTTAGCGGCTGGAGCGCCCGCGCCAGTTGCTGGCTGCGCGCGCGGACCGGGTTTGGCGCCGCGATCAGGCCCGAACGGCGCAGATATCCGTTCGGCCCGAATGCGCTCTCCTTGGTGAACTCCGCAGCATAGGCCCGCACCGCCGGGATCGCGCCGGCATGGGCGTTCTTGATGTAGATGTAGAGCGGCCGGGCGCCCGGATATTTGAAGGTCGAGATGGTGTCATAGTTCGGCACGACGCCATTGATCGTGATGCCGCGCACCCGGTCGAGGTTCGCCTCGAGATAGGAATAGCCGAAGATCCCGACCGTGCCGGCATTGGCCTCGATCTTCTGGACGATCAGGTTGTCGTTTTCGCCGGCCTCGATGTACGCGCCGTCCTCGCGAAGCCCGGTGCAGATGGCCTTGAACTTGTTTTCGTCGCTTTTCTTGAGCGCGGCCATGCCCGCATTCGCTTCGCACGGCGGAGTCAGGATGAGCTCGCCCAGAGCGTCGCGAGTGCCCGATGTCGGCGGCGGGCCATAAACGCGAATGGGGATGTTCGGCAGGCTGGCATTGACGTCGTGCCACGTTTTGGCGCGGTTCGGCTTGCCGTACGGCGTTTTGGCGAGCGCTAGGTAGAGGTCGCGCTGCGTGAGATTCTGAAGCGGGCTAGCCTTGGCGGTCGCGAAGCTGATGCCGTCGATTCCGACCTGGATCTCGGTGATCGCGGTCACGCCATTCTGCTGGCACAGCTTGGCCTCGGAAGCCTTCATTCGCCGCGAGGCATTCTCGACGTCCGGGAATCGCTCGCCGACTCCGGCGCAGAACAACTTCATGCCTCCCCCCGTGCCGGTCGATTCGATGATGGGCGTGCCGAGCGCCGGATTGGCGCGTGCGATGCGCTCCGATACCAACTTGGCGAACGGATAGACGGTGGACGATCCGACAGCACGCATCTGGGTGCGGGCTTCGGCGGAAACGGAAACGCTGAGCGCCACCACCGTCGTCGCGGTGAGGCCGAGTGACTTCAAAAGCATGTTCGACACCCCGAGTTGCGGCCCATGATCGGTCCGCTGAGTCGAGTGCTAGGCGTCCGTCGCGACGGTCGTTTGAACTTATTGTTTCATTTCTGTGACGATGCTGCAGCGGCACGACCGATCAGAAGAAGGTTGTCAGCCAGTAGAACAGGGCGCCAACCGTGGCCGACGCCGGGATCGTGATGAGCCAGGCAATCATCACGTTGCGGGCAATGCCCCAGCGCACCGCCGATGCGCGGCGCGCGGAGCCCGCCCCGATCACACAGCCGGTGATCGTGTGCGTCGTCGATACGGGAATTCCGTAATAGGAAGCGGCGAACAGCATGACGGAGCCCCCGGACGAGGCGCTGAAGCCCTGGTGCTGATTGAGCTTGGTGATCCGGGTTCCCATCGTCTCGATGATCCGCCAGCCGCCGGTCAGCGTACCCAGGCCAATCGCCACATAGCAGCTTAGCGCGACCCAATGCGGCACGCGGAAGTCACCGTGGAGGTGACCCGTCGAATAAAGCAGCACGGTGATGACGCCCATGGTCTTTTGCGCGTCGTTGAGGCCGTGCCCAAGCGAATAGGCGCCGGCAGAGACGAGGTGCAGTCCGCGAAACGTCCGCTCGGCGCCCCGGGCGGTCGCGCGAACGCCCAGCCAGCTCGTCGCGAGCATGATCAGCATGGTGAGGATCAGGCCGAGCGTCGGCGACAACACGATCGCGACCAACGTCTTGTTGAGGCCGGTCCACTGGATGCCGGACATGCCCGCATGAGCGAGGCCGGCGCCGATAATTCCGCCCACCAGCGCGTGGCTGGACGAGGAAGGGATGCCCTTCAGCCATGTCACGACGTTCCAGAACATCGCACCGACCAGCGCGCCGAAGACGACGGCCGGAGTCACCAGGTCCTTGTCGATCAGTCCCTTGCCGATGGTGTCAGCGACCTTGTGCAGCTGCGGCCACCGGAGCGCCAGGAAGTACGCAGCGAAGTTGAAGAAGGCCGCAAATCCCACGGCAGCGGCCGGGCTGAGGAGCCGCGTCCCGACCACGGTCGCGATGGAATTGGCGGCATCATGCAGGCCATTAAGGAAGTCGAACGCGAGCGCGACCACGATAAGGCCGACCAGCAGTGGAAATGCCAGCTCGTGCATCAGGCGTGATCGATCACGATGCCATCTATTTCGTTGGCGACATCCTCGAAGGCATCTGTGACGCGCTCGAGGTTCTTGAAGACTTCACGGGCGACGGCGAACTGGAGCGGGCTTTCCCTTGCCGTCTGGAAGGCGCGCCGAAGGCCGATAGCGTGCATCTCGTCGGCTTCTCCTTCGAGGCTGACGAGCCGGCCGGTGAGCTGGTGAAGCTTTGCGCCGTTCGACGAGACATTGCGAAGCAAGGGGACTGCGTCCGCGGTGACGTTGGCGGCTTCGGAGATGAGCTTGATGATGTCCTTCATCTCCGGCCGAAGCTCGCGAAGCTCATAGAGGTCGATGGCCCGAGCCGCGGCAAGCATCTCGTCGATCGCGTCGTCCATCGCGCCGATAAGCGAAGTAATGGCGCCGCGGTCGAAGGGTGTCAGGAAGGTCTTGCGGACCTCGATCAGCACCTGCCGGATCACTTCGTCCGCGTCGTGCTCATGATCCTGGATGGATTTCAGCAGCTCGGCCGTGGAAACGCCGTCTTCCGCCAGTTGCCGAAGAGCGTCGGCGGCGGCGACCAGGGTCGCTGCGTGGGCCTCGAACAGCCCAAAGAA
>Ga0207706_10002958_pt1 | contig 16402 bp, 14 predicted proteins | sample KBSC53metaG_FD_184318 | JGI IMG/M metagenome (GOLD analysis project Ga0207706, IMG submission 184318) | Corn rhizosphere microbial communities from Kellogg Biological Station, Michigan, USA - KBS C5-3 metaG (SPAdes) (version 2) | ecosystem: Host-associated > Plants > Roots > Rhizosphere > Soil ... | reverse complement strand
TGTCGTCGCGCGCTGTGTTGCTAGGTCACGCGCTGAAAAACGCCGCGGTGCCGATCGTGACCATCATCGGGATCGGCATCGCGCTTCTGATCGGCGGCGCCATCGTCACTGAAACCGTGTTCGCGATCCCCGGCATCGGCCGCCTCACTGTAGACGCGATTTTGCGCCGCGACTATCCGATCATCCAGGGCGTGATTCTGCTGTTTTCCGGGGCTTACGTTTTGGTGAATCTCGCGGTGGACATGAGCTATATGTACTTCGATCCGCGCATCCGTTACTGATGACCACCATCGCCATCGACGCACTGCCGAAATCGGAATCGCCCACATGGCGGCGTTTCCGCGAGTCGTTTCGCCGCCATCCGACCGCGATTGCGGGTGGGGTCGTGCTGCTGCTCATGATATTGATCGCGATATTTGCGCCATGGCTCGGCAGCGTCGACCCGCAGGCGGTGACGCCGATTCGCCGCCTCAAACCGCCGTCGGCGGAATTCTGGTTCGGCAGCGACATGCTGGGCCGCGACGTCTACAGCCGCGTGCTGTACGGCGCGCGCGTTTCGCTGCCCGTGGGCATTGCGGTGGCGCTGTTGAGTACGCTGGTCGGGCTCGCGATCGGGCTGGTCACGGGATTCGTTCGCTGGCTCGACGCTATCGTCATGCGCATCATGGACGGGCTCATGTCGATCCCGCCGGTATTGCTGGCAATCGCTTTGATGGCGCTCACGCGCGCAAGCGTCGAAAATGTGATTGCAGCGATCACACTCGCGGAAGTGCCGCGCGTGGTGCGCCTCGTGCGCAGCCTGGTGCTGACGCTGCGCGAACAGCCGTACGTCGAAGCTGCTGTCGCTGCGGGCACGACCTTGCCGCGCATCCTGCTGCGCCACATACTGCCGAACACCATGGCGCCACTGCTGGTGCAGGCGACTTACGTGTGCGCATCGGCGATGATCACGGAGGCGATCCTGTCGTTCATCGGCGCGGGCACGCCGCCCAACATCCCGAGCTGGGGCAACATCATGGCGGAGGCGCGCAGCCTTTTTCAGATCGCGGGCTACCTGATCCTGTTTCCCGGCATTTTTCTGTCGCTGACTGTCCTCGCCGTGAATCTCCTCGGTGACGGCATGCGGGATGCGCTCGATCCACGGCTGGCGCGGAGGATGTGATGGACGCCGCGACCCGCCCTCTACTCGAAGTCGACGACCTCAAAACGTATTTCTACACGCGCGACGGTATCGTGCGCGCGGTCGACGGCGTGTCGTTCACGGTCTATCCGGGCGAAACGCTCGCGGTAGTCGGCGAATCGGGCTGCGGCAAAAGCGTGACGTCGCTGTCGATATTGCGGTTGATTGCCGCGCCGCCGGGAAAAATAGTCAATGGCCGCCTGATGTTTCAGGGACGTGATCTGCTGGGCCTTACCGAAGACGAGATGCGCAGGGTGCGCGGCAATGAAATCTCGATGATCTTCCAGGAGCCGATGACGTCGCTCAATCCGGTACTGACCATCGGCCGCCAGATTGCCGAAGCGCTGGTATTGCATCGCGGCATGAAGCGCAAAGCGGCGCTGGAGCGCGCGGTCGAAATGCTGACGCTGGTCAACATTCCGGAAGCCGCGCGGCGCATCGAGCAGTATCCGCATCAGCTCTCGGGCGGCATGCGTCAGCGCGTTATGATCGCGATGGCGCTGGCCTGCAACCCGCGCTTGTTGATCGCGGACGAGCCGACGACCGCGCTCGACGTGACGATACAGGCGCAGATACTCGACTTAATGCGCGGACTCAAGGAAAAAACAGGCGCAGCTATCGTGCTGATCACGCATGATCTCGGCGTCGTCGCGGAAATGGCGCAGCGCGTCGTCGTGATGTACGCGGGGCGCAAAGTCGAGGAGGCCGCCGTCGACGATTTGTTCGCGCATCCGCGCCATCCGTACACCGAAGGGTTGCTCAAGTCGATTCCGCGGCTCGAGCACGCGCAGGCTGCCGGGCATTTACGGCTCGCCGAGATTCCCGGCATGGTGCCGTCGTTGAAGGAGGAAATCGGGGGTTGCCTGTTTGCGCCGCGCTGCGACTACGCGACCGAGCGCTGCCGCCGCGAATATCCGCCGCTCGAGGAAAAGGCCCCGGGCCATTTCGCGGCGTGCTGGGAGTCCGATCGTTTGCGCGGAGTCGGCACATGACCGCGGGCGACGTGCTGCTGGAGGTCAGGAATCTCGTGAAGCACTTTCCGGTGCGCAAGGGCGTGTTCGGGCGCGTGACCGGCCAGGTGCACGCGGTCGACGACGTGAGCTTTTCAATTGCGAGCGGGGAAACGCTGGGGCTGGTCGGCGAAAGCGGTTGCGGCAAATCGACGACCGGTAAGGCAGTATTGAAGCTCGTCGAGCCCACCAGCGGCTCGATCGACTGGCGGGGGCGGCGCATCGACGAGCTGTCGGCGAGCAATATGCGACCGTACCGGCGCGAGCTGCAGGCGGTGTTCCAGGACCCGTATTCGTCGCTCAATCCGCGCATGCGTGCTGAAGATATCGTCGGCGAACCAATTCGCAATTTCGCAGCGGCCGGGCGCGCTGAAATTCGCGAACGCGTTGCGTCGCTCTTCGACAAGGTCGGCCTGCGCCAGGATCAAATGATCAAGTACCCATACGAGTTCTCGGGCGGCCAGCGCCAGCGTCTTGGCATTGCGCGCGCGCTCGCGCTGCGGCCTAAGCTCATCGTGTGCGACGAGCCGGTGTCGGCGCTCGACGTGTCGGTACAGGCGCAGGTGATCAATTTGCTGATGGACCTGCAAAACGAGATGCAGCTTTCGTACTTGTTCGTCGCGCACGATCTCGCGGTGGTCGAGCACATCAGCCATCGCGTGGCGGTCATGTACCTCGGCAAGATTGTCGAGCTCACCGACAAGCGCTCGCTGTTCGCGCATCCGCAGCACCCGTATACCGAGGCATTGCTGTCAGCGGTGCCCACACCTGACCCGCGCGCACGAAAAAAGCGCATCATTCTCGGTGGCGACGTGCCCAGCCCGATCAATCCGCCGCCTGGCTGCCGCTTTCATACGCGCTGCCCGTACGCATTCGAGCGCTGCCGCGTCGAGGAGCCGTTGATGCAGGAAGTGCGAGCCGGACATTTTGTCGCGTGCCACTTGCGCGATAAGCCGAACGCTTAAGGAGAAGTTCCATGGCAGCGATGCCGGACGCAGTGCGGCTCACGCGTGAATTGCTGAAGTTCAACACGATCAATCCGCCGGGTGCCGAGCAGGCATGCGCGCAGCATCTTGGCGAAATCCTTCTGCGCGCGGGTTTCACCGTCGACTATGCGGAATTCGCACCGACTCGCACGAGTCTCGTGGCGAAACTCGGCGGCCGGCCGGACAAGCGGCCGCTTGGATTTACCGGGCACATCGATACGGTCCCGCTGGGCGCGGCCGCGTGGAAAGCGGATGCCTTTGGCGCTAGCCTCGAGGGCGGAAAGCTGTACGGGCGCGGCTCGAGCGACATGAAAAGCGGCGTCGCCGCGTTCGTGGTGGCGGCGCTCAAGATGGCGCAGCAGCTCAAGGCGGGCCCGGGTGTCACGCTCGTGATCACGGCGGACGAGGAGTGCGGCTGCGGCGGCGCGGCGCATCTCGTCAAGCAGGGCGGGTTATTGGGCGAAGTCGGCGCGCTGGTGATCGGCGAGCCGACCGCAAATTACCCGCTGGTCGGGCACAAGGGCGCGTTGTGGCTCGACGTGATGACGCGCGGCATCACCGCGCACGGGTCGATGCCGGAGCGCGGCGACAATGCCATATATAAAGCCGCTGGCGCGATCCAGAAACTGCGCGAGTTCGATTTCGAAACGCCGGCACACGATTTGATGGGTAGTCCGACGCTCAATGTCGGCACTGTGCACGGCGGGCTCAACATCAATTCCGTGCCCGACTCGACCGTGATTGGCGTCGACATCCGCACGATACCGGGCCAGGACCATGCGCTGCTGCGCTCGCGCATGCAGCGCCTGCTCGGAGAGACGGTCGAAATCACGCCCACGATAGACGTCGGGTCGATTTATTCGGATCCCGCCCAGCCGTGGATCCAGCACGTGTTCGACGTGACCCAGCCGCACCTTAAGATCCGGCCGCAGGCTAAAACGGCAACTTATTTCACCGATGCGGCGGTGTTGAAGGACGCCTATCGCGACGTCCCGATGGTCGTACTGGGCCCCGGCGAACCGCAGCTCGCGCACCAGACCGACGAATATTGCCTGGTTGACTGCATCGAGCAGGCCGTCGATATTTACGTCGAGCTGATCAAGGACTGGAGTTCATAATGGGTGCATTGAATACGCTGTCGGCGGTCGAGGCCGCGCGCCAGATCGCCGCCGGCAAAATCAAATCCGAAGCGCTGGTGCGCGATTGTCTCGAGCGCATCGCCGCGCGCGACGGTGAGGTCCAGGCGTGGGAGCATATCGATGAAGCCGCCGCGCTTGCGCAGGCTCGCGCGGCTGACTCGAACCCGGGCCGTGGCCTGCTCCAGGGCGTGCCGGTAGGCGTAAAGGACCTGATTGACACCATAGACATGCCGACCGGTTACGGCTCGCCGGTGTACGCGGGGCATCGGCCGGCGTGGGATGCGCCGTGCGTGGCCTTGACGCGCGCCACCGGCGGCATCGTACTGGGCAAGACGGTCACCACCGAATTTGCCAACATGCATCCGAACAAGACGCGCAACCCGCACAATCCCGCGCATACGCCCGGCGGTTCGTCGTCCGGCTCGGCGGCCGCGGTCGCCGATTTCATGGTGCCGCTGGCCTTCGGTACGCAAACCGCGGGCTCCATCATCCGGCCGGCGTCTTATTGCGGGGTGGTCGGCTACAAACCGAGTTTCGGCCTGATCAGCCGCGTCGGCGTCAAGGCACTCTCCGATACGCTCGACACGGTGGGAACGCTCGCGCGCAGCGTACCCGACGCCGCTTATTTGGCGGCGGCAGTCAGCGGCCGCCGCCAGCTGATCATCGAACAGCCGTGGTCCGGAAAACTGCGCATCGGCATCTGCCGTACTTACGAATGGAAGCACGCGCTGCCCGAAACCGTTGCCGCGCTGGAGTCCGCTGCCGGCAAGCTCGGCGCCGCGGGCGCGCAGGTCAGCGAAATAAAACTGCCGCCGACTTACGCGAACCTCGTGCAGGCGCAGTGCGACATCATGTTTTTCGAAGAGGTGCAGTCGCTCGCGCACGAACGTCTCGCCCACGCCGAATTGCTGAGCAAAAACCTGCGCGCGCTGCTCGACACCGGCCTTGCGATCACCCACGAACGTTACGATGCGGCGCAAATGCTCGCGCGCAACTGCCGGCGCACACTGGGCGACGTGTTCGCCGATTGCGATGTGCTGCTGGCGCCGAGTGCTCCCGGCGCGGCACCCGCGGGGCTCAAGATGACCGGCGATCCGGTTTTCAATCGCACGTGGACGTTGCTGCGCACGCCGTGCGTGACTTTGCCGGTCGCGACGGCCGCAAACGGTCTGCCGGTCGGGCTGCAGGTGATCGGCGCATTCGGCAGCGACGTCGAAACGCTCGCGGGCGCGCACTGGATACATCAAGCACTGAAGTAGTATCGTCGCCTACCGTGGCGGCCGCGGCACGAATTCACATCAGGCTGATGCCGCCGTGTGGGATAATGGCTGGCGTTTGAACAATCAAATAGCATATGACGCGTCAAACTCAGAACCTGGCAATACTGTTCGCTGATATCTGCGAAAGTACCAAGCTCTACAGCACACTAGGCGACAATGCTGCGCGCGTAGTCGTGAACGCCTGCCTGTCGCTGGTCAGCGGCGTGGTCGAGCGCTTTCGGGGCCGCGTCGTAAAAACCATCGGCGACGAAGTTATGTGCGTATTCGGGCGTGCCGACGATGCGGTGATGGCAGCAAGCGAGATGCAGGCGACGGTCGATGCCAAGCGCCCGGGTAAGCGCCACGTGCAGCTTCACATCGGCTTACATTACGGACCGGTGCTGATCGAGGACAACGACGTGTTCGGCGACACGGTCAACGCCGCCGCTTATCTGACGGCGGTGGCCGCAGCGGAGCAAATCCTCACGACCGAGGCGACCGAACGCAACCTCTCGCCTGAATTGCGCGCCACCGTGCGCCCGGTGTTCAAGGCGGTGCTCAAGGGCAGCACCGAAGAATCGACGGTCTACCAGGTCGTCTGGCACAACGACATCGTGAACTTGACCGACGTCAACATGCGCTCGCATAAAATCATTCCCGGCGATCAGGGCAGTCTGATCGTCGCGCATCGCAATTTGAGCCTGCGGCTCGACCAGGCCCGTCCCAACATTACGATCGGCCGCGGCGAGGACTGCGATCTGGTCGTGCACGAGAAGCTCGCGTCGCGCAAGCATGTGAGCATTCGTCTGATGCGCACGCATTTCTACCTGGTGGATCACAGCCTGAACGGCACGTTCGTGTCGCTCGAAAGCGGCGACGAAGTGCACGTGCTGCGCAAGGAACTGCTGCTCGACGGGACAGGCACGCTGACCTTGGGGCGCAGCGCGCGCGACGGCGCGGAGGACATCATCTCGTTCACGCGCGACCGCCGTTCGATGTATCGCTTGCAGTGACCGTTCCGCGCGCGGCGCCGGATTACTTGCCGCGAGCCTCGGCGAGCTGCCTGACGACGTCCTGACCGGTGCGCGATTTGTCGCGGTTCTCCGGCGTTTCTTTACCCAGCGGGGTGGCCGCGATAAACGTATACATGTCGGCCGCGCCTTCAAATATGCGCGGCGTCATGCCGGCGGCCTCGAAAGTCCTGGCGATCTCGAGCATTTCGGGCACCCAGCGGTACGCTTTGGGCGGCATTACCGGCAGCGCGCCCACCACCCAGTTATAGACGTCGCTGCGCGACGCCTTGAACTGGGCTTCGAGCGCGGCGTCCACGCCGAGACGGCGCGCGGCCACCAGCAACTCGACCCCCAGTGCCTGCACGCCCTTGGTCATCGCGGCGTAGCACATCTTGATCGCGCTCGCGTCGCCGACGCGATCGCTCATGACGCTGATCGCAATTTGCGGCGTCGCGATCTGCGCGAGCTCATGCGCTTCGGGGCCCGATACATATAACGTGGTCTTCGCCGCGCCGCGCGGCGGCGGCCCGATGATGCCGCCGTCGGCGCAGCGCCCGCCGGCGCCCGTAATCTGCGCGGCGATGGCCTGCATCGTGACGGGCGCGATCGCGTTGCAGTCGACGACGAGCGGGCTGCGTTTGTTGACCTTCAGCGCCTGCGCGACTTCGGCGGCGAACGCGGGTGCTGCGCCCGGATTCATCACCGACAAAATCACTTCGCATTGCTCGGTCAGCTTCGCAATCGAGCCGACGTCGGTTAAGCCGGCCTCGCGGGCCAGCGCTTTGCTGCGCGCGCTGCGGCTATCGAGCGCGGTGCAGACTTTGAATCCGTTGTTCTTCAGTTGCTGCGCGATGGCCTGGCCCATGTCGCCGGGGCTCATCACACCTATGGTTTCGATTTTCATGCGCGGGTCTCCAGGTTGCGCGCGCGCAGTGAGCTGCGGGCGCGAGCGTCGATTCTAACTTGATCTGGGGCCCGCCGCGGCAGGCGTGGCGTACGCATGGATTACAATCGGAGCTTATTTTCAATCCGCGCGCCGCGCTGCCGCGCCAGGGAAGCCATGGGGTTTTACGTCATCGTCGCCATGACGGTGTTGAACCATATCGCGTACAAAGGCAGCAAGATGCTGATCTCGCTGTACGCGATAGACCTCGGCGCCACGCCGCTGGTCATCGGCATCCTGTATGCGCTGTATTCTTTTTTTTCGCTGTTTCTCGCGCTCTATGCCGGGCGCGTGTCCGACCGGCTCGGGCCGCGCATGCCGATGCTGATGGGGTCGCTGGCGTTGGCCTGCGGACTCGTGCTGCCGTTCATCTGGCGGGGTTTTACCGCGCTTTTCATATCGGCGACGCTGATCGGCACCCTGTATATTTTTTACACGGTTTCCGCGCAGCACCTGATCGGCGCCTTCGGCGAAGGGCACAAGCGCACGCGCAACTACGCGACGTTCAGCCTCGGAGTCGCCGTGACTGCATTGCTGGGGCCCACGCTTACGGGTTTTCTGATCGATTCGATCGGGCACCAGTCGACTTATCTCGTGCTCGCGCTGTTGCCGGTGGGCCCCGTGGCGTTTCTGCTTTTTTTCGCGCACCGGTTGCCGCGCGTAACCGAAGACGCGAAGCGCGGCGGCCAGCGCACGATGGATCTCATTCGCAGCGCGCCTCTGCGGCGCGCGTACATCGCGGCAGGTATTATCGAAACCGGCGGCGAACTCTACAATTTTTACATGCCGATTTACGGCCACTCGATCGGCTTGTCGGCGTCCGTAATCGGCATGATACTGGGCACTTACGCAGTGGCTGTACTGCTGACGCGGCTCGTAATGTCCGCGCTCGTCAAGCGCAGCAGCGAAGAGGGTGTCTTGTGCGGATCGCTTGCGCTGGCCGCGGTCGCGTGCGTGGTATTTCCGTTCGTCACTAGCGTGTACATGCTGGCCGGTATTTCTTTCGTCCTGGGCCTGGGGCTGGGCTGCTGCGGTCCATTGTCGATGGTGATTACTTATAACCGCGCGCCGGAAGGGCGCAGCGGGGAGGCAATGGGACTTCGCCAAAGCGTGCAGAAATTCACCGAGGTGCTGGTGCCATTGATATTCGGCACTCTCGGCAGTGCGTTCGGCATCGGCGCCGCATTCTGGATGGACGGCGTGCTGCTCGGCGCCGGCGCGCTCATCATGCGGACCGACGCGCTAAAACGTATCGCGGTGCGGCGCACCGAACCGCGTTAACGTCGAGCGCGCCGCCGATAGAGGCGGGCAGCACCGGAGAGCGGCGCCAGGGCCGCGGGCTGCCGGTGGCGGCGTCGGACATGCGAAAATGATAGCATCGACGGCAATCGATGGACGGCGATGGCGGGCGGGCAAGGCCGCGGCAGTGAGTGCGATGCGTTCGAAACCCGGGCTGATTCAATGAAAAATCTGCACTATCTCCCGCTGCTGTTGCTCACCGCGCTGACGGCTGGCTGCGACAACAAGGTCGAAGCGGGACTGCAGGGCTACGCGGAAGGCGAATACGTGCGGGTCGCGGCGCCGTTTGCGGGCAATCTGCAGAACCTGCAGGTGAAGCGCGGCGGCCAGGTCAAGGTCGGCGACCCGTTGTTCACTCTGGAGCAGCTCAACGAAGAGGCGGCGCGCCGTGAAGCCGAAGAGCGCGTGCGTAATGCAGAGGCGCAGGCGGCCGACCTCAAGAAAAGCCGCCGCCCGACCGAAATCGAAGCAGTGCGCGCCCAACTCGCCCAGGCGCGCGCGAGTCTCAAGCTCTCCACCACGAATCTCGCGCGGCAGGAGCAACTCGCGGCGGCGAACTTCGTGTCGAAAAGTGCGGTCGACGACGCGCGCGCCGCGGCCGAGCGCGATCGCGCGCACGTGGCCGAACTCGAAGCGCAGGTTGCGACAGTGCAACTCGCCGGGCGCCAGGATGAAATCCGCGCCGCCGAGGCCAACGCGAAAGCGGCGCGCGCCGCGCTCGCGCAGGCTGATTGGCGGCTCGCACAGAAGTCAGTCAAGGCGCCGGTGGCCGGGCTCGTAAACGACACCAATTACGTCGTGGGCGAATGGGTGCCGGCGGGCTCGCCGGTGGTGTCGCTGTTGCCGGCGCAGAACATCAAGGTCAGATTCTTCGTCGCCGAATCGATGCTGGGCGCGGTGAAAGTCGGGCAGACTATCAACGTGCGCTGCGACGGCTGCGCCGCGCCGCTCGCCGCGCAGGTCACTTTCATCTCGCCGCAGGCCGAATACACGCCGCCGGTGATTTACAGTCGCGAATCGCGCACGAAGCTCGTCTACCTGATCGAGGCGCGCACCGCACCGGAGGACGCCGTTAAGCTGCATCCAGGGCAACCCGTCGATGTGACATTCCCGCGATGAGCGAAGCGGCGGTCATCGACGTCGAAGGGCTCACCAAGAGCTTCGGCGGCCGGCGCGTCGTCGACGATTTCAGCATCCGCGTCGAGCGCGGGCAGATCTTCGGGTTCTTGGGCCCCAACGGCAGCGGCAAGACGACGACCATCCGCATGCTGTGCGGCCTCTTGAAGCCGGACGGCGGACGCGGCACCTGCCTGGGTCACGATATCCTTCGTGAGTCGGCGCTGATCAAGCGCGAAGTCGGCTACATGACCCAGCGCTTCAGTCTCTACGAGGACCTCAGCATTCGCGAGAACCTCAATTTCATTGCGCGGGTTTATGCGGTACCCGATCGCAAGCACGCGGTCGAAACGGCGCTCGAACGGCTCGGGCTCGCCAATCGGAGCGGGCAACTCGCCGGCCAGTTGTCTGGCGGCTGGAAGCAGCGGCTCGCACTCGCGGCCTGCCTGCTGCACAACCCGCGCCTGCTGCTGCTCGACGAGCCGACCGCGGGCGTCGATCCGAAGGCGCGGCGCGAATTCTGGGACCAGATCCACATGCTCGCCGCCGAGGGCATCACCGTGCTGGTCAGCACGCATTACATGGACGAAGCCGAGCGCTGTCACCGGCTTGCGTACATAGCTTACGGCAAGCTGCTGATCACCGGCACCGCCGAGGAAGTAATCGCGCATTCGAAGCTCACGACCTGGGCTGTGAGCGGACCCGATCTCTTCGGTCTGGCGGCGCAATTGCGCGACGTGCCGGCGATCAAGATGGTGGTGCCGTTCGGCAGCACGCTGCACGTGAGCGGCACGGACGCGCAGGCGCTGGACGAGGCGCTCGCGCCATTCCGCGCGCGGGCCGGCACCGCGTGGACGCCCGCGCAACCGGGTCTCGAAGACGTGTTCATCCGCATGATGGATGAAGCGCCGGACAATTTCGACGCATGAACCGGACTTTCTCCTTCGCGCGGTTCTGGGCCGTGCTCACCAAGGAATTCGTGCAGATGCGGCGCGACCGGCTCACGTTCGCGATGATGGTAGGCGTGCCCATCATGCAGTTGATCCTGTTCGGGTTCGCGATCAACTCCGATCCGAAGTCGCTGCCGACCGCGGTGCTCGCCGCCGACAACAGCGTTTATGCGCGGACGCTGGTGCGCGCGATCGAAAACAGCGGCTATTTCCGCGTCGTGCGGAATCTGTCCAGCGAAGCGGAGGCCGACCGCGCGCTCGCGATGGGCACCGTGCAGTTCGTGGTGACCATTCCGGAGAATTTCTCGCGCAAGCTCGAGCGCGGCGAGCGCCCGGTGCTGCTCGTCGAAGCCGACGCGACCGATCCTGCCGCGACCAGCAATGCGATCGCGGCGTTGCTTACGATCAACCAGAATGCGCTCAATCGCGACCTGGCGGGCGCGCTGCACGACCTGCAATACCCGGTGCCGGCGTTCGAATTGCGCGTGCAGCGCCGTTACAATCCCGAAGGCATCACCCAGTACAACATCGTGCCGGGCCTGCTCGGCGTCGTGCTCACCATGACGATGGTGATGATGACGTCGCTCGCGGTCACGCGCGAATACGAGCGCGGCACCATGGAGAACCTGCTCGCCACCCCGGTGCGCCCGATCGAGGTGATGATCGGCAAGATCGTGCCGTACATCATCGTCGGTTATATCCAGGTCACGGTGATCCTGCTCGCCGCCAAGCTCCTGTTTGCGGTGCCCATGCTCGGCAGCCTCGCCTTGCTGTCGGTCGTCCTGATTCTGTTCATCGCCGCCAATTTAGCGATCGGCTATACGTTCTCGACGCTGGCCAAGAATCAGATGCAGGCGATGCAGATGACTTTTTTCTTTTTTCTGCCGTCGATGCTGCTGTCGGGCTTCATGTTCCCGTTTCGCGGCATGCCGCAATGGGCGCAATGGCTCGGCGAAGCGCTGCCGCTCACGCATTTTCTGCGCATCGTGCGCGGCATCCTGCTCAAGGGCAACGGGTTCTCCGACATCGCGCCAAACATGTGGCCGCTTGCTCTGTTTTTGCTGATCGCCGGCACCATCGCGCTGACCCGTTATCGCGAGACACTCGATTGAGGGCTCGCGACGCGCGAACTGCCGATGCGGCGACGCGCGCTGGTATACTGCGCCGGTGAATCAGCGGCCGAGCGTCCCAGTGGATGCGGCGGCTATCGTTCTTCCCGCAGAACGTTTTTATGAGGACAACATTGTCTAACCATCCGGCCGGCGCGGTGCTGCGGGCATTGTTCAACATTGAAGTGGTGATGAAGCTAAGGGCGCGGCTCCTGCCGTGGCGGCACGTCGCCATAATTTTGCTCGCGTGCATCACCGTGTCCGCGCATGCAGCGGAAGGGCGGGCGCGCGCGGCAATTGCCACGGCTCATCCGCTGGCCACTGAAGCCGGCTACCGGATTCTGGAGCAGGGCGGCAATGCGTTCGACGCGGCCGTGACGATCGCCGCTGTGCTGGCCGTCGTCGAGCCCTATTCGGCGGGCCTGGGCGGGGGCGGATTCTGGCTGCTGCACCGGGCAAGCGACAAGAAGCAGATGATGATCGACGCGCGCGAAACCGCGCCTGCCGGAGTCGCGCTATCCATGTACGTCGACGCAGATGGGGTGCCGGTGCCGGGTGCGACCCTGCGCGGCGGCAAGGCGGCTGGGATTCCGGGCGTGCCGGCGGGCATGGTGCATCTCGCCCAGCGCTACGGCAAGCTGCGCCTGCGGCAGTTGCTCGCGCCGGCCATCGCGCTCGCGCGCAACGGTTTCAATCTCGATTCACGGTTTGCGCGCATTGCCAAGGTGCGCGAGCCGCTGCTGCGCGATGGCGTGAACACGGCGCGGATCTTTCTCGACAACGGCGCGGCGCCACCGCAAGGCTATCTGTTGCGCCAGCCGGAACTCGCGGCGACGCTCGAGCGCTTGGCCGAGCAGGGGCGCGATGGTTTTTACCGCGGGCCGGTTGCGCAGGCGCTCGTGAGCGGCGTCAATGCCGCCGGCGGCGTGTGGCAGGCGACAGATCTGGCCGATTACAAGATAGTCGAGCGGCCGCCCGTGCGTTTCAATTACCGCGGCGCGACGGTCGTCTCGGCGGCGCTGCCGTCGTCGGGTGGCGTGACGCTCGCCCAGACGCTCAATATCCTCGAAGGCTACAAGATCGCCGATGCGCGCGACCCCGCAGAAGCGCATATCGTGATCGAAGCGCTGCGCCGCGGCTTCCAGGACCGGCTGCGTTATCTGGGCGACACCGACTTCGTGCAGGTGCCGGTCGCGAAACTGGTCGACAAAGCGTACGCGCACAGCCGCGCCGCCTCGATCAATCCGAACATCGCTACGCCGCTCGACGCGTTGACCATTACCCCGCTCGCGGCCGTCACCGAAAGCTATAACACTACGCATTACTCGGTGATCGATGTCGACGGCAACCGCGTGGGCGCCACCTTGAGCATCAACTCGTGGTTCGGCGCCGGCGTGATTGCCGGCGATACCGGCGTGCTGCTGAACAACGAAATAGACGACTTCTCGCTGGGCGCCGGCTTGCCCAATCTTTATCGCCTGCTCGGCGGCAAGGCCAATTCGATCGAGCCGCACAAGCGGCCTTTGTCGAGCATGAGTCCCACGTTCGTGGAGGACAGCAAAGGCGTGCTGGTCATCGGCGCGCCGGGCGGCTCGCGCATTATCAGCATGGTGCTGTTCGGCATCCTCGATTACGTGAACCAGGACAGCGTCGATTTGCTGCGCATCGTGACCGCGCCGCGCTACCACCACCAGTGCTGGCCAGACCAGGTCGAAATCGAGCCGGACAGTTTTTCCGCCGCGTGGCGCGCATCGCTCGAAGACAAAGGACACCAGTTGCGGCCCGTCAGCCGCAAATGGGGCAATATGCAGGCGGTTTTCAAGTCGAATGTCGACGGGTCGGCGCAGGCGGCCAGCGATCCGCGCGGGTTCGACATGGGCGGGTATTAGCGCTGAAAAGAGGGAGGAAATATGTCGGGAGCAGGGCACGGACATGGACATGACGCCGGCCACGGCGGGCCGGAAAACAAACGGATCGCGCTGCTGATTTCGATCCTCGCCCTGGTGCTCTCGATTTCGGAGACGCTGGGCAAAGGTGCGCAGACCACGGCGATCGACAAGAACATCGAAGCCTCGAACCTGTGGTCCTTCTTTCAGGCCAAGACCATCCGCATGACGGTGGTGCGCACCGCCGCCGAGGCGGCCGAACTCGAGCTCGGCCAAATGGGTCTGCCGAAATCGAAGGAGGCGATCACGCAGCGCATTGCCGGCTGGCGCAAGACCGCCGAGCGTTACGACAGCGAGCCGGAAACGCAGGAAGGCCGCAAGGAGCTGGCCACGCGCGCGAAGGCAGCGGAGAAGGTGCGCGACCGGTCGCTCGCCGCGTATCACCATTTCGAAACCGCCTCAGGCGCGCTGCAGATTGCGATCGTGCTGGCGTCGGCCGCCATTGTGACCAGCACCATGGTGCTCGCGTGGATCGCCGTCGGGCTCGGCGTGGTCGGCATGGTCTTTTGCGGAATTGCATTTTTCGCGCCTTTGTCTGTCCATCTGTTTTGATGGCGCTGCGGACGCGCGGGAGCGCGCTGACGACGCCGGCGCGATCTGCGGTATTATTCGCCGCGCGCCCCATTTTCAGCATGGTATGAAAACCACTTTTCTCGAATTCGAGCAGCCGATCGCCGAGCTCGAAACGAAAATCGACGAGCTGCGGTTCGTGCAGGACGATTCCGCCCTCGACATTTCCGAGGAAATCGCGCGCCTGCAGAAAAAAAGCCAGCAGCTGACCAAGGAAATCTACGCCAAGCTGACGGCGTGGCAGATCTCGCAGGTCGCGCGTCATCCGCAGCGGCCGTATGCGCTCGATTACATGCAGGGCATGTTTACCGGTTTCGAGGAACTGCACGGCGATCGCGCGTTCGCGGACGATGCGGCGATCGTCGGCGGGCTCGCGCGCTTCAACGAGCAGTCGGTCATGGTGATCGGCCACCAGAAGGGCCGCGATACCAAGGACAAGATTTACCGCAATTTCGGCATGCCCAAGCCCGAGGGCTACCGCAAAGCGCTGCGGCTGATGAAGCTCGCCGAAAAATTCGGCGTGCCGGTTTTTACTTTCATCGATACGCCCGGCGCCTATCCGGGCGTCGGCGCGGAAGAGCGCGGGCAGTCGGAGGCGATCGGGCGCAATCTTTATGCGATGGCGGAATTGCGCGTGCCGATCATTTGCACTGTGATCGGCGAGGGTGGTTCGGGCGGCGCGCTGGCCATCGCGGTGGGCGACGCGCTGCTCATGCTGCAATACGCGACCTATTCGGTGATTTCACCCGAAGGCTGCGCATCGATTCTGTGGAAAAGCGCGGACCACGCGGAAGAGGCAGCAGAAACGCTCGGCATCACGGCCACCCGGCTGAAAACGCTGGGCCTGATCGACAAGATCATCACCGAGCCGCTGGGCGGCGCGCACCGCGATACCGACGCGATGATGCAGACGCTCAAGAAGGCGCTGCAGGACACCTGGCGCCAGGTGCAGAACCAGTCGGTCGACGAGCTCCTGCAGGCGCGGTTCGAAAGGCTGATGGGCTATGGCAAGTACAAGGAAGTTGCCGCCAAGTAAGGCCCTGCTCGAGCGCGTTTCCGCGGTACTCGGCCGGCATGTGCGTCGCGGCGACCGTCTGGTGGCGGGCCTGAGCGGCGGCATCGATTCGGTGGTCATGCTCGACCTGCTGCGTCGCGCGGCGGCCAAAATGCGGTTCGAAATCGCCGCGCTGCACGTCAATCATCAGATTAATCCGGCGGCCGCGAAGTGGGCGCGGTTTTGCGGCGCGTATTGCCGGCAGATCGGCATCGGGCTGACCGTCATCAAAGTGAACGTGCCGCGCGAGTCTAGCCTGGAAGCCGCGGCGCGCAATGCGCGTTATGCGGCATTTGCGCGGCTGCCCGCGGACTTCGTCGTGCTCGCGCACAATCTCGACGACCAGGCGGAAACGGTGTTGCTGCAGTTGCTGCGCGGCGCCGGCGTCAAGGGCGTGAGCGCGATGCCCGAGCTTCGCGGTAGGGCGAGAGGGGAGAAGCGAGAGGGGAAACAATCGCTTCAATCTGCTTCCCGCCTCTCGCTTCTCGCCTCTCGCTTCTCGCCATCCATCCTGCGTCCGCTGCTCGATATCACGCGCGTTGAAATCGAAGCCTATGCACGCGCGCGCAAATTGCGCTGGGTGGAGGACGACAGCAACGTGGATACCGGGTTCGACCGCAATTTTCTGCGCCATCGGCTGCTGCCGGTGATCGCGGAGCGCTATCCCGCCTATCGTAAAACCCTGGCGCGCGCGAGCCGCAATTTCGCCGAAGCCGCGCTGTTGCTGGACGAGCTCGCGCGCCTCGACACGCCGGGCGCTGCACCGCATTTGAAGGTAGCGGATCTGCGCGCGTTGACGACCGTACGCGCGAAAAATGTGCTCCGATA
>Ga0207706_10002956_pt1 | contig 16411 bp, 7 predicted proteins | sample KBSC53metaG_FD_184318 | JGI IMG/M metagenome (GOLD analysis project Ga0207706, IMG submission 184318) | Corn rhizosphere microbial communities from Kellogg Biological Station, Michigan, USA - KBS C5-3 metaG (SPAdes) (version 2) | ecosystem: Host-associated > Plants > Roots > Rhizosphere > Soil ... | reverse complement strand
AATCGGACACGCAAGCCCTTTCGATCACGATCAGCCTAGCGCCCCCGCCGCCGAATCCGCCGAGCATCACGACGACCACGCTCCCGCCAGGAATCGTCGGTGTACCCTATAGCCAGCCCGTGGAAGTGACCGGGGGGACCGGTGCGCTGACCTGGAGCATCGTCGCGGGGACAGGGACGCTTCCGCAGAACTTGAATTTGAATCAGATCAACGGCGTGATTTCAGGAACTCCCACTGCGGCAGGAACGTCGTCATTTACCGTCCGCGTTCAAGACGCAGGAGGACTATCGGACACGCAAGCCCTATCGATCACGATCAGTAAACCCGCCCCTCCGCCGGCTCCGAATATTACGACGACCACCCTTCCAGGAGGAACGATCGGTCAATTCTATAATCAGACCCTGCAGGCGACCGGAGGGACAGGAGGGCTGACCTGGAGCATCGCCGCAGGCAACCTGCCAGCCGGCCTGAATTTGAATCAAACGACCGGCGTGATTTCAGGAACACCGATCGTGCCAGCGGACACATCGACGTTTACCGTCCGAGTGGCGGACGCGGCCGGACAAGACGACACGCAAGCGCTGTCGATCACCATTAACCTCCTCAACCCGCCGGTCATCACGACCACTACCCTCCCGGGAGGAACAGTCGGTCAACCCTACAATCAGACGTTACAAGTGACGGGAGGCATAGGGATACTGACCTGGACTCTCTCTGGTGGATCGCTCCCGGCGATGCTCTCCCTGAGTCCGGCTGGTGTGATTTCAGGCACTCCTACAAATGATGGAAATAGGAATTTCACAGTAACAGTCAGAGACACATTGAATCAGTCCGACACGCAGGATCTCTCGATTGCCGTAAGCGCGGCCCTGATGATCACCACTAATATGTTACAGGATGCCGAGGTCGGTCACTCTTACAGTAGAAGGGTGAACCGCTCGGGAGGTGTCGCGCCCTTCACCTGGTCAGTCACACCGCCTCTGCCGGACGGGCTCAGCCTGGAGGCGTCGACCGGTGAGATTACCGGTACCCCCGCGGCAGGGACGGACGGAACTTACACCCTGACCTTCACCGTGCAGGATTCGTCGACACCGGCGCAAATAGCGAGCAAGGTGCTTGAGTTGAAGATCAAGAGATGAGCGGCCAATCTACTGACACTCAGCTGATCCTTTGCCGACCGCTAGGGCGAGGAAAAGATCTCGATGAGGCGCGGAAACCTAAGCGGTACTATTTGTTGTGCAGCGGTGCTGTGTTGTATTTCCGTGGTAGGGCTGGCTGCCTGCGGCGGCGACAGTGGCCCTACACCTAGCGGTCTGGCGATCACCACCGACTCGCTTCCCGAGGGAATACTCAACCAGCCTTATTCAGCCTCAGTGAGCGGTTCGGGAGGCGCGCCTCCTTACACGTGGTCGGTCTCTCCGGCGCTTCCTGCTAATCTCTCGTTGGACACGGCAAGCGGCGCGATCACCGGCACGCCGACGACGCAGGGAACCACTTCGCACACGTTTACGCTGCGGGACAGCTCGGCCCCGTCGCAAACCATCCAACAAACGCTCAGCTTAACCGTCGATCCCCCGCTCGCGATCACCACCACTTCCCTTCCAGACGCAAGTATCGCCGCGGCCTATAACCAGCCTGTCGAAACCGTTGGAGGTATCGGAGCGCTGACCTTTAACATCGTCCTACCAGGCACAGGCACGCTCCCGTCGACTCTCAGTCTGAATCCGACCACCGGCATGATCTCAGGAACACCGACTGCTCCAGCCGGCACCTTCCCGTTCACCGTCCGGGTTGCAGACACAAGCGGACAGCAAGATATGCAAGCGCTCTCGGTTCGTGTCACCCCGACCACGCCGCCTCAGATTACGACCACCTCTCTACCGAATGGCACAACCGGTCAGCCTTACAGTCAGAGGGTGCAGGCAACTGGAGGGATTGGAGCACTTGTGTGGAGTGTCTCTGCCGGATCGCTCCCAGCTGGTCTCAACCTCAATCCATCTGGGCCATCAGGTGGAACCATTTCAGGCACTCCGACTAGTGGAGGAACCTCCAACTTCACGGTAAGGATCACAGACTCAGTGGGTCAAACTGACACCCAGGATTTCTCGATTAGCGTGACCCCGCTCTCGATTACCACGACCTCCATTCCACCCGGAAGTATCGGCCAGGCGTATAGCCAAACCGTCCAAACCGTTGGAGGTATCGCACCGCTGACCTGGAGCATCTCCGCAGGGACACTGCCGCCTGGCCTCAATTTGAATCCAACGACTGGCGTGATTTCGGGAACGCCGATTGCTCCGGCAGGCACATCAACATTTACTGTCCGAGTGGCCGACGCAGGCGGACAAAACGACACGCAAGCGCTCTCGATCAGGATCACTATCATCAGCCAGCCCAATATCACGAACACCCCGCTCCAAGGAGGAACGGTCGGTCAGCCCTACAATCAGACATTGCAGGTAACCGGAGGCTTTGCACCATTTGCGTGGAGTGTCCCTCCGGGAACGCTCCCACAGGGGCTTTCCCTGAGTCCGGCTGGTGTCATTTCAGGCACTCCTCTGGCTCCAGGAACTTCCAATTTCACCGTAGCGGTCAACGACACCTTTAATCAGTCCGACACGCAGGATTTCTCGATTACCATCAGCGGGGTACTGGAAATCACGACAACGTCGCCGCTACCGAGTGCCAAAGAGGGTAATGCCTATAGTACAACGTTGCAACGGTCGGGAGGTGCCGCGCCCTTTACGTGGTCAGTCACACCGCCCCTGCCGAACAATCTCAGCCTGAATCCCGCGACCGGTGAGATTACCGGCATCCCGGCGTTAACGACGCAGGGAACTCGTACCCTGACCTTCACCGTGCAAGATTCCTCGACACCGACGCGGCAAACAGCTAACAAGAACCTTGATTTGACGATCCAGTCCATCTTCTTGCTGACCCCGCCCTGAAAGCTGTGGCGGCTAGACTTCCGACATGACGGCAAAAGAAATTCCTTCTGCTCAAGGAACTGGCACATGAAAACAGAACCGAGATCAACCATTAACTACCCAAAGAACTGTGGCCATCAGGCCTGCACGTGTCAGGCCCGAGAACACAGCTCGTTCTGCAGCGATGAATGTGAGCAGGCCCTGGCCCCTCCACCAGGAGCCAGGTGCCCCTGCAATCATGACGAATGTAAAACTCGCCATGCCTGATCCGTCCAAGAGCTGGACGTTCAACGCCCATCGGAGAAACACATTGTGGAACGTCTGGTTTTAGCGACATTCCTCGTTCTTTCGCCGGCCTGTATCAGCACCGCCGAACACGATTGGCAACCGAAGATCGGTCTGTATTCCGTGGATGATGCGAAGCGCGAATTAGGTCATCCAGAAAGCTGTATCGGTCTCGATGATGGTGGAACGGCCTGCTCTTGGACAACCGCGAAAAGTAGAGACGGGATGGATAAACTCATCCTGACATTCGGGTCGAATGGGAAATTGGCCACATTCAACAACGTTCATTTTTAGCGATCGGGAGGGCATTGAACAGTACAAGGTACTCCATTCCTGGCAGATCACACGTACGCAACGAGTAAACTGGCGCGTAGTGCAATGGTGGCATGAGACTGGAGTGTACCGCTGCCGCAACACTGAGGATGGAACGCTGCAGAGGGAGGTAAGGAAGGAACCGCTTACAATTTCTGTCGCCGGAGGATCGGAGTGATCCGCGCCGGCCGATCATAATACGGTGTTGCCTTCTCTCGCATCCCGAGGCGCTTGGCCCACTCGCGATCAGCATTCGCTTCGATCCGTTTGTAGAGCCGAAGGGCGTACATCACACCGGATAAGAACCCGATCACAAACGCGACCAGGACGGACACAACTTCCCATTCGTTCATGTGAGCGTCTCCTTGAGCATCGCCGAGAACTTCACACGATACGCCGATAACGAGAAGATGACAATGCCTTATAACGCAGTTAAACGCTAAGTCTTTTTGCGGAAAGAGTTCATTCCCGACCGCATCTCAATACTCACGGACTTCAGAAAACACTACCGCTCCCGCAGGCTTTCTTTTACGGACTTGAGGAAAGGACTCAGAAGGTATTCGATCAGCCGCCGCTTCCCCGTTTTGATTTCAACTGTCACGGCCATGCCGGGCGAAAGATTTACTTGCTTGCCCTCGACTTGGATTGTCGAGCGGTCCATGCTGATTCTCGTGGGATAGACCAAGCCAACTTTTTCGATGGATGCGGCATCGTCGGACACCGACAGCACTCTGCCTGGAATCGTACCGTAGAGCGTGAATAAAAACGTTTCCACTTTGATCTCAACCGGTTGACCTTCTCTGACGAACCCGACATCTTTATTCTCTATTTGGGCTTCGATCTCGGCTGGATGGTCTTGAGGCACCACGACCATGAGCTGCTGAGCCGGTGTGACCACTCCACCGACCGTATGCACTGCAAGCTGCTGTACGACTCCGTCAATTGGACTGATTATCCGCTGCAAGTCCGCTTTCTGTCCCGCCTTGGTCACCTCCTGGACCAGTGAAGCGGCTTTCGTCTCGATGATGGAAAGCTCTGCCTGCTTCGTTTGCTGATACTCGGTCGCTGTGATTCTATAATTGTTCTCCGCTTCCGATAGAGCGGCCGCATCCTGAACCAACTTCTTGCGCTGGCCGGCCAATTCCTGCGTCTTATCGATTCGCTGCTGTTCCGCTTGAAGATAATCCAACTTGCTGGCAGCATCCTGCTCGAACAACCTCCTAAAGGTATTGGCTCGCTCTGTCTCCATTGGCACGGTGGATTCAAGCCGTCGAACGTTATCTTTCGTTTCTTCCAGTGCGGCTTGGCGTTGGTCGATCAGGTCTCTTGCGGCCCCGACACGAGCCTGGTATTCAGTCAATTGGTCTCGTAAGAGTTGCTGTTGCAGAAGGATGTATTGCAGATCGCCATCGGACGGTTCATCGAAGGCATTATTGCCTGCAATTAAGGCTCGCAATCGCGCAGCATCGACTTTCGCGGCGCGATATTCATTCGACGCTCGGTCGCGGTCCGCTCGATTTTGCGTCGGATCCAATTCGATTAGAACTTCGCCACGCGTGACGACCTGCCCGTCTATCACATGGATCGATGTAATGACACCGGTTTCGTAAGGTTGAATGACCTTGGAATAACCGCTGGCGATAATCTTCCCCTGGGCCGTCGCCACAATATCGATCCAGCCGATGGTCGCCCATAGCGTCCCAGTTGTAAAGACGGCGATGATAGTCCACGTGATTCCACGACCGATGGGAGACGGAGGTGCATGCTCAATTTCGAGCACGGCCGGCAGAAATTCGGTGGCCCGTCCGGCGGAAACCGTTCCGAGCTCACTCGATTCCACGCGCCAGGCAGCCTTCCAGATGGTCCAATGTCTCGAGACTGTCCCGAATGCCATGTTCTTCTCTCTTTGGGCTTAGCACCTGCCGATTCCGCTGTCCTGCAACTGGCACAACCGTGAGTAAAAGGCTTTCGCACGCAGGAGTTCTTCGTGAGACCCTTCCTCGACGATCTCGCCCTTTTCGACCACATAAATCCGATGGGAGGGCCGCACCGTACTGAGTCGATGCGCGATAATAAAGACCGTACGCCCTTGGCAAATTTGTGCCATATTCCGTTGGATGACGGCTTCGGATTCGTAATCCAAGGCGCTGGTCGCCTCATCAAAAATGAGAATGCGGGGATTGGCGACCAAGGCTCTGGCAATCGCAATCCGTTGCCGCTGTCCGCCAGAAAGCGAACAACCGTGCTCCCCGACGATGGTGTCATACCCATCGGGCAATTCGAGAATGAACTCGTGCGCACCAGCGAGCTTTGCCGCTCCAATCACCTGCTCCATGGCCAATCCGGGATCTGTCAACGCAATGTTGTCGCGCACAGAAGAGTTGAATAGAAAATTCTCCTGAAGCACCACGCCAACCTGCCGCCGCAGCCATGCCGGATCGACCTGCGCAAGATCGACACGGTCGACGAGAATGCGGCCACGCTCCGGCACATATAGTCGTTGGATCAGCTTGGCGATAGTGCTTTTGCCGGATCCTGAACGCCCGACGATGCCGATGACCTTGTCCGGATCGACGGAGAACGACACTTTCTTGAGGACCTCTGTACTGTCGGGGCGATAGCGAAACGTCACGTCTTCGAACACCACCTGGCCTCGTACGTGGGGCAACGTGGTTCGATTCGGCTTGTAGGACGGCTCCATCTGCGTGTTGAGCACGTCCCCTAATCGCTGTACCGAAATGCCAACCTGCTGGAACTCCTGCCAGAGATTCACTAGCCGCAGCAGCGGTCCGGTCACTTGCGCCGACAGCATGTTAAAGGCGATCAATTGCCCGATACTGAGATCCCCTTCTATCACCCTATATGCGCCTACCCACAGCACCGCTACCGTCGTGATTTTTTGAATGCAGCCGGCAACCTGCCCGGCTATGGTGATGAGATTCGTCGCGCGGAAGCTTGCCCGCACATACCCTGCCAGCTGTTCCTCCCATTTGCGAAAAAGCGGCGGCTCGACCGCCAAGGCCTTGACAGTCTGAATCCCGCTGATGACTTCGACCAAGAAGGATTGATTCTCGGCTCCACGATTAAATTTTTCGTGCAGTCGAGCACGGATCGTCGGGGTGATCGAGATGGACAGCACGGCATATAAAGGCAATGATGCCATCACGACCATCGTCAGGGCGGGGCTGTAGAACCACATGACCCCTAGGAACACCCCGGTGAACAGGAGATCCAGGACAACCGTTACGGAGTTGCTAGTCAGGAATTGGCGGATGTGCTCCAACTCACGAACGCGCGCGACGGTATCCCCCACACGTCTTGCTTCGAAGTACGCAAGTGGAAGGGCGAGGATGTGACGGAACAGCTGGGCACCCAATCCCACATCCATCCGATTGGTCGTATGCGAAAACAAATAGGTGCGAAGTCCGCCCAACGTGGCATCGAAGATGGCGAGCGTCACCATGCCGACCGCCAGCACGTGCAGGGTCGTGAATCCCTTGTGGACGAGCACTTTGTCGATCACCACTTGGGTGAAGAGCGGGGTCAACAAGGCAAATAGTTGCAAAAAGAACGATGCTAGAAACACCTCGCCAAGAAATCTTCTATATTTGACGATGGCAGGGATGAACCAGGTGAAGTCGAACTTAAGGTCCTGGGTTCGAAGATTCGCACGTTTGGCGAAGAGCAGGAGTTGGCCCGTCCACTTCGACTCAAACTGTTCCCGGGAGAGCACGAGCGGACGCCCTTCGACCGGGTCCTGGATCAGGGCATTTCCGCCGTGAATCTTGGCAAGCACAACATACCGGCCATCTTGTAGCTTCGCGATCGCAGGAAACGGTGTCCCTGCAAGACTGTCCCACTGACTTTTCAGGACTCCCGCCTTGAGCCCCAGATGCTTGGCCGCGCGGAGCAACTCGATGTCGGAGAAGAGAGTGCCTGACGACACGAACAAATGGCGCAGCTGTGATCCATCTGCGGGCACATCATAGAATCGCGCCAGTATGAGGAGACAGATCAGTCCCGTGTCCGCTGGTATTCTGGCAGCCGACGGGGCTGATGGTTGAGCAGAATTTTTTGGGGGCGAGTTCGTAGGCATTCTGGCGCGACTAGCCTAGTGCCAGCTGGCCGCCAGTATGGTCTGCACCTGCTGAGGCTGTTGATTGATGCCCTGGTCCCACGTAAGTCCAGTCTGTTGGCTGAAGGAGGCCATGGCTTGGATCAGCTGATCGACCTGCGTATTGAGCAGATGCTGCCCATTGCCGGCTTGCAGATCTTCAATCTGATTCGTCGTCGGACTCGTGTACCAATTCTGAATTGCGATGACATCGGTCGTTCCGTGAATCGCCAGGCGCAAGTCATTGGCTTGGCGCGACAGCACGAGGTCGAGCGGATTGATGGTCGTCCCAAAGAGCAGCCGGTCCTGATTGCCTGATGCGGCATCGGCATCGCTGATGGTGTCTTGGCCATCGCCGCGGAGGAAATTGTAGAGATCGTTGCCCGAGCCGCCGGACAGCGTATCGGTGCCCAGACCGCCGGTCAGTTGATCCGCCCCGCTGCCGCCCGTCATCGTGTCATTACTGGCGCCCCCCAGCAATTGATCGTCGCCGGAGCCGCCGTCGAGACTATCGATGCCATTGCCGCCGCGCAGCACATCGTTCCCGCTCCCACCGGTCAAGGTATCGTTGCCGTCTCCGCCGTCGGCCGTATCATCGCCCGAGCCGGCATCCAAGGTATTGTTGCCGCTGTTACCGAGGAGCACGTTGTTGGCGGAACTGCCCGTGCCGTTGATGTTGGCCGTGCCCCTCAACGTGAGATTTTCGACGTTCGACCCGAGCGTGAAGGTGATGCTGCTTTCCACCGTATCGGTGCCTTGATTGGCCGTTTCCGTGACCACATCGCCGATTTGGTTCACCACATAGGTATCGTCGCCGGTGCCGCCCACCATCGTATCGTTCCCTGCCCCGCCATCGAACCGGTCGTTGCCTGACCCGCCATTCAAGGTATTGTTGCCACTGTTGCCGACCAAGATATTATTGAGCGCATTGCCGGTCCCGTTAATGGCGGGCGTCCCGGTCAAGGTCAGGTTTTCGACATTGGCCCCCAGCGTGTAGGTGATCATGCTTTGCACCGTGTCGTTGCCTTCGTTGGCATTCTCGGTCACTACATCGCCGATGTTGTCGACCAGATAGGTGTCGTTGGCTAGCCCGCCCCGCAGCGTGTCGGCGCCGGTCCCGCCGTCCAGTAAATCGTTGCCGGCCCCACCCGTCAGCAGATCGATGCCGGCTAATCCAAACAGCTGATCGTTGCCGACCCCGCCCGTGAGCACATCGTTGCCGGCCGTGCCCGTCAATAGCAGGTCCTGACTGCTAACGGTGAGGTCGAAGACATCGGCCACGCTCAGGCTTTCGGTGTCCATAACCGTCACCTTCACATTCAGCAGTCCGGCATCGCTGCTACCCGGCGTGCCGCTGAAGAGGCGAGTGGCCGCGTTGAAGCTGAGCCACGTCGGCAGCGCGCTGCCATTCGACAGGGACGCACTATAGGTGAGCGTATCGCCCAAGATCGCATCCTGATCCACAAAGGTGGTCGTCGGCACGCTGAAGCTATAGCTCTGGCCGGTCGGAGTAGATTGATCCGGGAGTGGATTCGCCACGATCGGCGCTTCATTCACATTCTGCACCCTGAGCGTAAACACATCGGAGGCCGTAAGGTTACCCGTATCTGTCGCCGTCACGCGCAGATCGAGGCTGCCCACCTGCACGTCATTCGGCGTACCGGTAAATGTCCTGGTCCAGGCGTCGAAGCTCAGCCAGGTCGGCAGGGCGGAACCGGTGGCGAGAGTCGCACTATAAGTCAGCACGTCACCAGCGTCTGCATCAGTAAATGTGTTGGCTGGGACTTGGATGCTGAATGTTGCATCTTCTGGCACCGTCTGATCCGCGAGCGCATGGACCACCGTCGGGGCATGGTTCAACGAAGACGTCGCAAGCAACTCCTGATACGTCAGGGAGGTCCCGTCCGCGAACCGGAAGTATTCCACATCATGAGTGCCGGTCGGATCGTTCAAGTGGGAATTTACGAGGTGCACGGCATCGCCATCCATCCCAACTTGAATCATGACGGAGCCCGGCGTCAGGGACAGCGAGGCCCGCGTGATGCCCGGGCCGAAGACCAAGGCATTACCTTCGCCCGACAGCGCAAAATCATCGATCGCGTCCACCCCATCGCCGAGGTTGAAGACATACGTGTCGCTCCCCGTACCACCGTTGAGGGAGTCATTGCCGATTCCACCTGTGAGCACGTCCTCGCCGGCCCCGGAGTCAAGGACGTCTTGGCCCGCAAATCCGTTGATCCGATCCACGACATTCGTCCCATTTAGGATGTCATTCTCGTCAGTCCCAGTAATATCAAATCCCCGATCGATCAATTGGGAGTATGTCCGCACGGTACTATCTACAAACTCAATCGTGTCAATCCCGAGCGGAGTAGCAGCGTTGGCAGGATCGAAACCAGGAATCCGAATGGTATCACCGTAGGGACCGTACTCAATAATCATGGCACTCTCATCATGGGACAGCTTGAGATCCGCCAGCGCAATGCCATCGCCGAACAGAATCCGATTTCCTTCCCCGGCGGCGTCCTGAATAGTGTCCTGTTCATCACCGAGTTCAAAGATATAGGTGTCTTGTCCTGCGCCACCAAGGAGATAGTCCACGCCGCTACCGCCCTCAAGCGTGTCATTGCCTCCCTTTCCATCCAACACTTCATCAACATAGAATAAGCCATAGCCTGCTAAGGAGTCCCCTCCTTCTGTGCCGGAAATCGTCCGGGTCATATTTCGCAGCGCGACCGAATCCCAGACCGTTCCATCACTGAACCTCACACGAATGCCGTTGTTGTCAAAAAATTGAGAAGTGATATAGAAGGCGTTCAACCAAATTTGATCCGATCCATTGAGGCTGAGATAAAGATTTCCCCCATCCCGCGTCACCGTCACGTCGGTCGGAGCAATGCCGGAATCCATCTGAATCGTGTCCACTTCCCCCATCCGATATCCGAAATCCATCACCTGGTCGATCATATCGCCATAGCCGAACCGTAATGTATCGTCTCCTCCTGGGTCCGACAGTCCTCCGTAGATCAAGTCCCGCCCTGGTCCACCCTCCAACACATCATCCCCTGCCTCTCCATCGACATAATCGTCACCCATCCCGCCTCGCAGCACATCATTGCCCACGCCTCCTCGAACATCATCGGCTCCCCCGAATCCTTCCAGTGTTTCATCAAGAGCCTTTCCCTGCAGATTATTGACTTGATCATTGCCTGTAATGAGGCGGACGTTATTCAGCAAGGTGGATGAATTCCACATGGTGCCATCAGCGAAGACCAGCTGGTCTATGCGATTGGAGGGACTCGTAAAGAATGACGGCAAGGTTACTCGATCGCTCGTTCCGTTCACATTTAACACGAGATTATTCAAATTCTTCTCCAAAATCACGCCGCCGGGAAGCACTCCAGCTCCAAGCTGGACCACATCCCCTGTATCGGCGTCTTCCATTGTGTCCTGTCCGGCGCCTATGCCAAATAGAAAGGTGTCGCTCCCAGCCCCTCCCTTGAGTTGATCATTGCCCGTACCGCCATCCAGAACATCATTCCCTGCATCACCGTTCAGCGTGTCATTGCCAGACCCACCAACTAACAAATCGTTGCCATCTCCGGCGTTCAGCGTATCGTGCCCACCGCCGCCGAAGAGTCGATCGTTCCCCCCATTGCTGGTCACAGAATCGTTGCCGCCACCCGCTTGAATCGTATCGTCGCCGTCCCCCGTTCGAATGATATCGTTGCTACCCGTTCCGGTGATCTGACCACTCGGGAATCCCAGTAGGTCAGCTATGGAATAACTGATTCCGCCGGCCACAATATTCTGAATTCCACCTGTTCCATTCACACCGGTATTCGTAAATCCTTTCACGAGAATTGAATCCCCACCTGTGCCGACCTGAATCAGGAGCGTGCGTTGTGCCTCATCAGGGCTGAAGGTCAGCATGCTTAGCGATATCCCACCAGGAGGCTCTTCCGAACCGGGCGGCGGGAGAACCGACACAAACTGAATCGTGTTCAAATCGCCAAGACTGTCCGCTTCGAAGATGACGTCTTGTCCATCGCCGAGATCGAATACATAGGTGTCGCTGCCAGTTCCGCCATTGAGCACATCATTGCCAGTCCCACCGGTCAGCTGATCGGAGCCCTCGTCTCCCCACAGCGTATCGGAGCCAGCATCACTGAATAGTTTGTCGTTGCCGCTATCGCCGACAAGTTCGTCATTCCCATCCCCGCCTTGAAGTTCGTCGTCGTTCTCTTCTCCGTCGAGGTAGTCGTCGCCTGCCTGCCCAAAGAGCACGTCATTGCCAGCCCCACCAAAGAGCTGATCGTTGTTATTGCCGCCGTCGAGTTGATCTGCGCCCACTTCACCGAAGAGGGTGTCGGCGCCATCATGTCCTGCGAGAATGTCATCGCCAGCCCCGCCACGCAGATCGTCGTTTCCCGCGCCACCAGACAATTGATCGATGCCATCACCCCCGTCTAAAACATCGTCTCCGTCTTCTCCATACAGTTGATCGTTGTCGATGCCTCCATCTAAGTAGTCGTTTCCCGCGCCACCGGCGAGGAGATCGACGCCGGCTCCGCCTTCGATCCAATCATTACCTGCGGTAACCGTAGCAGCGACTCGGTCATCACCGAAGAGTTGGTCATTGCCGGCTCCACCCAACAACACATCGTCGCCGCCATCTCCCTGGAGCAGATCGTTCCCGTCACCGCCATCGAGGAAATCCTCTCCCCCGTTGAATTCCGTAAACGAGACAGGAGCGCCGGAATCTCCCGGCACTTGGTCACCAAAAAGTTTGTCTGCGCCGGCACCACCCAGCAGGACGTCATTGCCGAGGTTTCCCAGTAACAGATCGTCGCCATCGCCCCCATCCAGATAGTCATTCCCCGGCGCGTTGGCCTCTCGAAAGACGTAGGTCCCAAGTAGCCCGCTCCCCGGATCACCGGGCACCGCCTGATCGCCCTCGACGAGATTGTCACCCCAGATATGATCGTTCCCGGCGCCTCCATAGAGCTGATCGTCGCCTCCGCCGCCAGCAACGACGTCATTATCTGCACCGCCATCGGCAATGTCCTGACCCGCCACCGTTCCGCTTGGCGGAACATAATCGTCTCGAAAATCAGCAACCAACGCATCTCGCCCAACTCCACCATAGAGTTGATCATGTCCTAAAGACCCATAGAGGCTGTCATTGCCCGCATCTCCGTACAGTTGATCGTTGCCTGCTCGACTAAGGATTAGATCATTGCCTCCGTTGCCATGCGCCGCATAGTTAAATGAGCCGAGCAGGCTTTGAACGTCGTCTAATTCCGTGCCGGAAACGACTTGGCTGCTCAACCCATTGGCATAATTGATGGCCGGCGTGTTGATCGCGGTTATCGTGGCTTCTTGATGGCCTTGATGAGTGGCGACCGTCGTTCCATTCACCAGATCTACTAACTGAACATCGAGGGCGACTGTCACGTTTGATGAGAGATCCTGGGCTCGCAAGACAAATTGCGCTTGTTTTTCTCCTTCTGGAATCACCAGCGTCACGACGCCATTGACCGGTGTGAGCTCTTGCCCGCCAGTCAGGACGGTAACGGCATTGGCGCCGATGCCATTTAACGTGAGCTGCATGGCTTGGCCGCCAGTGCCTGTCGCATAAGGCACATAGGCCGTGAACGTGTTCACCCCTTCTTCCTTCAAAGTACTTGTGGCCAGCTGTGCGCTGTCTGGATTAAATCCTATCGTGTCAAACGGATTTGGCCCAATCCCTTGCTGAACAACAACGGTCTGCGCTGCACTTTCAAATGTCTCGCGTGCGCTTTCAATTGCGTTCTTACCTGAGGAGGACAAGTTAGGATTGGTCAACTCAGCGGCGTACGCTTGATCGATCAACTGGATGTCAGAAAAACTACCGATGGTTTGGCCAAGACTAAAGGCCACGTTACTAAACTTCTGGGTAAAGTCGGCCACTGCATTTGCAAAACCTTTCCCCAGATCCGAAATGAAGGCATCTCGTTCTTGAGCGAACAAGATCTGATCAGATGGATCAATATTGGGCGTGGAACTCAGCGTGTCATAGAATGCCACTGCCAACCCATTGGCTTGGACCTTATCGGCAGGATTCTGCAATTGATCGCGCAGATAGGCCAGCGTGTCGGTCCGCCAAGCGTCGCCGCTAACGTTCAGAAGCTGCTGTGCGAAATTATCGAGGTTTAGATCGTTGGCAAGGAATTCCTGTCTCAGCGAATTTAAGCCTGAAAGGGCACCAGATGCGGCAAGGACAAGAGCTGCTTTCTCAGAGAATTCACCTTCTGATATCCTCACAGGCGCAGGTGGACCATTGGATACTTGAAGGAAATCTTTTAGAAAACTGAACCCTTTGACAATTCCATCCAATCCAAGCCCCAGCGCATCCGCGAGTCCAGCAAGGATCACTGATGCAGCATATATTGCTGCCGTAGCAGGTTTCCCTGCCACAGTCACTGGCAATATAGCGGCGCTATAAGATTTGTATTTCTCATAGGACAGCTTGCCCGCTTCGTACTGGTTGGTCAGATATGCTTTGGCAAGACTGTCCCACTCCTGCGTATCTCCAAACGTCATTCCTGCCAAGAGACCTGCTAAGAGACGGGGGTATGATTCCGTCCTTCCAACGTCCCGACCATTGAGAATGCCCCCCAGTAAACCAGCAGTGTTTTGGAGAGACGACATTTGGAAGTACCAGTCCCTTGGGCTCGTGGTCGAAAACAAATCTTGAGCCACGGTGAACCCTAGACTGGCGTTGAGACCGGCATAAAATCCGGTTTCAATCCGGTGAGCCTCAACCAGGTCCATTTTGACGGTCTCAAACGTAGTTGGATTCACTGTTTGATAATCCAACAGATACACTTGCCCGCCCACCTGCCCGATGCCGACCGTCGGATCGCCACCTAACCGACTAGCCATGTCACCAGTGATCACGAAATGCGCGGCTTGGCCAAGACCATCAAGGACGGACGCCTGGTAAGAGCCTAAGTTGCTTACCAATCCCGAGTAGCCACCCAGCGCGTTGAATGTAATTAAACTCATTCGGCTTTTATCATAAGTGGGATCTACCTCTGTCTTGCTCTTGATCCATTCATACGCCGCATATTGCGCTAGCGCCCCACCTAAGCTTTGCCCTGTGAAGATGATCTTGGTCTCCGCTGCTAGATCATTTAGATAACGGAAAATTTGTTCTTTGCTCTGAATCCATTGGTTCCATCCAAGATGCTGCGTACTGGATATCCAGTCAGTTGGACTGGACAATAGGCCACCATCGCAGCCACCAAAAGCTATGATTACCTCCTTTGGATTCCCCACGGAAGTTTTTTCATAAGCAATGGCTTTAAATCCAGTTGACACATCGGGAGGGTCTATGAACTCACTTGTCTCGGAATAGCCTGGCGGAATGTCAAATCTGGGGAAAATAGTTGGATCGCCTTCATCAAGTGGCCCGAGTGGGCTGCCCGGAGCAACAGGGGTCGTGTTTGTAAAATAGGATGTGTCGCATGCAACAAGCGCAAGCTCGCTTAGGTCGCTGAGAGTCGTACTAACGGGCATGGCGATTCTCCTGGCAGATATTGATAACCTTGACAGTGATTCTATTAAGTCGATCTTTCCCGTACATCGTGTCGTACGGGTCATGGACAAATGCGACCCGGCACCCATCCGAAGAGATAGAGACACGGTCTACCAAGCCCGTAATGAGCTTCGTCACTCGGTCATTTCTGGCTAAATATCCACCAGCATCACCAGGTTTCCCAAGGTCGTCTGTTTTGTGAGAAGTAACAAAGATCCCCTCCCTGGTAGGAAAGAATGCTCGCGATCCACCACGCATAAACGGCATGTATGGAACAGTTTCAGTCGTTACGGTTCCATCAGGCTTCAGCCACCAGACAGGAACTGGTTTGCCCTTTGGCCATAGCCCGATGGGATCCTCCCTTCCTGTTTCAGAATCGATATAGGAGTGAGGAGCGAACAAATAGGCATTCTTGAATGGTGCGTAAACTACCTCGCTACGCCAAATTTGACGCATTCTTATCGGAAGTTTAATTCCTTCAGGTTCATCGGTGAGATACAACGTGATGCGTTGGTTCTCCCGAAGCTGCTTTTCCCCCGACGTCCAATCCAGGAATCCATGCCCATCCATGAGCGGTAAAGATTCGTGATTTGAGACAGCCCATTCAGGCCTTTGTTGGTAATAACGGCAAGTGAAACGATTGAACCATTCCGTATTGACCAGGGGAGCCACGTTCTCTTCTCCATTTACCCTCGTCACGACCAGCCACTGTTCTTCTTCACCGGGAGACTTCCGAAGAAAAGTAACAACATTTCCTTGCACACAGAGCTTGGCAGCCCCTTCGAAACGCGGGTCCTTGCTCAAGGTGCCGCTTTCTGTATTCCAAACGTAGTACCCTGCATCCACGATCGATGGCCCCACGGGATCGTCGCCAACTTTAGCTTGGGCTTGTTGCTCGCTATAAAACACAACCCTATCGTTGTCGAGCCATCCTGAAACACCCACTCCGCGCTTACCTGAATCCTGAATAGTATAGATTGGCCTTATCTCTGAACACGCCGACAACTGTGGACAGACCAGCAGCATGAATAGCACGACGAGAAGCGCAACATTCTCTTTGTTCACCCTGTTCATTGCAGTGAGGGGAAAAAGTATCGGAAGCAGAATCGTCATCCGACACCTCATCTTAACTCTTCGGTTTGGCCTGTTTTGCATCCCGCATGCCTATCAAGGCTTTCTGTATCTGCTGGT
>Ga0207706_10002954_pt1 | contig 16414 bp, 12 predicted proteins | sample KBSC53metaG_FD_184318 | JGI IMG/M metagenome (GOLD analysis project Ga0207706, IMG submission 184318) | Corn rhizosphere microbial communities from Kellogg Biological Station, Michigan, USA - KBS C5-3 metaG (SPAdes) (version 2) | ecosystem: Host-associated > Plants > Roots > Rhizosphere > Soil ... | reverse complement strand
CCCCAAGGGGGTGCCCCGGTGAATCGGGAGGGGTCCGGGGAACCCCAAGGGGGTGCCCCGGTGAATCGGGAGGGGTCAGGGGAACCCCACGGGGGTGTCCCGGTGGATCAGGACGAGGCGGCGCGGTGACGACCCGGACGATGGGGGAGCCGATCGCCCGGCGCGAGGACCCCCGGCTGGTCGCAGGGGAGGGGCGCTACCTGGACGACCTGGGCGGCGGGGCGCTGGCGGCGGCGTTCGTGCGCAGCCCGCACGCCGCCGCCCGGGTGCTGGACGTCGACGTGAGCCGGGCCCTCGAGGTCGACGGGCTGGTGGCCGTCTACACCTACGAGGATCTGGAGGGGCCGGTGGCCGAGCCCCTGCCCCTGCTCATCCCGCACCCCCGGCTGCACGCCGGGCGGACCGGCTACCCGCTGGCCAACGGGGTCGTCCGCCACGTCGGGGAGCCGGTGGCGATGGTCGTGGCCCGCGACCGCTACCTGGCCGAGGACGCCTGCGAGCGGATCGCCGTCGCCTACGAGCCGCTGGCCCCGGTGGTGGGCCTCGACGCCGCCGTGGCCGCCGAGCGGGTCGTCCACGACGACGTGCCCGACAACGTCGCCGCCCGGATGGTCCAGGAGCACGGCGACGCCCGGGCGGCCGTGGCCGCCGCCCCCCACCGCCTCGAGCTCGACCTGACCATCGAGCGGTCGGCGTCCACGCCGCTTGAGGGCCGGGGGGTGTACGCCCGCTGGGACGCCGCCGACCGCTCCCTGCGGGTCTACAGCTCGACCCAGACCTCGACCTCTGTCCGGTTCGCGCTCGCGGCCAAGCTGGGGGTGCCGGTGGACCGGGTCGAGGTCGTCGCCCCCGACGTCGGCGGCGGCTTCGGGGTCAAGATCATGCACCCCTGGCCCGAGGAGGTCCTGGTCCCCTGGGCCGCCATCCGCCTCGGGCGCGAGGTCAAGTGGACCGAGGACCGGCGCGAGCACTTCATCGCCTCGGCCCACGAGCGCGGCCAGCGCCACCACGTCAGCGTCGGCTTCGACGACGACGGCCGCCTGCTCGGCCTCGACGTCGAGTTCCTCCACGACAACGGCGCCTACACCCCCTACGGGATCATCGTCCCCATCATCACCGCCACCCAGCTGCTCGGGCCCTACAAGCCGGGCGCCTACCGGGCCGAGTTCCGCTCGCTGTACACCAACACGGTGATCGTCACCCCCTACCGGGGCGCCGGCCGGCCCCAGGCGGCGTTCGCCATGGAGCGGACCATGGACGCGATCGCCGCCTACCTGGGCCGCGACCGGGCCGAGGTCCGCGAGGCCAACTTCATCCAGCCCTCCGAGATGCCGTACGACCACCACCTGACCTTCCAGGACGGGCGGCCGCTGGTCTACGACTCCGGCGACTACCCGGCCACCCTGGACAAGGTGAAGAAGCTGGTCGGCTGGGACGAGTTCGAGACGTTCCGGTCCGAGGCCCGGGCGGCCGGGCGGCGGGTCGGGATCGGCCTGGCCTGCTATGTCGAGGGCACCGGGGTCGGCCCCTATGAGGGCGCCCATGTGCGGGTCGAGACCAACGGGACGGTGGTGGTGGCCACCGGCCTGACCACCCAGGGCCAGGGCCACGAGACGGTCTTCGCCCAGGTCGCCGCCGAGGCCCTCGGGGTCCCGGTGGAGCGGGTCACCGTCGTCACCGGCGACACCCGCCGCTTCAAGTACGCGGTCGGGACCTTCGCCAGCCGGGCCGCGGTGATGAGCGGCAACGCCGTCGCCCTGGCCGCCGGCAAGGTCCGGGCCAAGGCCCTGCGGATCGCCGCCGAGGCCCTGGAGGCCGACCCGGACGACCTCGAGCTGGCCGACGGGACGGTCAGGGTCAAGGGCGCCCCGGAGCGGGAGCTCGCCCTGGAGACGGTGGCCGTGCTGGCCAACCCCCTGCGCTACGCCTTCGACGAGCAGACCAGGCTGGCCACCCAGTTCGTGGTCGGCCGGGGGGTCGAGGACCCGCCGGTGGCCGAGGACGACGAGCCCGGCCTCGAGGCGACCGACTGGTACTCGCCGGTCCGCTCGACCTTCGCCAACGGGGCGCACGCGGTGGTGGTCGAGACCGACCCGGAGACGGCCGAGATCCGGATCCTCCGGTACTGCGTGGTCCACGACTGCGGGCGGCTGATCAACCCGCGCATCGTCGAGGGCCAGGTCCACGGCGGGGTCGCCCAGGGGGTCGGCGGGGCCCTGTACGAGCGGATGGCCTACGACGAGAACGGCCAGCTGCTGAACGCCTCGTTCATGGACTTCCTGATGCCGTACGCCTCGGAGGTGCCAAAGGTCGAGATCGACCACCTGGAGACGCCGTCGCCGCTCAACCCGCTCGGCATCAAGGGGGCCGGCGAGGCCGGCACCATCCCGGGGGCGGCGGTGCTGGCCGCGGCCATCTCCGACGCCGAGGGGTTCTTTCTCGACACCATGCCCATCTCCCCCTCGGAGCTGTGGGCCCTGCGGGAACACCACGCCCGGAAGGACGACCGATGAGGATCGCCGGCAACGCCACCCTCCACGCCCCCGTCGAGGCGGTCTACGCCGCCCTCCAGGACCCGGCCGTGCTGGTCCGGACCATCCCCGGCTGCGAACGCCTCGAGCAGGTCGGCGAGGACGCCTACCAGATGACCGTCACCGCCGGCGTCGCCTCGGTCCGCGGCACCTACGCCGGCGACGTCCGCCTCACCGACCACCACGCCCCCCACGGCTTCGTCATGAAGGCGAGCGGCTCCGGTACCCCCGGCACCATCTCCGCCGACGTCACCGTGACCCTCTCCTCCGCTGACAACGCCACCACCCAGCTCGCCTACGACGCCGACGCCACCATCGGCGGCATGATCGGCGGCGTCGGCCAGCGCCTCCTCAGCACCGTCGCCAAACGCACCGCCGGCGACTTCTTCACCGCGGTCGACCAGGTCCTGAACGGCGCAGGAGTTGAGGAGGCGGAGCAAGGCGCCCCGGTGCCCCGGACCGGCGAGGCGAGCGCCCCGCCAACCCGGGCCGGCGAGGTAGGAGCGCCGGCCCGGGCAGTCGGCGGGGAGGCCGGGCCACGCGTGTACACCGCCCCCGCCCAGCGGCGAGCCCCCGGCGGCGACTTCGCCGCCGGGGTGGCCCTCGGCGCCGCCGCGGCGCTCCTCGGCGCCCTGGTCGGAGGCTACCTGGCCCGCCGGGCCCAGCGACGCTGAGCCCATGCGACGCCGGATCCGGGTCGGGGTCGACACCGGCGGCACCTTCACCGACGTGGTCGCCTTCGACGAGGACACCGGCGAGCTGGCCGCCATCAAGACCCCCTCGACCCCGGCCGACCCGGCCGAGGGGTTCCTGGACGGGGTGGCCAAGGTCCTGGCCACCCTCGGCGTCGGCGCCGAGGCCATCACCGCCGTCTGCCATGGCACCACCGTGGCCACCAACCAGCTGCTGGAGGGCAAGGTCGGCCGCCTCGGCTTCATCACCACCGAGGGCTTCGGGGCCCTGCTCGAGATCGCCCGCCAGAGCGTCCCCGACGGCTACGGCAACAGCTACTTCTGGGTCAAGCCGCCCCGGATCGTCCCCGCCGACCTGGTCAGGACCGTCGGCGGCCGCCTCGACCACACCGGCGCCGAGCTGCGCCCCTTTGACTCGGCCCAGGCCCGCGCAGTCGCGCGGTTCCTCCGCCGCCGGGAGGTGGCCGCCGTCGGGGTCTGCCTCCTGCACGCCTACGCCAACCCGGCCCACGAACAGCGCATGCGCGAGATCCTGGCCGAGGAGCACCCGGAGGCCGCGGTCTCGCTGTCCAGTGAGGTGCTGCGCGAGTACCGCGAGTACGAGCGGGCCATGACCACCCTGGTCGACGCCGCCGTCAAGCCGCGGGTCGGCCGCTATGTGGCCACCATCGCCCGCCGCCTCGAGGAGCTGTCCCGGCCCACCGGGCCGCCCCGTCCGGGTTCCCCGGACCCCTCCCAGACCCGGCCGGTGCCGTTCTACGTGATGCAGTCCAACGGCGGGGTGCTGTCGGCGGCCGAGGTCGTCCACCAGCCGGTCTCGACGGTGCTGTCCGGCCCGGCGGCCGGGGCCCTGGGGGCGGCCATGGTGACCAGGGCGGCCGGGTTCGAGCGGGTGCTGACCCTGGACGGCGGCGGCACCTCGACCGACGTCAGCGTGGTCCTGGGCGGCGAGCCGACCCTGACCACCGAGGGCAGCGTCGGCGGCTACCCGTCCAAGATCCCCATGATCGACGTGGTCACCGTGGGCGCGGGCGGCGGGTCGGTGGCCTGGCTGTCCCGCGAGGGCGGCCTCAAGGTCGGCCCGCGCTCGGCCGGGGCCGACCCGGGCCCGATGTGCTACGGCCGGGGCGGCACCGAGCCGACGGTGACCGACGCCAACCTGGTCCTGGGGCGGATCCCGCCCCACCTCCTCGGCGGCGAGGTCCCCCTCGACCCGGCCCCGGCCGCTGCCGGGCTGGAGAGGCTGGGGTCCGAGCTCGGCATGGACCTGGCGTCGGTGGCCGCCGGCGTGCTGGAGATCTCGGCCTGGAACCAGGCCAACGCCCTGCGCCAGGTCACCGTCCAGCGCGGCCTGGACGTCCGCGACTTCGTCCTGGCCACCTTCGGCGGGTCGGGGTCGCTGGCCGTGTGCCGCCTGCTCGAGCTGCTCGGCCTGCCCGCCGCCGTCGTCCCCCGCGACCCGGGCAACCTGTCGGCCTTCGGGCTGCTGACCGTCGACGTCAAGAACGACGAGGTCCAGACCGCGGTCGCCCGCCACGCCGACCTCGACCCGGCCACCGTCGCCGCCACCCTCGCCGCCCTCCAGGAACGGGTCGCCCGTTCCCTGGACGCCGAGGGCTTCCCCCGCCCCGCCCACCGCTACCTGCGCTCGGCCGACCTGCGCTACTTCGGCCAGGCCTTCGAGGTCCGGGTCCCGGTTCCCGACGGCGCCGTCGACACCGCCCTGACCGAGGCCACCGTCGCCGCCTTCCACGACGCCCACCAGCGCCTCTACGGCTACGCCTTCCGCAACGACCCCACCCAGCAGGTCGAGTGGGTCAACCTCCGCGTCACCGGCATCGGCCCCATCCGCCGCCCCTCCCTCCGCCCCTCGGCGCCCGGCTCCACGGCTGGCCCCAGGAGCTCCCGGCCCGCTTGCTTCGATCCTTCGAGTGGATTTGTCGACACAGCGATCTATCGACGGGATGACCTGGGACCGGGGGACCGTGTCGAGGGGCCGGCGGTGGTGGAGGAGTACGGGGCCACGGTCCCGCTCCACCCGGGGTTCCGGGCCGAGGTCGACCGGTTCGGCAACCTGGTCGTGACCCGGCACGGGTCGGGTCGAACCGGCCACGGCGACCCCGGGGCGGCCCGGTGACCGGCGGCGGCCGCGGCGGGCCCGACCCGGTCACGCTGGAGATCGTCGAGGGGACGCTGGCCTCGATCGAGCGCGAGGTCGAGACGGCGATCGGCCGGACGGCCAGGTCGCCGATGATCCGGGACGCGCACGACTTCCGGGCTGGGATCCACGACGCCCGGCTGCGCAAGCTCACCGGGCGGTCGTACTCGGCCCTGGTCCACCCGGTGGCCCGGGACTTCCCGCTGGAGACGATGCGGCCGGGGGACGTGTTCTTCCACAACGACGTCTACCTGTCCGAGGGCGGGATCGGCCACCTGCCCGACCTGTGCGTGACCGTCCCGGTGTTCTCGGCCGGCCGGGTGGTGGCGTTCGTGCAGGCGTTCGGGCACCACGACGACATCGGCGGGGCCGTGCCCGGGTCGATGCCGTCCCACGCCACCAGCGTGTTCGAGGAGGGGCTGATGGTCCCCCCGATCCGGCTGTGGGACGCCGGCGTCCCCAACCGGGCCGCCCTGACCATCATGACCCGCAACTCGCGCATGCCCGACTCGCTGGCCGCCGACCTGGACGCCGAGTGCTCGGCCTGCCTGATGGGCGCCCGCCGCCTGGCCGAGCTGTTCGAGCGCTACGGCGTGGCCACCGTGGAGGCCTGCTTCGACGCCATCGTCGACAACACCACCGAGGCGTTCCGCCGCGAGCTCCTGGCCCGTATCCCCGACGGCACCTGGGCCTGGGAGGACTACGCCGAGCACGACGGCGTCGACCCGCCCCGCCTCCACGCCCAGCGCATCACCCTGACCAAGACCTCCGCCGACGGCGGCCGCCTGGTGCTCGACTTCACCGGCACCTCGCCCCAGGCCAGGGGCCCGATCAACCACTGCGGCGACTACGCCGACGGCAACTTCCTCAAGAAGTGGCTGGCCCCGATCCTGCGCAACCTGGCCGAGACGCCGGAGCGGGCGGCCGAGCTGGACGTCAACGAGGGCGTGGTGCCCCTGCTGGAGCTGCGCTTCCCGCCCAAGGGGACGCTCCTCACCCCCGTGTTCCCGGCCCCCACCAACGCCCGCACCTTCGTCATCCTGCGCCTGCTCGGGGTCCTGGCCGGGGTGCTGGCCAAGGCCACCGGAGGCGCCATGCCGGCCGACCAGGAGACGATCCGCTACACCGGCGTCTACGGCGACGACGCCGACGGCCGGCCCTACCTGATGCGCGAGGTGCTGGGCGGCGGGTCGGGCGGCCGCCCGTACGCCGACGGCGAGGACACCGTCCACGTGGTCCCCGACTCGCGCAACATCCCGGTCGAGTTCGCCGAGTCGCGCTGGCCGTTCCTGGTCGAGCGCCTCGGGCTGGCTGTCGACTCGGGCGGCCCGGGCCGCCACCGCGGCGGGCTGGGCTACGAGAAGCACATCCGCATGCTCCGCGACGCCCAGTTCATGTCGATCGCCGACCGCTCGCGGCTGGCCTGCTGGGGGGTGGCCGGCGGCCGCGCCGGCCGGCCGTTCGAGGTGGTCATCGACCCCGGCGGCCCGGCCGAGCGGGCCGTCGACGCCCTGGCCGACGCCGAGCCGGTCCGGGCCGGCGAGGTCATCCGCGTCCGCACCACCGGCGGCGGCGGCTGGGGCGACCCCCTGGACCGACCCTACGACGAGGTCGTGCGCGACCTGCGCTGGAACAAGATCAGCCTGGCCGGCGCCCGCGACGACTACGGCGTGGTCGTCGGCGGTTCCTCCGACGAGCCCGAGCTGGACGAGCCGGCCTCGGACGCCCTCCGGGCGGCCCGGCGGGCGGCCAGAACCGGCCAGGAACCGTTCTTCGACCGCGGCCCCGGGTATGGGATGCTCGCCGGGCAGCCAACCGCTGATATCGATCAAGTTTGACAGGGTAGGGTGACCGCCATGGAGCGCAACGTCTACCTGACCGCGATCGAGCCGGGCAGTGGCAAGTCCGCGGTCGCGCTCGGGGTCATGGAGGCGCTGGCCTCACTGGGCCGCGTCGGCTACTTCCGGCCGATCGTGGCCGGCGGTGCCGAGCCCGACAACGACATCGAGCTGATCCGGCGCTGGTACCGCCTCCCGCAGACCTACCAGGAGTCGTTCGGAGCGGTGGTCGACGACCTGTCCGCGATGAGCGACCGCGGCCGCTACGACGAGCTGCTCAAGCGGATCCTCGACGCCTACAAGCGCCTGGATCACGCCACGGATCTAATCTTGGTCGAGGGAAGCGACTTCAGCGAGGCGTCACATGCGCTGGAGTTCGACTTCAACGCCGACATGGCCAACCACCTCGGCTGCCCGGTGCTGCTGGTGGTGCGGGGCAGCGACCGGTCGGTGGAGCGGGTGCTGGAGGTCATGGAGCTGGCCCACGGGTCGATCACCGGGCGCGGCTGCACCATCCTGGCCACCATCTGCAACCGGGTCAGCCCCGAGCTGGTCGACGAGCTGCGCCAGCGGGCCCACGAGGTGGTGGGCGACGAGCCGGCCTACGTCATGCCCGAGGTCCCGGAGCTGGCCGCCCCCACCGTGGCCGAGGTCGCCCACGCCCTGGCCGCCGAGTTCCTGCGGCCGGTCCGCGGGGCCGAGGAGCCGAGCACCCGCCGCGAGGTCGGCCACGTGATCGTCGGCGCCATGAGCCTGCCCCACTTCCTGGAGCACATCAGCGACAACGACATGATCATCACCCCCGGTGACCGGGCCGACCTGATCGTGGGCAGCCTGGCCTCCCGGTTCTCCGGCACCTACCCGAACATCGCCGGGCTGGTCCTGACCGGGGGGCTGGTCCCCGAGCCGTCGGTGCTGCGGCTGATCGACGGGCTCGGCGGCGCGGAGGTGCCGGTGCTGGCCACCGGGGCCGACACCTACCAGACGGCGGCAACCGTCTCCGGGGTCCGGGGGGTGCTCACCCCCGAGAGCGAGCGCAAGATCGCCGCCGCCCTCGGGGTGTTCAGCGCCCACGTCGACCGCCAGGGGCTGCTGAGCCGCCTGGCGGTCACCCGGACCGAGCGGGTCACCCCGCTGATGTTCGAGCAGCGGCTGGTCGAGCGGGCCAAGGCCGACCGTCGCCACATCGTCCTCCCCGAGGGCGGCGACGACCGGGTGCTGCAGGCGGCCGAGCAGGTGCTGCTGCGCGGCATCGCCGACCTCACCGTGCTCGGCGACCCCGACGCCGTCAAGCACCGGGGCGCCGCCCTCGGCCTGGAGCTGGACGGCCTCCAGGTGGTCGACCCGCTGCGGTCGGAGTGGCGCCAGGACTTCGCCGACACCTACTACGAGCTGCGCCGCCACAAGGGCGTGGCCCGGCCGGTGGCCGAGGACCTGATCGCCGACGTCTCCTACTTCGGGACCATGATGGTCTACAAGGACCTGGCCCACGGGATGGTGTCGGGGGCGGCCCACACCACCGCCCACACCATCCGGCCTGCGTTCGAGTTCATCCGCACCGTGCCCGGCACCTCGATCGTGTCCAGCGTGTTCCTGATGCTGCTGACCGACCGGGTGCTGATCTACGGCGACTGCGCGGTGGTCCCCAACCCCAATGCCGAGCAGCTGGCCGACATCGCGGTCGCCTCGGCGGGCACGGCCGCCCAGTTCGGCATCGAGCCGCGGGTCGCCCTGCTCTCCTACTCGACCGGCGAGTCGGGCGCGGGCAGCGACGTCGAGAAGGTCCGCGAGGCCACCGCGATCGCCAGGGAGCGCCGGCCCGACCTCCTGATCGAGGGGCCGATCCAGTACGACGCGGCCATCGACCCCGCGGTCGCCCGCGCCAAGCTGCCCGACAGCCAGGTCGCCGGCCGGGCCACCGTGTTCGTGTTCCCCGACCTCAACACCGGCAACAACACCTACAAGGCGGTGCAGCGCTCGGCCAACGCGGTCGCCGTCGGGCCGATCCTCCAGGGCCTGCGCAAGCCGGTCAACGACCTGTCCCGAGGCGCTCTGGTCGCCGACATCGTCAACACCGTGGCCATCACCGCCATCCAGGCCCAGGGGACCGAGGACGCCTCCGGAGGGGTTCAGGGCTCCGACGGGGTGGTTGCCTGATGAGTCGGGTCCTTGTCGTCAACACCGGGTCGTCGTCCATCAAGTACCAGCTGTTCGAGATGGACCCGCAGAAGGTGCTGGCCTCAGGGCTGGTCGAGCGGATCGGGGAGGCCGGGTCGAAGCTGACCCACCGGGCCGGCGACGCCGAGCCACTGGTGGTCGAGGAACGGGTGACCGACCACTCCGACGGCTTCGACCGGGTGTTCAAGGCGTTCGAGAACGCCGGCGGGCCGATCACCGACCTGGCCGGCATCGGCCACCGGGTGGTCCACGGCGGCGACCGGCTCACCGCCCCGACCCTGGTCGACGACGCCACCATCCAGGCCATCGCCGACCAGGCCCCCCTGGCCCCGCTGCACAACCCACCCAACCTGCTCGGCATCCGGATCGCCATGGCCAGCTTCCCCGAGACCCCGCAGGTGGCCGTGTTCGACACCGCCTTCCACCAGACGATGCCGCCCCGCGCCTACCGCTACGCCCTGCCGGCCGACCTGGCCGGCGAGCTGCGCATCCGGCGCTACGGCTTCCACGGCACCTCCCATGCCTACGTCGCCCGCAAGGCGGCCGAGCACCTGGGCCGCCCGGCCGGCGAGCTCAACCTGGTCACCCTGCACCTGGGCAACGGGGCCAGCGTGGCCGCGGTCGCCGGTGGCCGCTGCATCGACACCTCGATGGGCCTGACCCCGCTGGAGGGCCTGGTCATGGGCACCCGCAGCGGCGACCTGGACCCGGCGGTCGTGTTCTACCTGCACCGCGAGGCCGGGCTGTCGGTCGACGACATCGACGACCTGCTCAACAAGCGCAGCGGCATGCTGGGGATGGCCGGGGCCAACGACATGCGCGAGGTCGCCCGCCTGGTCGCCGACGGCGACGAGGCGGCCACCGAGGCCCTGGACGTCTACTGCTACCGCATCCGCAAGTACGTCGGGGCGTACGCGGCCGCCCTCGGCCGGCTGGACGCGCTGGTGTTCACCGCCGGGATCGGGGAGAACAACGACGCCGTCCGGGCCGGCGTCTGCCAGGGCCTGGAGGGCCTCGGCGTCATCCTCAACGCCAAGCGCAACAAGGCCCGCTCCAAGGGCCCCCGGACGATCTCGGCCGACGACAGCCCGGTGGCCGTGCTGGTGGTGCCCACCAACGAGGAGCTGGAGATCGCCGAGCAGACCCTGGCCGTCGTCCGCGGCTGAGCTTCACCGGGCCCGCGGGCGCAGCCAGACCGACACCTGGGTCGGCTGCATCGTCTGGTCGGCCACCACCACCAGCTCGGCGGTCAGGGCGTCCAGGTCGACCTGCTCGCGGAGCCGGGCGCTGAACACCTGGATCGTCCGGGCGGCGTCGTAGCGGCGCCGGTTGAAGCGCCGGTCGACCACCCTCTGGACTCGCCGCCGGGCCGGCTGGAACACCGCCGCCACGGCCAGGGTGGCCCCGGCCACGACCAGGCTGGAGCCGCGGCCGAGCAGCTGGCCGAGGCCGAGGACGACCACGCCGTAGCCGCCGCCCAGGAGCAGGGTGAGCAGCCCGTAGGCGAGGGTGCGGCTGACGATCCGGTCCAGGTCGTACAGCCGGTAGCGCAGGATGGCCGCCCCGGTGGCCAGCGGCATCAACCCCAGCACGACCGCCGACACCCAGCCGAGCAGGAGGTCGTTCCCGCTGTCGCCCACCAGCCCCAGCGCCAGGGCCAGCGCCGTGACCACCACCACGGCCGCGGCCAGGGCGGCGGCCAGGGCCAGCCAGCGCAGCTGCTGGCGTTCGACCCCGCGGGCGCGGCGGAAGCGCAGCAGCAGCGACGCGGCCGCCACCGGAGGCCCGAGCGCGGTCAGGATCCAGGCCACCCCGCCGACGGGCCGCAGCAGGCCGGCCAGCGCGGGCACGACCAGCGGGCTGGGAACCGCCTGGTAGGGCGGGTCCAGCGGCAGAAGCAGCGACGACACCAGCGCCACGACCGCCGCGCCACCCAGGAACCAGGCCCACCAGCGCCACCGGGGCGACGGCAGCGACCCGGTCGGGGTCAGCAGCAGGACGAACTGCAGGCAGGTGAGGGCGCCCAGGATGCTCACCCCGTGGTAGACGGCCGCCCAGTCGGCCGCCGGGAGCGACCCGGGCCTGGCCATCAGCCCGTAGTTGGCATAGCCGGTGGCCACGCCGGACAGGGCCACCGGCAGGCCGAGGCCGAGCAGCAGCCAGCCCACCGGGTGGCGAGGGCGGCGGCTGGCCAGCAGCGCCCCGACGGTGGTGGCGCTCAGGGTGGCCAGCACGAAGGCGGGGACGTCGGAGGTGCCGAGGGCGAGATCGGGCCGGCCGGCCTGGGTCAGCAGCCGGTCGAACCAGCCCATCAAGGCAAAGGCGACCAGGGTGAGTGCCCAGAGCGCCCAGGCCAGCGCAGCCATCCATCCTCCCGGAGACGTCGGTCTCGGCGCATTGTCGCCTGGCTGCGTCCCGGGATCGTTACGAGAGGTCGTTGCTCGGCCGCGACCGGCCTGTTCCGGCGGCGCTCCCGGTGAGCCGTAGACTTCGGCCATGACGACACGACGGGTAGGGATCGTGGGGGGCGGCATCGTCGGGGTCGCCCTGGCCCACCACATCACCGGCCGAGACCGGGACGTGGCCGTGACCGTGCTCGAGAAGGAGCCGGACCTGGCCATGCACCAGACGGGCCGCAACAGCGGGGTCGTGCACGCCGGCCTCTACTACACCCCGGGGTCGCTCAAGGCCCGGCTGTGCCGCCGGGGGGTCGAGCTGCTCGGGGAGCTCTGCGCCCGCCACGGCCTGGCCTACGACGAGTGTGGCAAGGTGGTTGTCGCCCTCGACGAGGGCGAGCTGGGCCGCCTGGAGGCCATCCACGAGCGGGCCGTGGCCAACGGCGTCCCCGGGGTGCGGATGGTCGGCGGCGACGAGCTGCGCGAGCTGGAGCCGAACGTCCAGGGGATCGCCGCCCTGCACTCGCCCCACACCGCGGTGGTCGACTTCGCCGCCGTGACCAGGCGGCTGGCCGCCGACGCGGCCGCCATGGGGGCCGAGATCCGCACCGGCGTCGAGGTCCGGCGCGTCACCCAGGACGCCGGCGGGGTGGCCGTCGAGGCCGGCGGCGAGCGGCTCGCCTTCGACGAGCTGGTCATCTGCGGCGGGCTGCACACCGACCGCCTGGCCCGCCTGGCCGGCCATGAGGACGAACCCCGGGTGGTCCCGTTCCGGGGCGAGTACTACGAGCTCGCCCCCGGACGCCGCAACCTGGTCAACGGCCTCGTCTACCCCGTGCCCGACCCGCGCTACCCGTTCCTCGGGGTCCACCTGACCAAGCGGGTCGACGGCGGGGTCCTGGTCGGCCCCAACGCCGTCCTCGCCCTGGCCAGGGAGGGCTACCGCTGGCGCGACGTGCGCGTCGGCGACCTGGCCGAGACCCTGGCCTGGCCCGGCTTCCGGCGCATGGCCGCCCGTCACTGGCGCACCGGGGTCCGCGAGGTGTTCGGGTCGCTCAGCCGCCGTGCCTTCTGCGACGCCGCCCGCCGGTATGTCCCCGACCTGCGTCCCGACGACCTCCACCGCGCCCGCAGCGGCGTCAGGGCTCAGGCCGTGGCCCGCGACGGCACCCTGGTCGACGACTTCCGCATCAGCCGCCAGGGCCGGGTTGTCGCCATCCGCAATGCCCCCTCCCCGGCGGCGACCTCCTCGATGGCCATCGCCGAGCACATCGCCGCCTGGCTGTTCGAGGACGACCCCTACCCGGGCGGGCGGCCGGCCCAGGGGTCGTAGTCGACCTCGAGGGCCTCCTGGGGCGGTCGGCGGTCCTCGGGGACGTTCCGGAGGTTGAGCCGGATCCGGTACCAGGTGGTGCTGCGGCCCCGCATTGAGTCGACCAGCACGTCGGTCGGGCCGAGCAGCGGCCAGACGTCGCCGTGGCGGCCCTTCCAGCGCTCCAGGCCCTCGCGGGCCTCGGCCTCGGTGGCCGCCCGGGCGACCTCGATCAGGGGCATGGTGGTGCGCCGCCGGCCGGTCGGCCCGGCCGTCTTGCCCGGGGCCGGTGGGGGGACGAACCCCTCGCGGACGGCCGGGCCGGGCGTCCGCCGCTTGGAGGGCTGGGCCCGGGCCGGCTCGCCCTCGGCCTTGACGAAGTGGGGCGGCCAGGGGGCGTCGGCGAACCCGGCCTCCTCGTGCTGGTCAGCCAGCTCCAGCAGCGCCGAAAGGGACCCGGCCTGGCCGTCGATCCCGTCGGAGGCGTCGCCGGCCTCCCGCACGATCTCGGGCACGGTGTCGATGGTGAACGCCTCCGGCCGGCACTCCGCCACCTGGTCCCAGGACAGCGGCATCGACGCCCGCGCGTCGGGGGTCGGGCGGACCGAGTAGGCCGAGGCCACCGTCCGGTCCTTGGCGTTCTGGTTGTAGTCGAGGAACACCCCGTGGCGCTCCTCCTTCCACCAGCGGCTGGAGGCGATCTCGGGGGCGCGCCGCTCGACCTCGCGGGCCAGGGCGACCGCGGCCCGCCGGACCTCGGGGAAGGTCCATTGGCGCTGGATCCGGCAGTAGACGTGGAAGCCTCGCGACCCGGACGTCTTGGGCCACCCGGCCAGCCCGAAGTCCTCAAGGGTCTCCCGGGTGACCAGGGCGACCTGGAGCACGTCGGGCCACGGCACCCCGGGCATCGGGTCGAGGTCGACCCGCAGCTCGTCGGGATGGTCCAGGTCGGCGGCCCGCACCGGGTGGGGGTTGAGGTCGATGCAGCCCAGGTTGACCACCCAGGCCAGCTGGGCCGCGTCCCGGACGACGATCTCATGCGCGCTGCGCCCGGAGGGGAACTTGAGCTCGACCGTCTCCACCCACTCGGGCCGCTTCTCCGGCGCCCGCTTCTGGAAGAAGAACTCGCCCTCGGCCCCGTTCACGAACCGCTTGAGGGCCATCGGCCGGTCGGCCACCCCCCGCAGCGCCCCATCGGCCACGGCCAGGTAGTAGTTCACCAGGTCGAGCTTGGTATGCCCGGTCCGGGGGAAATACACCTTGTCCGGGTTGCTGACGGTCACCTCACGACCAGCGACGTCCAGGACCAGCTTCCGGGTGGCCATGCCCCAAGGGTACGACACCCGCAGGCCGGCGGCCCTCAGCCCCCCTGCTCGACCCCGACCGAGGTGTGGGTGTGGACGATCTTCCAGGCTCCGTCCTGGCGGTGGAGCACGAACGTCAGCCGGGTCTCGAACCGGTTGTGCCGCGCCGAGTCGGTCCAGAACTCGGCCCGGTCGGTCCCAAGGAACACCGCGTGGGGGCTGAGGCTGTAGAACCCCTCCACCGCGTCGGCGTCCCCCGACCCCATCGCCTGGTACAGCTCCCGGACCGTCCCGGCCAGCACCGGCGACCGCCTGATCTCCATGCCCCCCGCCTTCCCGTCGTCTCAGGGCTCCAGGACCTCGACCCGGAAGCCCCCCTCGTCCGCGGTGACCAGCACCCCGGCGCCCTTGCCGAGCGGGGCGACCAGCTCCCCGGTGAGCCCGAGCACGGCCGCCTCGTTGGTCGGGCTGTGCCCCACGGCCAGGGCCCGCTCGCCGTCCCCGAGCAGCTCCAGCACCCGGCCCAGGGCCGCCCCCAGCGCGGCCGCCTCCGCGTCGACGAACCCGGGGTCGACCGACCGCATCGCCGCCAGGTCGCCGCCGTCGGCCTCCTTGGCGATGGCCCGCCACCGGTCCTCCCGCTCGGACCGCAGCCCGGCCTCGACCACCACCCCGTCCGGCACCGGCTGGCCGAGCGCCGCCAGCAGGCACCCGATCGTCTGGGTGGCCCGCTGGGCTCCGGTCGACACCGCCACCCGGTACCCCCCGGCCAGCCCGCTCCCGAGCCGCAGCGCGGCCGCGACCCCCTCGGCGGTCAGCACGTCGCCGTCGTTGTCGGTGTGCCGCCGCAACTCCACGAACCGCGCCATCGGTCCCTCCATCACAGCTTGATCAGCCCGGCATTGGTCGGGACGAACCCGCAGGCGTCAAAGTAGAACCCCCGCAGATGGTCCTCGAAGTCGACATGCAGCCACTCGCACCCGGCCGCCCGCGCCCCCTCGACAGCCAGCTCCACCAGCCGGGTCCCGACCCCGCCGCGGCGCGCCCGGGTCGCCACCATCGTGTCCAGCACGAACGCATGCACCACCCCGTCCCAGGCCACGTTCACGAACCCGACCAGCTCCTCGCCGTCCCGGGCACTCACCCATCCCAGGCTGTGCCCCTCGACCTGGCCCCGCCAGTCCCACTCCTGGTCGCTCAGCACCGGATGGTCGAAGCACTCGGCGTGCAGCCGGTTGGCCTCGGCGCTGGTGAACGCCCCGCGCCATTCGTAGGAGATCGTCATCCCGGCATCATATGGCGACCCTGGCGGCATGAAAGATGTCTGCCGGCAGGTCAGTGTCGAGCCTCCAGAGAATCTGGATCGGCCGATCATTGCTATGACGCACGTAGGTCGCCGGACCTGCGTAGAGGTACGGCGGAGCGCCCAGGTCGCCGTCTGGCTCCTTGGACTCTCTGATAAACAGGTGCACCGTGGTCCCGAGGGCACGATGACGCAGGTAGCGCTGGCCGGTCGGCGACGCGGTTGATGTGGTGCTCTGCGACTCCCACTGAAAGAGCGACGGAGAGATCGCCCGGTCCTGGTACATGGTCGTCGGCGAATAGTGCCGCTCGGTCTTGCGGAGCGTCACGAAGAAGACATCGGCGCGTTCCTCCTCGACCCATTTGACGCCCTGACGAACCGAGGCAGGATTGCCGACACCGAACGCGGCGAGCGCCTCGTCGCGGCTGTACCGGGCATGGATCTGGAGCGGCACACTGGCCTCGGCGTCAACGGGACGGGTGACCCGATGGATCCGCCGATGCAGGAGCTCGGCGACTTCATTGAGCTCTTGGAGACGGCCAGGGTTATCCCAAAGGCGCCGAAAGCCGTCGGGCATCTGATCCAGGGAGCTGCCGGCGCCCCACAGCGAGAAATGCAGCATCGAGAGCAGCCGCTGCTCCCGGCGACTGACGAGTGAAAGGGCTGGCGGGTGCGGCTGGCCAAGCACACCGCGCAGCAGCC
>Ga0207706_10002947_pt1 | contig 16436 bp, 16 predicted proteins | sample KBSC53metaG_FD_184318 | JGI IMG/M metagenome (GOLD analysis project Ga0207706, IMG submission 184318) | Corn rhizosphere microbial communities from Kellogg Biological Station, Michigan, USA - KBS C5-3 metaG (SPAdes) (version 2) | ecosystem: Host-associated > Plants > Roots > Rhizosphere > Soil ... | reverse complement strand
CGCCGTCGAGGAAGGCTTGCAGCCCCCGCCGCACGACCTCGTGGTCGTCGACGACGAGGACACCGATCTTGTCCTCCGGCTCAGGCGCCACCGGGGACACGATCGCCATTGGCCGGGACCTCCGCGCGGACCACGGTGCCCCGCCCAGGCGTGCTGTCGATTGTGAGCTGCCCGCCGATCTCGGCCGCACGGCTCCGCATCGACTCGAGCCCGAAGTGGCCGGGGTGCCGGGCGGTCGGGTCGAACCCGAGCCCGTCGTCGCGGATTTCGACCAGGACGTGGTCAGGAGGCGCCTCGATGCGGACCCACGCGGTCGAGGCGTGCGAGTGCTTCATGACGTTGGCGAGCGCCTCGCGCCCGATGCCGAACAACTGGGTCGCCACCTGCGGATCGAGCCCGACCTCCCCGTTCGCGGCAGCCACGTGGATCGCCAGCCCGTCCTGGGCTTCGAGCGTCCGGGCGTGCCTCGTGAGCGCGACCACCAGCCCGTCCTCCACCGGGTCGCGCCCGAGCTCGGAGATCAGCGCTCTCATCTCGCTCTGCGCGCCCTTCGTGAGATCCGCGATCGCGCCCAGCGCCTGAGCGAGCGCGTCCTCGCGCATCGGCGCGCGCCCGAGCTCCTTCTGGGCCGCACGCGTCTGGAGGTTCGTGGAGAACAGCGCCTGCGAGACCGAGTCGTGCAGATCGCGCGCGATCCGGTGCCGCTCCTCGACGGCCCGCTCGTCCTCGCGCCTCTTCGCCTCGGCCAGCGCGGCCGCGGAGCGCGCGCGCTCGCTCACGACGGCACACAGAAACAGCGTTGTCACGGCGGTCACGACGATGTAGACCTGTGTGCTGAGGGTCCGGTCGTCGATCGGCTGCTCGAAGAACGGCCCCACCTCGTGGGCGGTGATCCCGATCGCCGCGCCGGCCACGATCGCGATCGCGAGCGTGGCGCCGCGCATCCCGAAGCGGAAGGCCGCCCAGATCAAAGCGGGGAAAGCGACGTACGTGACGGACTGGTCGATGCTCACGGCGATCACCCCGAGGGCGGCCACGGACGCGATCAACAGCCCGCCCTCCCAGGTGCGGATCGGCCGCGCGCCGGCGGGCAGGCGCTGCACCCAAACGAGCGCAGCCGGGACGATCACGAGCGTCCCGGACAGGTCGCCGAGGAACCACGTGCGCCAGAAGGTGGGCACCTCACCGTCCCCGATGACCCCGCCCGCGAGCATCGACACCGTCCCGACCGTGGCGCTGATCGCGGTGCCGGCCACTAGCGCCGTGAGCATTCCGCCGACCTGCTCGGCGCTGTCGAGAGTCGCCCGCGGCCCGATCAGTCGCCGGAGCAGCAGTGCGCCGACGATCATCTCCGCCATGTTCCCGGCCTGCTGGCCGAGCAGGCTGCCCAGCGGAATGGCGCTGTCGTTGAAGAGGAGCTCGGCGTTGACGAGGATCTCGCCCAGGAGGAGGCCCGGCCACCAGCGGATGCCCCACAGGTAGAGCGCCGCGATGCCCACGCCGGCGGGAGGCCAGATCGCGGCCACCGAGGCGGTGTACTGCAGCGTCTGCCCGAGCTTCGCCGCACCGTAGTAGGCGGCCGCGAGCAGCATCACCCCCGCGGCGAATCGGGCATAGCGCCATCGCGGCTCGACCGCCGCGAGGCCCAACGGCTGGAAGCGGGGGGACTCGGCTTGGGTGCTGATTCGACACCCCGCGGACGGGGGCAGGCTGGAGCGTTCGACAATACCACCGGCCCAGCGGCGCTAAGGCAAATGACGTAGGCAGCGCCTATGCGAATGTCGCGCTTACGAAAGGTCATCCGCCCGATGCACCGGCCTCTGAGTGCTGCGAACGTTTGCAATGCCCAATTGGGCTTCCAACCCGCGCGCCCGGAGGACGAGAGCCAACTGACATCGGTTTCGGCAACATGCTCGAGTGCACCCCCGCGGTCGGTCGAACGACCGGCACACGAGCGGGCCGTGTCGCGCGCCGCGGCCGCCTTCCTGGTCGCCGCGGCGCTCGTCCTCACGGCCGCGGCGTTCCTCGTCGGACGCGGCGTATGGCCCGGGTCCCGGGTAACCGAGTTGCTCGGGCTCGTCGGTTTGATCTGCCTCGCGCCGTTCGCGGTCGCAGTCGCGGCCGGCAGGCGGCGGGACGCCTTCGCCCTCGCCACGCAGGACCCCTCCCCCCAGACCGCCGGTGTGAGCGCGGAGGCCACGCCGGCGGGCCGCGACGTGGCTCGCATGGCGGTCGAGAACGAGCGGCTCGAGACCGAGCTGAGCTCCACGCTCGGCGAGCTCCGCGCGTCGCGGCTGCGAATCCTGTCCGCGGCGGACCGGGAGCGGCGGCGCATCGAGCGCGACCTCCATGACGGAGCGCAGCAACGCCTCGTGGCCCTGGGGATCCAACTGGAGCTCGCCGCGGAGCTCGTGGACGCCGATCCCGGCCGGGTCGCGGGACGTCTGCGCGAGCTGGCGCACGACGTGGATGAGGCGGTCGCCGAGGTACGCGCCCTCGCGCGGGGACTCGTCCCGCCGATGCTAGTGGAGCGCGGCCTGCCGGACGCGCTGCGCGACGCCGCCGCTACCAGCCCGCTGATCGCCCGGGTCCAGGCCGCCGACCTGGGGCGCTACGCGCCCGAGCTGGAGAGCGCCGTCTACTTCTGCTGCCTCGAGGCGCTTCAGAACGCGGCGAAGCACGCCGACGGAGCTCGCTTCGTGACCGTCAGGCTCTGGCAGGAGGACGAGCTCCACTTCGAGGTGCGCGACGACGGCGCGGGGCTCCCACGCGGGCCTCGCCAGCACGGAGCGGGCCTGACGAACATGCGCGACCGGATCGGTGCCGTCGGGGGGCGGCTGACGATCGAGTCCGCACACGGCGAGGGCACCTGCGTGGCCGGGACGGCCCCACTCCAGCTGCTCGAGCTACCCCAGCAGCCGCGTCCCTAAGCTTGAGCCCGTGGCCCTAAAGGTTGCCCTGGCTGAGGACAGCCTCATAGTCAGGGAAGGCATCCAGCAGCTGCTCGCGACGGAGCCCGACATCGACGTCGTGGCGTCGTGCGGCGACCTCGACTCACTGCTCGAGGCCGTCGAGGAGGTCCAGCCCGATGTCGTCGTGACCGACATCAGGATGCCGCCGACCGAGACCGACGAGGGAATTCGCCTGGCGGCGATGCTGCGCGAGCTGCATCCCGAGATCGGCGTCCTCGTGCTGAGCCAGTACGGCTCCCCGGCGTACGCGCTGGACCTGCTCGACGCCGGCTCGGACGGGCGCGCCTACCTGCTCAAGCACCGAGTCCACAACCGCGCCGAGCTCGCGGAGGCGATCAAGTCGGTGGCCGCCGGCGGTTCGGTCATCGACCCGAAGATCGTGGAGGAGCTCGTGGCGGCGAAGGCCCGCTCCGAGCCGTCTCCGCTCGACGCCCTCACCCCGCGCGAGCGCGACGTGCTGGCGGAGATCGCGCGCGGCAAGAGCAACGTGGCGATCGCGGAGTCGCTTGTGCTCACGAAGCGCGGCGTGGAGAAGCACATCAACTCGATCTTCTCGAAGCTGGACCTCTCCGACGCGGAGGACGTGAGCAAGCGAGTCAAGGCCACCCTGGTGTTCCTCGCGGACGCCGAGCAGGCGCCGACGCAGTAGCGCGACTTGCGCTGAGGAACGACTTGCACTGAGGACGTCCGGCCCGATACGCGCCGAGGACCCCCCCACCACCTGCGTGTAGTGTCGGCACGTGGCGAGGCCCGCGGTACGTGCGTGAGCAGGTGGTTCGGTGGCTATCGGTCGGCGCTCGCCCACCGGGACATGCGCCTGCTGCTCGGGGGGCTCGTCGTGTCCGCGACCGGCAGCTGGGCGTACAACGTGGCGCTGCTCGCATTCGTCTTCGAGCGCACCCATTCGCTCGCCTGGGTTGGCGCCGCCGGCGTCGTGCGCTTCGTGCCCGCGCTGCTGCTGAGCCCGTACGCGGGGGTCATCGCAGAGCGCATGGAGCGGGTCCGGCTGATGGTGTGGTCCGATCTGCTCTGCGTCGCGTGGCAGCTCGGGCTGGCCCTGGTCGCCGCCAGCGACGGACCGGTCGCTCTCGGGCTGCTCTTCGCCGGCCTGACGTCCGCGTCGAACGTCGTGTACGAGCCGGCGGTCGCGGCGACCATCCCGTCGCTGGTGGACGAGGACGACCTTGTCGCCGCCAACGCTCTCCACGGGACCATTCAAAGCCTGGTGATCGTGGCCGGCCCGGCGATCGGCGCCGGCCTGCTGCTGCTCGGGCCGCCCTCGACCGTGTTCGCCATCGACGCCGGCAGCTTTGCCGTATCGGCTCTCCTGGTCGCGCGAATGCGCACGCGCAGCCGCCCGGTTGACGTCACGAACGCCGGCACGGCGGGCGTGCTCAAGCAGATGACCGTGGGCGTGCGGACGATCTTCGAGCTGCCGGCGGCGCGAACGCTCGTGGCGCTGAGCGTCCTGGTGAGCTTCGTGTACGGCACCGACACCGTTCTGTTCATCGGCGTGTCCGAGGATCAGCTCGGGACCGGCGCGCACGGGTTCGGCTACCTGCTCGCCGGGCTGGGCGTGGGCGGCCTCTTGATGGCCCCGCTCGTGGACCGCCTCGCTGCGTCGCACCGGCTCGCACCCATCATCACGCTCGGCGTGGCGGGCTACTGCCTGCCGACGGCCCTGCTGACCGTCGTCCACTCACCCGAGCTGGCGTTCGCGCTACAGGTTGTTCGCGGCGGGTCGACGCTCGTGGTCGACGTGCTCGCCGTCGCCGCCCTCCAGCGAGCCGTACCCGACGAGCAGCTCGCACGCGTGTTCGGGGTCTTCTTCGCCTTCGTTCTCGGCGCGATCTCGCTCGGCGCGCTCGTCACGCCGCCGATCGTCGACGCGCTCGGCCTCGATGGCGCACTGCTCGCGATGGCGGTCGCGCCGTTCGCGCTCGGCCTGCTCGCCTATCCCTCGCTCGCGGCAATCGACCGGGCGACCTCCGAGCGCTCCGCGGCCATCGCTCCGCGGGTTGCGTTCCTGGAGCAGCTCGGCTTCTTCGCCTCGGCGTCGCGGCCCGTCCTCGAGCGGCTCGCCGGCCTTGCCACCGAGGTCTCGGTCCCGGTCGGGACGGCGGTCGTCCGCGAGGGCGACCCCGCCGACGCGCTCTACGTGCTGGTGGATGGCGAGGTCGAGGTCACCGCGCGCGGCGAGGCCCACGACGAGGAGCGCGTGCTCCGGCAGATGTCGCCGCCGTCCTACTTCGGCGAGATCGGCGTGCTGGAGCGAATTCCGCGCACGGCAACCGTGACGGCCCTGACCGACCTGAGCCTCCTGCGCATCGAGGGCGACGCGCTCCTGCGCGCGCTCACCTCGGCGCCGCCGTCCTCGTCGGTGATGGAGACCGCGAGCAGCCGTCTTGCGCTGACGCACCCGTCGCGCTCGCTGGAATTCGCGCCGGAGGACTCGGAAGCGGCCGCCTGAGCGATCTCCCCGGGGGATGGCGACCGGCCCGGGCGAGATACTCGACTGCGTGGCCGGAGAGGTCCGGCGGACCGGGTTCCGCGAGATCAGGGACATCCTGCGCGCCAGCTCGCCGGCGCATCTGCACCTGCGCTCGCGCCTTACCTTCGTGCTCGGAGCGACGGTGGTGGTCGACGCCGTCGCGAGCATCCTCATCCTCATGTTCGAGCGGCACGCGCACGGCAGCGAGATCACGAACATCGGCGACTCCGTGTTCTGGACCAGCACCCAGCTCCTCACCGTGTCGTCCCAGCTTCCGAACCCGATCTCGGCGCCCGCCCGTGTGCTGGACGTCTTCATCCAGGCATACGCGATCTCGGTGGTCGCGGTGCTGGCCGGGTCCTGGGGCGCGTTCTTCCACCGGCGCAGCATTGAGCGCGCCCCGATCGATGTTCGCGATCACCCGGCGAGCTGAGCGCGATTAGTTCGCGCCAGCGCGCGGGTCTACACGGGCGTGCGCAAGCTCGTCGTCACCGAGAACACGACGCTCGACGGGGTGATCGACATGGCCGCCGGCTGGTTCGACCCGCTCGCGAAGGACGTGGACCAGTCCGACATCTCCGCCGCCACCGCCGAACACTCGGCGGCGGCCGACGCCCTGCTCGTCGGCCGCAACACGTTCGAGGCCTTCCGAGGGTTCTGGCCGCGCCAGACGGAGGACCCCACCGGAGTCGCCGACTACCTGAACTCGGTCGACAAGTACGTCGTGTCCAGCACGCTCGGCGAGCCCGGGTGGCGCAACTCGACCGTCCTGCGCGGCGACCCGGTCGAAGAGGTCCGGGCGCTGAAGGAGGCGGAGGGGCGCGACATCGTCGCCACCGGCAGCATCCAGCTCGTCCACGCCCTGATCGCAGCCGGCCTCGTCGACGAATACCGGCTCTTCGTCTTCCCTGTGGTCGTGGGGAGCGGCGCCCGCCTGTTCGAGTCCGGCGAGCAGCGCCTGAGCCTCCTGGAGTCACGCCCGTTCAAGTCGGGCGCGGTACTGCTGCGCTACGCGCCTGAGGTCACCCGCTCGACTCGGAGCTGAATCGAGGCGACCTCGGCCGGGGCCAGCGCCTGCTCTCGACCCGTCAGGTGCCTTGCAAGCAAACGGCCGGGCATGACCAGCACACCGCGCTGTCGCGACAGCGGCCGATCGAGATAGGCAGCGCTGAACACGAGCAGCGCCTCAACGCCCTGTCCGCTGGCCTCCTCCAGCCACTTCTTCTGTGCCCAAGCCTGCCGGAGCATTCGCTCGTCGATGTCGCTCACGCGAATCCTGCCGCTGCGACTTTTCGTCTCGACGGTGAAGAGGCCGGCCGGTCCAATGACCACGTGGTCGATATTGCCGCGGCCGGTGTCGATGTCGTGGAATACGGCCCAGCCGTCGCCGAGCGCCTCGAGCGCGCGCCCGACATCCTCCTCCCCCCTCGCTCCCTGGCTCCAGCGCTCCACCCGCGGCACCGCGACCCTGTCGATCAGCGACAGCGCGGCGATCACGACCCCTTCCACGAGCAGGAACTCGAGACTGCCGAAGCCGAACGCTGCGAGCGCCACCGCCCCAGCGACCAGCAAAGCGGCGACGTAGGCGAGGTAGCGGACCGCGAGCCGCGTCGCTGTGCTGCGAGCGTGTTGACCGGCGCGCCGAGCTGCCATGCCCAGATAATCGGCCGTGCGCGCCGGCTCTGCAGCACTACCGCTGGCTGATCTGATCCGCGGGCACGAGCTCCTCGAGCGGCACGTCGAGGTCGGCCAGGCGGCGGTCTTCGACCGGCACGCGTGCGCGGATCAGGCTCTGGATCGCGTCGTTCACGTCCCAGACGTTCACGTTCATGCCGGCGACCACCGTTTCGCCGGCGATCCAGAAGGCGATGAACTCGCGGCTTGACGGGTCGCCGCGGAAGACGACTCGGTCCCAGCTGCGGGCGAAGCCGGAGTACTCCATCCCCACGTCGTATTGGTCCGAGAAGAAGTACGGCAGGCGCTCGTACGGGAGCGCCTGGCCGAGCATGTTGCGTGCCGCCGCGGGACCCTGGTTGAGCGCGTTGGCCCAGTGCTCCACGCGGATCGGCTCCCCGTAGAAGGGATGCTGGGCGCTCGCCACGTCGCCGGCGGCGAACACGTCAGCGGCGTCGGTGCGGAGCTGGGCGTCGACGGCCACGCCGTCGCGGACGCCGATGCCGGCCTCGGCCGCCAGCCGTGTGCGCGGCGCCACCCCCACGCCCACCGCGACGAAGTCGCAGTCGAGCAGGTCGCCGCCGCTCGTGCGGACGCGCTCCACGCGCCCGTCGCCCTCGAGCGCCTCGACGCCCGTTTCCATCAGCATCCGCACACCGTGGTCCGTGTGGACGTCGCAGTAGATCGCACCGAGCTCCGGGCCCAGCACGCGCTCGAGCGGGGCGCCCAGCGGGTCGAGCACGGTCACCTCGAGGCCGCGCTGGCGAGCGGAGGCCGCGACCTCGCAGCCGATCCATCCCGCCCCGATCACCACGACGCTGCCGCCCTGATCCAGCCGCGCCCGTAGCGCGTCCGAGTCGTCCACGGTCCGCAGGTAGAGCACGCCGTCCAGCTCGGCGCCGGGCACCGGTATGCGGCGCGGCTCAGAGCCCGTCGTCAGCAGCAGGCGGTCGTAGCCGAGCAAGGTGCCGTCGTCGAGCTCAACCTCGCGCGTGTCCGTGTCGAGGCTCACCGCGGTGCTGCCCAGCCGGAGCTCGACCTCCTTCTCGACGTAGAAGCCCTCGGGGTGGACGTACACCTTGTCGCGGCCGACCTCGCCGCGCAGGTAGTCCTTCGAGAGCGGCGGCCGCTCGTAGGGCCGCTCGGCCTCGCTGCCGATGAGGACGATCCGCCCGTCGAAGCCCTCGTCGCGGAGCGTCTCCGCGGCCTTTGCGCCGGCAAGGCTCGCGCCGACGATCACGTGGGTCTGGCTAGTGCTCATGGGACGCCCTCGCAGTCAGTGAGAGGAACTCGTCGCGTGTGCGGGCATCCTCGCGCAGAATCCCGCGCATCGCGGAGGTCACGGTCTTCGCGCCGAGCTTCTGCACCCCGCGGAGCGACATGCACATGTGCTCGGCCTCCAGCACCACCGCGACCCCCTTCGGACGGAGCTCTTCCTCGAGCCAGTCGGCTACCTGGGTGGTGAGCCGCTCCTGGATCTGAAGGTCGCGGCTGAAGTACTCCACGACCCTGCCGAGCTTGCTCAGCCCGAGGATCCGGTCCGCGGGCAGGTAACCGACGTGCGCAAACCCGTGAAAGGGCAGCAGGTGGTGCATGCAGAGGGAGTGGAACGGGATCGAGCGAGCGATGATGAGCTCGTCGTACCCGTCGTCGTTCGGAAAGGTCGTGGCGCGGAACGGCCGCGGCGTGAGCAGCTCGGCGTAGGCGTCGGCCACGCGGCGCGGCGTCTCGAGCAGGCCCTCGCTGTCGACGTCGGCGCCGAGCGCGCGGAGCAGCTCGCGAGCGGCGCTCAGCGCCCGCGCGTGGTCGACGGGGCGGCGCGCGCCGGGTATCTCGGGGGCCGCTGCGGCCACGAGCGCAGGGCCACCGTTGCGATTGGTGGTCATACGCCGTTTGCGTCCGCGGCGGGCGAGTTCTTACCCGGGCGCCGGCCTGGCGGCGGACAGCAGCTCCTCGCGCGAGCTCAGCTTCACGCGCGGGCGCTCCTGCTCCTCGCCGGCCCGCAGCTCGAGCGCGTCGATCGCGCGCCAGCCGTCGACCGTGACGAGGTCGGGCTTGCGCTCGGCGAGCAGGGCGTCGATCTCGTCGCGGCCTGGCTGCTCCGGTGAGGGGAGCCTGCCCGATTCGAGGTCCTCGGCGAGGCAGCGGGCCGTCTCCTCGGCGTCGCGCTTGTTCGTGCCCAGGATCCCGGTGGGGCCGCGCTTGATCCACCCCACGGCGTACACGCCTGGAAGCGGGTCGCCGTCGGATGCCAGCACTCGCCCGCGCTCGTTGGGGAGGACGAAGCTGCGCTCGTCGAAGGGCACGCCCGGCAGCGGCACCGCCCGGTAGCCGACCGAGCGCAGCACCAGCCCGCACTCGATCGTCTCCGCGTCCTCTCCGGCGGCCCGCGGCCGTAGCGAGCCGTCGTCGCCCTCCACGATCTCGTTGCGGAGCACGTCGATCCCCTCCACGCGCTCGGCGCCGCGGATCTCGACCGGCGATCTGAGAAAGCGCAGCACGATCCTGCGCGAGCACTGCGGCTGGGCGTCACGCTCGGCGAACTCCCGGAGGAGCGCGACGTTCGTGCGCGCCGTGAAGGTCCCCAGCTCGTCGAGCCAGCGCTGCGACAGCGGGTCGAGCACGACGTCCTCGGGATCGACGCTCAGCTCCACACCGTCGAGGCGGCCAAGCTCGCGCAACTCGGCGCTCGTGAAGGCCGCCTGCGCCGGGCCGCGCCGGCCGAGGACGACGACCTCCTCGATCCGGCTCTCGCGGAGGGCCTCGAGAGCGTGGTCGGCGACGTCGGTGCGCGCGAGCTCGTCGGGGCTGAGCGTGAGCATCCGCGTGACGTCCGCAGCGACGTTCCCGTTGCCGATCACGACCGCTCGCCGCCCCGACAGGTCGAACTCGAGCTCGCGGTAGTCCGGATGGCCGTTGTACCAGGCCACGAACTCGGTGGCCGGCCAGCTCCCTGGAAGGTCCTCGCCCGGGATCCCGAGCGACTTGTCGGTCTGCGCGCCGGTCGCGTAGACGACCGCGGTGTAGTGGCGCATCAGGTCCTCGTGAGAGATGTCCACGCCCACCTCGACGTTGCCGAACAGCCTGCAGCCGCGCTCGAGCGTCTGGCGGTCGAAGCTCTCGTCGAGCCGCTTGATCTCCTGGTGGTCAGGCGCCACGCCCGCGCGGAGGAGGCCCCACGGCGTGGGCAGGCGCTCGAACAGGTCGATCTCGACGTCGCCGCGGGCGCGAAGCAGGCGGTCCGCGGCGAACGCCCCCGCGGGCCCGGCGCCGACTATGGCGACGCGGGCAGTGCCGCCCGAAGGCGTCACGCCGCCGTCCGCGTCCGCTCCGCCGTGCTCTTCTCGGCGAAGAACTCCGCGTTGAGATCGAGCGCGTAGCCGAACTTCTCGGGCACCTCGAAGTCGGCGAAGACGGCGTCCACGGGACAGGCCTCGACGCAGGCGTCGCAGTCGATGCACATGTCCGGGTCGATGTAGAGCTGCTCCGCGGTCTCGAAGTCGGGCGCACCCGGCTTCGGATGAATGCAGTCCACGGGACAGGCCTCGACGCACGAGTCGTCCTTGATGCAGCTGCCGGCTATGACGTAGGTCATTGCGCTACAGGCTAGTCACTGGCTCAGTGCCGCTCGAGCAGCGAGACGAGTGGCAACACCGACGCCGTGGCTGCGTGGCCGAGCCGGGACAAGCCGAGGCCGCCCTCGAGCGTGGCGAGCAGCGAGTAGTGGTCCGCGGGGCCGTCGGTGCGCACGTGATGCCGGGCGCCGGGCCCGGTCGCGATCAGGGCGACGCGGCCGCCGTCGGGGCCGGTGACCCCCTGCGCCTCGTCCCAGGTGACGAACAGGACCCCGTCCGGCCCGAGCGCCCGCACTATGCGCGGCACCAGGCGCGCGGCGAAGCGGTCGCTCGATCGGATGGACGCGTTGTGCCCGTCGTTCAACAGGTTGGGCGTGATCCACGAGAAGCGGGGCAGCGACCGCCGGCTCAGGTCTTGCCGCAGCGAACGGAAGTCGACCAGGTGCGTCCGGGCGATCGCCCCCTCGCCCACCTGCTCCGAGTACGCGAAGGGGTTGTAGTGCTTGCTGTAGTCGCCCACGCCGTTGCCGGCGAAGCCCGGCGCCGGGATGCTCTGGAAGTACGCCCTCCAGGAGATGTGCGCCGCCTCGAGCTGGCCGGGCAGCGAGGGCGCGGTGTTCTCGCAGGAGTTGCAGTCGCTCGTGACGCCCTGCGTGGAGCCCGTGGTCAGCGCGAGGTAGTTCGGCAGCGACGGGTGCCCGATGGCGTAGTAGTCAGTGGCCAACCCGCCGTGGGCGGCGAGGTCGTTCAGATAGGGCGCCTGGGACGAGCCGATGATCTGGTTGTAACCGTGGTTCTCCAGGAACAGCACGGCCACCTTCCTGAAGTGCGGCACGTGGGGCTGCGAGGCGTGGATGCGGCCGAGCGTTCCCACCAGCAGCGAGAGAATGAGCAGGAGCACGATCAGGATCTGGACGGCGCGCCTCACAGCTCCCTCAGCTCCTCGATGGCGGGCCGGCGTAGGGCGCGCAGCGTCGCGGCGCCCGCGGCAGCCACGGCGCCGACCGTGAGGGTGACCAGCGCCACCAGGTAGCCCCACGGGATCGCGAGCGCACTCGGTGGCGGATCGAAGACGCCCGTGAGGACCTTCACCAGCATCTCGCTGACGAGCGCGGCGGTTACCGCGCCGAGCGCCAGTCCGCCGGCGGTGACGAACAGGGACTCGCCCCAGACGAACCCGCCGAGCTGGCGCGCCCTTGCGCCGAGCGCGGAGGCGAGCGCGAACGTACGCCGCCGCTCCTGGAAACCCACGCCCAGCGCGATACCCGACGCCGCCACGGCGAGCGCGAGCGCGAAGCCGAGCTCGACCCTGGTCAGCCCCGACAGCTCGACGGCCGTGAGATTCGACCCGACGATCTTCCGCTGGTGCTGGATGTCGGTCACGTGGGCCGACGTCCCGAGCGCCGAACGGAGCCGTCCGGCGACCGTGCCGGGGCTGGTCCCGTCGGTCTGCACCAGGAAGGTGCCCACGGCGTCGCTCCCTGTGGCGCGCGCGACGTACCGCGCGTTGGCAACGAGGAACGAGTCCGTCGGCGCCGTGGGGAACTCCTTCGCCACGCCGGCGTAGTGGAACGGGACGGTGCGGAACCGCTTCGTCCGCCCGTCCTGGAGGCGCAGCCGCAGCAGGTCGCCGGGGTGGAGCTGGAAGTCCTTCACGGTCTCGGCGGACACGAGCACGGAGTCGGGTCTGGCGGCGAGCTGCGACATGAGCGACTTCGCCGTGCCCCCCTGGAACCACGCGTCCTGGAGCTTCCCCGCCGCGCCGATGCTGGCCGGCCGCACGCCGTAGAGGTCCTGGAGGTCGGCGCCCACGTACGCGAAGCGGTGTTGAAGCGGCTCGACGCTCTGCACCCCGTTCACCCTGCCGAGCTGGGCCGCGGCGCCGGGCCCGACGCTCGCACCGGGCGACTCGGTGACGGTCACGTCGGCGCCGTTTGTGAGGCGTGCGTCGACCGCCGCCTGCTGCCTGTAGGTCGAGTTGAAGACGGCCGTCGAGCCGGCGAACGCGGCGGTCAGCGCGATCAGCGCGACGGTCTTCGCCAGCATGCCACGCTGCCGGCTCATCGTGGCCGCGACCGTTGGCGCCAGCGCGCCCGCGAGCGGGCGGAGCCCGTGCCCGAGCGCCCCGCGCCAGCGCGCGAGCACCGTGGCCGCGATGCGATGGATCAGGAGGCCCGCGCCGATCCAGCCCAGCACCGGGGCCAGGAGCGCGTACCAGTTGACCGAGACCTGCGGCACCCCCTCGGGGGCAAGAACGAGCTGGTAGCCGTTGCGGGACGCCTGCCAGTACACGAGCGCCGCGCCGGCCAGAGCGATGAAGTCGAGCTTGTAGCGCGCCCACCATGGCGCCTGGTCGCGGCGCCCGACCTGGCGTCGCTGCCCTACGACTGTGAGCGAGCGGGCGTCTCGCCACGCCGGAAGGGCGATGGCTGCCGCCGCGATGGCGAGCCCCACGACGGCCGAGCCGCCCGCCCACAGCGCCGCGGCGACGGGGCCGGCTCCGAAGCTCGCCGTGCCGAACGTCGTGCTGCCGATCACGAGCGCTCCGGCGAGCCCGAGCGCCGCCCCGAGGCCACCGGCCGTCGCCGTCTCGACCAGCGCGAGCCGCGTGAGCCGGCCGGTGGAAGCGCCGCGCGTCCGGAGCAGCGCCAACTCCCGGCGGCGGCGATCGCCGCCCGCGGACGCGACCGAGGCGGTCAGGACCCCGGCGAGCACCACGCCGGGGACGCCCAGGAAGAGAAAGAGGAGCTGTGCGTAGAGCGCGTCCTGGCGCGCCCTGTCGAGCGCCGTGCCGAGGTTGTCGCCCACGAGCCCCGCGCCGGCCAGCCGCGTCTCGAGGTTGCGCGCGGATCCCGACACCTTCGTGAAGGCGCTGCTGGGGCTCCCGGGCAGAGCGTGCGAGACCGCGGCGTGAACCTGGGTGGTCACCGGCACGCCGCGCATCACCGAGTCGAAGCTGCGCCGAGGGAGCAGCAGCACGTTGTCGGGCGGCGCCTGCGGCTGCGCGCCCACCGGGGCACCGACCTGCTGGAAGAGCGAGTCAGCGGCGGGCAGGTCGACCACGCCGGCCACACGCACCGTCGCCGGCCGGTGGCCCGCGCGTCCGATGGCGACCGTGTCGCCCGGCTTGGCGTGGAGGTTGGCCGCGGTCTGCTGGGCGAGCAGGGCGCCGTTCGCGCTGCCGGACAGCAGCCTGAGCTCGCCCGGGAATGCCCTGCTGTAGGCGGGCGGCAGGCCCAGCACCTTGCCGGGCCCCGTCGTCCGGGTGGACCCTCCCGAGCTGGCCCGGAAGCCGGTCGAGCCGGCGAAGCCCACGGGTAGCGCCGTCTCGACCCCGGGCTGGCTCCTGACCTTGGCCAGGACGCCCCCGGGGCTCGCGCCGGTTGTCGCCTGCACCTGCCAGTCCACGGGCACGCGGCCGACCGAGCGCGCCGTCATCTCCTTGGTGGTCGCCGAGAGGAAGGTGCCGATCGAGGCGAGCAGCGCGACGCCGACCGCCACGCCGGCAGCGGTCGAGAGCAGCCGACCGCGCCGGTGGGCGACGAGGCCGTGGAGCCAGGTCAGCGCGACCACGCCGGCTCCCGGTCCACGGTCGCCAGGCGGCCGCTGTGGATCTCCCAGCGCCGCTCGAGGCGCTCCGCGACGGCTGGGTCGTGGGTCGCCACCACCAGCGCCGCACCGGTGTCGCGTGCCGCCGTCAGGAGAGCACCCACAACCTCGGCGCCGCTGGCTCGGTCGAGCTGCCCCGTGGGCTCGTCGGCGAGCACGAGCCGAGGCCGTCCCGCGAGCGCGCGCGCCGCGGCGACGCGCTGCGACTGGCCGCCCGAGATCTCCTCCGGGAGCCGGTCGGCGAGGTCGGCCAGCCCGATCCGCTCGAGCGAGGCCGTGGCGAGCGCACGCGCGCGCTCCTCGCTCACCCCGTCGAGGATCAGCGGAAGCTCGGTGTTCTCGACCACCGTGAGCGGGGCGAGCAGGCTCGGGCTCTGGAAGATCACAGCGACCGGGCCAGGCCGGAGCGCGGCGCGGTCGCCGATCGCGGGCCACTCGACCGAGCCGACGGTGGGCTCGTCGAGTCCGGCCATCAGGTGCAGCAGCGTGGACTTGCCAGACCCGGAGGGCCCGGCGAGGGCGATGCTGTCGCCGGGCTGCACCTCCAGGTCCGTGGGCTGGAGCGCCACCGTCGCGGACGAACCCGATCCATAGGTGCGGGCCGCGCCGCGGCAGCGAACGAGCGGCTCGGACAGATTCACTCGGCCACGACCCTTCCGTCGCGGAGGCGTATCTCGCGGTCGCAGCGGCCTACGACATCGCTGCTGTGGGTCACTATCAGGACGGCACCACCGCGCTCGGCCTGGCGGCGGAGCAGGCCGACCACCCGCTCGGCGCTGTCCTCGTCGAGCTCTCCCGTCGGCTCGTCGGCGAGGACGACCGCGGGGGCGGCCGCGAGCGCGACCGCAAGCCCCGCGCGCGCGAGCTCGCCGCCAGAGAGCTGCGACGGCCTGGCCTCGGCGCGGTGGGCGATGCCGCACGACTCGAGGACCTGCTCGCGCCAGTCGTCCCCTGTCGGGGAGTCCGCCAGCCGCTGCGCCAGGGACACGTTGTCCCTGACCGAGAGCTGGCCGATGAGGTTGGCCTGCTGGTAGAGGACGCCGATATGCCGCGACCGCAGCGCGGCGCGCTCCCCCTCCGAGCGCCGCGAGATCCGCTCGCCGGCGACCTCGACGGTGCCGCCGTCGGGCTCGTCCAGCCCGGCAAGGCACGACAGGAGGGTCGACTTGCCGGAGCCGGACGGCCCGCTGACCGCGACGACCTCACCCGGTTCCAGGGTCAGGGAAACCCCCTGGAGCGCGAGCGCCTCGTCGTCGCCGGCGTGGAAGAAGCGGTAAAGACTGTGCGCGGCCATGAGCGCGCTCATGTCGTCCACCGCACCGAGCTCGTGACGATCTTCCACGGGTCGACGTTGTCCGCACCCCTCGGCCCGGAGAGCGTCAGCACGACGTCCTTGCCGTTGTGGAAGAAGACGTAGCGCTCGACGGCGTCGGTGCCGGCCTTGCCGGTCACAGCGCTCGGCTTCGCCCGGGCAAGGTAGGTGATGCGGACCGCTTGGCCGGCGGGCCGCGACACGGTCGTGACCGTCCCCGCCCTGAAGCCCTTCACGGACTTCGCGAGCTTCGGCAACTCGTCCTGCTTCGCGGCCTTGACGGTCAGCGCGGCGGCAGCGGGCAGCTCCTGCATCTGGATCGTGTTCAGCTTGTCCGTGAACGAGACGGCGCCGCCCGCGGAGGATCGAGCCCAGCCCTCCGGAACCCTCGCCGAGAAGGTCGAGCCGTGCGGGGTGAAGCGCACGAAGACCTGGTTGTCGGGGATGTCGCCCGGCGGGCTCTGCTCGCCGGCATTCGGGTTCGCGGCCTGATTGCTCGACGACCCGCCGCCACACGCCGCGAGCGCGAGGGCAGGCACGACTACGATCACGGTGGCGAACGTCGGGAGCCTCTTCAAGTTCATGGCCGCCACCGTAGGAGCGCCACGTGCGCGCTCCGTGGGTGCAACGTCAACGCCGCGTCAAGGCTCGCGCGATGCCTCGGCGCCCTCCGTACGCTCCCGGTATGGCACCGCCCAGGCTGCTCGTGGTTGAGGACGACGAGGCGATCGCCTCCGGCCTCGCACGGGTACTGGGCACTCAGGGCTACGACGTCCGCTTGGAGCGCCGCGGCCGCCCCGCCG
>Ga0207706_10002945_pt1 | contig 16446 bp, 16 predicted proteins | sample KBSC53metaG_FD_184318 | JGI IMG/M metagenome (GOLD analysis project Ga0207706, IMG submission 184318) | Corn rhizosphere microbial communities from Kellogg Biological Station, Michigan, USA - KBS C5-3 metaG (SPAdes) (version 2) | ecosystem: Host-associated > Plants > Roots > Rhizosphere > Soil ... | reverse complement strand
GCGTCGACGGCTGTATTCGTGGCCGGGTTGGTGGATCCGACATGGGTCGTAGAGGTTGAGGCTATCGCAGCCAAACGAAGAGCAGTCCACGACAAGGTCTGACTCCGCGGTCGAGCCGGGAGGTGATAAGGATGGGCCGCAACGCCGACGCCTGTGACTTTTCTCCTTGGCGATTGGGAAATCGCGATGCTCGTCATGCCTGAGGGAACCACCGTCGGCCGGCGGGCAAAATCGGACGTACCGCGATGGCGAACGTACTCAGTATCCGGAGAAGGTGCTCTTCGGCTCTGACGCCAGCGCGTTCGGCCCGGATATGGGATGGGAGTTGGCCGCCTGGATCGCCACCAAGAACGGGAGAGCAGCGCTGGCATTGGCGCTCACCGACATGATCCGGGAGGGTGAGGTCAGCCGTGCCCGGGCCGAGGAAATCGCGACGATGGTGATGCGCACGAATGCCGGGAAGCTCTACAAGCTTGAGCTGACGTGACGCGCTCGGTTCGGAAAAGGCTCGGTCGCCAGCCGACTGCGATCGTGACGTCAACGATCAAACCTGTGCACCTGTTCACAGTCTGATGACCGGTCCATGGATCTGCTGCGAGCCCTACCTACTATGCGACGGACACGAAGCCACGGCGTGGGTCAAATAGGAGTTAGCATCCGTGAAGCGTTTGCTATTCGCCGTCATCGCAGCAGTTGTCGCTGGCCCGGCGCTCGCCGGTGACGTCAGCGCCTCGGTTGGAATCAATCAGCCCGGACTCTACGGACAAATCAACATTGGCGACTTCCCGCGACCCGCGGTGGTCTACGCCGAGCCGGTCTGGATCGAACGCCCGCGGAGGGTCGTCTATGTGGAACCGGTCTACCTGCGCGTTCCACCGGGCCACCAGAAGCACTGGGGCAAGCACTGCGGCAAGTACGGCGCGTGCGGCCGGCCGGTCTATTTCGTGCGCGAGGACTGGTACCAGACCTACTACGTGCCACATTACCAACATCGAGACTATGACGATCGCGGCGTCAGCGCCTCGATTGGAATTAGCCAGCCCGGCTTTTACGGGCAAATCAACATTGGTGACTTCCCGCGACCCGCGGTGATCTACGCCGAGCCGGTCTGGATCGAACGTCCGCGGAGGGTCGTCTATGTGGAACCGATCTACCTGCGCGTTCCACCGGGCTACGAGACGCACTGGCGCGAGCACTGCGGCAAGTACGGTGCGTGCGGCCGGCCGGTCTATTTCGTGCGTGAGGACTGGTACCAGGCACAATACGTGCCGCATTACCAACATCGAGACTATGACGATCGCGGCGAGAGCCATGACCACGATCGGGAACACGGACATGGAAAGGGCAAGGGGAAGGACAAGGCGGATCAGGACGATTGATCGCCTGGTACCAGCGCCAGATCGCGCCCGACAACTTCGTCGTCATGTCACCCGGTGGGTCTTGGCTGTTCACCATCGTCACGGGCCTTGGGTTGCGCTGTCCCGCCGATCAATCGCAGGTACTTATTGCTATTGATGACGTGCCGCACAAGCTCCATCACGAGATATCCGACAAGAACTGATAGTGTCCATTCGAGCCACTCGGGTAGCCGGTGCACCACTACTGTTTCTCGCGGCAGGATCCCGAACAGGTTCTTGAACGCCCTGCGCTCGACCGCTTGATAGGTTGTCAGCACCATCACGAGCGAGCCGGCGACGAAGCCTACAAAATTGCCGAGCGCGGTATTGACGCACAGCTGGTGCAGCTTCTGGCGACTAAACGTATTACGAATAAATTTGTGCATGGTCTAGTGCTCTGCGTGTCCACGGATCAGGGTTCGGCGCTGTCGGCGCCGGTGCCGCCTGATTATTGAAGACTAAAAAAACTTCGACCGAAATCGCGGCCCAGCAATTGCGGGGTGCATCACAGGACCCGAAGGCACAGTCAGTTAACTGGATCACGGTCTGATGACGAGACCAGCAATCACTGGCCAGCCACACCTACCATGCAACGGCCGCAAGCTCCAGGCGTCGGACTGGCTCGGTTTTGAACACTCAAACAGGAGTGAGCATCTGTGAAACGTTTGCTATTCGCCGTCATCGCAACAGTTGTCGCTGTCCCCGCGTCTGCCGGGGATGTCAGCGCCTCGATTGGAATCAGCCAACCGGGCTTTTACGGGCAAATCAACATTGGCGATGTCCCGCGACCCACGGTGATCTACGCCCAGCCCGTCTGGATCCAACGTCCGCCGAAGGTCGGCTATGTCCAGCCGATCTACGTGCGCGTGCCGCCGGGCCACGAGAAGCACTGGGGAAAGCACTGCGCGGAGTACGGCGCGTGCGGCCGGCCCGTCTATTTCGTGCGCGAGGACTGGTATCAGACCTACTACGTGCCGCATTACCAAGCCCAGAACGACCAAGGCAAGGGCAAAGGTAATAAGGGCAAGGGCAAGGACAAATAGGACGAAGGGACCCCGGCAACGCTATTCGGCGCCGCGAGTCCAGCGTGAAGCTGATCTCGGCTCCAGCGTCGAGCTGCCCTCGGCGCGGCCCATGATTAAAGGGACGATTTGACATATCGGGGGACAAGTAGCGAAACGTGTCGCTATTCGTCGACTCCGGCTCACAATCGTACGGGTTCATCATATCGTACGGGCTCATCATCAAGGAGGGGTCGATGTCCGTCTCCAAGAGCATTTCGTTACTGCGCGTCGCCCTGCTCAGCATCACCGCGGCCGCGTTCGTAACATTGGCCGCCTGTGGCGGTGGCGGTGACGGCGACTCGTCCGACACGTCGAGCCCGACCGAACCGACCACCGGCAAGGTCGCGATCGTGCTCACCGACGGCGCAACGGACGAGTTCTGCCAGATCCTGGCCACGGTCGAGAGCATCGACCTGCTCGGCGAATCGGACTCGCGGACCAACGTGTTCACCGGTCCCGAGACCGTCGATATCCTCGCCATGCGCAACTACACGGATTTCTTCGCCATCAATCCAGAGGTGCCGATCGGCGCCTATGAGAAGGTGCGCATGACGCTGTCCGACCTCGCATTGGTCCAATGCGATGACCAAGGCGTTCCCGAGTCCGAGGCCGACTGGGAGCACCCGAATCTGCCGGGCAACGGCAAGCTCGACCTGAACCCGCGCGGTACATTCGAGGTGATCGGCGGCGAGACGATGGTCATCGAGCTCGACATGGACATGGAGAAGTCGCTGCACGTCCACCAGACGGGCAACGGCGCGTGGCAGTTCCGCCCGGTCATCTTTGTGACCATCCGTCCCGATGATTCCAAGCTCGTCCGTGTGTTCGGCGAGGCGCGCAACATCGGCAGCTCGACCTTCGAGCTGTGCCCGCTCGAGCCCGTCTCGTCGATGGACAGCGGCAGCTCGACCCCGAGCACCGAGTGCCTGGACGTTTTCACCGACGCCGAAACGGGCATCTTCGACGAGACCGGTACACGGGTCGACCTGAGCTCCGTCATGAGCGGCGACCTGCTGACCGCGATCGGGTTCCTCTCTGTATATGACGACGCCGACGGCGACACTCGCATGGACGACCTGCGCCTAGACGCGGCCGTGGTCGAACTCGGTGACCAGGCCACCTTCGAGAGAATCGTCGGTACGGTCGTTTCTGCGCCCGGCAACAATGACCTGTTCGTTTTTGACCCGACGCCGCTCGACGACGCGACCAACGCGATCGACGTGCGGCTGCAGTCCGGCACGCGCATTTTTGCGCTCGGCAGCAACGAGGAGCTGACCTCCGCGGCGCTGCAGCCGGGCACGACGGGCGAGGTGGACGGCGTGTTCACCAGCCCGCCAGACGGCGAGCCACTCAAGTCATCGCTGATCGTGCTGGATACCGACACGACGCCCGCGGTTTCGTTGCTAAGTGCCGTGATCCAGAACCCGATCCCCTCGGATGACGATCCGACAACCCCGGAGACACGCCGGTTCGACGTGACCACCGTTGACGCGCTGACCAAGTGCGTGAAGACCGATGGCGACACGCGTTACCTCATGATCACCGAGACGGTCGACACCAGCGAGACGACGGAGATCACATTCAACGACCTGGTCGCTGGCGACACGGTGGACGTGTTCGGTGCCGACGACACAACGGAACCAGCCTGCGCGCTGGCCGACACGGTGCAGAAGTACGTGACCGCGCCGTAAAAGGATCCGCATCTACGCCGTGACCGGACCGCGTACCTCCTGCGAGCGGTAGTCAGGCCGTCCTCGGGTTCACCGCACGACACTGCCGGTGCCGAGATCCGAAATGCTCCCGCTCTCGCCCACGACGACGGTCCGCACTGCCCCTTCGCCGATCTCGGTGTCGACGAACGACGGCGCGAACCCAGGATGCCGATTGAGAACGAGAACATTGTCCGTGGGAACGGACTCCAGCGGTCCGGATACCGAGAACGCAGTGCGGGCCGCGCCGCTGACCCGATTGCGGCCGACGAGGTTTCGTTTCGAGTCCTCGATTAATTGCACCCCCGAACTCTGCGCGCCGGGCGTTAATCCGCGCGGCGGCGTCATCTGGATGCTGTTGTCTTCGACTATCGCGCCGGCGGCAGCCTGCAGCCGGACGCCGGACGAGTTCTGGTGGTGGCTTTCGATCCGGTTGCCGACGATGCTGCAGGCGCCGGTACCCCCGCATCGAATACCGTCGACGAACCGGAACGGGGCGTCGCCTGTCCGATCGGAATTGTCGATCGTGATTCGGTTGTGGTTAATTTGGGCGTTTCCGCGGACGGAACGCAGATCGATTCCGTGAGCCGTTGCGCGAATGTTGTTGCGGTAGATCGCGATGCTGCCAATTGCAATCCGACTCGACGGCTGCAAAATGATGCCGACTTCGACGGGCTCCTTCGAATCCGCGATCGTATTGTCGACCACCACCAACCGGTTGATCGGCGACTCGAACCGGTCGCCGCCGACGACGATGCCGAATGCGGCGTCTCCGATCGTCAAATGCTCGACGGCTTTTATCACGCAGTTCGCGACAACCGCCTCCATGGCGGAACCGACGTGTATGGCCCGCGAAACCGGCCTGACGAAGCGCAGACCCTGGATTCGTACGACGGCGCCGGGGTCATCCACGAGAAGTGGCGTTTGGCCCCCGACGATTTGCGGCATGTGTCCCTGGTCATCGAACTGTCCGACGATGTTCACGGACCGGCCCAAGGTGATCACGCGGAGCGGGTCGCCGGTTGACATACCGGCGAAGCTGAAGCTGCCCTGAAGCAGAACGGTGGCGCACCGGTCCACTGCTTGTTGAACGTTGAGAACGTCGGTCGCGGGATCGTTCGTTCCCACGACGACGGCCGGACATTCGCGCGCTTCGACGACGACGCTCGCCGCGCCGAGCGCGAGCGTAACCAACGATACGACGATCCGGCTGACAGTGAGGCATCGACCGAGTGGCATGTGACACCTTCCCCTAGTCGAAGTGCGCTTCGAGGCGCGCAGACGACCAATTTTTATGGTTAAGTCAAATCGACAATGCATCAACGGTGCCATGAGGACGCATTAATCGTTGAATCAGCGAGTTGTGCGGGACTTCAAAAGCCTGGTGCTACCCGGTTGTCGCGGAAGTGACAAGTTTCCCGACACACCCCGTGCCGCCCGCGGGTCTTCCGCCGGCCTTCGGGGCGCCAGTTCGGGATGGGCTCGGTCGGGCGGGGCGGATGGGTCGGTGTCCTCCACGCCGACCATCGGACTCCGGATATCGGGGCGATCGCGCGCTATCGAATAGACTTCAACAGTCACCCGTGGGGATGGAATGTGGCCGCACCGACGCTCGATGACTGGAAGCAGATGTATCACGCGCTCTGGCGGATACGGCTGTTCGAGGCTCAGGTGCAGCGGCTCGCCGCCACGGGCGAGGTTCCCGGATTTCCACACCTGTCGACCGGTCAGGAAGCGGTTGCCGTTGGCGTATGCGCGCATCTCACTCGCGACGACGTGTTGTTCACCAGTCACCGCGGCCACGGTCATGTGCTCGCCAAGGGAAGCGACCTTAAAGCGACGCTCGCCGAAATTCTCGGCCGGGAAGACGGCTTGTGTCGCGGCCGCGGCGGCTCGATGCACCTCGTCGACGCAGCGAATGGCGTGCTGGGCGCGACCGGTGTTGTGGCAGGCAACCTCGCTCTCGCCGCGGGCGCCGCGTGGGCTGCGCAAGCACAGGGCAAGCAGAACATCAGCGTGGTGTTCTTTGGTGACGGCGCGACGGGCGCCGGTGCGTTCCACGAGACGCTGAACGTCGCCGCACTGTGGCGCCTTCCGGTGCTGTTCGTCTGTGAGAACAACGGGTACGCCGAGTTCACTAGTCGCGAGGAACACTCTAACGTCACGCACGTGAGTAGTTTCGCCGCGCCGTACGCCATGCCTGCGAAGACGATCGACGGCAACGACCTGCCCACCGTGTTTGCGGCCGCGCGCGAGGCGATCGAAATTCTGCGCAACGGTGCGGGCCCTTATCTGCTCGAATGCATGACGTTCCGCATGGCGGGCCACTATGTGGGCGACGCGCAGCAGTATCGGTCGAAGGAAGAACTCGCGGCGATCCGGGACAAATGCCCGATCGAGCGCTTGAAACGACACCTCATGGAGCGTGGCGTCAAGCAAGATGAGCTCGATACCATCGGCGAACGGGCAAAGCAGGAGGTGCAGCAAGCGGTCGAAGCGGCCCGCGCCGCGCCGCGTCCCGATGCAACGAGGGTGCTCGAGGACGTCTACCGATCGCCGTCGCTCAATGCGATACCGGGCTAGGCATTCATGGAGCACACCTTCATCGAAATTCTTCGCCGTGCGCTCGACGAGGAATTGGCGCGTGACGCCTCAGTCTATTTGCTTGGCGAAGACGTTGCGGCCGGCGGAGCGTTCGGCGTGACCAAGGGCCTCGCGCAGAAGCACGGTGACAAGCGCGTGCGCAACACGCCCATCAGCGAAGCGGCAATTACCGGCCTCGCAACGGGTGCGGCGTTGTGTGGGCTCAAGCCGGTGCTCGAAATCATGTTCATCGATTTCGCCACCCTGGCGATGGATTGCCTGGTCAATCAAACCGCCAAGTACCGCTACATGTCGGGCGGCCAGCTCGCGGTTCCTCTTGTCGTGCGTACGCAGGCAGGTGCCGCGGGTGGCGCAGCAGCACAGCACTCGCAGAGTCTTGAAGCCTGGTTTGTTCATGTGCCCGGGCTGGTGGTGGTGGCGCCTTCATCGCCCGCCGAGGCCTACGGACTCCTCAAGAGCGCGATCCGGCTCGGCGACCCGGTGCTCTTCATCGAGCACAAGCGGCTCTACACGATGAAGGAGGCGCTGGCCGACGACGCGGAGCCCCCGCCGATCGGTAAGGCTCGCATCGCGCGCGCAGGAAAAGATGTCACCGTGATCGCGTATTCGGCCATGGTGAGAGACGCACTGGAAGCGGCCGAGATACTGGCGCGCGCGGGTGTCTCGGCTGAAGTCATCGATCTGCGGACGCTGGTGCCGCTCGACATGGCAGCCATCGCTGCGTCGGTGGCCAGGACCCACCGCGTGCTGATTGCGCACGAGGCGGTGCGCAACGGTGGCGTCGGTGCCGAGATCGCGGCGCGTATTGGCACGGAGCTTTTCGATGAACTCGACGCCCCCGTTGTGCGCGTCGGCTGCCCCTTTGCGCCCATCCCCTTCGCACCAGCGCTCGAGCGCGCCCTGCTTCCTGGCAGCAGGGACATCGTGCGGGCTGCATGCCAGCTGCTCGGCCTCGAAACACCCGCCCAGGAGTAAAGAAGTGGCGCTGGTTACTCAGGAGATTCCGAAAATCGGGCTTGTGATGGAGGCGGTCCGGGTCACTCGGTGGCTCAAGAACGTGGGCGATACGGTGACCGTCGGTGAGCCGCTGGTCGAGGTCGAAACGGAAAAATCGGTCGTTGAAATCGAGGCGACCGTGAGTGGGCGGCTGGTCGAGATCCTGGTGCACGTCGGCCAGGAGGCGAGTGTCGGCAACCAGATTGCGCGCCTGGAATCCGATGCGCCCGCCACATTCGAAGCGCACGCTGGCGATCGCATACGGAGTTCGCCAGTCGCGCGCAAGCTTGCAGGCGAGCATGGCGTCGATCTCGGCCGCATCGCGGGATCCGGTCCGCGGGGGCGAGTTCAGCTCGAAGATGTGAAAAGGGCGATCGAGCCACCCGCAACGGCACGAGCAACCCACACGCCAGCGTTGGTAACGCAAGGGCTTGCCCCGATGCGGCGCGCGCTGGCGCGCGCGATGACGCTGAGCAACGCGACCATCCCGCAGTTCATCGTCGAGCGCTCGGTCGATTGGACCGTGCTGCAGGCGCTGCGCGCGGAGTTCTCCGCGACGCTGGCGCCGGGTTCACGGAACCTCTCAGTCAATGATTTCTTGTTGCAGGCCATGGCTCGCGTGCTCGGCGAGTTTCCTGCAATGAACTCGACTTTTTGGGGAGATCCGGACTCGCCCGATGCTCGTCTGATCCAGGCGAGCGGTGCTCACATCGGCTTGGTGGTTGCCGTGGAGAACGGCCTGCTGGTTCCCGTGATCCACGATGTCGAGCGGCTCGGCCTGGCGGAAATTGCGCGCCTCCGCGAGGGTTGCGTCGAGCGGGCCTTGCAGGGTCGGCTGAAGCGCGAAGAGCTCGACGGCGCCACGATCAGCATCTCGAATCTCGGCGCACGAGGCCCGGACCGCTTCACTGCGATCATCAATCCGCCACAGTCGGCGATTCTCGCGGTCGGCCGGCAACGAAATTGCGTCGTAGCGCGTGACGAAAGCGTCGAGGTCCGCCCGCTGTCAGAACTCACGCTGACGGTGGATCATCGCGTGGCCGATGGTCGCCTCGCGTCGGAGTTCCTCGCACGTCTCGTCGAGCTACTCGAGGGCAGGGACTGGCGTCTGCGATAGCGATGGCTATCGAGCGCTAGAGGCGACCCTTGAGCACGCTTCGTACGCCGGCGATGATCCTCTCCTCGTCGGGGATCACATAGGCCTCGAGCGGCTCGCTGTAGGGCACGGTCGTGTTGCGCGCCGTGACCTGCACGATTGGCGCCTTCAATGATGAGAAGCCTTGCTCGGCGACATCACCGGCAATGATGCCGGCGACTGTGGCATGCCGTGGCGCCTGATCGACGAGCACGAGCCGACCGGTCTTGGCGACCGACTTGAGAATCGTTTCCAGGTCGAGCGGCGCAACGGTGCGCGGATCGATCACTTCCGCCTGGATTCCTTCGCCAGCGAGCTTCTCGGCCGCGGCGAGCGAACGCGGAACCATCCAGCCGGTGGCGACGATCGTGACATCGCCGCCCGACCGTCGGACTTCGGCCTTGCCAAACGGCACCAGGTGCTCACCGTCCGGCACTTCGCCGTGTTCGAGAGTGAGCAGGTAGTGGTGCAGGAAGACGACCGGGTTGTCATCGCGGATCGCCGTCGCCATCAAGCCCTTGGCGTCGGCGGCGGTCGAGGGGACGACGACCTTGAGACCGGGAACACCCATGAACAGCGCGGTCAGTGAGCCCGTGTGCTGTCCTGCCCAGCCGCAAGCGAAGCCGAACCCGGCCTTGAGCACGAGGGGCACCTTTACCTGTCCGCCGGACATGTATCGGAAGCGCGGCGCCTCGTTGACCACCTGGTCCATGGCGACGAGCATGAACTCCGCCATGTAGAGCTCGACGACCGGGCGCAAGCCCGCCATCGCCGCGCCGATCGCGATGCCGATCTCCGCAGTCTCGGAGATGGGAGTCACGCGCACACGGTCGTGCCCGTATTCGGCGACGAACTCATGGTTCTCGGTGGTCGCCATGTTCTGGCCGAAGTAGAGGACGCTCGGATCGCGCCGCATCTCCTGGTGGATGCCGGCGTCGATCGCGGCGATGAAGGGCAGGTTTGCCATCGTGTACTCCGGCCTACGCGTAGATGTTTTCGAGCGCGGATTCGAGCTTGGGAAATGGACTCTTGATGCCGAAAGCGACGGCAGCGTCCATTTCGCTCGCTACTTGCGCGGCGAGCTGGTCGGCTTTCGCGCCGCTCAACACGCCACTTTGAACCAAGGTGCCTCGGAAGCGCGGCACCGGGTCGCCACGAAGCGCGGCCTCGTACTCCGCGCGGTTGCCGAAGACTGTGATCGCTTCGTGCTCTGGATAGTGCAGCGGCACGCCCGGCGGCGCGATGATGTTGCCGTGGGCTGAAAGGCGGTACACCTTCGACTCAACCAGGGTGGGACCGGCGCCCGAGCGAGCGCGTTCGACGGCCGCACCGACGGTGGCATACACGGCAAGCGGATCGGTTCCATCGATCGTGACGCCGGGCATCGAGAATGCCCTGGCCTTGGTGGATAGGGGCTCGCCGTTCGCCGCATTCGCGTCCTCCTGCGCGGTGGTCGTCACGACGTTGTAGCCGTTGTTTTCCATCACGAAGATCGCGGGGAGCTTCCACAGTGAGGCGATGTTCAGCGTCTCGTAGAAAGCGCCCTGCTTCGACGCGCCGTCGCCAAAGAAGCAGAACACCATCTCGCCCTTGTTGCGGATCTGCGCTGCCCAGGCGGCGCCAGCCGCGTGCGGAATGCCCGCGCCGACAATGCCCGACGTGCCGAGGAACCCGCGTTTGACGTCGGTGAGATGCATCGACCCACCGAGACCCTTGCAGATACCATCCGCGCGACCATAGATCTCGGCCATCAGCGCCTTCGGATCGCTGCCCAGGACGATCGGGTAGCCGTGACAACGATAAGTGGCCAGGGCCGCATCGCCGCTGCGGAAGTGGCTGAGCGAGCCCACGATCGACGCCTCGGCGCCGTCGGCCAGGTGCGTGTGGCCGCGGATCACGCCGGGGTGTTCGGTGAAAGTGCGCTTGACTCGCTCTTCGAACGCGCGGATGCGCAGCATCTGGGTGAAGATCCAGACCTGCCGCTCGGCGTCGGGTACCTGCAAGTTCATTTGATCTCCTTATGATTGGCGAAAATCATAGGTAATCGGGACATGCCAATGCAATCAGATATGAGCGAAGTCCGTGACGATCGCCCGACCTCTCAGGCGCTATAAGCCAAATCTGACAGCGCGTTACGGGCTCAACCGATCCAGCACTTATGCAGAGTGTGAGACTCTAAGACGCGAACCCGCTAAGAGGTTCGAAAGAATCTCCGAGTAGGCCCGAGCCCGAACATCGCCAACGCGACGCTTCGGGCTCACTGGTTTGGGAGCGCCAGCGCATCGCGCCGCGTTTGACCCCGCGCCGTTCGCCCTGATGAACACAAGGAGCATACGAACATGAAGCCGAAGAACACGATCTGCCTCTGGTTCAACAAGGACGCGCAGGAGGCGGCGCACTTCTACGCCGGGACCTTTCCGGACAGTAAAGTGACCGCTGTTCACAACGCGCCCAGTGACTACCCGGGCGGCAAAAAGGGCGATGTGCTGACGGTGGAGTTCACCGTTCTAGGCATTCCCTGTCTCGGTCTCAACGGCGGCCCGACGTTCAAACACAGCGAGGCCTTCTCCTTCCAGATCGCGACGGACAATCAGGAAGAGACGGACCGCTACTGGAACGCGATCGTCGGCAATGGCGGCAACGAGAGCGCGTGCGGCTGGTGCAAGGACCGCTGGGGCCTCTCTTGGCAGATCACCCCGCGCGTGCTGACCGAGGCGCTTGCGGCCGGTGGCGGGGAGGCAAAGCGTGCCTTCGAGGCGATGATGCCGATGAAGAAGATCGACATCGCCACGATCGAGGCAGCGCGGCGGGGCTGACGTGGGGGTGGCCGCGGCCACTCTGGTTCCCGCCGTTCGGATGCCTTACTGTGCGGCCACGGCTGCACGACGCGGTTCAGGGAGGTGCCATGTCGAAATTCCAACGCCTGCTGTGGTCTCTGCCGGCGCTCGCCCAGCTCATGCTGTCGCCGGCGCCTGCTCCCGCCGAGGAGCCCACGGCCGCTGCCGCCTCAGTTGAAGCGGAGCTGCGCCAGACGATTCGCGACTACGACGAGGCGCTGCGGCGGGCCGACGTCGCCGGGGTCGAGAAGTTCTGGGCGTCCGAGTACACGTTCGTCAACCCGCGGGGAGAACGCCTGACGCGGGCCGACCGCGTGGCGAACCTGCGCACCGGGCGGACCGCCCTGGACTCACTCGCCCACCTGCCGCAGGACGAGCGGATCCAGGTCTACGGGGACATTGCCCTGTATACGACACTTCTGGCGCTCAGCGGCCGTTACAGTGGCGAGGCGAAGGAGGGCCAGTTCCGCGCTCTGGTTGTCTGGGTCCGCCGCGACGGTCGCTGGCAGCAGCTCGCGAGCCAGATGACGCCGGTCGTCGCTCCGTAGTTCCACATGCGCAGCTGGATCACTGCGACGATAGCAGTCGGGGGGGTCATCGTCTCCGCTGTCCCAGACTCGATGACCTCCGCCAGCGAACAACCAGCGACAGTCGTACCGAATCGCACCCAGGTCGTGCTCCTGGGAACGGGAAACCCTCCCGCCGACCCTGACCGCTCGGGACCGGCGACTGCCATCGTCGCCAACGACACGGCCTATCTGGTGGACTACGGCGCGGGAGTCGTGCGGCGCGCCAAAGCGGCTGCCGTCGACAGGGGAATCGCCGCGCTGGAACCGGTCAAGCTGCGGGTGGTCTTTGTGACGCATCTGCACTCCGATCACACCGTGGGATACCCAGACTTGATTCTGACGCCGTGGGTGCTGGGACGGCGCGGTCCTCTGGAGGTGTACGGGCCCACCGGAATCAAAGGAATGACCGAGCACGTTCTCGAAGCGTACAAGGCCGACTTCGAGACGCGGATCAAGGACCGTGGTTTGTACACAGTGGGCGCGTTTCCCGAGGGCCATCAGGTCAACGCGCACGAAGTCCGACCCGGCGTGATCTACAAGGATGCCAACGTCACCGTTACTGCTTTTGCGACCAAGCATGCAATGGAGAGCTACGGCTATCGGTTCGACACGCAGGACCGCAGCATTGTCATCTCCGGCGACACCAATCCAACGCAAGCGACCATCGACGCGTGCCAGGGCTGTGACGTATTGATTCACGAGGTGCTCACATTGGACTGGCTGGCCAAGCGCCCGGACTTTCGTGACTACGCCTCGCAATTCCACACGACAACCGCACAACTCACCGAGTTGGCGACGCAAGCCAAACCGCGCCTGCTGATCCTCTATCACGCCTCATTGTCCTTCCGACCCGCCGTCGACTCCGAGCGCTCGCCACCGGCGGTCCTACTTTCCGAGATGTCGCGCTACGGAGGACAAGTCGTCGTCGGGCGCGACCTCGACGTCTATTGAATCGCGGAGATCTGCATGGCGGGCGCGAGGCGCCCACGCTTCCGCGCTTTCAATTTCCACCTTATTTGCACAAGTTGCGCACAGCTTGTTCTCTAGACAAAACCTTCGCCCGGCGTACTCTTGACATCCACGGTGCCGGACGTCGCGAGTCCGGAGAAACACCGGGCCCCAATTGGCTGGGGCGTGGGTCACGAGCCAAGGGTGACCAAGAGCGCACGGGAAACCCGCGCGCAGGTCTTCCCGAGAGGGAGGACAGGCGAAACGAGCGGATGAATAATCCGCGAGTGATGCAGGTGGAGAGTGCACTCGACCGTGGAGGCGCTGACGGAGCGCCTCGGCGGGGGACGCGGCCAGGCGTCTTGAAAGAAGCAAGCGGGGGCCTGCAGCCCTCGGGCCGGTGATAGGAACGCATCGACGGTCGTCTCGTACGGCTGCGGAGCGAGCCGAAGGCCGAGCAGGAACGGGAGAGCGGCTCGGGCACCTCGACCTTCGCGGGTCGACGGAGCCGGGGAGCGCAACCCGATCAAGCTGAACGAGGGGATGAGACCGGCGGGTCTCATCCCCTCACTTATTTGTGCGGTGTGCGCCGGGCGGACAGTCCTTTGAAACGCCCTGTCAGCGCAGCTAGCATTCTGGGCGACCGACGCTCCAGCTAACCCTTTGATGCAGTTGATGTTTCAAGATTCGGACCGGGACTGAAAATCCGCGTGTCGGTGGGTCGACTCCGCCTCTCGGCCACCACTCCCAACTCGATGAAGCGTGTGCGGTTTCCCGACATCAACCGCGGACCATCGGCGCGAGCCTTGTTCCCAGTGGCGACGAGCCCGAAGATTGGTATTGATTCGACCCGACGTTGGAGAACTGAGGGTGCCTTGTTGCACAAGGAGAAAATCATGCTGCGCAACCTAGCAGTCGCCATCGTGCAGGCCGCATTCCTGCTTCCTCTCACTTCAACTTCTGTGCCTGCAGCTCAGGCTGAATTTGGCACTGAAAAGGAGGCCAGATCCATGTTGGAGCGAGCAGTAGTCGCGTTGAAAGGGAACAAAGACAAAGCACTCGAGATGTTCAACAAGGGTGAAGGTGGCTTTAAGGACCGCGACCTCTATGTGTTCTGCGCCAATGCCTCAGACGGTGTTCTCACGGCGCATCCCTACTTGAAGGGTGAACACTTGCAGGAGATCGTGGGCAAGAAAGGGTATCCGCTCGGGGAAGAGATAATGAAGGCTGCCACTGAAGGAAAGATCAACGAGGTCACCTATTGGTGGCCTCGTCCCGGCACGGAGAAGCCGCTCGAGAAGCGCACCTTCTTTACGAAGGTCGTTGGTCAAAACTGCGGAGTCGGCTACTACACGTCATGAGGGTGCCGCCTGCCTATTTCTTGCTTGTGGAACCCTGAGCTGCCCTAAGTCTGAAGAAAATGCACGTCGTCATCGTGGGTGCCGGCATCAACGGCCTGGTGGCAGCGAATTATCTGCGGCGGTCCGGTTGCCGGGTCACGATGATCGAGCGCGCCGCGCGAGTCGGGGGTGCATGCGTGTCTGCCACCGCGGAGATCGACGGCGTGCGGCAGGACTACGCGCACGGTGCCTCGGTGCTGGGCCTGATGCAGGACTTCGTGTTTGAGGAGACCGGGCTCGCTGCGCGCCTGCAGACCTTTGCGCCAACGCACCCCAAGCTGATCCATTTTCCAGGCTACGACGAGCCGATATGGATCTGGCGCGAGCCCGAGCGCCTCGACCGGGAGTTCGAAGGGATTTTCGGCGAGCGTGGTGACGCCGTCGCCTTCCGCGCCGACGAGGCAAGAGTCGTCGACTTCCTGCAGCGGGGCTATCGCGAGGCACGTCCTCCCACGATGGCCGACGCCGAGGCCGCGCTGGGAGCACAACTGACACGCCGCTGGATCACCGGTAGTGCGCGCGATCTTCTGGAGCACTATTTCACGTCGGAAGGCGCGCGCGTCTACATGGCGATGACGGTAACCGAAAGCGGGCCGGTCGCGCTGTCGGAGCCCTATTCGGCGTTCATCGTCCCCATGATGGACTCGGGCTCGGTGTTCGGGAGTTACTACGGGTTCGTGCGCGGTGGCATCTGGCAGATTCCCATTGAGCTCGACCGCATCAATCGGGAGCTCGACGTGGATGTGCATCTCCATTGCCCAGTGAGGGAAATCGACACTCGAGCACGGCAAGTGTCTTTCGAGGAGAACGGCAAGCTCACCCGCATCGGCTACGACCACCTGGTGATGGCGACCGATACGGTGACCGCCGCACGCCTGGCCGGCACACCGGAGCTGGCTCGCCGCACGGCAGAGCAGCGCCTCCTGGGCAGCGCAGGCAAAGTGACGATGATGTTTCGCCAGCCGGTTCGCTGGAAGCATGGCTCGGCGCAGCCCGACTCGGACACCGCATTCAGATTCCTGTTCTCAGAGACTTCTCTTTCCGGCTTCGAAGCAGCGGCGGCGGATGTGACGCAGGGCACGATCTATCATCCGGGCTACGCGCAGATCTATTGCGAAGGCGCAGCCATGCGCCAGATGGGACTGCGTGAGCCGTTCGATCGGCTCTCCGTGTTCTTCAATTTCCTTGCACTGGATCGTCCGGGTGCCGAGTGGCCGCAGGTGGAAGCGCAGGTCCGGCAGGCGGTCCTGAATCTGATCGCCAACCCGCAGGACTGCGTCTGGACCCGGCTGCTGACACCGAGAGATCTCCAGGAAACCTTCCTGTTCCCAGGGGGGAACCTGGACCACACGATGCTGGTCGCAGGTCAGACCTATTTCGATCGGGGCTACTCCTCCGATCCGGAAACGATGTTCTATCGCCTGGGCGGGGAGGATCGCGTACATGTTTGTGGCGCCGGCACCTATCCCTGCGGCTCGGTGGCTGGCACGCCCGGATACATGTGTGCAACGCAATTGCTTCGCACCTCTACGTAACCACTCTGCCTTCCTCGGCAAGGCGGTTCGGTCCGAGTGCAGCCGAGCAGGCGCAGTACCCCGGCCGTCAAAGTGCAATATTGCACCGGCTTCCCCGGTCTGGTTGGGTAGAGACGTGGTTAATTTCGAGGGATCGACCATGACGAAATCTGCGTTTTCGCGCCGTGAATTGCTCTTCGGAGCGCTCGCGGTTGGCGCCGGTGTGCTGTCGCTCGCGCGGGTGCGTGCCGGAACGCCGACGCCGCGGTCCGC
>Ga0207706_10002939_pt1 | contig 16465 bp, 15 predicted proteins | sample KBSC53metaG_FD_184318 | JGI IMG/M metagenome (GOLD analysis project Ga0207706, IMG submission 184318) | Corn rhizosphere microbial communities from Kellogg Biological Station, Michigan, USA - KBS C5-3 metaG (SPAdes) (version 2) | ecosystem: Host-associated > Plants > Roots > Rhizosphere > Soil ... | reverse complement strand
GCAACCTGATGCCGGCCGGCCAGTACCTCATGGAGGACCTGCACTTCGCCGGCGGCCTGATGGCGGTGCTCGACGTCATCCGTGCCCATCTCGACCTGTCGTGCAGGACGGTCAACGGCCGCACGCTGGGCGAGAACATGGAAGGCGCGCGGGTCTTCGATGCCGACGTCATCCGCAGCCTCGACAACCCGGTGTACGAGAGCGGCGCGCTCGTCGTCCTCAAGGGGTCGCTCGCGCCGCGCGGCGCGGTGCTCAAGCGCTCGGCGGCCGATGCGCGCTTGCTCGACCACGTCGGCCCGGCGGTGGTGTTCAAGGACCACCACGATCTGGTCGCTCGCATCGACGATCCGACGCTGGACGTCACGCCCGAGAGCGTGCTCGTGCTGCAGGAGGCCGGTCCGATCGGCGCGCCCGGCATGCCGGAGTGGGGCATGCTGCCCATCCCCAAGAAGCTGCTCGAGGCCGGCGTTCGCGACATGGTGCGGATCTCGGATGCCCGCATGAGCGGGACGAGCTACGGAACGTGCGTCCTGCACGTGTGTCCGGAGAGTCACGTCGGTGGACCGCTCGCGCTCGTGCGCGACGGCGATCTCATCCGCCTCGACGCCGCCGCGCGTCGCCTCGACCTGCTCGTCGACGAGGCCGAGATGGCGAAGCGGCGCAGCACGTGGACTGCGCCGCCGGCTCATTACGAGCGCGGATACGGCGCGATGTTCTCGGCCCACGTGCTGCAAGCCGACGAGGGCTGCGACTTCGACTACCTCGCCCGGCCGGGACTCAATCCGGAACCCGAGATCCACTGATCGCGGCGCGCCGGCGCCTTCGTTCAACGCCTGAACCAGCTGCCCGAGGCGACCGCGAGGACGATCGTCACGCCGTAGACGACCAGCGCCAGCGCGAGGACGGCGAACGCCCACGCCAGCGATCCGGTGAGGCTCACGACCAGCCAGCCGCCGCCGACCGCGATGACAAGGCGCATCAATCCGCCGATCAAGGGCCAGCCGAGCTTGCCGGCCCCCTGCGATGCGAAGTAGAGCGACAGGCCGAGGCCAAAGAAGCCGTACGTCGGCCCGACGACGCGCAGGTAGGCGACGCCGGTCTCGAGCATCTTGGGGTCGTGGCCGAACAGGCCGAGCCACGCCTGCGGCCAGATCGCGGCGGCAAGGCCCACCGTCTCGCTGATCGCAAACGCGAGCGCGCCGCCGATGAGCGCGATGCGCAGCGCGCGGTCGCGCTGGCCGGCGCCAATGTTGGTGCCGACGAGCGCGACCATCGGCGCACCGAGGCCGAAGACGAGCGGAATCAGCAGGTATTCGAGGCGAGCGCCGGTGCCGTAACCGGCGACCGCATCGGGGCCGCCGTGCGCGCCGACGAGTGCGGTCGTCAGCGCGACCGTCAGCGTCGTCTGCAGCGTGCTGATCGCACCGACGCCGCCGACGCGCAGGATGTCGGCGAAGAACGGCGCCTTGAGTTTCGCCGGGCGCAGCGTCACGACGCAGCGCCCGGAAAGGATGTACCACGCGAGGACTGCCGCGGTCAGCGCGGTGGTGACGACGACGGCGAGCCCGCCGCCGGCGATGCCGAGCGCCGGCACCGGGCCCCAGCCGAAGATGAAGAGCGGCGACAGCGGCACGAGCAGGACGATGCCGAGGCACACGGCAAGCGAGGGCACGAGCATGTTGCCGGTGCCGCGGATGACGCTGGCGAGCGCGTTCATCAGCCAGACGAGGACGTTGCCGACGAAGACGACGTTGGAGTACGCGAGGGCCGCTTCGAGCGAGCCGCCCTGTCCGCCCATCGCTGCATAGATCGGCCGCCCGAACGCCAGGAAGATCGCCGAGGTGACGACGCCGAGGCCGAGGTTGACGAGGATCGCGTGAACGACGAGCGCATCGCCGTCGTCGCGGCGGCCGGCGCCGAGCGCGCGCGCCACCGCCGACGAGATGCCACCGCCGATCGCGCCGGCGGAGAGCATCTGCATCATCATGAAGCCGGGGAAGACGAGCGCCATGCCGGCGAGCGCGTCGGTGCCGAGACGCGACACCCACCACGTCTCGATCAGACCGGTCGACGCCTGCGCCGTCATCACCAGGATGTTCGGCCACGCCATCATCAAGAGCGTCGGCACGATCGCGCCTTGCAACAGCCGGCGCGTGCGCGCGTTCATCGCGGCCGGAGCGGGTGGCGCCGGCGTGGTCGTCGGAGCGTCTGTCGCGACGGGTAGGCCCGCGGCGAGCGTGCTCATGCGCGCGCTGCCTTCGCGGCGCGGCGCGGCGCCGGGGGCGGCGAGAAGATGCCTGCGAAGCGCGAAGGAACCGTGCGACCGGGCGCTGGGAAGTGCTTCTTGCCAAACGCCACCAGCGCGATGAGCACGGGCTTGAAGTCGCGGCCGCGATCGGTGAGGACGTATTCGTCGCGCGGTGGCCGCTCGCTGTAGCGGCGGCGCTCGAGCAGGCCCGCCTCGACGAGTGCGGCGAGGCGGCGCGTCAGCATGTTGGGCGCGATCCCCAGGCTCTGCTGGAAGTCGTCGAAGCGCGTCGTCCCGCCGAACGCGTCACGCAGGATCAGCATGCTCCACCACTCCCCGACGTGCTCGAGGCTGCGGGCGATCGGACACGACATGTCGGAAAAGCTCTTGCGCTGCATCCCCGCATCGTACGCCGGTCACTTGCATGATGCAAGCAACCCATTGCCGATGGTCCCTGCACTTGACGCCGAATAAGCCACGGCTTACAGTAAGTCGTGGCTTACAGAAACGCTTTCACCGTACTCGCCGACCCGACGCGCCGCGCCGTCTTCGAACGCCTGCGCGCCGGCCCCGTCTCGGTCGGCGACATCGCGGCCGGCCTGCCGGTCAGCCGGCCGGCGGTGTCGCAGCACCTCAAGGCGCTGCGCGAAGCCGGGCTGGTTCGCCACGAGGTCGACGGCACGCGCCGTCTTTACGAAGTCGACCCAAACGGCCTCGGCGAGCTGCGCAGCTGGCTCGACCGCTTCTGGAGCGACTCGCTCGCCGCTTTCAAGGCCGAGGCCGAACGGCCGCGGCGGAAGGCCTCGTCCTCCCCCTCGTCACCAAGAAGGAAAGCACCGCGATGAACACGACCGTCAGCACCCCGGCCTACGTCGAGCCCGTCGTTCGCAGCGTCCGCGTTGCGGCTTCGCCGGCGCGCGCGTTCGAGGTCTTCACCAGCAACATCGGCCGCTGGTGGATTCCCACCCACTCGATCCTCGCGTCCAAGTCGCCGCAGGCGTCAGTGACGATCGAGCCCCGCGTCGGCGGCCGCTGGTTCGAGCGCGGCGAGGACGGCAGCGAGTGCGACTGGGGCCACGTGATGGTGTGGGAGGCGCCGCGCCGGCTCGTGCTCGCCTGGCAGCTCGACGCGCAGTGGGACTTCGATCCCGCGCTCGTCACCGAAGTCGAGGTGCGCTTCGACGCCGAGCCGAGCGGCGGCACGACCGTGACGCTCGAGCATCGTTGCCTCGAGCGGTACGGCGCCGGCGCTGAGTCGGCGCGGACCGGCCTGGCCTCGGAAGGCGGCTGGTCGGGTTTGCTCGAGCGCTTCCGTCAGCTCGCCGTTTAGGCTCGACGAGCGCCGCCCTGCGGCAAACTTGCGTCCATGCCGGACGCAGACCCCGCGCGCGTCGCGATACGGCGCCTCGCCCGCCTCGGCGAAGGCGACATCCGGGCGCTGGCGGCGCTGACGGTCGACGTTGTCGAAGGCGGTGCGTCGATCGGCTTCATGCTGCCGATCGATGCAGAACGCGCCGAGGCGTTCTGGCGCCGCGTCGCCGCCGGCGTGACTGACGGCGAGCGCGTGCTGTTCGTGGCCGATGAGGGCGACGGCGTCCTCGGCACCGTCCAGCTCATCGTCGAGCAGCCGGAGAACCAGCCGCACCGTGCCGACGTCGCCAAGATGATGGTCGCGAACCGCGCGCGCCGCCACGGCATCGGCGCCGCGCTGATGCACGCCGCCGAGCAGGAAGCGAAGGCGCGCGGCAAGACGCTGTTGGTTCTCGACACGGCGAGCGCCGATGCCGAGCGGCTCTACGCCCGCCTCGGCTGGCAGCGCTGCGGGACGATTCCGGGCTATGCGCTGCTGCCCGCAGGCGGGCCCTGCGATACCACCTACTTCTTCCGCGTCCTCGCGCCGAGCTAGCTGGCGGAGAGCGCCGGCACGAACAAGGCGACGCAGACGCCGCCGGCCGGGCGGTTGGCGAGCGAGATGCGGCCGCCGTGCGCCTCGGCGATCTCGCGGGCGAGCGCGAGGCCGACGCCGCTGCCTTCGCGCTTGGTCGAGTAGAAGGGCAGCAACGCCTGGCCGAGCACCGCCTCGCTCATTCCGGGGCCGCGGTCGCAGACCGCGATGCAGTGCTCGTCGCCATGGCGCGCGACGCTGAGCGTCACGTCGTCGGCCGACCCGCCGGCTTCGGCGGCGTTCTTCAGCAGGTTGATCAGTGCCTGCTCGATCTGGCCGGGGTCGAAGAAGCCGGGCTCGCTCGGCAGCGCGCCCTCGATGCGAACGCGGTTGTGCGCGGCCAGGCCGGCGACGAAGGGTGCCCACTCGACTGCCACCGGACGCGGCGTCGGCAGCTTGGCGACGCGCGCATAGCCGTCGAGGAACTCGTGCAGATGGCGCGCCCGCTCGCCGATCGTCGCGAAGACACCGTCGAGGCGCGCGCTCTCGCCGCGCCGCGCCAGCTCGGCCCCGGTGTGCGCCAGCGACGAGATCGGCGCCAGCGAGTTGTAGAGCTCATGGCTCATGACGCGGATGACGCGCTTCCAGGTCGCAACTTCCTGGCGCGAGAGCTCGCGCGTCATGCGGCGCAGCAGGTGCAGGTCGTGGCCGCGGCCGTGCAGGCGGAAGTGCCGGCGCGAGACGTGGAAGCTCTCGTCGACGCCGTCGATCGGCACCGACAGGACGCTGTCGACCCCGGCTTCGATCGCGGCGCGCAAGGCCGGCGGCGCGTCGCCGAGCAGGGCGGCGAAGTCGGCGCCTTCGAGGCTGCGCCCGCGCCCGAGCAGACGCCGCGCCGCGAGGTTGGCGTAGGCAACGCGGCCGGCATCGTTGGTGAGGAGCATCGCGACCGGCGTGTTCTGGACCACCGTGTCGAGCAGGAGCTCGCGCTCGACCAGGTGCTGGCGCTGCTCGCGCAAGGCGTCGCCCAGGTCGTTGTGAAGCGCCACCAGATCGCCGAGCTCGTCGCCGCCGCGGGTGGCGATCGACGGGCTGAAATCGCCGTCGCGGTAGCTGAGGACGACGCCTTCAAGGGCGCGCGAGAGCCGGCGCAGCGGCCGGCTCAGCAGCGTCGCCGCGAGGACTGCGAGCGGCAGCAGGATCAGCGCCGTCAACGCCATGCCGGCCCAGCCGTCGGCGTCCGGCGCGACGATCGGTGCCGGGTCGCCGCGTTGCAGCGTTGCGAGGACCTGCGGCAGCGGCCATCGCGTCAACGCCGCATGCAGGGCCAGCCCCGCGGCCGACATGGACAGAAGCGCGAGCGCCAGGCGCACGCGCAGCGTGTTCAGGCGTGCCACGACACCCGGAGATGCTCGCCTGCTGCGACACGCCTCATGGCTGCTGGGTCGCGAGCCCGTAGCGCTCGATCCGTCGGTAGAGCGCCTGGCGCGACAGGCCGAGCGCCTGCGCGGCGTGCGCCACCTTGCCGTGCGCCGCGGCGAGTGCGGCGACGACGGCTTCGCGGCTCGGCTCGTCGAGCGATCGTGCCGGCGCGACGGCTTGCGCAGGCAGGCCGAGCTGCGCCGGCGTGATCGCCGCGCCGTCGGCGAGCAAGGCGGCGCGCTCGATCGCGTTCTTCAGCTGGCGCACGTTGCCGGGCCACGGATGCGCGAGCAATGCGTCGCGTGCGGCGTCGCCGAGCTCGCCGCGGCCGGCGAGGAAGTGCTCGGCGAGCGGCACGATGTCGGCGCTTCGCTCGCTCAGCGGCGGCAGGTGGATCTCGACGACGTCGAGCCGGTAGTAGAGGTCTTCGCGGAAGCTGCCGTCGCGAACCATCGCCCTCAGGTCGGCGTTGGTCGCGCTGACGACGCGAACCCGCGCATGGCGCGAGCGGCTCGAGCCGAGCCGCTCGTACTGGCCGGTCTCGAGCACGCGCAGCAGCTTCACCTGCCCGGCCAGCGGCAGGTTGCCGATCTCGTCGAGGAAAAGCGTGCCGCCGTCGGCCGCCTCGAAGCGACCCTCGCGCGCCTTGTTGGCGCCGGTGTACGCGCCGCTCTCGGCGCCGAAGAGCTCGGCCTCGATCAGCTCGCCGGGCAGGGCACCGCAGTTGACCGCGACGAAAGGTCCGCGCGCGACCGCCGAGTTGGCGTGGACCACGGCGGCGACGCGCTCCTTGCCGGTGCCGTTGGGGCCGGTGATCAGCACCGGCAACGCCGAGCGCGCGACCTGGCAGGCGAGCTCGAGCGCTCGCGTCATCGCCTCCGACGCGAAGACGATGCCGTCGAGGTCGAAGCGCGCCGCCAGCGCCTCGCGTCGCTCCCGCAGTGCGCGTCGCTCGCGCGCGATCTCGCGCGTCGATTCGCCGAGCTCGAGCAGGTTCTCGATCGTCGCCAGCAGCTTGGCGTCGTCCCACGGCTTGGCGAGGTAGTCGGCGGCGCCGGCCTTGACCAGTTCGACGGCGGATTCGAGATGCGTCCAGGCCGTGAGCAGGATGACCGGCATGTCGGGCCGCCGCTCGCGGATGGCCCGAAAGAGGGCGATGCCCTCGGCGCCGGAGGTGGTGTCGGCGCTGAAGTTCATGTCCTGGATGACGGCGTCGATCGGCTCGCGGTCGAGGATTGCCAGCGCTTCGGCGCCGTTGGCGGCGCTGCGCGTGGCGATCTCGCGCAGCGACAGCAGCAGGCCGAGCGCGTCGCGCACGGCCGGGTTGTCGTCGACGACGAGAACGGCGGGCATCGAGCGATTATTCGTCGGAGCAACCTCAGCGCAGGCGCATCACGGCGACCGGCGGCAGCGCCGCGGCACGCAGCGCCGGACCGAGGACGGCGAGCTGGCCGAGGCCCCAGAGGGCGAGCGCGCCCACCGGCAGGTAGACCAGCGGCAAGGCGGGCAGCTCGTAATGCGCCATCAGCAGCCGATTGATCGCGTACGCGCCGATCATGCCGATGACGATGCCGGTGCTCGTCAGGAGGAAGTTCTCGGTCTGGAAGTAACGCAGGATCTGCATCTGCGTCGCGCCGAGTGCGCGCCGGATGCCGATCGTCGGCATGCGCTGCTGCACCCAGAAGCTCGCGAGGCCGACGATGCCCAGGGCGGTGACCACGAGGAGCGCGACGCACACGGCGACGAGCAGCCAGGCCATCGCCGCGTCCTGGCGAAAGTAGTCCTTGCGAACGTCGTCGAGGTTGCCCTCGCGAATGACGACGCGACCCCGATCGGCCTTGAGCAGTGCGTCGACGGCGGCGATGCGGACCCGGTCGCGCTCGGCGCTGTCGGTGCGCAGCAGGTAGTAGCCGACACCGATGTTGTGCCGCGCCGGCAACAGGATCGAATACGGCTGGCGAACCAGGTTGTTGGGCCTTGCCAGCTCCTCGACGACGCCGACGATGCGGCTCGGCGTCGTCCAGATGTAGATCGTCTTGCCGAGCGGGTCCTGGCCCGGGAACAGCTTTTCTGCGGTGCGCCGAGTGACGATCAGGACCGGAACGTTCGGCGTGTCGCCGGTGCGGAACAGGTCGTCGTAGTCGTGGATCTCTTCCGGCGCGAAGTCACGGCCGGCGATCAGCCGCACGCCGGTGGTGGCGAGGAAGCCCTCGCTCGCGCTCCACAGCGCCGCGTTGAGCGTCTGCTTCGGCTGGTCGGGGCGAAGGTTGACGCTCCCGGAGCGGCTCTGGTTGCCGAACGGCACCTGACTGACGAGCGTCGCCGAGCTCACGCCCGGAATGCGCCGCAGCAGTTCGAGATCCTCGGCGATGCGAGCCTTGGTGTCGGCGCGCGCGCTGACGCTGCCGAGGCGAATCTCGACCAGCTCGTGCTCGGCGACGCCGCTCGGGAAGTTCACGCGCTGGATGCGGTCACCGATGAGGAAGACGGCGTTGCAGAGGATCGCGCAGGTGACTGCGATCTCGAGGACCATCAGCGCCGCCGCTGTCTTGTGACGGCGCAGGGTGGAAAGGATGGGGCGGACTTCCATGACAAAGGTTCTCCCGGCTCGGCGTCATTGCGACTTCAGCTGCAGCGCCGGCATCACCTGGCACGCCCGCCAGGCCGGCAGCAGCCCGGCGGCAAGGCTGGCGACGAGGGCGATGACGAAGTTGAGACCGAGCATCGGCAGGTCGAGCGAGACGAGCGGCCCGAAGGCCTGGCCGTTGTGGCGAACGCCCCAGAGGCCGAGCAGCGCGACGAGCAGCCCGAGTGCGCCGCCGGCGAGGCCGACGACGCCTGCCTCGACGAGGAACTGGACGAAGATGCGGCGGCGCGAGGCGCCGAGCGCGCGCCGCACGCCGATCTCCGGCGATCGACGCAGGCACTTGGCGAGCAGCAGGCCGACCGTGTTCAGCAGGCAGACGGCGAGGAAGCCGAACGCGAGCCAGACCTGCAGGCGGACGTCCTCGGGAACGACCTCCTGTACGCGCAGGAACTCCATGACGTCGTAGAGCCGCGCGTTCGGCGGTCGCTGATAGCGCCCCGCCGCCTTCTGCTGCGAAGAGTAGTCGTCGAGGTAGCGCCTGTAGGCGGCGACCTTGGCGGCGCTGTCGAGCTGGACCCAGTACTGGATCCAGACGCAGCGGGCCTCGAGCGAAGTCTCGTCGCGCGCGCGCTGCGAGCCCCAGCAGTTCAGGTTGCCGGTGCGATCGAGCCGAAGGTCGCGCGACGTCGAGAACGGGACGAAGACGTTCTCGGCCTCGGCGTACTTGCCGACATACAGGTCGTAGAAGTGCGGGACCGGCCGCCACGGCGCCATCACGCCGACGACGCGGAAATCCGAACCGCCGATCCGCACCGTTCGGCCGACGGCGTCGCCGCTGCCGAACAGCTTGCGTGCGAGCGATTGCGAGATCACGGTGACGCGGGCGCGCGCATCGTCGTCCGCCGCGCTCCAGCCGGCGCCGGCGACGAACGGGGTGCCGAACATCGCGAAGAAGTCGGCCGATGTGAAGCGCGCCTCGGTGCGGAACGGCTGCAGCGTCGCCTGCTCGGGCTCGATCGCTACGTAGCCTCCGGTCATCAGCGCCTGACGGTCGGCGCGCTTGTCGCGCAGCAGCGCCTCGGCGTCGTAGCGCGTCAGCTGATCGGGCGGCTCTTCGCCGGGAACGTAGTCGTCGCCGTCCTGTGGATCGAGGTGGACGATGTAGGTCTGGCCGCTGCGGCCGGGCAGCGGATCGGCGGCGAGGGTCGAGTACACGGTCAGCGTCGTCATCGTCGCGCCGATGCCAAGCGCGATCGCCAGCACCATGAGGAGCGTCAGCACGCGGTTGCGCTTGAAGCTGCGCAGGGCGAGTTCGAGTTCATGGCCGAGCATCGGGAGTCCTCCGGAAATGTTCACCGCAACAAGGCGTTGACCAGGCGCAGGTCGGCCTCGCCGACCTGCCCGGCCGATTGCTTGAGCAGCAGCTGGCCGAGCACGAAGCGGTGGCGCGCCTGCGAATGCGTCAGCTGTGCCGAGCTGAGCGTCTGGATCGCCAGCAGCAGGTCGGTCATGGTCTGCGTGCCGACCTGCTGGCCGACGCGGGTCGATGCCAGCGCCTTGGTCGCCGCGTCGACCGCGGTCCGGGTCGCCTCGATCTGGCCGAGCGCGGCGACGACGTCGCTGTAGTGGTCGAGCGTCTCGCGGGCGACTCGGCGACGCAGCGTCTCGAGGTCGGCGTCGGTGACGTCGCGCTGCGCCAGCGCCTGGCGCACCGTCGATTGCGTCAGCCCGCCGGCGAAGAGCGGAATGCGCAGCAGCACGCCGACGGTCGTGACGGTGCGGCCGTCGCGGCCGGCCACGTCGCCTCCGGGCCAGCTCGCCGGCCGGCCGACGTCGAGGCTGGCGCTGACCGTCGGCAGGTGGCCGGCGCGCGCGGCATCGACCAGGTGACCCGCGGCCTCGACGTTGCGCTGCTGCGCGACGATGAGCGGGTTGTCGTGCAGCGCGGCGTCGACCCACGCCTGCGGGTCGGCCGGCTGCGGCGGCAGCAGCGGCAGGTCGGCCTGCAGCGTCTTGATGCGGTCGAAGCGAACGCCGGTGACTTCGGCGAGCGCGGCGGTCGCGTCGTCGAGCGCCTTGCGTGCGCCGATCGTCGCCGCGCGCGCCGAGGCGTGGTAGGCGCGCGCCTGGTCGACGTCGACCATCGCGACCAGACCCGAGCGATAGCGCTCGGTTGATTGCGTCACCTGCTGCAGGTACGCCGCTTCGTTGGCCTCGGCCGTCGCGAGCAGATCGATCGACGTCAGCACGTCGAAATAGGCGCGCGCGACGCGGATCGAGAGCGCCTGGTCGGCGGCGCGGTAGGTCGCCTGTTCGGCGCGATCGCGCGCCTTGGCGTACGACAGCCGCGACAGCTGGCCGACGTCGAGGATCACCTGGCTGACGCTCGCGCCGACGTCGCGTGAGCGGATCGAGGCGTCGCTGCCGAGGCTGTCGGGGCCGTGCGTCTGCGCCAGGCCGGCGGCCGCAGTCGCTTGCGGCAGCAGCGGTGCGCGCGCCTGCACGATGCCTTCGCCGACCGCGCGCAGGTTAGCGTCGGCAGCGCGCAGGACCGGGTCGCCGGCGCGCGCTGCGGCGTAGGCGTCGAGCAGGTCGCCCACCTGGGCGGCCGCCGGCCAGGCTGCGCCGAGTGCCGCCGCCAGCACGACGCCGCGCCAGGCGAGACGTGTCATGCAGGCACCGCGACGGGGACGCCGCCGCCGCTCGGCGAGACGTCGAGCACCCGCCCGTCGATGACGTGGACGTTGCGCTGCGCGCGCGCCGCCAGCTGCGGGTCGTGGGTGACCATGACGATCGTCGCGCCGTCGCGGTGCAGCCCTTCGAGCAGATCCATGACGCTGCGCGCCATCTGCGTGTCGAGGTTGCCGGTCGGCTCGTCGGCGAGGAGCAGGCGCGGATTGCCGGCGAGCGCGCGCGCGATCGCGACGCGCTGCTGCTGGCCGCCCGATAGCTCGGCCGGATGGTGGTGCTCGCGCGCGCCGAGGCCGACGCGCTCGAGCGCCTCGCGAACGCGGCGGCGCCGCTCGCCCCCCTTCATGCCGCGATAGCGCAGCGGCACCTCGACGTTGTCGGCGACGTTGAGGTCGGGAATGAGGTTGAAGGCCTGGAAGATGAAGCCGATCTTCTCGTTGCGGATGCGCGAGCGCGCCGCGTCGCCGAGCTCGGCGGCCTCGATGCCGTCGATCCGGTAGCTGCCCGAATCGAACGCCTCGAGCAGGCCGGCGATGGTGAGGAAGGTCGTCTTGCCCGAGCCCGACGGCCCGGTGACGGCGACGAACTCGCCTTCCTCGACCTCGATGTCGAAGTCGCGCAGGGCATAGGTCTCGACGAGCTCGGTGCGGTAGACCTTCGACAGGCCGGTCATCTTCAGCATGGGTGTCCTCGACGAATGCAGGGGAAAGGTGATCGCGGTCATTGGCTGAGGGCGACGCGCGCGGCGCCGGCGAAGGCGTCGCCGCCGGAGACGACGATGCGGTCGCCTTCGTTCAGGCCGGCGAGCACCTCGACGTGCGAGGTGCTGCTCGGGCCGAGGCGCACCGGCACCTTCTCGGCGATGTCGTCGCGGATGCGATAGGCGTAGGCGCCGCCGGCTTCGTCGACGAACGAGCCGCGCCGCACCATCAGCACGTTGTCGCGCCGGTCCATCAGCACGCGCACCGACAGGCGCTGGTTTTGGCGCAGCTGCTGCGGCGTCGCGCCGTCGAAGCGCAGCCGCGCCGCGACCTGGCCTTGCACGACCTCGGGCGAGACGGCGCTGACCGACGCTTTCCAGGTCTGGCCGTTGCCGGTGATCTCGCCGGGCATGCCGATCGCGAGCTCGCGCGCGAAGCTTTCCGGCGCCTGCATCTGCACTTCGAGCGCGCTCAGGTCGATCACCGAGAGCAGTTGCGCGTCGGCGGCGACGTTGGCGCGCTCGGCGATGAACAGCTGGCCGACCTGGCCGTCGACCGGCGAGCGGACGGTGAGGGCGTCGATCTGCCGGCGCAGGTCGGCGACGAGCAGCAGCTGGCGCTCGTGCGCGAGCTTTTTCGCCTGCACGTCGAAGCGCAGGCTCTCGTCGGCGAGGCCGAGGCCGGCCTTGGCGTTGTTGTGGGCGATGCGCGCCTTCTCGAGCGTGTCCTTGGCGTGATCGACCTGCATGCCGGAGACGGCACCGGCGTCGAACGCGCGCTGCTGGCGCGCGAGGTCGTTCTCGGCGGTCGTCAGGTCGATGCGGGCGTTGTCCCAGGTCGTCTGCAGGGCGCTGCGGCGCTGGCGCGCATCGACCTGGGCGCGCAGGTGATCGGCCCGCATCGCGTCGGCGGCCGAAAGTTCCTGCGCGAGCTTGGCGGCGAGCTCGGGGCTCGCGATCGTCGCGATCACCTGGCCTTTCTTGACGCTGTCGCCGGCGTGCACCTTCAGCTCGGCGGCGCCGGCATGCGGTGCGTACACGGTCGGCGCGAAGGCGGCGACGACGCGGCCCTCGCCGGCGATGTCGCGCACGAACGCGCCGCGCTCGACGACGGCAGTGACCAGCTTGGCCGCGCGGACCGAGGTGTCGGTCGAAAACGTCCTTTGCAGGTGCGGCAGCGAGATGGCGAGCGTCGCCAGCGCGACGGCGGCGACAGCGATGAGCGCAATGCGCCGGCGCCACGGCGAGCGTCGGGGCAGGGCGCGGTCCTGGGCGGAGGTGTCGGGGATCATCGGCAACGACGGTGAGCGGGCTGTTCCATCGCAAGCGCCGTGCCTCCCGAGGCGTCGAAAAAATGCAATGCGCTCAACGGCTTAGCGACGCGCTCGAGAGGCGGTCGGGGTCCGCGGACAGTCCGCGGACAGCCTGCGGACACCCCGACACGCGCGATCGCGGCGATTGCCGCGATACTTCGCAGCACCTTTCTGACGATCCCTGAATCGCATGTACTTCCGCGGCCTCGGCACGGCAACGCCCCCGTCGCGCTACACCAAGGCCGAGTGCCTCGCCGCGTTCCAGCGCTCCGACTGGTTCGCGCGCCTCGACAGCCGGTCTCACCTCATCGCCCGGACCGTCCTGCAGCGCGACAACGGCATCGAGGCGCGCCGGCTCGCCCTCGATTCGCTCGACGAGGTGTTCACGATCGACCCCGACACCCTCGATCGGCGCTTCCTCGCCCACGCGCCGACCCTCGCCGCCGACGCCGGCTCACGCGCGCTCGCCTCGGCCGGGCTCGACGCGTCGGCCATCGATGCGGTCGTCGTCAGCACCTGCACCGGCTACCTGTGCCCAGGCCTCTCGGGCTACGTCGCCGAGCGACTCGGCCTGCGCGCCGAGGTGCAGGCGTTTGACCTCGTCGGCCAGGGCTGCGCTGCGGCGCTGCCGAACTTCCAGCTCGGCCGATCGCTGATCGGCGCGGGCACGGCCCGGCACGTGCTCTCGATCTGCGTCGAGGTCAGCAGCGCGGCGATGTACCTCGACAACGACCCGGGCGTCCTGATCAGCGCCTGCCTCTTCGGCGATGGCGCCGGCGCCGCGGTGCTCTCGGCGGAGCCAAGCGACGACGGCCGACGAATCGAGTGGCGCGACGGCGCTTCGCTCATCGAGCCGGCGCAGCGCAAGGCGCTCATGTTCGAGCAGAAGGACGGCATGCTGCGCAACATCCTGACGCGCGAGGTGCCGACGCTCGCCGCCGACCACGCGCATCGGATCCTCGAGACCGTGCTCGAGCGCAACCATCTCGACACGGGCCGGATCGCGGCCTGGATCATGCATGCCGGCGGTCGCGACGTGCTGCTCGCGCTCGAGCGCCGTTTCGAGGTCGACCGGGACGCCTTTCGCTACAGCGCGGCGATGCTGCGCGAGTACGGCAACCTGTCGAGCGCGTTCGTCTACTTCGTGCTCGAGGCGGCGCTTGCGGACGAAGCGCCCGCCGGCTGGTGGTGGCTCTCCTCGTTCGGCGCGGGCTTCAGCTGCCACGGCGCGCTGTTGCGCGTCGAGTGACGGCGCTGGCGTTCGGCCGCTCGCTTCGCATCGACATGCTGCCGCGTGTTCTCGAGCCCGAGACACTCGACCACCTTGCGCCCGACGATCCGGTCGCGCAGCGCTCGCGCCGCGACCTGCGCCGGGTCAACGCCTTCATGGGCGCGCGCCGCATCCTCGTTCGGGCGATGACGCGCGCGGTCGGGGATGCCAGGGCGCGGCCGCTGCGCATCCTCGAGCTCGGCTGCGGCGACGGCCGGCTGATGCTCGAGGTTGCGAAGCACCGCGGCGATCGCTGGCCCGGCGCCCGGCTCGACCTGCTCGACCGCCAGCCGATCGTCGATGCGGCGACGATCGCCGCCTATGCGGCCGCCGGCTGGCAGGCGCGTCCGCTGGTCGCCGACGTCATCGACTGGGCCGGCGCCGAGGCAGGCGAGCGCTGGGACCTCATCGTCGCCAACCTCTTTCTCCATCATTTCGACGGCGAGACGCTGCGCCGCCTGCTGTCGGCCTGCGCCGATCGCGCCGACGCGCTTGCCGCCTGCGAGCCGCGGCGCAGCCGGTTCGCGCTGGCGGCGAGCCATCTGATTCTCTTTCTCGGCGCCAACGCCGTCACGCGCAACGACGGCGTGCTGAGCGTTCGCGCTGGCTTCGTCGATCACGAGCTCGGGGTGGCCTGGCCGCAAGGCGCTGCCACGTGGCGCATCGAGGAATACGACGACGGACTGTTCACGCACTGCCTGGTCGCGGCGCGACGGACGACGTCATGACGAACCGATTCGACGCCGCGGTCGTCGGCGCCGGTCCGGCCGGCGCGGCGACCGCCACCCTGCTGGCGCGTGCCGGCTGGTCGGTCGCACTGATCGAGCGGCAGGCGTTCCCGCGTCGCAAGGTGTGCGGCGAGTGCATCGCGGCGAGCAACCTTGCGTTGCTCGATTCGCTCGGCATCGGCGCCCGGATGGAGGCGCGCGCCGGCGCCGAGCTGCGCCGGGTGGCCTTGATGCGGGGCGACGAAACGATCGTCGCCGCGCTGCCGGCGGGAGAAGGCGCGCATCGCTGGGGCCGCGCGATCGGCCGCGAGCACCTCGACACGTGGCTCGCCGACAGCGCCGAAGCGGCCGGCGCCGTCCGCTTCCAGCCGTGCGCGCTGACATCGATCAGCGGACGCGCCGGCGACTTCGTGCTCGAGCTCAAAGCCGTCAATGGCCGGGACAGCGATGTCCCGCTTCGCGCCGGCCTCGTCGTCGCGGCGCACGGCTCGTGGGAGCCGTTGCCGTCGGAGCGCGAGGCGCGCCGCGACCGGCGCGGTGCCTCGGATCTGTTCGCGTTCAAGGCCAACTTCCGCGACGCCGCCATCGCCGCCGACCTGCTCCCGGTGCTGTCGTTCGAAGGCGGCTACGGCGGCATGGTCGTCGCCGATGACGGCATGGCGACGCTGGCCGGCTGCATCCGTGACGACCGCCTGCAGGCGTTGCGCGCGGCCGAGCCCGGTGCGCGCGCCGGTGACGCGTTCGAGGCGATGCTTCGGCGCGAGTGCGGCGGCGTCGCGTCGGCGCTCGCACGAGCGACGCGCGAGGGGGCGTGGCTCGCCAGCGGGCCGCTTCGACCCGGCGTCCGCCTCGGACGCGACGATGGCGAGGACGGCGTCTTTCGCGTCGGCAACGCCGCTGGCGAGGCGCACCCGATCGTCGGCGAGGGCATCAGCATGGCGCTGCAGTCGGCGTTCGTCCTCGTGGCGTCGATCGCGGCTTCACGCTTCGAGCTCGTCGGCTCGGCGACTGCGTTCGACGCGCAGCGGCACGCCCTCGCTCGCTACGAGTCGATCTGGCGGCGCCGCTTCACGCGTCGCCTGCAGGTGGCGGCCGCCTTCGCGCACGTCGCGATGCGGCCTGCGCTGGCGTGTGTCGCCTGGCCGCTGGCGCGGCGGTGGCCGGGCGTCCTCACCGCCGGAGCGCGCCTCAGCGACAAGACGCGCTGCGCGCCGGAAGCGACCGCGCTGGTCGGCGGCGCCGCATGAAGGAGATGCCTTCCCGAGCGCCGTCGCGCTTCGATCGCCTCGACGCCTTGCGCGGCATCGCGATCGTCTGGATGGCGGCGTTCCACTTCTGCTTCGACCTCAACCACTTCGGCTTCATCCGCCAGAACTTCTACGCCGACCCGTTCTGGACCGTCCAGCGCGCCTGCATCGTCATCTTGTTCATGACCTGCGTCGGCGCCGGCCAGGCCGTCGCGTCGGCGCAGCACCAGCCGTGGCGGCGGTTCTGGCGCCGCTGGGCGCAGATCGCCGGCTGCGCGGTGCTGGTCTCGATCGGCTCGTGGCTGATGTTCCCGCGCAGCTTCATCAGCTTCGGCGTCCTGCACGGCATCGCCGTCATGCTCGTCATCGCGCGC
>Ga0207706_10002938_pt1 | contig 16467 bp, 10 predicted proteins | sample KBSC53metaG_FD_184318 | JGI IMG/M metagenome (GOLD analysis project Ga0207706, IMG submission 184318) | Corn rhizosphere microbial communities from Kellogg Biological Station, Michigan, USA - KBS C5-3 metaG (SPAdes) (version 2) | ecosystem: Host-associated > Plants > Roots > Rhizosphere > Soil ... | reverse complement strand
GCGCCGGCAGCAATCGCCGGAAGCAAATCGCGACGACGAACTCCTTCCGCAAATGGACCCAGCAGGTGACTGATGCTGTTCGCATAGTAGCTCACGAGCGCCCGATTTCCCGGCAGCACTGAATAGCCGCCACCCACTTGCACCAGAATTCTTCGCATCTGCAGCATGCGCCAGGCGCGATCGAAGATTTCTTCCACGGTACCCTCGCGGTGAATCACCCGCGCATTGAGCTCCCGCAACACGTCGCGCATTTCCGACATGCGGGATACCAGTTGAGCGTGGGAGATGAAATCGCCGTCGAAGCTTTGCACAGCCGCGCACGCCAGCGTCACCGCGGTCACCGGCACGATCGCCGCGATTCTCTCGAGGATCGAATCCGACAGATCCTGCAGTCGGGAGAGCCGCTCGGCTCGCTCGATCTCGAAGAAACCACCCGTGGCGCGATCCTGTTCATCAAGCCACGGCGCAACCTGGAAGGGCTCGCCGATGACAACCGCGGCTCGCCCGTAACGCTTCCACTTTCGGGTTACCAGCCTAAGGCTGTTCCACCAGACGTAGCGCATCACTTCTGCGAGCTGCGCTCGGCGCGGCGGCCGCGTGCGTCCCTCTCGCGCATCGAGCTCTCTCAAGAGCGATCGATCCTCGAGAACGCGATCGTAGTTGATCGCCACCGGAACGATGTACATCCGCTCTCGCAGCTCCGGCTCGCGCGCAACCCCGAGCACGTAATCGAGCAAACCGATCTTGGCTTTGCCCAGCTTGCCGTCGCGACTCAGGCCGCCTTCGAGGAAGATTCCCTGCGTTACACCGTTGCGGGTGATGAGCTGCACGTAGCGCTCGAGAACGGTGTGGTAGAGCTTCTCGCGGTACTTGCGGCGGATGAAGTACGCGCCGAACGATTTGAAGATGTACTCGAGTGGAAAGGTTCGCGCCCATTCTCCCACCGCGTACGAGATCGCAACCTGTCCGGAGAGAACGTGCCCGACCAGAACGTAATCGGCATTCGAGCGGTGGTTCATCAGGTATACGACGATCGCATCGCGCGGCAGATCGGCGTGCAACCTCTGGCCGGCGTACTCAGCGGAGATCTTGTAGAAAAAGTTGAGCAGCACGCGGCTCACAAAGAGCCCGATCTTGTAGTACGTGAGAATGTTGAAGAAGGGCACGATCTCGTCGATGTAGCTTTCAACGCGCTTCCACGTCTCCGACTCCGAAAGAGAGTTCTCCCTGGAGTGTTCTCTCACCGCGGCTGCGATTGCGTCATCGGCCAGAAGCATCTCACGGATGAACGGCTTCTTGGTGAGCTTGAACCGATCGATGCGTGAGCGGGAGTGGTAGACAGCGCGGAGTGCTAATCTGTTAGCTCTCCGCACTGTGAGTAAAACGCCTACGCAGACGCCGACGCTGACCAGCAGAATCCACACGAGGTTTCCTATAACGAGGCCAAACTCGCCGTAGTTCACATTAGTTACTGTCGAAGGTGGCCTCCAATCTGGGCTGCTCAGACCGCCGCGATTAACGAAAGGGCGGACCATGCGAGGTTAACGGTGCATCAGATTAGAACAGGCCAGTAGCTCAGGTGAAATAGCGCATCGATTGTGCGCATGCTCCGCGCTTGTGTGCGGGTAACGTTCTTGATAAGCCGCTAGCAGCATGCTGTCCGCACTGGAACAAAAAGTGCTGCGCCAAAAATCATCTGACAGTGGCTAGCTCAAAAGGCTGTCGACATGACTGTGTGCAACTCTGCGCCGTTGAAGGTAGCCGGATTTCTCTCCGAATGGGCATTAGCAGAAATCTCGACCTCGCTGACTGCTAGCGAGATCGTCCTTGCGCACAGTTGGAGAGACGTGAACGTATTGCTGCAAAACCCAGCGATGCAAGCGTTCGTGTTTGACCTGTATGCGGATAGTTCGTTGGATACCCAGGCTGCGCTGCGCATTTTGAAACAGCATCCCTGTGTTCCGTCGATAGCGCTCATCCGAGACTCTCCATACAACGTAGAAGCGCTTGTTGAACTGTCGCGCAATGGGCTATGGGAAGTCGTCTGCGCATCAGACCCGAGCGCCGATCTCGCACGAGTCATTCGCGAGCAGGTTGCCAAACAGACTGCCCTATCGATCTTGCGTAGTTTCGAACCTGCGCTTGGTCACGTGGACTTCCGTTTATCCGCGGTCCTCAATCAATTATTTCAGTACCCGAGCTCGTTCCGCTCCGTTGCCGATCTATGCCGCGCAGCAGGAATTTCGCAAAGGCGGGTAAGCACCTTGCTTCACGACCGGCATTTGAATTCAGCCAAGAAATTCTTGAACGCCACTCGGGCGGTTTGGGCCTACTCTCTGCTAAGACATACAACGTATCCCGCAAGGGAAATCGCCTCACGCTTGGGCTGGGAGTCATACAGTCAATTCGCCTGGATGGCCCGCTTTGTTTTCAATGCTAGACCGTCGGCGCTTCGCAAGGTCGAGCAACCGAACGAGGTCCTGATGCACGTACTCGAGCGGTTCTGTAAGTCGGCACCTCGTCGGTCTGCTGACGAATGAATTACCTATCGAGCGGTTGATCAGGCGCCAAAGCTTGAACTGAAATAATTCTGGCATTCTCGCGGCTGAAATCCGGTAGGCGTTTCAGCCACCGAGCGTCGGCAGCACCGGGGGCATGCGACGTGCGAGACAGCGCCGCAATTTTGCCCACCCGTCACGGATCTGACGGAAGGAGTTGCCATGCCATTCTCCCACACGCACGGTTCCCCGTTTTGCAACATCGGGCTGTGTCTTGCCCTCACCCTCGTTATAGTATCCTGCGAAAGCGATTCGCCTATGACACCTGACTCAAAACGCATGGGTCGGATTAACAATCTCAATGTAGATGCTCGGGGACGTCACATCGTCACCCCATCGCAGGCGCTTGCTGCTGAGATTGCCGAATTCGGAGGGGCCTTTATCGATGACCACGGCACGTTGAACGTTTACCTAACGCATGAACGAGGTAGGGCAGCCGCGAGTACCGCTCTGAACAAACAGTTCAAGTTGTTTAAACGTCGACCACTCCCGATTCACTTCATTAACGCTCAACACTCGTTTCGCGAGCTTGAGAATTACGAGGATGCCGTAAAGCCATATTACAACGAAGCAAGCATCGTTTACTTGTGGGTCGATGAGTGGAAGAACCGCCTTCGCGTAGGTGTGGATGATAAGACCCTCGCCGAACACGTCCTGCGCCCTGTTCTGGCGAGGTTAGGCATTCCACAGTCTGCGGTCACCATCGAGTCTACGAAACGGCCCGTTCCGGCTACGACTCACTATCTCACTGATCCGGTGCGGCCGTTAGTCGGCGGTCTTATGATTACGGATGAGGCCAGTCACCCTTCCACTCTGACAGCGCTCGTCACTCTAGATGGCGAGACTTTGGCATTAGTGTCGAGTCATGCGGTCGACATAAACGGCAACGGCGTAACGGGGCAAACGGTAAAGCAGGGCCTGCCGATTGGCACTGTATCCGTGAATCCGGCTTTCACGGCTATGCAGTATTGTCCTGTTGCGAAATGCCGTTACAGTGACGCCGCCTTGGTAGCATTGTCCGCTACAACCAACTTCGCGCATTTAGCCAGGCCGTCCACTGGCATCCATTACAACGGTGATCCGAACGTGAATGCAACTTTCGATGACACGAACCTCATCGAATTGACAGAAGACGGTGTTTGGTGCATCGAAAGCTACACCTGCGGGATCGAGTTTTACCCGGGCGACAGCGCTTCAAAGATCGGGCAGCTAACGGGCTGGACAGGAGGAAAATACCTCGGTCTCTCAAGCGGTGTAACTGGAGCTGACGGCTTACACCGGTTTGAAACGATTATTGTCGAAGGAGCATCGGAACAAGGAGATAGTGGCGGTCCGATCCTTTCAAAAGAGACAAACCGAATTGCCGGCATACTATGGGGGGGAGGAATTCAGATCGATGGCAAACCGGCCTTTCTCGGGAGTACGTGGCCGAACATAAGCGCTGAACTTTCCGGCTCTCCGTACCGACTCCACCCGGCCACAGCGAAGATGCTCGGCTGGCGCGCAGAATGGATTCACCCACCAAATTGTTACGATAACCCTGATGCCTATAGTGTGTATCTCATTTACGGCTATCCGCTGGGTGACGGGACCTACGAGACAGCATCCCGGTATTACATGGGCGACAACTGGTACTACTGTAACGGGTATGTAAATGGTTACTGGCAGCAATCAGCGGAATATCAGATGTGCGTGGAGGCGTTCGGTGGTAACTGCCCCTGCGCCGATCACACAGTAGGCAATACCAACTGTGACATTCGCGAGCCTTAACCGAGTACCGCCATGCCAGCCGTTCACCATTTTCGTACAATTCTCCTCCTTATTTTTCCGGCTATTGGAATCGTTTGCACGTCTTGCCATAGTTCCGCCGCATCAAAACTGCAGTTAGGCGAGGCTACGATTTCAGATGACACTTTAGTGTTTCCGCTAATGGTGAACGTTGAAGGCGGCAACGAGTGGCATGTCAAACAGGGCGATACTATCACACTGCTACCTGTGTTGTACAATGCGGGTCGCCGGCCATTCAGGATCCGGCACGGAAGCCCGCTATTCGTGATTTTGGCGGTGCGCTTCGGAGTGGGGGACGCGGCGGGCGAACCACCTCCGAGCTTGATTATTCCGTCGGCGCAGAGCTGGGGTACACGTGCAAATTTGGAGTATCCAAATCCACGGGCTGCCTACCCAGCAATTGGGTTTGATCACGTGCTAGCCCCTGGCGAGAACTACGCGCCCGAAGTGCTCTTCCTTCGGGCGGAATACCGATTCGCGCTAGACTTCGCAGGGGCGTATCGTTTGAAGGTCTGTGCGCGGACTTCCTCGTTCGAGTTGTGTGCAGCGCGGCCAATCATCGTGACGGTCGCTCGTTGAATCCGCAGACCGCAAGCGTATAGGAGGGAGAGGGTTTTACAAAAAAAGCGCGCCGCCGGGAGCTCCCGGCGGCGCGCTTTTCTTACCATTACGTTCGATCAGTCAGCAGGATTGCGATCTACAAACCAAACAACCCCGGGAATCGTATAGTTGTTTGGCGCCGCAGTCGTCTGCGGTGCTGAGGTTCCTGGGACAGACCGCGGGAAGTAGTACACCGAGAATGCCGTGCCCGGGCTGTTGACCGCCGCCGCCGGATTCTCTCCGGTCGGCGTCGTGTTCGTTGGTCCGGCTTGTGACGCGGCGACAGTCGTTGAACCGGCAGGAGTTACGCGAACCGCCGCATTACCCGCCGCGCGGCTGATCGCGGTCGAAATTCCGAGCGGAGCAACGTTGGCAATCGTCGCCGGCGGAGCCACTGGATCCGTTGGGGCAAACGTGTTCACGACGTAAGAGTCGATGGCCCCGGTGGTCGTGTTGACCATGCGAATCGAGATCTGACCAGAAGGGGGCGCTGGCACGTTATCGTCAATGACGACAAGGTGAACGTGCGTCGGCGTCTCACGCACCAGCAACAGCGTGTAGCGCGAGTTGGCGGCGAAGGTGATGGTGGTATCCACCATGAACGCCGACGTGATCGCCGGGTTCACGCTGTTTGGGAAGACGCGTATGTGGCGCGCCTTGGCCTCGACCGGCTGGTGCTCGGTTCCGGTGCGGAAAGCCTTGTTCTGAATTCCGTTGAAGGAAAACTCCACCTGGTCGACCATGCGAACATCGACGGCGCTCGAATCAGAGAGCCCGTTGATGAAGCGCACGCCGGCGAGAGCTGGCAGGCTTGGATTCGTGATCTCGTCGCTGCCGCACGCGCTAGCGGCGGCGATGACGAGCCCAAGCGCAACGATACGAGAAAGATTCATTAGCAGTGCTCCAGAAAAAGTCTGTTGTAGTGGAGTTACGCCCTCGAGCGGCTCCGTCGAGCAATTCCCTACTGTTGATCGGGCGGAGGAGGATTACCCTGCTTCTCCGGACCACCCGTTGCGAAAAGGCTGTTGTGAAAAATCACGGCGAGTACCGCAGCGGAAGCTCCGAGAACAACAAGCAATGTCTTGCTCTGCGAGAAACTCCGCTGCTTTACATCGTTGATCAACGTCCTGTTTATCGTCAGCGGCTCGCCAGACCACTTGTTGATGCCGCCGTTGAAATACGAAACGGAGCTCACCGCCAGCACGTACGCCGAATCGGATTGGGACTGAACCGTCCCCTCGATCTGCTGTGCAGCCGGACCGACACTCTGGCCCAGCGTGAGCCGGCCTTGATCGTTCAGACCCACCAGGACATCCGTGCCGGGTGCAGGCGCGGCCGCCGGAATGGAAGTGTATGTGTAGCAACCAGTCGTCACGCCCATCAGAAATGCCAGCAGACAACCGCCGACAAACCGCTTGAGCGGGACTGTGACCGGCCGCGCCATTTTGGCGAGGCCGGTCTCCTGTGAAAGACCCTGCAAATTCATCACTGCTCCCGAAGCGATGCCTAGAACCCGTACGTTCCCTTGACTGCCGTAGCCGAAGTCGTGTAGCTCGGCTTCGTACGAGCGAAGAGCTCCTGATAAGGAACCGGCCACTCGAGCGCCGTACCCTGTGTCAGGTCGCCCCAGCCACGGGAATCGATGAACCACTGACCGTAGCCGATCATGCTGGTCTCGAGGCGCTTCTCCCACTTCATTGCCTCGAAGATGTTGCCGCAGGCGGTGGTGGTGTAATTGGGTGGCTGCGGCACGCGAGGTACGCAGGCACTGCCGCCCGGAACCACGTCGGTCAGAGAGTTGATGACCGTAATTGCCGGAAGTCCCGCGCGAGTCCGTGACTTGTTGATCAGCGGAATTGCCGCCGCGAAGTTGCCGGCTCTGATGTAGCCCTCGGCGGCCAGCATGTCGTTCTCGACGAGCGCGAACATCACGTACGGACCGTTCTGACCGTTGGCGCGAATGGCCCAGCTGCGCCAGTTGTCGTACCACCACGTTCCCCACGGCTCTGCCGGCGTATCTTCGCCAGGGGGACGGTTGCGGAAATAAAGAATGCTGCCCGCCGGCGTACCCCCTCTGCCGGTTCCAGTGACGGCGGTCTGCGTCGCGCGATCTGCACCGGCCGGGAATCGCTTATCCGGCGTCCTGAGCAGGAACGGCGCACGGTTCGCCAGAGGCAGGGCCAACCATGCATCGTAGGACCCGGCCGTGTCCGCCATGCCGAGAATGAACGGCGTCATCTGGCTCCAACCGGAAGATGTCGCCATCTGGTTCACAACCGCGCCGCTCCAGCCAGTCGTCGCATTCGTCTGAATGATGAAATCCGACGTGATACCGTTGGTTGCATCGGCGATGATCGCGGCCCAGTCAGCGGCGGCGCGTTCAGTAGGAGTGCGGCCGACGCCGGCGCGGAATTTCGCTTTGTAGGAGCGCAGCAGCCTGACGAAGTCATCGCGGCTCATCGGGGTCGTTTGCGATAGCCACTCGATCGGAATCGGGAAACCGCCAGTGCCGGTGGTTGCCGCAGCGCTGGTGGCGATGTTGATCGCTGAATCCAGATCACCGAGCGCGGCGGTCATCACTGCGCTCGCCACCGAGTACTCGGGAATCGAGTTGTCCTGCGCCACTTTTGCGTCAATGATTGCCGCTGAATCGTAGAAGAGCGCCAGATTGCCGAGCGCGTATCCCAGGGTGAAAAACGCGAAAGATTTCGCGCGGGCATCGCGTGCGGGCGACCCCGCTGACAGACCGGCATCCGAGAACGCGTTGAACGCGGCGATTGCATTGGCCGCGCCGCGCGCGTTGCGACTCAGGAAATCAAAGTCGCGGAAGTTCCCGATCGAGACGTTGTTACCGATCGAGTTGTCGATTGGGCTGCGCGGAATTGCGGCGCGGGTGCCCATGCCGAAGTTACCGAGCTGCGAATGGCTCTCGAAGGACATCGTGATCGTCTGCGTGAAGATGTCGTCCGGATTGCCGAGCTGGCCGTTGTACATCTGCTGAAACAGCTTTGAAATGATCGTCTCAACGTCTCTCGGCGTACCGAAGACCTTGGCGACGTCAGGCTGGTTCGGGTTTTCGACCGAAAGCGGTTCCTCTCTGCAGGCCGCGGTAAACACCGTCGCCCCGAGCGCCAGAACCGACATCAGTCTGACAGTATTTCTGAAATACATCAAAGACCTCACTGAATCTGGGAGGAAGAGTGGAGCGGGCCATAACTGCCCGCTCCACATTCGATTATTGGTTAGAACGCCGTCGAGAACTGGAACGTGAACGTGCGGAGATTCGGGAAGCGGTAGCCCGCCACCGGAGTCAGCGCCGAAGAGTTGAGCGGTCCAGTCGTGTTGCCTGACTCTGGATCGAATCCTCTGTAGTTGGTCCAGGTGTGCAGGTTGCGACCGACAAATCCAACTCTCCAGTCGCCGTAACCACCCAGCGCACCGAGCCGGTAGTTCACGCTGAGCTCACGCAGCTTCACGTAGCTGGCGTCTTCCACCGAGAAGGTGCTTGGACCAAGCGCATCGTACAGGCCGCCCACGCCGGCGTTGCCGCCCGGTGAGTTGGACTGACCGCGTCTCCAGTAGTACCCGATCGGCTTGGCCGTTTCGACGCTCTTGCCGTTCTGATCGATCTCCTTGCTCTGGAGATCTCCCAGCGACCAGTGGTACGCGATGTTCCAGAGCTTCTGGCCACGATAGGCATCGAGCAGACCGTACACGTTGAAGCGCTTGAAGTCGAAGGTCTGCGAGAGGCCCCAGTGGTACTTGGGCAGACCGTTGCCAACCGGTACGAAGGCAATGTTGTTCGTCGAATCACGCAGCGTGATCGGCATGCCCCAGTTCGTTCTGTTGCCCCACGGGCCCTGACCGAGCGGCAGCGCGGACGCCCACAGGTTGCGGGTGATGCCGTCCGCCAGCGAATTGCCCTGCCCGACCCAGACGATAAAGCCCTGGTCGTTCATTCTGAACGAGCTGTTCGCTCCACCGCAATCGGCGGCGAATGGCGCGGGCAACTGGCTGCACTGCCTGACGTAGTCGAATCCGTAAATCGTTCCGATCTCTTCGCCAGTCCTGAACTTGAAGATGTCGAACTGGTTGGTGGGACCCGGAGTAATCGTTCCAACGAACTCAGGCACGTCGAGGCGCTGGATCTTCGAGCGCGTACGGTCGTAGATCACGCGCGCCGACCAGTTCATCGATTCGCGCATGATGAGCGGGACGTTGAGTGTCATCTCCAGAGTGTTGTTGGCGATGACGCCCGCGTTCTGCCACTGGAACTGGAAGCCCGAAGCTGTCGGCGGCTTCACCGGCAGAATCTGACGGTCGATCGTCGCCTTGGCATACGAGAGATTGAACGCGACACGGTGGAAGAATTCCATGTCCGTTCCGATCTCTGTCTCACGGTTGATCTCCGGCATCAGTGTCTTGTTGCCGAGGAACGCCGGATTCAGAGTACCACCGGTTCCTATGGTATAGGTTTCATACTGCGCGTTGAAGCGCGGGCGCTGACCAGTCGTTCCAACCGAGGCGCGCAGCTTGAACAAGCTTAGTGCGTCACCGGCTGGCCACCATGGCTCACGCGATGCAATCCACGCCGCCGATCCGCGGCCGAAAGTCTGCCAGCGGTTACCAGCTCCGAACAGCGAGCTTCCGTCGCGGCGAATGAGGCCGCCGAAGATGTAGCGGTCGAGGTAATCGAAGTCGGCGCCGAAGAAGAAGCCCATGTCTCTGATGGTCTGCTTCTGCGAGCCGAGCGAGAAATTGTTGGTGATGGCATCGGTCGTCTCGATGTCCGAGACCACGATGTTGGTTCCGCTCGCCGAGTCGGCGCGCAGCGTCTGGTCGGTGTAGACGTAACGACCGGTGAACGTGGCATTCAGGCCGTTGAAGAAGGTCCTGTTCGCCGCGCCGCTGAACGAAGTCGTGAACGATTCATTGTCCAGACTTCCCTTCTGCATGAAGCCGGACGAAGCAGTCGGATTCGAGCTGGTGGTACGCCAGCCCTTGTCACGGAACTGCAAGGAGCTGCCGGTCGAGCGATCGTAGCCGAAGTCGGCTTCGAGGTTCATCCAGTCGAGCGGCGTGTAGCGAATCTGCGAGCCGCCGACGAAGCGCGTACCGCGATCCTCGCGCTTGTTGTACGCCGCCGCATAAAGCGGGTTGAAGTTCTGATCACCCTGCGACAGCGGGTTGTGGCGAATGACGACTCGACCCAGCGCGTCCAGCTCGGTCATGTCCGACATCCACGGCGCTCTGGTGAGGTTGAACCAGGTGCCCGCGTTGCCGGACGTCTCGTCGAAGATCGATGCGTGATCGACCGAGGAGCTGTAGTAAGAGTTGACGTTGGCGCTGATTCTGTCGGTGAAGCGCTGGTCGATGTTCACGCGCGCCGAGTTACGTGTGAACCCGGGCAGGAACTCGACGGCGCCCTGCTGCACGAAGTGCGACAGGCTGGAATAAACGCCGGTGTTGTTGACCTTGCCGCGCATGTCGATGTTGGTGTTGGCATAGCGCGAAGGCGTGACGACCTGTGCGACCGGGTCGCGCATGGTCGGCCACTGCGTCGTCTGGAAGACGCTGACGAGGTTATCCACGTTCGGCGCGGAAGCGATTCCGTAGTCGCGCAGGAAAAGCTGCGGAGGCAGGGAGAAGTCCTCGCCAGAGTTGTTGACGCGAAGGACTTCATTATCCCAGTTGATGTATCGCGCGCACGGCGACCCGCCTGCCGTCTCGCGGGTGCAGAAGAGCGTACCGCTCGGATTCATCGCCAGCGTCGAGTGCGTGGCGAGCGGGAACGCTCCCTCGATGTCGCTGGTTCCCATTTCGCTGCGGAGCCCGAACTTCACGCCCTGTGGCGCGTTCCTTCCGCTCTTGGTGGTGATGTTGATGACGCCGGCACCTGCCCGCGCTCCGTAGAGCGAGGCGGCGGCGGCACCCTTCACGACCTCAACGTCCTCAATGTCACTGGGGTTGATGGAGGGGAGCTCACCCTGGAGCGGCACGCCATCGAGAAGATAGAGCGGCGCCTGGGTGCGGCCGGTCGCGTTTAGCGATACGGGGCCGCGCAGAACGATCGATGGCGCTGCGCCGGGACGGCCGCTGGCGTTGTTGATCAACGCGCCAGGGATCTTGCCCTGCAGCTGAGTGATCGGGTTGGACCCGCTCACCGGCATCTGCGAAGAGTCGACTCTGGTGACCGTGAACGGGAGCTTGATCGCCTCGGTCGCCCTTGTCACACCAGTGACGACGACGGCACTCAGCTCGGTCAGGTCTTTCTTCAGGTTGAAGTCGACCGACTGGGAGCCGGCGCTGACTGCAATCGGATTCGATCCGGGTTGATATCCGATGGCGCGGGCCCTAAGCACGACCGGCTGCCCACGAACTCTGGCAGCCGGAACGGTGATCGAGAAGGCACCGGACGGATTGGTCGCGACGGAGATGTTGAGCTCGGGGATAAAGACGTTCGCTCCAGCGAGCGGCTGCCCCTGATCCGAAATCACGCGACCCGTGATGACGGCGGCCTGGCCCTGGGCCACTGCCGGCGCTCCCACGAGCAGCGCAAACATGGCTGCAACAAAAAATCTCGTAGAACGTAATAGTTTCGTCATGCGTACCTCAGAAGGATTTCAGAAACCACAAAAGAGACGGACGATGTGGCACCACGCAGCGGTGCCAATGCCAGCGACGGTAGAAATTCCTCCTCTATTGTTGGACGGTGCGCGCAGCGTGGAAAACAGGTTCGGTGGTTGACGTGCGGAAACGCAAATAACCAAAAAGGAGGATGCCGCCAACCGGATAGAAATCCGACCAGGCGATCTCCTTGGATCCACGAAAAGCAGGCGCCTCAACAAGGCGCTCCTATTAAACGGCGCTGACGGGTTTTGGTACGACGGGTGTTGCTTTTGAGACGGGCTTAGAACGGGTTTACGACCGGCTTTCGACGCGCTTTGCTATTGCTGAGGTGCAGCGGAACCTCGCTGCGCCCAAAGGTATAGCTCTACCTACCGAACGGCGCAAGGGTTTACACTGTCTAAATGCGATTGCGGCCGCGAACGGCTGATTTTGAGCGGCGGACGTAGAGGCGCAGAATTTCGGGGCCCGTACAGGCCTTGTCAACAAAAAAATCGCCTTCAGCGATCCTTTCCCTGCCTGTTAACCGAAAATTCAAATGGTTGCTGGACGAACTGCCGAACCCGGTGTCCGTCCTTCGTCGCTGGGACGTAGGCAGCATTCTCGAGAGCCAGCCGCACGGCCTCCGTAAACAAAGGCGCCGTCGACGAAACGATTCCCAGCGTGCCATCCTCGATGTGACCTTCGCTGTCCACGACGAATTCCGCTATCACCAGACCGGGCACTCCCGCAGCATATAATGATGGGGGAAAGTCGAGCCGGAACCCTTTCGAGGTATCGAGAGTCGCCTTGGTGTCCACCTGATCGGCGTTGAATACTGAAGCCTGTGAGACGATGGTCTCGAGGTCCACAGCGGGAGTCGGCGTCGAAGTAATGGGATCAGTATCAGGTCCGCGACTCCAGATCAGGATCGTTCCGCAGCTCGACACATCGCGGGTGTAGATGTATTTCGCGGGCGCCGTCGTCGAGCCCAGATAAAGCTCGATCCCATGAATGCTGGTCGGCGAAAAGCTGTCCAGATCGACTTCTCCGGAAGGCATTGGAGTGCCATCGATCCAGACCAGCGGCCAGCAAGTTCTGCCGCGCAGCCTGATGCCCGTGATGCCACCGCGACCTCGCACTGCCGTCACACCCGGCACGTGCTGCAGCAGCTGTCCCAGCAGTCGCGTGCTTTCCTTGTCGATTTGATCACGCGTTATGAAGTAGCCGCCGGTCTTTCTCTCGAGACGCTCGTAGTAGCCCGCCAGACGACCGGTATAATTCATCCTCGCCGGACGCACCACGACCGTTGGGAGCGGGATCGCCACGGATTTGAGGCGCACGGTCGCACTGGCTTCCACTCCCTGTGCCACCTCCACCGTCATGCGAGCTGGTGCGAAGCCGAGCCGCCGCGCCCTCAGCGTCCTGGTACCAAAAGGAATTCCACCGAGGCGAAACGCTCCGTCAACGTCGGTGATGGTTCGTACATCGGCGCTGTCTACGGTTACTTCCGCGCCGAGCAGCGGGAGTCCCGAAGAGTCGCTGACAATTCCGGTAACGGTGCCGAGTCTTTGCGCGGGGAGCGAGCGAGCCCATAGCAGCGCGGCTACTGCGAGCATGGCGCAGAGCACATGGCGCGCTCCGCGAGGCGATCGATGAAGAACCACGATAGATGACAACCGGAACATCGAACACTCGCTTTGGGTCGCAACCGCCGTTTGCTGCTACCCTGGTCGGAGGCGGTTTGCGCGTGCCAAGGTAGCAGCGGTGCTACAAGGCGACAATAGTTTTACGCCCGAGGCAGCGAGAGGTGCCGCGAAACGCTGGCCGCGAAAGGTGAACCGCCCACTAGCGGCGGCCGCCGCGTCCAACCTGGTTCTGCAATGTATCCGGCAAAACGCCACCGGGCGCGGCGGACTCCTTTCCGTTCTCCCGCGTCGCTTCACGCGGTTCCTGCGCCGGTTGCAGCACGCCGCTGCTCGAAACCAGCTGCGCGGCCAGCACCGTCTGAATGACGCTGGTGATGTTGTTCGTTACCGAATCGGCAGCGCCGCCGCCGGTTGAATCGCCAGATATCGTGACCAGCTTTGCCTTCGCCAGAGCGTCTGCAATCACAGGAGCGATGTCAGGAATCATCTCGATCTGACGGTATCTGAAGTAGCTCTCGCCGCCCGCTTTGATCGCCTCGTTCACCTTTTGAATGCTTTCGGCGTTCGCCTGAGCAACAGTCGTGATGCGAATTGCTTCGGCACGTGCGCGCGCCTCGGCGTCGATGCGCATTTTTTCCGCGTCTGCCTTGGCCTGCGCAATCTGGGTCGCTTCCAGCTCGGCGACGCGCTGAACTCCGAGGGCGGTCTGCTTCTTCGCCTCTGCTTCCGCAATCAGCGCCGCGTTCGCCGCCTTCGTCTGCTCGAGCTCGCGCTGCTTGTCAGAGATCACTCGCTCGGCTTCCAGCTGCGCGTCCTTGGCGCGACGCGCCTGCTGCGCCGTAACGATGTCCGCGTTCGCCTGCGCTTCGGCGGCCGACTGTCTGCGCCGCGACTCGGCAACTTCCGACTGCACGACCTTGATGTTGAGCGAGTTGAAAGTCAGGCCAAGGTCAGTCAGCTCGCGCGAGCAAGCCTTGCGGATGATCACCGCCAACGGATCGTCGTCATCCTCCATTCCCTGGAGCGCCGCCTCGGCGCCGCGTGTCAGCGCCATTGGCTCGTCCGCGGCGACTTGGAGAGCGGTGCGCTGGCTCGAGCCTGCACCCAACTCCCCGCGCGCCGAGCCTGATCCCAGCTGCGGCGGAGGAGCGCTACGCGCGGAGAAAAGCTGGTCGTGTGTCAGAAGATTGATCGCCCGGCGAGCGGAGCTGGAGAGAAGATCAATGAGGATGTTCTCCTGATCGGCGGCGTCCTTGGAGAAGAACCTGTTCGCCGCTGTCTTGATCATGGTATCGGTGTCACCGACCGAAACGATGGCGCTGGCAAGGATCCGCACCTTGATCGGCTGCGGCGTCCCGTTGCGATCGAGGTCGGCCGTCTGATCGGTGATGTCGAGATCGACGTTGATCGCTTTGCTCGAGAGCGTCGTGCCCGTCGTGAGCAGGGGCACTTCCTTCGACTTGCCCGGCCCGCGGTAGATAATGGTGCTTCCCTGCAGCCAGCTCACCATGCGGATGGTGCCCGCTTCGACGTTGCGCAGGAATGACGAGACGATGAGCGGGATTACTCCCAGAACTCCGACGAGAATGGCGGCAACGATAATAAGTGTTTCGGTCATCTATTGATCCTTGTAGAAGAGCGGCCGCGGTAATTCAGCTCTCGCTGAGGCCGATCCGAGAGACTGTACAACGATTGCGAGCACTATCTATGTCTTCAATGCGGAGCGCATCGCCGGCGCGTACCCGAATGCCGGCGCTTCGCTCGTCCTGTGTCAATGTTCCGAGAATCTGGACTACCTCGCCTCCCAGCTCGATCACCACCAATCCGTTGCCGTTGGAATCGAATCCCGTCACGGCTTTCGCGTCGGACATGATCGCCGACTCCAGAGTCTGGGCCGGTTGCGACTCGAACCGGAAGAGCGAATTGAACAGTGGTCGCACGACGAGAGTCTCGAAGGCGAGTCCGCCCACGAAGGCGATCGGCAACGCCAGAAACGGCCCGACGATTTTCTCAGCGACCAGCCCGGTCGCGCCGAAGCCAACGAGGAAGTTGAACATCACGCGCGGAGAGAGCCACGACCACGCATAGTGCTTGAGTGTAGAAAGCGCGTGCGCCTCGACATTGTGGGCGTGAACGTGGCCGTGTGTGATGGGCGCGTGGCTTACCGAATGTGAATGACCGCCAGCGCCGTGCATCTCGTGACCGGCGGTATCGTGCGAGTGGTGACCTCCACCGTGGCTACTCGCGAATCCCAGAAGCGCCATCGCTGCCATGCCGGCGGCACCCAGAACAACGCAGAATATGTAGAGGTCCATCTTTCAACTCGCGGAAGCCAGAGGGTTTTCACTTCAGCAAAGTGCTGATGCAAGAATCCCCGGACGAATTACTCGTACGGGGATTCTGTATTACATGTTTCTGTGGCGCAATTGCAGAGCAGGTTGGGTGTCAATTTTGACACCCAACCTGCTGCAAAGCCCTGGCACGCTTCTGCGGCCGGGGCTGCGTACTTCGAACCAACCAATTACTTCGAACTGCTAACTAAGTACGGAATCCGGACTAACTACGCAATGCGAACTGCGCGGCTGGCGCGGAGCGGTTCGAAACTCGTAGTTAGTCCGCTGTTCTCAATTAGTCAGCAATTCGAAATGATTCTTTGGTCCGTTCCCCGTAGTCCCCCCGCTCTAGATCTCCTCCGGCACCGGCACCGTCTCCGGCAGCGCGAAGTCCGTATCCGTTTCGGTCGCCAGAATCTCGGCGATGGTCGGCTCCGGTGGCAGCTCCGGCGCCGGCGGCACCGGGGCTCCCTCGATCTCCACTTCCTGGTAGCGGTACATACCCGTACCGGCCGGGATGAGGTGACCGATGATGATGTTCTCCTTGAGGCCGAGCAGCTCGTCCCGCGCGCCGCGAATCGCAGCGTCGGTCAGAACACGCGTCGTCTCCTGGAAGCTCGCCGCCGAGATGAACGACTGAGTCGTGAGACTCGCCTTGGTGATGCCGAGGAGCAGCGGCTCGGAAACGGCCGGACTGTCCTTGTGCTTCTTGGCCTTGTCGTTCGCTTCCCTGAAGGTCTGCTTGTCGACGTGCTCGCCCTCGAGGAACTCGGTGTCGCCGCTCTCGAGCACGCGCACCTTCTGCAGCATCTGCCGCACGATCACGCCAATGTGCTTGTCGTTGATCTTCACGCCCTGCAGGCGGTAAACCTCCTGCACTTCGTTGAGCAGATACTCCTGAACCGCGCGCGGTCCCTTGATGCGGAGAATGTC
>Ga0207706_10002937_pt1 | contig 16469 bp, 14 predicted proteins | sample KBSC53metaG_FD_184318 | JGI IMG/M metagenome (GOLD analysis project Ga0207706, IMG submission 184318) | Corn rhizosphere microbial communities from Kellogg Biological Station, Michigan, USA - KBS C5-3 metaG (SPAdes) (version 2) | ecosystem: Host-associated > Plants > Roots > Rhizosphere > Soil ... | reverse complement strand
CCGGCCGGCGCCTGCCGGTTCGATGGTGGCGAATCCACAGCTCGGCCGCGGCAAGGTTGAGCGTCGTACTGAGTGCGAGGCCAAGCGGATAACTCACGGTCGGCGGAAGCGGCGTTTGTGCGAGCGCCGGCACGAGGATGCTGAAGCTCACGACGAACAGCGAGAGCGAGTAACTCCGCACCATCCACTCGTGTCGTTCCGCGAAACGGCGCTGCAGTGTGCGTACGAACCCGAGCGTAGTCGTCGCGAACCACAGAACCGCGGTCAGGACGAAGATCGCTTTCGACGCCGCCGTCACATTGAAGGACATGGCGTCTACGACTGCCGTTACGCTCGCGAGCCAGACCGCGACGACGTACGTGCGCCCGAGGGCACGGCGCAGGCCGGGCCTCCGCCGGACGCACCGGAATGACTGCAACGGCGCGACAAACAGACACACTCCGCCGGCCAGGGCGTGAACGACGAATATGACCGGCGTTGCCCGGTGCTTTGCCTCCACCCCGATGCCAAACAGAAAAAACAACTCGGCGAAACCCATCTGGAGTGAGAAAGCGACATAAAGCAGCACGACCAGAAACAGCGTCCACCAACCGAGGCGGCCGAGCACCTCTTTCATCTTGCGACGCCGCACGAATGACATGGCGAGACTCCAGTCAACATGGTTTGTGCGGCCACAGAGTACGCCCCGTGGGTCGCGTGCACATTGACGGGAAGCGCCGATCTCTTACCCGAACCGGCCAACTCAGTCGGACAGCGCCCTCTCGCGAAGCTCCGCCGGCGAACGCCCGGTCCACCGCTTGAACGCGCGGTAGAACGCGGTCATCTCCGAGTACCCGAGCAGGAAGGCGACCTCCGCGATTCCGTGGCGGCGGGTCGTGAGCAGCTCGACAGCCTTCTCGTGCCGGAACCGATCGAGCAGCTCACGAAACGTCGTCTGCTCGTCCGCGAGGCGACGGTGCAGCGTGCGCTCGCTCATAGCCAGCGCCCTGGCGGCGTCTCGCGCGAGGGGCGGACCCGACCCATGCGACTCGACCAGCCAACTGCGCACGCGGCCGCTCACGGTCGTGAGCGTGGGACGCTTGTCGAGCAACGTGGATGTGTAACGGTCGAGGAGAGCTGCGAGCGTCGCATCGGCCCGTGGGTTCGAGAGCGCGAGCGTCGCCGCGGGGATGCGCATGGCCGTGAAGCCGCTCCCGAAGTTTGGCCGCACGCCAAAGATCTCCTCGTGCGGACGCGTATCCGCAGGTCGATCATGCGCGAAGAACACCTGCACTGGCGACCAGGCCGTGCCCGTCACCATGCGCCCCAGTCTCAGCCATGTGACTGCGAGAAATTCCGCTGGCTGCCGCGACACGGCGCCCCCGCCCAGGAGGCCGTGGCGCAACACGCCATCCCCACCGTCGTCCTCGAGCGTCAGCTCCGTCCCCTCGTTGATGAGTCGCTGGTAGCGACACACTCGGTATAGCGCGCCCGACAGCGTCGGGCTGGAGAGCATGGCATACGCGTGGACATCGAACGCGTTCACCGGCGCCGCCATCGCGACGTGGATGCCGAGGCAGTCGTCGTTCGCGATCGCAACGGCGCGCTCCCAGAGCTTGCGACTCGACCCTGCCGGGAGATACCCGTCCAGGTCAGCGAGGATCGACGCGGGCATTCCGGCCTCCGCAAGCAGCGAATCGACCGAATGGCCCAGTGCTTCGAGGCCAGCGATCACGGGCCGGATTGCCCGCACGGTGAGTCCCGGCTTGAACGCGGTCACGATGCTCCTAATGTATGTGGCCGCCCACCGTATGCCGATCGCGCCGCGTGCTCGGCCGACGACTGTTCGAGGCGCTCCATTCCACCAGATCACACGTTAGGCGCATGGCTAGCCCCACCCTGTTCACACCGTTCACCGTCGGCACCCTCGAGCTCGCGAATCGCATCGTCATTGCGCCGATGTGTCAGTACTCCGCGGAGGATGGTCGGATGACGGACTGGCACGTCATGCACCTCGGGAACCTGGCGCTGTCCGGTGCGGCGCTCCTGATCATCGAAGCGACCGCCGTGCTGCCAGAGGGGCGCATCTCGAGTGCCGACGTCGGGCTCTGGTCGGACGAGACGGAGGAGGCGATCGGTCGAACGCTCGAGAGCGTCCGCCGCTGGTCACGGATGCCGATCGCGATTCAGCTCGCACACGCGGGTCGCAAAGCGTCGTGCGACGTGCCGTGGAGGGGTGGCAAGCAGTTCGCGCCCGATCACCCCAACGGCTGGCAGGCCGTGTCGGCATCCGCACTCCCGTACGACAAGGGCTGGTCCACGCCTACGGCGCTGGACGCCGAAGGACTGGCGCGTGTGCGCGACGCGTTCGCGGCCGCCGCGCGACGCGCCGCACGACTCGGCATTGACGGTGTGCAGATCCACGGCGCGCACGGCTACCTGTTGCATCAGTTCCTGTCTCCGTTGTCCAATCGTCGCGACGACGAGTATGGCGGGAGCCTCGAGAACCGGATGCGCTTCCCGCTGGAGGTGTTCGACGCGGTGAGGGCAGCGTTTCCGGCGGAGCGTTCGGTGTCGGTGCGCGTGTCGGCAACCGACTGGGCCGCCGGCGGCTGCGACATCGAGTCGACCGTCGCGTTCGCGCGCGCGCTGGAGAAGCGTGGCTGCGATACGATTCACGTCTCGAGCGGAGGGCTTACGCCGCAGCAGCAGCCCCCACTGGGACCGAACTATCAGGTGCCTCTCGCGCGTGCGGTGAAAGACGCCACGTCCATGGCGGTCGTGGCCGTGGGGCTGATCACCGAGTTCGAGCAGGCCGAAGCGATCGTGAGCACCGGTGATGCGGACCTCATCGCGCTGGCGCGTGCAGTGCTCTTCAACCCACGGTGGCCGTGGCACGCCGCGGCCCACCTTGGCGCGCGCATCCGGGTGCCTAACCAGTACCTGCGATCCCAGCCGCAGCAGCATCCCGGTCTGTTCGAGCCCGCAGAGTGAGGCGTCAGGACGTGCGCCGCCGGCAGCTCATCGAGATCGAAGATCAGGCATGGTGTCCGACCGCTGTACGCGACGGGCTCACGGACTACCTTCAGTTCATCTCCGATCGCACCGAGCCCTACGCCGCGGCGGCTCGTCTGCTCGCGGACGCGCTGCGGGTCCCCGCGGACGGTCCGGCGAGCCAGCCACCGGTCTCCGTAGTGGACCTTGGCTCCGGTGCAGGCGGACCATGGCGACGGCTCGTTAGGCGGCTCGCGGACGCCGGGGTGCCAGTGCGCGTGCGCCTGACGGACCTGCATCCGAACGTCGCCGCCTTCGACCAGCTTGCGCGCGAGACCGCCGGCGCGGTGGCCGGAGATCCTCGATCAGTCCCCGCTGACGCCGTGCCGGACGACCTCACCGGCTTTCGCACCATCTTCACCGCGTTCCATCACTTCCCGCCCCCGGTGGCTCGCCGCGTGCTCGCCGACGCCGTCGCGCGCGGGGAAGGCATCGCCGTATTCGAGTCCACCACGCGCAACGCGCTGTGCCTGTTCATCATGCTACTCGTTCCCCACGTCGTGTGGCTCGTGACACCGTTCATCCGGCCGTTCCGCTGGCCGCGGCTGCTGCTCACGTACCTGCTTCCCGTCATCCCGACAGTCGCCTTCGTGGACGGCGTCGTATCGTGCCTGCGCACCTACACGCCCGACGAGCTGCGCGAGCTGGCCGAGTCCGTCGATGGCGCGACTGGATATGCGTGGACGGCCGGCCACGCCGGGGGCGGACCGATTCCCATGACCTACCTGCTCGGACTGCCCGTTAGGCGCGAGGGAGCCGTGCCGTGAGCGAGAACCGGCTCTTGCCCAGCGCCGCGTAGGCGCACAACATAGCGTGACCAGTCCGCCCCGTTCTCCGCCGGAGGTATGCCGTGAAAGACCGCCATTCACTCGAGCCTAACCCGGAGGTTTTGTCGGAGCCGGTCCGGACTCGGCTCCTCGAGCGCGCCACCGAGCTCGATTCGGCCTACCGAGCCAGCGGAACCGTGGCCGAGCTTCGCGCAGCGGCCATTGAAGCTGGCATCTCGGGCCCTGCGTTCGACGCCGCGCTCGCCGAACTGCGCGATGCCGAGCAGTCGCACGCGTCCGCTGCCCGTGCCCAGAACAAGCGGCGAGGGCGATTGCGAACCTTCGCGGCGGCGATCGTGGGAGTGATCGCGCTCGGTTCCATCGGACTCGCGCGCAGTCCAACGCCGACGAGCGCCAGCACGCTGATAATCGAGGAATCGATCGAGCTCCGCTGCCTGTCATCCAGCAAAGCGGCAGAACTGGCGCGCCCATACCTCGGCCTACCCACGAACACCGTGGCGTATTCACCGGAGGCCAGGCCGGGTGTTCTGACGATCCGCGCGACCCGCGAACAGATCGACAACGTGCGGGCGGCGCTGAACAGGAATGACGGGGCTGGATCGCCGGCCTGCACGCCGTGAGGTCCCTTCCCCGCGGCCGCGCATTGGCGATCGCCGGGTCGCTGCTGGTCGTCGGCGTTGCTTCAATCGAGCGCTCCGCAAACGCGGACACGCAGGCTCGCGCGCCAAAGAGCCTTTTCAACGGAAAGGACCTCAAGGGTTGGCACGTCGACGTCCCGGCGTTGGACAGCAACCCTCGCGCCCGGAACCCGTTCGTCGTGCGCAACGGAATGCTCGTGAGCCTCGGTGAGCCGCAGGGCCACATCATCACCGACTCGAGCTATCGCAACTATCGACTCGAGGTCGAATACCGCTTCCCCGGGAAACCGGGGAATTCCGGCGTGCTGGTGCACGCGTCCACGCCGCGGGCGCTCTATAAGATGTTTCCCAAGTCCATCGAGGTGCAGATGGAAAGCGGGAACGCCGGCGACTTCTGGTGCATCCTCGAGGACATCCGCGTGCCCGACATGGAGCGTCGTCGCGGACCGCGCGCCAACTGGGGCACCACGGAAGACAAGGCGCGGCGCATCCTGAACCTGACCGACAATTCCGAGAAGCCGGTCGGGCAATGGAACACGATGGTGATCGAGGCGGTTGGGAGGTCGATCAAGGTCTGGGTCAATGGCGACCTGGTCAACGATGGCTCGGATGCCACCGCGGATCACGGACGGATCGCATTGCAATCGGAGGGGTCGGAGGTCGAGTTCCGGAAGATCACGTTGACGCAGAAGTAGAACGAGTCGTGATCGAGCTCGACCACGTCATCGTCTTCTGCTCGCGTGGGGCTCCGGAAGCAACTGTGCTTCGCGCTCAGGGTCTGCTGGACGGCTCCGGACAAGCTCACGCTGGCCAGGGCACCGCCAACCGGCGCTTCGCCTTTGCAAACTCCTTCCTGGAGTTGGCGTGGGTCGAGCACGAGAACGAGGTGCGCAGCCCGACCGTCGAGCGGACGCAGCTCTGGGAGCGATGGCAGGGTCGCACCTTGGGTCTCTGCCCGTTCGGGCTCGCGTTTCGTCCTGGCGATGAGAGCGACGAACCGCCGTTCCCCACGTGGTCGTATCGGCCGGCCTATCTGCCCGCCGACCTGTCGATCGAGATCGCAATCGGCGTTAGGCTCACGGAGCCGCTCCTCATCTATCTCCCCTTCGCGCGGCGGGACCGAATTCGGCCAGCCGAGGCAGCCGGGCGTCCAGCGGATGTACGCGAGATTGTCGGTGTGCGCCTGCAACTGCCGGAGGGCGATCGGCCTTCCGAGTCGCTCCGCGGTCTCGTAGCGATGGGACTCGTGAGTCTCACCACCGCGCCGGCGTACGTGGCGGAGCTCACGCTACTCGGCGAGCCCTCCACGCCAATCGACGTTCGACCGCACTTGCCACTCGTCTTCCGGCCTCACGCGGCCGTTGCCTGAAACGTCACCGATCCTCACGAGCGATGGAGGCGCCCATGGACGCACCTGACGACTCTGCGCGACCCGCGCCTAACGATGACCGACTCGGCATGAACGAGCCGATCTCGCGCCGGGACTTCGTCAACGGCGCGCTGGTAGCCGGCGCCGGAATGCTGCTGAGCGGCCGTGCGTCCGCCATGGGCACCTCTCCCGCCGACGCCTGGAATGGCTACGGGGGCGTCGGCGACTACCGCGCGTCGAACGGCAACACCTACGACGTCATGACCGCCGCGCACGCGATGCGCGATGGCGCGTATGAGAAAACAGCGGCCACCGATACCGGCGAGATGTACGACCTCGTCTCGGTCGGCGGCGGGTTGAGCGGCCTCGCCGCCGCGGTGTTTTTCCAGAAGAACAAGGGCGGCCGGTGTCTCGTCCTCGACAACCACCCGATCTTCGGCGGCGAGGCGAAGCGCAACGAGTTTCTCGTCGACGGCCACCGGCTCATCGCTCACCAGGGCTCCGCCATCTTCCTCGTGCCGAAGAAGGGCGGCTACACCGATCGTTTCTACGAGATGATCGGGATGGACCGATCGACGTTCGACTATCAGACGTGGCGCGGGCCGTCACCGGAGATGGCGCTGCATCAGAGCCCGTACGCCGAGCCGAAGGACTACGGGTTCTACTTCGGGCCGCCGTTCGGCAAGCGGCCAGGCGTGTGGGTGGTGGATCCGTGGGGGCGTAAGCTGAGCGGTGCACCGCTGAGCGACGCAGCAAAGGCCGACCTGATGCGATGGCGAACCGTCCCCGACGACGGGCCACGACCACAGACCGAAGGCGACGCCATCTCCCGCCAGCTCGACACGATCACGCTCGAAGAGCACCTCATGGCTCGGCACCGGATCACGCGGGAGACCGTGCGCAACTTTCTCTCGCCGGTGGAAGGTGGCGGCTACGGTCTCGGACCGGACGCGCTGTCGGCGTACTGCGCCTACGCCATCGAGACGGAGTTTCCGGGCGACGGCGACTCGGCGTTAGGCGACCAGATGTTCCCCGACGGGAACACCGGGTTCGCGCGGCTGATGGTGAAAACGCTCATCCCCGACGCGTTTGCGGGACCCCACACGGTGGAAGCCGTGTGGAAGAGCCGAGTGAACTTCGCCGCGCTCGACCGGGGGGGTCAGCACACACGCATTCGCCTCAACGCCACCGTCGTACGCGTGGAGCATGCGGGAAATCCGGGCAGCGCGCCGCACGTCGTGGTCACGTACGCAAAGGGGAAGCAGCTTTTCCGCGTGAAGGCGCGCGCGGTGGTGATGGCGGGTGGCAGCTGGACGAGCAAGCACATCGTGCGCGACCTCCCCGCGAGCCATCGCGACGCCTACGCGCAGTTCTATCGATCGCCGTGCCTCATGGCGAACGTCGCGGTGCGCAACTGGCGCTTCCTGTACAAGATGGGAATGTCGGGATGCCGCTGGTTCGGGGGACTCGGTGACTACCTCTCGGTGCGGCCGATGGCCACGTTGGACGGCGTGAGCCCGACTATCGGTCCGGATTCGCCGACGGTGCTGACGATCAAGGTGTTGTTCGCGCAGCCCGGGTTGCCGATCGGCGAGCAGGGTGCGCAGGGCCGGGCGAAGCTCCTGGGGACGTCGTTCGCGCAGTACGAGCGCGCGCTCCGCGAGCAGCTGGCCGACATGTTCGCGCCGGGCGGGTTCGATCCGCGTCGCGACATCGCGGGGATCATCCTGAATCGCTGGGGTCACGCGTACGTGAACCCGCAGCCTGGTTTCTTCTTCGGCGTGGGCGGCAAGCCGGCGCCGCGGGATGTGCTGCGCGACGCGCCGCATGGTCGCATCGCGTTCGCGAACACCGACCTGGCCGGCGCGATGGATCACCGGAACTCGATCCGAGAGGCTGACCGCGCCGTCAGGCAGCTCGTCGGCGCCTAACGACTAAATATCGTTGGAAGGCCGGCATCTCGATCATAGAGACGCATCCAGAACGGAGGGGTCGACCGCATGAGCGAAATGAGCAGCATACTGGGCATCCATCCAGACCGGTCATGACCCCTCGCGCAACGAGCTGATTGAAAGGGGAACAACTCTTCGGGACCGTAGCGTCCCGCGCGGCTGTTCCTCTCTTTCATTCGGCTCGTGGCGAGCGGACACTTCCCGGTAGAGGGCGATGCAAAGGATGCTGCTCATGCCGCTCATGCGGTCGACCCCTCCGTTCTGGATGTCTGCCGGCCGATGTGGAACCAGACTTCGATCGGGAATGAGGTGGTGCGACTCTAAAGAACCTTGGCTCAGGACCGAAATGGAGGAGCATTCCAGCCGTCAGGTCGGTTGCCCGCAAGTAGTTGAAGAGTTGGCGAGTCGAGTTCTTTTGCAGATCGTGGGTGGACTTGATCTCGATCACGATGCAATCGTCGACCACCATGTCGAGACGCTGCTTGCCAAGCTCCACGCCTTTGTACATCACGCTGACCCAAACCTCGCGAGCCACCTTATGCCCTCGCGCCAACAGCTCGCGCTCGAAAGCCTTGAGGTAAAGGTGCTCGAGGAAACCGTATCCAAGCGTGTTGTAGACCTCGAAGAACGCACCGACGATCGAATAGATCAGCTCTTCGAGTAGTCGTGGCGGGCGGCGCATCCAGCAACGTCGTACACGTAGCCCTCGGACCAAGTTCCGTCCCGTCACCAGCAAACGAGTGCGGCGCGGGGTGGCCGTCGCGCCGGCTGCCTAACGAGTGAACAGCTTCGGGTCGAGCATGGCGCCGGTCCATGGACGCAGCCACACCGTGCCGTTCCACGCGTGCGCGAGATAGCGATTGACCGAGTCCATCTCCGCGCTCGAGTATTGGCTCTTGTGACACGCGAACTCCTCGCGTCCCGCTGCGAGGTCGCGATCCTCGAACGGAACGCGCACGGTCAGCAGCGCCTCCGTCATGCCGTTCACCGTGGGTGACGCTTTCGGCGCGGTCCTCAGGCGCTCCGCGGGGAGCGACGCGTACAGCAGGTCGACCTTCGCATAGCGCGCGTCGCCCTGGATGATCTGCGTGACGACGTCGCCCACGAGGCGATGGTCGGGATGGCCGGTTCCTCCCTCTGGCCCGAAGGTGATGATCGCGGCAGGCTTGATGGAGTCGATGATCGGCACGAGCGCCGACCGCAACCTGCCCAGCTCGTCGAATGATGCGAGGCCGCCATCGGGTAGTGCGAGCAGGTGGAGCTTCTTCACACCGAGCCGATTGGCCGCGCAGGTTGCTTCCTTCGTTCGGGCCGCGGCGAGCGCTGCGCCGGCCGGAATCTTCGCGAAGTCGCGCGTACCCTTCGAGCCATCAGTCGCGATCACGAGATGCGTCTCACGTCCTTCGCGCGCGAGCCGCGACAGCAGTGGACCGATCACGCGTTCGTCATCGGGGTGGGCGAAGATGGCGACGATGGGCCGGCTTCCCTGAGCCGGCACCGAACGCGGGAGTGCCTGCACGACAAGGGCAAGCGCGGCGTAGACAAGCGTGCAAGATCGCATCATCAGCTAAGCACCCCTCGGCCATTGAGCTCCTCGAACGCGCGACGTGAGGCGGCATGTCTCGATGCGCACCGCTCGAGCAACTCGGTAAACCCTGGCTTCGGCCGCAGCGCGTCGAGCCACGGATCCCGCTCGAACACCGGGTAACACGAGAAGCCGTCGGCGACGACGCCCTCCAATTGCGTCAGCGCCTCGTCGGCGTCGCCATAGCGAGCGACATGCCGCGCCACGTAGAAACGACCTTCGGGATCACGAAAGTCGGGCGACAGCATTGCTTTCATCTGGCTCACACTCTCAGCCGTCCGCCCTTCGATGAGCGCCCGCGCTGCCACCGCCACGTGCCGGCGGCGCGTTGGCATCCTCGCCTCGACCTCGCGCAACGGCGCCAACGCTTCATCGCCGCGTCCGAACTCCACGAGGGCCAGCGCGACGATGTAGGGAAACTCTGCTACGGGGAGCGCGGCCAGGCGCTCCCAGTCGCCCTGCATGAACCACGTGTGCATCACACTGGTGGGGATCTTCCGGTCGAGCGCGCGTGCACGCTGGTGCGCCGCGACCGACGCATCGAGCAGCCCGCAATACCGGCACGCCGTCACCAGCCCCGCCATGAGCTCGGGATCGGCGGTGCGCGCGCGTGAGACGAGTCGCACCATCGCGTCGTGCGCGCGACCAAGGTCAGCCTCGAGCTGCGCGTAGAGCTTGTGCGCGATCGGCAGATCGGGATTGATCGCCAATGCCTTCTTGAAGGCCGACTCCGCCCGCGTCAGGCATTCATCGGTGTCGCCGCCAGCCGACTCGACGTACTTGGTCTGCACGTGATATACACGCCCGAGCCGCGCCCACGCCGGTGCGAACCGGGGATCTTCCGCGACACATCGCTCGTATAACTCACGCGCGACGCTCCACTGTTTCGGGTCGACGCTGAGCTGATTGCCCCGCAGGAAGTGGTCGTACGCCGCCTTGCTCGATGGCACATCGGTAACAAGGCGCTGTTTGTCGCGAGCCGTGAGCGGCACAGCGAGCGACTCGACGATGCGACGCGTGAGCTCGTCCTGCAGCTGAAAGAAGTCGCCCACGCTCGCCTGCGCAGTGTGCGACCAGAGCAAGGTCCCCGACGCAGCCTCCGTGAGCTGTGCGTTGACGCGTACGGCGTCCGCCGAACGAAGGAGCGTGCCCGTCACGATCATGTCGACGTCCGCCTCGGCGCCGATCGCACGCGTGTCGGCGGGAGCACCTGCATAGCGCGATGCTGCGAGACTCGAGCGGACGACCAGCGACTCGAGCCCCGAGAGCGAGCTCGTGACGGCATCCGGAAGGCTGAACGCCAGGAACGCCGTATCTGGATCGTCGCGCAGAAGCCGGAAGGGTAGCACGATGAGCCGCGTGAGCGTCAGCGGCTTCTCCGGTGTCGACGGCGCGATCGGCATGAGAAACCGATAGCCGCGGCGCGGCAGGGTCTCGATGAACCGCGGCGATGCCGCGTCGTCCTCGAGGGCTTCGCGGATTTGCCTGATGGCGAAGTTGAGTCCCTGGTCGAACTCGACGTGCGTTCCGGCGCCCCAGACCTGGTCGCGGATCTCGGCGCGCGTGACTACGGCGCCGTCCTTCTGGACGAGCAGCGCCAGCACCTTGAACGGCTGTGGCGGCAACGGGATACGCTCGCCGTGCCGGAGAAGCTCGGCGGAGTCGGCGTCGAGCTCGAAGGGTCCGAAACGAAGCATGGCCTGGGTCGATCGGCCTCACTCAGCGAGCGCTCATGGAACGCTCATGCCGCGTCCAATGTCGGGAAATGCCGGACACGCACACCATAGTCGCGGCTTCACGACACGGCTAGTGCGGCACGAGTCCAGACGACTCCATAACCGGAGATGGCTATGCGGCTCACGCTCGGATCACCTGCCCCCGACTTCTCCGCCGAATCGATTGGCGGCCGGGGTGTTTCACTCGAGCAGCTTCGCGGTCGCCCGTTGCTGCTCAAGTTCTATCGTTTCGCGACCTGTCCGGTGTGCAACCTCCACATGCACCGGTTCATCATGGAGCACCGGATGGTGTCGGAGGCCGGGCTCACGACCGTCGTGCTGTACCACTCGCCCGCGGACAAGCTCGCGGAAGCTCAGGACTTCGCCACTCCGTTCGACCTCATCCCCGATCCGGACAAGAGAATCTTCCGCGCGTACGGCGTCGAGCGCGGGCTGCGGGGTCTCGTCTCGCCGACGGTCATGCGCGAGTACATCAAGGCGCTGGCGGCCGGCTTTTCCCCCGGGCTCCTCACCAGCGACGGCGGCATCACCGGGAATCCCGCCGACTTCATCATCGATGCGTCGGGCCGAGTCGTGTTCGCGCATTACGGCAAGCAGTACGCGGATTCGCTCGAGGCGGCCGACGTGGTCGAGGCGTGGCGTTCCGTGCAGGGCAAGGAGCCGACACCTAACGCTCACCCTGTCATCCCGAGCGCAGCGAGGGATCGCCGACGTCCCGAAAGAGCCTCCAGCCACAAGCCTCCGAACGTCGTTAAACGCAGCACCTTGCGCGCTTCTCCGTCGCCCGAGTGATCCAGTTGAGACCGCGGTGAGATTGGTGCCCCATACTAGGCCCAATGACCCACGGACCACATCAGCTCCGCTCGGACGACACCACCAATTCCTCTGAGGATACGACCATGTCGTTACGAATCGCCGAAACGGCGCCTGACTTCACGGCTGACACGACGCAGGGCACGATCAACTTCCACGAGTGGCTGGGCAACTCCTGGGGTATCCTGTTCTCCCACCCCAAGGACTTCACGCCGGTCTGCACCACGGAGCTCGGGTACATGGCGAGTCTCAAGCCGGAGTTCGACAAGCGCAACACGAAGGTCGTCGCCCTCTCGGTCGACCCGGTCGACCAGCACGCGATGTGGTCGAAGGACATCGAGGAGACTCAGGGCTTCGCACCCAACTATCCGATGATCGGCGACCCCACGCTCGCGATCTCGAAACTCTACGACATGCTGCCGGCGTCCGCGGGCGATAGCGCAGACGGACGCACCGCCGCCGACAATCAGACCGTCCGGACCGTGTATGTCATCGGACCCGACAAGAAGATCAAGCTGTCGATCTCCTACCCCATGACCACCGGCCGCAACTTCGACGAGCTGGTGCGCGTGCTCGACTCCCTGCAGCTCACCGCGAAGCATCGCGTCTCCACGCCGGTGAACTGGCAGCAGGGCGACGACGTGATCATCGCCGGCTCCGTCAACAACGAGGAAGCGAAGAGGATCTATCCCGACGGCTGGCGGGAGCCGAAGCCGTACATCCGCATCGTGCCACAACCCGGCCGCGTACGGTACCAGAAGGAAGCCATAACGACGTTCGACGCCACCCCCGAGAAGATCTTCCGCTACATGAGCGCCGGGAACCACCCGCACAAGGCGTTCAAGAGCCACAAGCTCGTCGGCGTCGCCGGCAATGTGGTGACGGTGGACGTGGACGTCTACAATCCCGACGGCTCGACCACGAACATGATCGTCAAACACCGGCTCAACGTGCCTAACGGCGTCGAGACGACGATGATCGGCGGGCACTTCGATGGCGCGCGATTCGTTCACTCGTACACGCCGCTGGGCGAACGGACAAAGGTGGACCTGCGGGGAGACTTCCCGGCGCTGCCGGGGATGAGCGAGGCCGACGAGCTCGCGATGATCGACGGCTTCTTCACCACCGTCTTCGCCGAGGACACGGCGACACTGCGCACGTGGTCGCCCGAGACACCGCGATGAAGAAGCGTATCCTCGTACTCGGCGCAGGGTTCGGTGGGCTCGAGCTCACCACCCTGCTGTCGGAGTCGCTAGGCGATAGCGTCGAGACGACCCTCATCGACAGGAACGACGCGTTCGTCTTCGGCTTTTCCAAGCTGGACGTCATGTTCGGTCATGCGACGCCGGAATGCGTGCGGATGCCATACGAGACGGTCGTGAAGCCAGGGGTCCGGTTCGTCCGCGAAGATCACGCTCGTCACACCGCTCGGTAGTCCGGTACCGCCGTTGCCCGACACCTCCCGCGCGTTGATCGCGGCATTCGCCGAGCGCAACATCGCGTTCGTCCCGAACCGCCGGGTGGCCTCGCTGGAGGCGGCGCGGCGTGTTCGTGGCACCATCCGCCCAACTGCGCGTGGAGAAGGAGTTGTTCGGCTCGAGCCGGCGAGCCCGCTGGTTCGGCGAGCCGGCGCCGCCGCGGGCAACTCGCCATACCAGCTCGACGGCCTTCGCGGGCTGACCGCCTAACGCTATCGCAGGTCGAGCCGCTCGAGGAGACGAACGAAGCGTGGTTGCGCGTGCATCCGGGCGAACGCCGGATGCGCGCGTAACGTGTACATGTCGGTGCGGGCGACAAACGCACGCTCGAGCCAGTCGAACGTCGCCTCGTCGTCGCCGATCATGGCGTAGATCATCGCGTGCTGAAACCGCGGCGTGTCGGGCGAATCGCCCAGATCAGTCTGGATCTGTCGTGCTTCCACGATCCTTCCCGAAACCGAGTACGCCATGGCGAGGGCCGCACGCGCGATTCGTGCTTCCCCCATGTCCTGCATCATGCGCTCCGCGACCGCAAGCGACTCCTGGCCCTGGCCGCTGATCGCGAGCGTCGCGCAAAGCCATACGGACGCGAGCGCGAGGCCGGACTGCATAGCGATCACGCGGCGAAACTGCCGCGCTGCCTCGTCCAATCGACCGCCGAAGAGCAGTGCTGCGCCGAGTGTCATGTTTGGGTTCACGGACAGCGGGTCCAGCTCGATCGCGCGCCGTGCGAGCGGAAGCGCCTCGTCCGCCCGCCCGATTCCCGCGAGGAACATGGCGAGCCACTGGTACGCCGTCGCGTAGCTCGGATTGAGGGCCACTGCGCGTCGAAGCTCGCGCTCTGCGCCCTCCCAGTCCCACTCCCAGTTGTACTTCGCGAAGCCTAACGACGCGTGGCCATCGGCCAGCGACTCATCGAGCGCGATCGCCTGCGTGGCCGCAGCCGCGGCGCGCGGATACATCTCCGTCGGCCGAGCGTGGTTATATGAAGCAAGGAGGGCACACGCGTCAGCGATACCGGAGTGCGCGGGCGCGTACGCTGGATCGATCAGCGCTGCTTGCCCGAACAGATCGAGCGCCTGCCTCAGGTTGGCCTCGCCACGCTTGTTCCAGTGGTAGCGACCGAGAAGGCAGAGATTGTAGGCCTCGAGGCTTCGTGGCTGTCGAACATGCTGCGGTCCCGACAGGTGACCCACCGGCAACGTCCGCGTGATCGTCTCCACGATGCGAGCCGTGATGTCGTCCTGCACCGCGAAGACATCCTCGATCTGGCGGTCGTACGTCTCCGACCAGAGATGCGAGTCGTCGCTCACGCGAATGAGCTGCGCGGATGCGCGCAACCGGTTGCCGGCACGCCGTACGCTGCCCTCGAGCAGAAAGCGGACATCGAGCGTTGCCCCGATCTCGCGGGCGGAGGCGCTCTTGCCCCTGAACGCAAAGGTCGACGAGCGCGACACGACACGCAGACCGGAGACCTTCGCGAGCGCACCGATCAGCTCCTCGGTGATGCCGTCACTGAAATACTCGTTCTCCTTGTCCGCACTAAGATTCGTGAAGGGAAGCACGGCGATCGACGTGCGCTCGTCCGCCGCATGGCGGACTTCGATGGTCGCACCGCTGTTTCCGACGCGCAGCGCCCGCGCGAAGTCGCTCGCCGCTGCGAATCGTGCGGCACGCTCCTTCGCCAGCGCGCGAGCAACGGCCTGCTCGACTGTGGGCGGCACATCGGCCCGAGCGACAGAGAGCGTTGGTGGCGGCATGGTAAGGTGCTGGCTAATGATGGCCAGCGCGTTCGGGCCGCCGAACGGCGGTTGGCCTGCAAGCATCTCGTAGAGCGTGACGCCAAGGCTGTAGATGTCGCTCCGGCCATCGATGTCCGGTTCGCCGAGCGCCTGCTCGGGGCTCATATACACCGTGGTGCCCAATGCGAGGCCAACCTCCGTGAGCTGGCCGGCCGAGTCGTGAGATCGCGGCCGGCCGCGAGCGATGCCGAAGTCCGCGAGCACCGCGTGGCCCTGGCGCGAGAGGAGCACGTTCTCCGGTTTGACATCCCGATGGACGACCCCTTCACCGTGCGCGTAGGAGAGCGCGTCCGCTACACTGCGCGCGAGCTCGACCGCCTCCTCGATCGGGAGCCTACCTTCGCGCGCGAGCCGGGCGCGCAATGACTCGCCGTCGATATACGGCATCACGAAGTAGAGCGCGCCCGCCGTTTCACCGGAGTCGAGGAGCGGGAGGATGAACGGGTGTCGCAGGCGCGCGAGCAGCTTGATCTCGCGGGTGAAGCGCTCGGCGCCGAACGACGCGCCGAACTCCGGACGAAACACCTTGAGCGCGACCTCTCGCTCGTGCTTCAGGTCCTGGGCGAGATACACGGTCGCCATCCCGCCCGCGCCAATCTCGCGCTCGATCGCATACCGCTCGGCGAGCGCGTCGCGTAACGGTTCGGGGACGGTGCTCGCGGAGGTCATTGTCGGACCATGGCCAGCGAGACCAGCAATGTCAACGAGGCGGATGGCAACGCGGCGGACACGAACAACATTGTGCCGCCGCGTCTTCCTCATTCAATCCATCCGCCATTTCGATCTGACGCAACTGCGAACCGTGGAGACCTGCCGTATCGCCGAGCGTCGGCGACGGGCCGATTACGGATGGTAGAAGTAGTAGTCTGCCGTGTACGGGCTCTTGAATTCCTGGCCCACGACGGTTCCGGGCGTGGTCGGCGCGAGGCCGCCCACCGTGTTCAGGCGCTGGATGAACGTCGTCTGATTGAAGACACCGGTTCCGCTGTTGTCGGCGGAAAGCTTGACCCAAGGAATCGCATTGGCGTTCGGGGTGCACTTGTCGACGACCGTGCCGATGACTCTGCTGCCGCTCGTGGTCAGCCAGTTCGGATTGGCTCCCGGTGCGCTGAAGTGCGTGCCAACCAGCGCGTTCTGGCCGGCGTCGGCGAACAGGTTCGCCTCCGGGTTGGAGAATTTCCATTGCGTGCCGTCCCAACGGTAGACCTGGAAGCCTACGCCGAACACGTGGAACGAGATGTTGCTGCCCTCCGGCACCTGAAGGTGCGTGACGCA
>Ga0207706_10002934_pt1 | contig 16484 bp, 17 predicted proteins | sample KBSC53metaG_FD_184318 | JGI IMG/M metagenome (GOLD analysis project Ga0207706, IMG submission 184318) | Corn rhizosphere microbial communities from Kellogg Biological Station, Michigan, USA - KBS C5-3 metaG (SPAdes) (version 2) | ecosystem: Host-associated > Plants > Roots > Rhizosphere > Soil ... | reverse complement strand
AACGGCGTACCTTGTTATGCCTCCCAACCCTGACAAGATAGAAATATCTATGGACTTAATTCAAACTTTCAGAATCTTTTCTGCTATAACTATTGGCATCTTTTGGACAATCCTGGGAATAGTTTTTGGTTCACTTTGGGATAAGTTCTTGTCTAAGGAACAAACAATACAATCTAAACTATATTAGCTGAAAACGCAAACTATTACGGTCGGACTGATAATGCTAGCACTATATTTTGAACCTCCTTTGGTAATGAACCATATGAACTGAAATCTGATAGTTTTTCAGGAATTGTTTAACAATACAAATATTTCACATGTACTGACCAAAATGTTGTCGAATTCAGTAAAAATTTAGTGGTTATTTTACTTCCTCTATCTGGAGTTTGTCATTGACATAATATCCGGCAACTTGTTCACCGTAATTCCATAGGGAGACTTCATGTACTGCCATTCGTATATTTGCATAATGATGTTCCTTGTCTCCAGGATTTCCGGCGCAATCGAAATGTCCTATAACTGCTATAATACTTGAGTGATGTTTCTCAATCGATATGGAAACTGCTCTACGTATACGCTCGATGTCGCCTCTATTTTCGCTATTGGAAAAAATCCCGTCTACACCTGGAAATGTCACCATATCAACTCCATCGATATGATATTTCTGCTTCATGAAGTCTATTACTGGTTCCTGAGTCCTTCCGTCTATGCAATTTATTGCCGTCCCAAATTTGAAATTCATCATTGAATACCTTATTAGAGTTTCTGTGGAGTAGTTACCACTTTTGTGATCTCTGGAGACTGAGCATAAGTCATATCATAATTTCTCATTACCAATAGCGTCAGAGAAGTTAACAGGCTGACTGCGACTAAAACTGTAATAGATTTTATAATTAGCAATAAACTTATGCAATTTTGCCAATATTTAAACTTCCGTATTTTGAAAATAGCAGTATTAGGCTATTTTTACTAATCTTCTAAATATTCAGTTATATCAGGCATAGGAAAGATATCCAGAGTTCAAACACATATTGCACATCAAAATCTATAAGCCATAGAAGGATAAGATTTCTTTTCTTACTGTAATGCTTAGTTACTATTTGTTGGTTTTATTATTACCTTTAGTTATAGCACCATCTTTGAGATTCCATCAAGTAGTTTGACATGAACGGTCTGAGGCTCCGTCGTTATGTAGAGTATGTTATCTCCAAAGGGTAAAGATATGTGCATTAACTTATACAGTTACTTCATTGCACATTCTATTGCATTCAATAACCTTGACAGATGAAATGGTTTTTGAAGTAACTGGAACTTGTCCAACTTGGGATTGTCAATGATACCAGTTATCTGACTTGAAGAATAGGTACTTGTCAAAAGGATTCTTTGATGCGGTTCAATACGCATCATCTCTTTTGTAATTTCACCAATCGTACTATTGCCAACTATATGAGTGTCCAGAATGACCAAATTAAAATCTCTTTTTTTAAATAGCGAGAGACACCTGTTATAATCAGTTGTAACCGATACATCATGACCCATTGCACTCAGGTAGTCAGAATACAAGGTCAGAATATCTGGCTCGGATTCTGCAACAAGAATCCGCAAATTATTACTGTTACTTACACCGGAACGCGAATTATGCAATAAGTGAGATTGTAAGAAGACCATTATATCATGAGCATCCGCAATATTCCATTTAACCTCAAGTTCTTGCCTAAGCATTTGGGCAGGATGAGGACAAATTACTGTTATTTTTAGATCTTTATTCAACCATTCGTAGTGAGCACGCTGCCACCATGTCTCAAGTTCTCTTGTCTCTTCAAACTGTTTGTTTTCAGTCAAGCAACAAGCCGCATCAGCAAAAAGCATTATTTTCTCTTGTTTACCATCCAATGTATTGGTATGCAGCATAGTCTCAAACTTTTCCTTTAAGAGTTCAAACGGTTCAAGATTGGACATAACTGCAGAATTATAGAATGGCTTAAAGTCAACGAACTTTAGCTTACCTTTTTTGAGATATGATTCATAATTTATTATCCTAGATTTTAAATTTGCTACATTTACGTCGCTCCCGGGATCAAATGCATGAACAGAAGCATAAATGCAAAGTTGATCAGATCCTAACCCCTCGTTAATAAAATGCGTGGCTGCATCGAGTTTAGCAGTATCATCCTCACAAACAAGCATGATGTGATTACCATCACAGATTTCAAAGAGGTCCGGACTATACATAAAAATTTCCTACCTTGATATTGACTCCTGTCCATTATACTTTATTAGTATTTGCGTTGTGTTAAGGCCCTCATTGGGCAGGATAAATAGATTATCTTCCCCAGCACTTTATTGACTATTGTTACCAAATTAAGTAATCTTATCGGTTTTTTCAATAGTTCTGCCGTTTCAATTTTTTTAATCCGTCCCTTCTCTATTTCAATCGCAGTCATAAAAATTACCTTAATTTCACTAGCAATTTTTCGCGATTCCCTTACAAACGCTATTTTGCAACTCGAAAAATGACATGAAGTGAGATAAACTGTAGTTGTATACAATGAAATAATGCATTAGCCGTTCATTTGATTTAGAGTCCTTGCAAGAGGGAGAAGTACTTTGTGTCAACTCCCCTCGCCTTTAATTTCGTTAATAATTCCTGTGAAGGATCACCGTAAATTATTACGGAGTGTTCAGAAGCAAATTTTTCGTAAAGTATCTGTAATAGCTCACGAAGGTTAAATAGGTGTGCTAAGAATGCCTCAGAACTTTCGTACGTCTCACGAATTTCGCACTCAGTGTTATCAGTACTAATAAACCAGTCGAATTGAAGAGTTCCAGGATCCTTTTCGTTGGCTTGCTGGATACATTCAGTTGCTTGTCGCTTGAAACCGTCCAACATCCCTTCGCGAATTTTCATCTTGGCACTAACCTGAATTTTAGACAACGGTCTAATTAGTAAGGGACGTAACTATATAAGTTCTGTATTTTAGCCCTGAAATGGCAATATTTGTAATTAATATTTGGATTAAATTTTAAACCTTCTTTAGCCTTACTAATTTTGGTAACAATAATTCGGGTTCGGTGGGAAACATGTGGAATTTCACACTAGTCTAATTATCCACGATCCCACTTGAAAATGCCCCGCTAGCAAGAACATATTTATGCAATAGATTTGAACTAATTGTTATGAAAACATTATCATGTAGAGAAGCGGGATTTGATTGCGACTATGTCGTAAAAGGAGAAACTGAAGAAGAGATATTCAAAAATGGAGCACAACATGCTATGAAAGATCATGGAATGAAAGAGGAAGACATAACTCCAGAATTCAAGGAAAAACTTAGAGGATTAATTAAGACAGCGTAAATTACGTTTCATTTATTTTTACAATTCAATCATTTTTCATACTTTGATTATTACCGTATAATGGAAAGGCTATAATCATATTCGGGTTCGGTGGTTCTTGTAATACTAGCAGTTCAATGAATGGACTCATTGTATTTGTAGATCTAGGCAGCTTTAAAGATTTCTATCATACAGCTACAATAATCTCTTCTTTCGACCAAACACGTGGATACGTCTTACAATTAAATTAATTGCTAAATAAGAGCCTGCCGATGCGATGAGTGAAGCGATTATTGCAGCCTGCACTGGTTGGTAATTAATTTTCAATAATTCTAGTAAAATAAGGAACCGAGACACATTATTGATTATGTCAAATACAGAGTCAGCAAATAGCATCTTCGTTACTACTTGTTTTAACATGTGAAGGTCCAATCTACCGGAAAATCTTTTTGTATATTTCTTCTTATTATCAAGATGAAAAAGAATACCAAAAACAAATTTCGAGGAAACGAATCCAATTATTACAGTTAAAGCTGAATTTACGAAATCATCGGTGGAATATTTTGCAGAGTAGTATGCGACAATAATACTAACAATAAAACCCACTATGCCGGAAATTAGTAGATTTTTATTAAGAGATATGGTGCCTTCATTTTTCTTATAAAATTTTCTGAGTGTTATATTATCTAGCTTTATGTCCATACAATCATTGTAGTACAACTAATGATATATGAGTATTAGATATTTTGTCTTTGGCAGATATCAATTATTGTGTATGTGGACTGATTAAATTGATGGTTTGTATTAACGAATCAATCAGATGAATTTCAAAAAATGGCCTCCAAACTTTATAAAGTAGTCAATCTGATCAAGAAATTGGGCTGTACCTGGTCTAAAAATGGATTTACCTGGTTCTAAAAAAAGCAAAATTAATCTATAATTTGGATCTTTTATATAGTTTGTATAACAATGTACTGTACCGTTTCTAAAAAACATCTGGTGGAAACTCTAGCAAAACTCTTTCCACCAGTTGATATTGCAGATTGATTGAAGGCTGAAACATATGCGCTATTTCCAATGATAGGAATCAAAGTTGGTCCCTCTAGAGAGATAGCGTCAAAAAAACCGTCTTAACCTTCTGAAATATGATTCCTTAGTATACGGAGATCTTATCGAAAATTCAAATAGAGTATACGGATCGGCTTCCGTTTCCTTTTGTAGTTCTAATTGTGTCAATTCTATCTATATTACCTGCCGAGTCCAATTAGAGAATTACTAGAGGTTCGGGTTCGGTGGGATTCGGACAGTCCGTGTATACGGGTCCTGTTGCTGGCTATTTAGCTTTTTGCTCTATATTGTTGTTTGACCTTAGATGGGATTATTTATTAGATTTTGACCATTTTCTCATCCATTGCAATAGATTAATTATTGATTCCACCAATTCCTGACCCTTTGATGTAAGCCTGTATTCAACTCTAGGAGGGATCTCATTGTATGCTTGTCTTTCTAATATCCCTCCATTTTCTAATTCCTTTAGTCTACGGGCGAGTGTCTTACTGCTAAAGCCTTTCATTATTTGTCTGAATTCCTTGTATCTGACAGCATCCGTAGAACAACATAGTGGAATTAACATCTCTATCGTTCCTCTTTTTGTAATTAGTTCACGAACTTTGGCGGTTTCTTTCATTAAAATTCCTGCATTATATCCTTCAAAATTACATTCATTTTTAAAGACCGGTAACCGCTTTACTTCTTGTCCTTTAGTTTCCATCATGTCCCCTAGTTTACTAAAGTCTCCTTGACAACTTAAATAGTTTCTGAAGTAAACTGTGATGGATGAAAGAAGAGATTCTAAAGGCAAAAATCAGAGAAAGATATGGAAAGATTGCATTAAGCGGTAATTCAGATTGTTGTTGCACACCTCAAGAATGTAATTCAGTGGAATTCAATCCCAAACTGTCTTCGATATCTATTGGTTATAATGATAAAGAGTTAGAAGCAATACCTGAAACCTCTATCCTCGGAGTTGGTTGCGGTGCACCTCTTAATTTCGCTGATTTGAAAGAAGGTGATACTGTTCTTGATTTAGGTTCTGGTGCAGGGATAGACGCCTTTTTGGCGTCTAAAATAGTTAAGGAGAGTGGTAAAGTTATTGGTATAGATTTTACTCATGAAATGCTAATGAAATCTAGGAAAGCTGCTGCAGAAAATGGATTCAAGAATGTGAAATTTAAGAAAGGCGACTTAGAAAACAATATTCCAGTTGTAAATAATTCAGTTGATGCAGCAATAAGTAACTGTGTCATTAATCTTACGAAAGATAAAGTAAAAACATTCAGAGAAATTTACAGAATATTGAAAAAAGGCGGCATGGGAAGAATGATAATATCCGATTTAATAACAAGTAAAGAAGTTGAGGAAAAATCAGTAAATTCCGAAAGTTGGTGTAGTTGCATCGACGGAGCTTTAACTAAAGAAAATTATCTGAAGAGCATAGAGGTAGCAGGATTTCAAAATATAGTGGTTTTGAGTGAACAACCGTATTTGAATGAAAAAGACGGAAGAAAAATTACTAGTTTGGTGATTCGAGCAGTAACAAATTAACTATTAACTATTAAGTCGTAGGTCCGAATGCGGTGGAATGCGGGACAGATTTGACACTATTTAGCAACCCATGAATATCGCGATTATTCCATATGGTTAAGTCCTTGTAACAATGAAAATACCTTTACTTCAATTCTCCTAGCTTTTGCATTTTCTAACAACACTGGAGAAGGCTTGCCGTAAATTACTACCGAGTGATCCGAAGCAAATTTTTCAAAAAGTATCCGCAATGGCTCACGAAGATTCGATACGTGTGCTAGGAATGCTTCAGAACTTTCGTATGTCTCACGAATTTCACACTCAGTCTTATCACTACTAATAAACCAATCATACTGTAATGTTCCTGGATCCTTGTCCTTTGCTATGGAGAGACATTTGGCTGCCTGTTGCTTGAATTCCTCCAACATACCTGGGTTAATTTTCATCTTGGCACTGACCTGAATTTTAGACATCGTCTAATTAGAAAAGGACGTAACTATATAAGCTCTGTATTTTAACCCTGAAATGGCAATATTTGTAATTAATATTTGGATTAAATTTTAAACCATCTTTAGCCTTACTATTTTTGGTAACAATAATTCGGGTTCCGTGGAACTCATAATGCTAGAATTCTAATTTTGTGACCCGTCTAAATGCCGTATTTAAAAAATTATTATAAAAGTGACCACTAGGCCAATAGAGGGGACATTTAAACAGTTTGTACGAGCGGTGTCGGTATGGGCCAGTTCCACTGCAACCAAGTTGTGCCCTTCGAGATCAATTAAACTTCCTTTGAGCTCATCAGCGAACACGAGCCGGTCCGGGATCTGGCCTAGAAAGCTGGCCTTCCAAACCTGAATACAATCTGGAATGAATGTTGTAAACTTTATATCAATGTGATTGGCTTTGAAATGTACCTTGAGCACAGCTACTACTACAGATAACAGCAATTCATCTCAATCATCATGGAAACTAGAAGGAGATTATTTTGAAGGATGTAATTGTGATATAGTATGTCCATGCGTTTTCTTTGGGGATCCTGATGAGGGTAACTGTCTTGTCACCTGTGCATGGCACATACAGAAGGGAAATTATGGAAACACAGATCTGAGCAATCTCAATGTCGTTGCTCTGTTTAATACTCCAGGTAACATGGCTACAGGGCCAAAATGGAAAGCAGCCCTATATATAGACGAAAGAGCAACTCAACAACAAAAGGATCCAATCATGAAAATATATTCTGGACAAGCAGGAGGATTTTTTGCTGTGGCACATAATTTTATTGGCGAAATGCTTGGAGTAAAATCTGTTCCTATAGAATTTGGTATCGATGGAAAACGCAGGTGGCTTAGAATAAAAGATGCATTAGAATTAGATACAGAAGCAATTGCAGGAGGAGATAAAAGCAGAGATTCAGTTGTAGTTAATGTACCATTTTCAGTAGTCCCGGGTGCTGATATGACTATTGCACGCTCAAGCAAATACAATTATAATGACCATGGAATGGAATGGACTAATTCAGGCAAAAATAGCTTCCATTGTAGATTTAGGTACAGTCCCTAATAACAATAATAGAAAAAACAATTTCCAATTTTCCAGACAAAATCGAAAGTCTCTAATGCAGCCAATGTAAATATACATAGTAAAAAGTGACATTCAAAGAAGTGAAGAAAAGAGTCGGCTTTGAGATAACACAAGAGCAGTCCATACTGCTCGAAAAATTGCAGAATAAACCATTTTAGATTTGGAATATTGAGCTACATAAAACAAGAAGATATTAGAACTGATGGCAATTGCTGCTTTAATCACGTTATTGCTTTACCACAGAATGGTGGAATTGATAAACCACTCTAGGATTATGAGCAAATAATATTTAATACACTGGTTACTCAAACTAGTAACAAGCATCTCTGGATAAAAAAGTCTCCAGAAATCTTCCAGTTTGGAATACTACTTTTATTTTTAGTCGTATTAGATGTTGCTACCATATGACTTGGTAAACCAGTTCCCTATTCTTTATATAAATGAGATGTTTAGGCAAATATTGATATATTGGGTTCTACGGAACAACAAAGAATAACAGATACTAAAGGTACAAAGGCTCACAATTCGTCTACAGATTATGAAGAAATCGATCAATCAAAACTTCAAGAATTCCTAGGAAAGTTAATGTTCGATGTAGGTGCAGCTATGAGTGCCGTTCTAGTAAATATTGGAGATAGTCTTGGACTTTATAAAGCGATTGCAAATGAGAAAGGATCGTCAACTACAGTTGAGGAGCTTGCAAGAAATACTGGCGTTGCAGAGAGGTGCGTAAGGGAATGGCTAGCAAATCAAGCAGCTAGCGGATACATATTATATGATAGCAACACCAAAAAATATTCTCTTCCTAAAGAACATGCTTTAGCTTTAGCAGATGATAATAGTCCAGTTTATGCTATAGGTTCATATCAAACTTTAAAAAGTCTTTTTAGAGATGAGGAAAAAATCTTAAAGGCATTTAAAACAGGCAGAGGCCTAAAATGGGGTGACCATGATGCAAATCTTTTTGAAGGCACAGAAAGATTTTTTGGAGCTAATTACAAGGCAAATATTGTTCAATCATGGATACCCTCAATTAATGGAGGACGAGTTGAAGAAAAGTTAAAGCAAGGCGGAGCTAGAGTTGCGGATGTGGGATGTGGTCATGGAATCTCAACTATTTTAATGGCTAAAGCATATCCGAATTCTAAGTTCATAGGATTTGACAATCATTTGGCTTCTATAAAGAGAGCAAGAAAGAATGGTAAGGCAGAAGGTCTAAGGGAAGATCAAATAAGATTTGAACTTGCCTCGGCTATTAACTATCCTTCTTCTGAAAATGATAGGTACGATCTAATAGCATTCTTTGATTCGTTCCATGATATGGCTAATCCGTTGAAAGTTGCTAAACATGCGCTAAAGGCTCTCAAGGAGGATGGAACAGTCATGCTAGTAGAACCATTTGCCAATGACAAATTAGAGGACAATCTCAATCCACTAGGACGCATGTATTACGCAGCATCCTGTATGATATGTACATTATCATCAATGGCAAGCAGCGGTAGCAATGGGCCAGTTTTAGGGGCACAAGCTGGAGAAGCCAAAATTGCAGAAATAATAAAAAACGCTGGATTCAAACACTTTAGGCGTGCTGTAAAGACCCCAATTAACTTGGTTTATGAGGCTAAGCGATAGAAATAGAGTATTTAAAGACGCTTATCCAATCATAAACACCTCTAAAATGAACAAAAATCCATTGATATACAGGCCAATCTTCCCTACAAATATCACATATGGGTAATGACGTCATATCTGAGATTACAAGGTTTCCTGTAGCCAATGCGGTAAAGGCGATTGCTCAAAATGTTACTGGCGTTAGGGTTCCTTTGTCAGGTCACTGGATTCCAGAAGAGCAACCGCAATTTGTAATAGGTCAGCTACTGAAGTTCTTTGTAAATACCAGGTAAATTGATATGATTTCTTCCCTTGACAAACAGTTTGTGGAGACACTAAAGTCTACTAATCTATAAAATAAGATAAGTTGTTTTAAACCTTGAACATATTTACTAATTATGGTATCAAAAATATTCGGGTTCGGTGGAACTAATAATGCTATAATTACGATTTAGGAACCCTATCATAAGCTAAACTTAACTGTGTGATAGGCAAGTTCATCGTACAACTACTAGATATTGAGGGCTGTTAGTCTCTATTGGACCTTTAATTGCTTGACTTCGAAAGGAGGTAGATTCATGTCTAGATACTCTTTTAATCTAAACTCAATGTCTTTAGCCGTTAGATCCTCCATACTGGGCGAACCTATATCAAAGGATATTTGGTTAGGATCGGCTTTAACATTTGTTATAACAAAATCTGCATATTGATTTGTAATTTCGTTTACCCAGTAATTCACTTCATCGGTCCCTTTTGCACCTGAAACTTGAAGTTCAACCTTAACAGGCTTATACTTAGATGCGCCTTCCAAATAGTCTTTGCTACCCGCGTCTATATTATATGACATGGCTTATATGGTATTATATACAAATTCATCACTAATAAGTGGTTTGTTTCTTCAAGTAGTCTTTTATCGGATTATGCACAACAAGCCGCATTTTGTTCCTTGATGCATATTGAGTTTAGGCTTAATTATGATTTATATTTACTATGATTACACCTAATAGTAATAATTATGAAAGCAAAGTGTGGTCATGTGACAGAAAAATCATATGCTGATGCACACGGGGGATTATGTAGAAAATGTCACTCCAATTTTTCATTTCTTCTAGAATTGGAACAAAAATATGGTGAAGATGCATTAGTAGAATACTGGTATGCCAAGATGCTTACTTATCCATCAGAAACTGATGAGGAGGTACACTGCTTCATAAATCATTTGATAGAGTTTTATCAATTGAAACTGATGGAGCTCCCTTCAAAGAAAAACTATATCAAAAAAATGTTGTATATGTTACGTTCTATAAAAGAACCATTTGATATACAAACATTAAGATGATTCTACTTCAGAAAATTGAGGTAATTTTCTTAAAATTTCTTCCTCATTCTTTAAGATAAAAGATCTAGGAACTTGACCATGTACCTTTTATGGTATCAATATAATTAAATCGATTGCAGTTTTTATCATTAATATTACCGTTGTGTCCTTCTTTCATAGAACTTCAAGGATAAATTTGCCTGCCAGTATATCTATCTCTGGCATATTTACTTACTATTGCAGATATCTTCTGCCGGTTATGACGGGGCAATTGGTAGTACTACCATAAAAGAGCTACTTTCTTTTTCTTTTTTTTGTTTAATACTATCAGTGTTAGGAATCATTTGACTGGCATTTTTTGCCAAATCTGTAATATTTATCTCAATTATTGTGTATAATATTATCACATGGATGCGCCAATATCGTATGCCATCGTGGCTGGTGTCTTTATTGCGCTTGCTGTAATCTGCTTTGTAGCAAGGGCTAAGAGGCTTGTTCCTAAGAAGGAAACGCCGAAAAGAAGTGCAGAAGAGATCAAGCATTCACCTACCTAAGTAATAATATTAACATAGTCTGCCCCAAAGAAGGACATCTTTCTATCCTAAGATATGTGTGTGCTCATTTTCTCGTAATCGTTAGCAAGTGGTTCCAAGTGACAATATATGACAAATATTGTTAAATGTACCTTTGGATGTGGAAATTTTTGCCTTTTCAGTTTGTTATTTATTTTGGGTAGCATATAATTATTATTGCAACTGATGGCTCCTTGGTTTTCTACACAGTAGCCTTCCAATACTCCCATCAGTTGTATGCAGAATTCAAGTGCTGGTGGGCCGATTTACCAATCTACGATTCATTACCCAAAGCCCACCAACCTTTTAATAATCTTCTGTTACTTGGAATATTAGCACATAGTATAATTATTTAATATTAATATTATATCCTTTCAAACTATATCCTAAATTGTTCACAATCGCAATCCTCTACCTTGCAGTAATTATTAGAACGTCCTTTTTTTGACGCATCTAGTTCTTCATCAAAAAAATGTGAATCTTCTGTATGTCCGCAGGTTAAACAGTGTTGTTCAGAGCCCATGAGATATTTTAGTTATGATAAGTTATATCCTTTCAAACTAATCGGCTTCTAAAAGACTAACTTTATTTTCTTTTCCGACTTTTTGTTTTAGCCTTTGGTTTTTTAGCCTTTGGTTTTTTAGCCTTTTTTACTCTGGTACTTACCTCACCTTTTTCGTTCACATATTGTGCCTGTTTAAGTCCCGTTTGCTTATAACCACAAATAGCACATTCATAATCTCTGCTCCCAGTTTCGCTATGTTGGCGTAATGGTTCTGCCCCAACACTAGACGTTACCACAGGATACAAATGACCCTTTTTGCATTTAGGACATAACTCCAATCCAGACACAGATTTATTGAATGTGAGGTGTGTATTAAGTATTAAGAAAAAAACTTCTCTCAATCTTTTGTGAAATACGGAGAGGACTGGAAGTATTCAGACATATTCACATGATAGATAAACAAGCCAGAGACGAGGTTTGATTTTCAACTGGAAAAAGAATTTTTGATTAAAGCATAGCATGAATCGTTCTAAAATAAGGAAATTTAAAAAATTCTAACCTATTTTAGCTAACCCTCACAATATGACAGTGCCAATTTGAATTGCTCAGGACTCGTATACATTCCACGTTGTAAAAACCCCATGATTTTATCTTTGCATCCAGAAGATACATTCAACGAGCTCTCCATCCACATATATGACATGTGCGTCACCAAAATAATTGCTAGAAATATCGCTACTGATATTAGCAATATCGATACGGTCGTTGGTTCACCATGTTTTGGTTTTACGACTATTTTTTTCGGTGCGTGCAACAAAAAACTCATTTTTTCATCTCCATAAAAATTTCTCTTATTTTCATAGTTTGTATAAGGTCAAAGGGGAACATTAAGGCTAGTAAAGCTTGGTTTTTAGAAATACCAAACGGTTGTTACAGTGTCTCTTCTAAACGTAATCATAGCGAAAATAGAATAGACTTGATAAATAGGATTTTGTGTATTTTAAAAGCAAATGCCTGAAAAAAAGAATTCGAGCTTTAAGAAAAAATCCGTAGATACGGCACTGTCAGCTAGAACGAAAAAGCAGCATTTATTATTTTAATACTATTTTCAGACACAGGCGAACTATTTCTGTCTGGATGATATTTCAAAGCTAGATGTCTGTAGGCTGCTTTAATTTCTCTATATTTTGCATATTGTGACACTCCTAAAATCGCATAATAGTTCATAATATCATCAGACAGCATTTTAACAGCGAGTATTAGTTGGTTTTAATCTTTTTTAAACTTTGTATTTTAATGAAAGGACATAGAATGTAGAAACACTGCTGTTACTTAACAATTCGGATCCACGCGTGAACGAAATTAAATTTGAAATAACTCCTAGACCTTAGAATAAGGGAAGAACTGGAACACTATAGTCATTCCCATATTTGATCAGCTTTGGTGTTACCTATAGAATGAGTTCTATTCCAGGTGTGTAAAACTTGACTTTTTTTCATCAGACCCAAGAGTATTGATCAATGACGTGTGTACAGTATTACATGACACAACCTTATCCAGTGAAGCTGGAGTTAAATAGACGGGATAATACCATACTTTAAACCTTGCATTTGCTTACTAAATCTGGTAACAATAAGTCGGGTTCGGTGGAACTGATAACGCTGGAGTTCTAAAAGTTGAACCCACCATTTTTTATCTTATTGTATTATTGTATTCTTGACTCTCTTATTGGAGATTGTAGAAGCCCTCCAATCTCGTTATGCATCTTTAAGAGGTTAAACCCTTTTTCAGTAGTTTTGTATGTTTGTACACCTTCTAAATATTCTATTAAATTATTTTCAATAAGTACAGAAAGATACTCTTTCAACTGACCGTAGCTAAGGAAGGCTTTATACATAATTCTTGTTTTTGTCGCACCACCATTTGCTGCCTCTAGCATCATTGAAACTATTTCTGTCCTACTTCTGTACTTCATATTATATTTAAGAGGTGATAAATTTACTATATTAACATGTTGATACAATAAGCTAGAACATGACGAAATTCTATATTACTCTAATTAAGATTCAAAATGCTAACAATTAAGATTTTTGTGTCATATTTATATCAATACTTAGTAACGAATTTCTACATTGAGGTATTTTTTACTGTCTACAAGGAAAAAGTGTAAATTTTATATCGAGTTCGGTGGGATTCGGACAGTCCACGTATTCGGGTCCTGTTGATTAGCCATTTAGCTCTTTCTAATTATAGAATGTGCTAAACAATATAATGTGAGTGATGGTCCTCAATGTACTTGTTTGAAATAACACTCAACCTGTCTGACAGAGATTAATTTGGTATTCAAAGGACATCTCTAACTAGGCCGCTATCTATCTCAAAAACTTCCGCATAGATAAGTCGGCTAGGTTGCTTGATTATATTATCATCAATGATAGCGTGTTCTGCAGAAATGTATTCTTTTTCTTCAATGATCAGCCTGAACTGACCAGCTCTTGGTGGCTTGGTAAATACTATGCTGCCTGCCCACATCACCAATTCGGGTTGTGTCGATACATGTCCATCTTGTTCGACGATAACTTGGGCCTCTTCAGGTGCGACATCTTGCCAAGATAGATCGCTTTTAACAGATGGGTTACGTTTCTGGACACGCACCAGAATTTTAGTAGGCGGGGAACTAAGGCCATCATCAGCATGCTTACCTACTATCTTTGCCACAGGGCCCCTAGGTGATACACCGCTAACAACGACTCGGAGTGTACGGGAGTGGTGAGGATCTGAGGTAACAATGGCAGACCGATCAGGTGTTAATTGCGCGAAGTCGGCCAAGACAACACGTGACACCTTTGCATCTGCCAAAGCATGCGGTTGATAACGAACTAGTGCGAGGCGAACAAATGGCATGTAAGTCTGGCTGGATGTATTAATTGTCAAATCAGCAAACCACAATCCTCTAGACTCATCGAATTGTGGTTGAAAACCGACAACATTAACACGACCAGGTTGGTCCTCAGAAAGCCTAGCGACAGGTTCGTCAAGCGAGACGTCCCAGTCTTTGTCAGCCGCATCAGGAAAATTATTAATTCCAGGGGCACCAGAAAGATTTCCAGTTTGCCAGATTGGATCCATTCCCCATTGTGTGAAAAATGGCTTGAATTTATCTCTGTTCTCATTATTTAGCGCGCCGTTAATGTAGCTCCAGAGCGTAACGCCCAAAAGCTCTCCTTCACCTGACGAGAACCATGGCCTGCGCATATACACTCTCAATCCACCTCCAAAACGCACACTGCGTTTTAGGTTCGTTTCGGTCTGCCTTTCCCAACCAAATGTAGGGATAACACAGACAATCTCCGGTGCTAGAGGTCGCGATGATGCCGGAAGGTCTACAATAACCTTCTCACTATCACGAGTGAAGCCGCCCGCTGGGTGTTCAGGAAAGTATTCCTCAAACCTAGACTTAGCCGTAGCTGTATACTTTACTATGTGTCGTTTTGTATCGTTTAATATATGACGAGGGGCGGCCCCATCGAAGTAAAGTGAGCTGGAATTGTTTCGGCGTGTCCAGTCACCGGTTCGTACGAACGCAATCTGATCGTGTTCTGGATCGTAGTAACCAACCTTACGATAATCTTGGCCACCGGATTCCCTAGCAAATACACGCAAGTAATCCTCATTTAGCTCGGTCAGCGGCAATTCATCGACAGGAGCAGATTTTTGAACTACAGAAGGATTGTCCATATTGTCTTCAGGATCCTTCCACTCACATGATAGATCTATTTTGATGGTGCTGGCGCCATGAACTCTGAGTGCACCAAGTAGATAAGCATCAGTAGCACCTAAACGCCGATAAGCAATGATGGGTGCCATTTCGGTAGGATCCGATCGACCTCGACTTGGCGCGGTCTGCAGTCCATCTGTATCAAGTTCGGAATCTTCGTGTTCCACGTTTAGGGGCAGGAACTCTGGCCGGCCAATTGGCTGCTGCACGGCATGCACTAATGTCAGAAGACGTGGCGGGGTTAACATCCAATGTCCTCCCTCTACTGCTCGTTGTAACACATGCGCAATTTTGTCATTCTCGCTGCCTGGCTGTAAGAATTGTGGTTGAGGATCGGTCGTTATCCGGTCGACATAATCACGAAGCCATTGCCAAATTCCCATAAGTTTAAGATCCTCTGTATTGGTAAAACTACTCAACGGTACTACGGAAATATGTCCTTTTGGTAGATATACTTTCAAAAGTCGTTTAATCGGATCCCAATCTGGCCTCATATCGTCGGATTCCGGCTCAGCTAGGCGGAATAGAAATCCCAGAGTCTTTTTCCAATTACCACTGTTACCAAAACTTATTAGTGTTGCAGAACCAAGACGAGGATTTGGATCATTTAACAGTTTGTAAGTCACTTTTTGGCTAGGACCAGAATCCGGTTCAACCCTACCAATAGAATATGTTGGAGTGCCAGGCAAGTCGCGGATTGCAGCTCCACGTGAAAGTGGGTCAGGCAAGAAGGGCAAAGGACTTATGAGTTCATCTATATCTACTGGATATTCGTCAGTCTTGCCTTTAACGGCGATCTTTAACGTCTTCAGTTTAGCCGCGTCGCGCTGTACAATGAGGTTCCAAGTGGCGTGATCGCTTTTGAGATTCCCACTGGCATCATCAAACATGCCCAAACGTTCAGCCATCTCGACACTTGTTCGGGGAGGTAAGATGTGTCGATCTGCAGCGATAATTTCTGCAGGGACACTATCCTTACTGATATCATCGTTGAATGTACGGATAACGATACGGTCAATGTCTGAACCAGGCTCAGTTACTGCCTTAGAGTCACGCATTACAAGGATAGGAGCTACCACAGGTTCGTATCTCAAATAAGCAAACCCTTCAGGATCATACGGCAATGCATAGGCAGCGGATATCTCATTAGCAAGGTCATCATCAACATTGAGACTGTTTCCCGCTAAATCCACTACG
>Ga0207706_10002928_pt1 | contig 16492 bp, 13 predicted proteins | sample KBSC53metaG_FD_184318 | JGI IMG/M metagenome (GOLD analysis project Ga0207706, IMG submission 184318) | Corn rhizosphere microbial communities from Kellogg Biological Station, Michigan, USA - KBS C5-3 metaG (SPAdes) (version 2) | ecosystem: Host-associated > Plants > Roots > Rhizosphere > Soil ... | reverse complement strand
GAACAGCAAATATGGAATAACCAATATTCATACTGTAGTTAATCATTGGTTTGTATGGTGCGGAAGGGATTCGAGTGGAGTCTGTGATTTTGCCGCGCAGGCAAAACTGGAAGTCGACAATGGCATAAGCATGGACATCAACTATGCACTTACGATAATAATTCAAACCAAGGTCATTTTTTAGGCACAATGGGGAACAGGGCAGGGCAACTATACCGGAAGTGGCCTTGCAATGAAACTTGCTGACGAATCAGGTGCAGTGCTGAACATTTATCAACATCTGAATAATGTCTATGATCAGCAGTATATGGAGCATAAAGATTCTCTCGGATTTTATAATTGTTTTAAAGGTTTAATGGACAGAAGCCTGAACAACGAAGTATATTCTTACATCTCTGTGAAACTCATAATAACGAATATTATTTTTCAAAAACACCTTTGATGAATATGTTAGATTATGCAAGAGATAACGGTGTTCCTGTGTGGAACCCGGTTAAATTACTTGACTTCCTCAGAGCAAAGGATGAAGCCGCTTTTACTAAAATAAAATGGAAGGGCAAGAATAAATTATCATTCAAAATAAAATCAGCGCTAAACCATGGCAACAAACTTTCATGTATGATTTCCTATTCATTTGATGCAAAGAAGATAAACGAAATAACCATTAATTGAATAAAGCAAGCCTATTTAGTCAAACATGTGAAAGGATTTGATTATGCATTCATAACAATAAAGCCGGGCTCTGTTTATCGTGTAGTAGTAACTTATTTAAACTAAAAAATACTTTTTTGTTGGCAGCATGTGATGAATTAATTAAAAGCAAATTCGAAACATCTCAATCTTAAATTAATAAAGTCATGTATGATAAATGAAATCAAAGATGAAACATCTTTTCTCAATCAGGTAAAGCAACAACTTTACGTTGCAGCGGTATGTGATATTCTTGATGAACTCGGCTATCGTAACCAAGCTATGCACCAGCGTTTGCGGCCTCTTTTACCTGATATAAAAAGGTGTGGATTTATTGGAAGGGCAAAGACGCTGGAATGGATTGAAACTAATGAGATAGTTGCGAATGATCCCTACGGTATGGAGATAGAAGCGATAGATTCACTCAAGGAAGGAGATGTTGTAATTCATTCCACAGATTATAACGGAACCAACGCGCCATGGGGAGAGTTGATGTCTACTATTGCTAAACAAAAAGGAGTTGCAGGTTGTGTTTGTGACAGCCAGGTAAGGGATTGCATAAAAATTATTGAGATGAATTTTCCCGTGTATTATACAGGTATAAGACCGCTTGATTCTAAGGGACGGGGGCTTGTTGTTAGATATGATGTACCTGTTAAATGTGGTGATGTGCTGGTAAATCCGGGTGATTTAGTCTATGCAGATTTTGATGGTATTATTGTAATACCTCAATCAATTGAAAAGAAAGTATTTGAAATGGCTATGGTAAAGGTCACTAGTGAAAATCATTCGCGTCGCGAATTGTTAGAAGGACGGTCACTAAGAGAAGTTTATGATAAATATCAGTCACTCTAAAAATCATACAATGAAATTAAAAAATAGAGTTGTTATTATTACCGGCGGGGGCTCGGGTATAGGCAGGGCCTGCAGTGAAGAGTTTGCTAAAGAAGGGGCGCGGGTAGTTATTGCAGACATCAATTTCAATACTGCAAAAGAAACGATGCAGTTAATCAACGGTTCAGGTGGTGTAGCATTTGCTGTTGAAGCAGATGTCTCAAATCCCAACTCAGTACAAAAACTGGTAAATGATACTATAGCGAGGTTTTCAGATGTTCATGCATTGGTTAATAATGCAGCTATACAGGTGAACAAAACTGTAGAAGATACAACGTTTGAAGAATGGAACAAGCAGCTATCCATCAATCTTGGCGGTGTCTTTCTTTGCTCAAAATATTTTCTTCCACACCTGCGCAAAACAAAAGGTAACATTGTAAACATGTCTTCTGTAAATGGTTTTTTTGTTGAACCCTCTTGCGCTGGTTATTGTGCAACAAAGGGCGCTATTATTGCGCTTACAAAAGCAATGGCGATTGATCATGGCAACCAGGGTATAAGGGTGAATTGCATTTGCCCCGGTTACATAGATGCAGGTTTGGCAGAAGGTTATTTTCAAAGTCAGTCTGATCCTGAAAAGGCGCGGGCAGAGGCCGGTAAGCTGCATGCATTGTCGCGTATAGGCAAGCCGGAGGAAGTGGGACGTGTAGCAGTTTTCCTCGCCAGTGACGATGCATCTTTTGTTACCGGTTCTTCATTTGTTGTTGACGGCGGCTTTGGCTCAGGTCTTCCTCCAAAATAGATTTTATCCTTAAGCATTTAAATATTTAATCCAATGAAATTATCGGGCTCACAAAAAATGATTGATTGGTCTTTGGTCGTCATCGTAAATTTTATGTGGGCAACGCAAGTCCCTGTTATAAGAGTGATAGGTGATAAACTTGGGCCCGTTACTGTAGCCTTCATACCTATGATTGTAAGTACAATAATTTTTTTACCACTTCTTTGGATTGAAAATAAAAAACGTAATGTAAAAATATTCCGGAGATGGAAGGACATTAAATATTTTATATGGCCGGGGCTGATTGGCGTGTTTCTAATGCAGTACGCTTACACCTTAGGCTCCCGTTTAACATTAGCGGCTAATGCCGGTATTATTACCTTAACTATTCCTGTAATCGTTGCCGTATTTGCCTCTTTACTTTTAAAAGAAAAATTAAACGTTGTTCGCATCTTCAGTTTTATACTGGCAATTGGGGGAGTGTTGTTAACATCGCTTTCTGATATTTCCGGTGCTGATTTTAAGCAAAGCCAATACCTCAGCGGTAACTTAATTTTTTTGTTCGCCTGCTGCTGTTGTGGTTTTTATAATACTTACTGTAAAATGCTGGTTGATAAAAAATTTACAGAGCTGCAAATACTTGTTTACAGTTCATTAGTGGGCAGTATTGCCAGCATTCCGTTATTAATTTGGGCGGAGCCTTTTCATTATTCAGCCTTCATTAAATCCGGTACTGTTGCTTTATTAGGTATGATTGAATTAAGTGTTATTGTATATGGTGTTTCAATGTTATTATTTTTTTATGTACTTAAAAGGATGGATGTTACACAAGCTATACTCGGCAATTATTTATTGCCATTTTTTATAGCGATCCTGGGTATTTTATTGCTGAATGAAAAAATTACGTGGCTGATGCTTTTAGGTGGTGGCATTATTATCATCAGCACTTTGATGGTTACTGTATATGAAAATAAATTATTGAATTTTTTTAGCAGGCCTAAACCTGCAAATGTTTGATGATTTTTTTGCAGTTATTAATTGAACGGAGCAAATTTGTTAAAGATGAAAATAACCAACGTACAGGCAATTGTTTTAAAGCTTCCTGAAATTTCCAGTGCAGCAGATGGAACACAGGACGATCTCATCATCATTGTTGAAACTGATGAGGGCATTACGGGTTACGGTGAAGTGGATACTGCTCCCTATGTAGGTAAAGCTGTGGTAGATGCATACATGTCTCATGGTACCTGTTACGGATTGAGAGAAGTGGTAATCGGTACAGACCCTTTTGACTATGAGCAAACCTGGAATGATATGTATGATAAAACATATTACTACGGACGCACTGGGCCTGTGATGCATGTAATGAGCGGCATTGACATGGCATTATGGGACATCATGGGTAAGGACACCGGTAAGCCGGTTCATAAACTACTCGGCGGAAGTTATACTGATAAAGTGCGTGCTTATGCGAGTGCACTGATGCCTGAAAACACAGATGAAGTTAAGCGAATGGTGGAGAAATATGTTTCGCAGGGTTTCACTGCGATTAAGTTGGGTTGGGGACCATTAGGCTATAATGTTCATTTTGATTTAGACCTTATTAAAACTGCACGCAAAGAAGCCGGTGATAATGTTGAACTGATGATTGATATTGGTAAACGTTACAGGCTAAAATCTGCAATGTATGTTGCGAAGGCATTGGAACAACTAAATGTTTACTGGCTGGAAGAGCCATTGCCGGCAGAAGATTATATAGGTTATAAAAGACTTACGGAATCAACAACAATGCGCATCGCAACCGGCGAAGAAGAGAGCGGAAGATTAGCATTTGCACGCCTTATTAGTGAGACACATATTGACGTCGTGCAGCCCGATGTATCACGTTGCGGCGGCCTCACTGAAGCAAAAAAAATTGCAACAATAGCCGCGGATAAAAATATTTTATGTGTACCGCATGCTTTTAAAACCGGTGTACTGGTGGCCGCTTCCATACAATTGATTGCAGCAATACCACATGCGCCATTTCTTGAATTTTCTATAACTGAATCCGCGATAAGAAAGGAATTGCTTGTTAATCCTTTTGTGCAAAAAAATGGTTTTGTTGATGTTCCTCAATTACCTGGATTAGGGATTGAATTGAATTCTGAAGTGATCGAAAAGTATGGAGTGAATGTTTTGACACATTAATTGTTTCAATAGAAGATTGTTCTCAGCCTAACTATGATTTTCATATTAATAAACTAACGTATTATGGGAAAAATAATACCTGTATTAAGCTTGTTATTTCTATTTACAAATACAGCATTTGCACAAAACACAACGGTTAATGGCGCCAAGCAATATCAAACAATTCATGGTTTTGGTGTTAATGCAAATCCTCAATCATGGAACATAAACCCTGAAGCAGTCAAAAAAGTGCTGGATAAACTTATTGACAGCATGGGATGTACCACCTTCAGGCTTATGTTTGATGATTGCGACTGGGAAAAGGTTAACGACAACAATGATCCGAATTCATACAATTGGAACTACTATGATTCCGTTTATAGCGCTCCCCGCTTTACAGGTATTTGGGATATGATACGATATTTAAACAGCAAAGGGATTACAGACATTACGCTTAGTCCTGATGGTGCAAGCCCCGCCTGGATGGGTGGAACAAAGCTTTCTTCGGGAAAAGAAGCGGAATATGCAGAAATGATGGCATCTATGGTTTATTATAGCAAAAAACGCCTTAACCCTCCTCTTCAATTCAGTATGTTGTCGCCTATAAATGAATCAACTTGTGGAGGCGGGGAAGGTGTAGTTACCACTACAGATCAGTTTGGCACCATTTACAGCGCAGTTGCCACCCATCTTATTAATGATAGCATTCCGGATGTGACGATTATCGGACCAGATGATTGCGGAGGTTGGCTTGGTAATTTTCAGGCAATGATACGCAACAGCAATACAATGTCAAAAGTGAAATATTTCGGCCAGCATGAATATGGAAACAGTACTAAAAAAGCTCAGGATCTTGTAGAGGCGGTGAAGAACTCCGCTTATCCGGATCGGGAGGCGGTTATGTCAGAAGTGAATGCTGTTTGTCAAGACTGTGATGGCGGAGTATATAATAAAGATTATGGATTCGATAGTTATGCGGGTCCGGCTTATCAATATGTTCTTCAGGATTTGAATGTAGGAATAACGGGCATTCAGATTTGGGAAGCCTATGATAGCCGGTATCATCATCCCAATCGATATTTGACATGGAGTATGTGGGGGATTTTCGCAGTAGATGATACTTTACATCCGGATGTCTATACAATACGAACCCATTACTATGTATTTCAACAGCTTTTTAAATTTGTCAAGGCGGGTTTTAAAAGAGTCGATATTTCCACAAATCTTTCTGATATGACTGTTTCGGCATTTTATGATAAGGCAACAGGAACTACTGTTATCACAGGGAAGAACGATAGCCGCAGTGCACAGACAATGAAGGGCATCTTAAAAAATCTCCCCGCAATTTCAACGTTGAAATATTATTATTCTGATGCAACACACAACTTTTCGCAGGGTTCCGATGTAACGGTCACAAATCAGACTTTCTCAAAGTTGCTTCCAGCCTCATGTGTGTTTACTTTGGTCAGTAATTGAGTATCCGGGGTAATTGTATCGCTTTGATACAAACGCAACGTTATTTTTTTTGTGAACTCTTAATAGATTAATATACATCATGTCATCAAGAATTGAAAAATTATATTCCATTGCAGAGGCAAAAAATATAGATGTGTTTTTAATAACATCTCCTGCATCTTTAAAATATTTTAGCGGCTATTATTTTTATTTTGAATATGGTTCATCGCCATTTCACTTGCTGCCTTCAGCATTATTTATTGTGCCCGGAAAGACTTCAAGCCTGATAATTGCTGACAACGAATTGGAGCAGTCAGCCAATGTGTATGCAGACATTTCAATAAAGCCTTACATAAGTTATCTGTATGAAACACCACTTGAATTTGCCGAGCAATTCTTGCTTCAGTTGCATGGATTGTTTAAAGAAAACAATATAAATAGTGCAAGGGTTGGAGTTGAGCCAAATTTTTTTCCTTTAGTTATTGCCCAATCATTAAATGCAAAATATCCGAAAATTGAGTTTATAGACATCGCTTCAGAAATTGCCTTGCTGCGTGCAGTAAAAGAAAGAGATGAAATTGAGTTTATTCGTGCTGCCTGCAATTTGAGCGATATCGGTCAGGCTGCAGTTGTAAAGTATGCAAGCGCAGGCATTACAGAAGGGGAACTTTTTTCTGAGGTTCGGCGGGAAATAGATGCATCTGCCGGTGTAAGGGTGCCTCTCATGGCCGACCTTGTAAGCGGTACGCGTACTGCATCGGGAGGAGGCATGCCAACCAACAAAATAATTAATACCGGCGATTTGATTTTGAGTGATTTTACACCTTGTTTGAATGGATATTGGGGAGATTCTTGTAATACCATCGTTGTAGGTGAATCAACTGATGAACAAAGGAAAACGTACGAACTGGTTAAGGAGGCCCTTGCTATTGGAATAGATGCTATACGTCCTGATATGAAGTCAAAGGAAATAGATCAACTGATGCGTAACCATATTGGCAATTTTCCTCATCATGGTGGTCATGGGGTTGGTACGATGTATCATGAGGAACCTCGCATAGTTCCTTATAATAACACAACCTTGCAACCAAATATGATTATTGCCCTTGAACCTGCAATTTATAAAAAGGACTATGGAATAAGACTCGAACATCTTGTTGTAGTTACGAAAAATGGATGCGAGGTACTTACTAAATTTCAGCATTGCTTAAAAACGTAAGATGCAGGAAAAAGTAAATTATGGTGGATGGTCAAATTGCATAAGACTCAGCAATAAGGAATTTGAACTTATTGTAACCACTGATATAGGTCCAAGGATTATAAGGCTGGGGTTCATTAATAAACAAAATTTTTTTTATTTATCCACTGAAGATAGTGGCAAGACCGGTGGTGACGAATGGCGAATATATGGTGGTCATAGATTATGGCTGGCCCCGGAAGCTATACCACGCAGTTATTACCCCGATAATCATCCTGTGGAATATTCATATAATGGTCATACACTTAAATTAACACAGGCAAGAGAAATTACTACAGGCATTGTAAAGGAAATGGCAATTACTTTATCTGCTGATAAAAACGAGGTGACTATCGTACATCGTTTAATAAATCAAAGTGCTTCTTCAATAGAGCTTTCTATATGGGCGCTCTCTGCTCTTGCCGCTGGGGGCCGAGCAATTATACCACAAGAGCCCTTTGGAGAAGGCAATGATTATTTACTTCCTTCAAGACCATTAGCATTATGGCAATACACAAAAATGAATGACCCGCGTTGGATGTGGGGAGAAAATTATATCCAGGCAAAACAGGAACCTGCTTTTACTTCGGAACAAAAGATTGGGATCCTGAATAAACTGGGCTGGGCGGCTTATTACTTAAATAAAGAAATTTTAATTAAACAATTTGCATTCGATCCGAATGCGGTATATCCGGACTACAGTTGCAATAATGAGATATATATCAATGGAAGTTTTCTGGAAATAGAAACGCTTGGCCCCTTGACAAACCTGCCTTCAGGTGGAGTAATTGAACATACAGAGAGGTGGTTTTTAGCGAATGTTGATACAGACGAAAGCGAGGAATCAATTAACACAAATATTTTACCATTAGTAAATAGTTTTATCAGCCAATGTGATATTTGACATAAGTAAAGTATGCAGCTAATAAAGTGTCACATCATCAGCGTAATTGGTATCAAACCTAACGCAGAACTTATAAAGAAGTTTGAACCTAATCAAATTACGTTACAAACCCTCCTGTTGTAACTAATTTACCTGGCATTTGTGTGAAAGTAAATCGCGCCGAAATTGCCGCTTATGACCTGTCCCTGTGCATCTTGAATATGAACGGGCAGCATATAATTTTTTGTCGTATCTATCTTTGATGGATAAAAGTATACCTGCAGGGTATCTAAGCGTTTCCCTGCCGGAATGGTTGCAGAAGTCGTCGGGAAGGAATAAAGAGAATCCGGAAAGGGGTCGTATTGAACAACATTAGATGAATTATAAGCGTTTCGAAGACCGTCATTCACTTCCATTTTAATGGTCAAAGGATTATTTAAAGGCTCTGGAGAGGCAATGTTCAATACAATAGCTGCACTATCTATGGCTTCCGTAGGGTCGAAATTTAATTCTGCTCCACTGAAATTTTCTAAACCTCCTCCATTTACAGGTAAGATTTCAATAATTGTACCTACTGTACTAAAATCAACAGCCGGTTTATCTTTTAAGCAGGCAGACAGTAAAAGCATAATTAAGGCAAACAAGGATATACTTATTTTTTTCATGTCGATTTAATTTTTGGTTCAAGGCATCCAAAATATTTTAGAGGTGAACTGGTTGATTTTTCCCTGTTCATTTACATTAGCCGCATTATAATGATATTCACTGGTTGGATACAAAAGTCTGTAGGGAATATGAGTGGCTGTTGTTCCCGGATACACTGAAACCGGGAGGTCAGCAGGTACGCCCAGTCTTCGCCAGTCACTATATGATTCAAGCGGATCAAAAGCATTCAGGGCGGCCCATTTCTGTAAGATGATCGTATTGATCTTGTTAGGTGATATATCAATATTTACCCTACTATCGGACCGGGAATAAAAGGTCTGAGCTGCATTTTTATAATCGGGCACATTCAATAAACGGAAAGATTCGGAAACGGCCTCTTTAAATAGGGCCGCAGCATCGCCAGGAATAAATCCTCTCTGCGCCGCTTCAGCCTGAATGAACAAGCTTTCAAATGCAGGCAGAATATATGCATCCATTGTTGGAGCCGCTAATATACCTGGACCAATGCCGGATATAATATCATTACCCTGGCCTACATCACTGCTTCCAAAAGCGCGCCCCACAATATTTCCGGCTCTGTTTGTATCATAAAACCTATTAATTCTTTGCGTGTCGTTGGTACTGTTGTAGAAATTTACCGCATAACTATTTGCCCGGTTGTAAAAATGGCCACCATTCGGAGATCCATCGGTAGTATAACCTACGCTGCGCCATACAGGACTTTGTTGTTCATAAGAAGAATTTGAATAGCCCGGGTTTATCGAAGCATCTTCTCCGGCTTCTAAAAAATCACCGGTAGTCAACCCTGTTAAATTGGTTTGAATATAAGCGGGACCATCAGCCATTTCTGTCTGGCGCATCAGAATTTTCAATTTCAGCGTATGGGCAAATTTTAACCACTGTCCCATATTTCCTCCAAACATTATATCACTGGAGCCCGGGTCTTCTGCAGTTAAAACATCAGCCATTTTAATTATTTGCTCTGCCGAATCGAGTTTAAGCACAAGGTTTTTATAAATGATTCCGGCATCGTCGAACGTAGGAAAACTATTTGTTGCAAATAATGCGTTTTCGTAAGGAATATTATTATATAAATCTACTAATCGCTGAAAATGAAAAACCTTCATGATTTTTGCGATTGCAAGAAAGTAAGCCTTTTCGGGTTGTGCAGACTGATCTTCAATAAACTTATAGTTTTCGAGTGTAACATAAGTTTCATCCCAGTTCTCAGCGTAAGAATCACTGGTAATATTGTATGAGAGGACTGCAGGAGATTGTTCTCCATAAGTTGCCCAATAACCCATCCAACCATTCAGAAAATCACCGTTACCTCCCAACATTAGCGTCGCAGATGAAGATAATGCGGCTGATAATACCTGATCCGGCGGAACTGAGGATGGTTGATTTGGATTGGGGCTGTTAATATCAAAATCTTTTTGAGTACAGGAATCCATCAATATTATGGCTATAGCGAAGATGAACGCCCAAACTATATTTATCTTTTTATACATGATCATAAGTTTCGTGATTCAACAATCATTAAAACCTTACTGATAAAGTGGCGCCGAAAATTCTGGTTGGAGGGCTTTGGTTCACAGAATTTGTTCCCACTGCATTACCGGTATTCTCACTAAATTCAGGATCGGTCCAGACATTTGTCTTTGGCCTCAGCATGAGCAGGTTCCTTCCTGATAAAGCAAAACTTATATCCTGGAAAACCTTTGCGCGACTGTACCATTTTTTTGGAAAATCATATCTCAAAACTACTTCTCTCAGTTTCCATACTGATCCACTGGTAATATAATTGGATCCAACATTCAAATAGGACCCGCCCCAAAAATTATAACCTGCATCATCTGTTGTAAAATTGGTGTTCGTAACATATTTACCTCCTCCCTCATCTATTACTGAATTTGGAAATACAAAACGCTGCCGGCCGGTTTTTACGGTAGTGGTACTTATGCCCGTAAAGTCCATCGTGTGGCCGAGGTAATTAAAAATCTTGTACCCTCCTCTGTAATCTGCCGTGGCGCTCAATGTGAAATTATGCCAGCTTATACTGGTAGTAAACCCAAGAAGGTCAATCGGATTTGCGTTCCCCTGAATTTTTAAATTCGGATCATAAGTTGGGTTTCCGGTAATCGAGTCAACAATTACATGACCCGCCGGATCCCTGCTCCAATCACCCGTTTCGATAACCGGGTAAGACTCACCCACAACAGCATAAGAATTACCACCTATATTAATAGATGAAAGATCCCCGTTTATAGAAAGAACTCTGCTTTGAATGTGGGTATAGTTAACGCCTGCATTCCAGATAACGGATTTGGATCTGATAAGTGCCGCCTTTAACTCAACTTCCAAACCTTTGGTTCTTGTATTGGCGGCATTGATCAGTGAAGAAGTAAAACCGGAAGAACTTGCGGTATTGCTATACACGATTCCATCCTTTAATTTCTGCTCATAAACATTAGCGATAAATGAAATCCTGTTGTGAAAAAGAACTAACTCAACACCTATATCATTTTCGGTTATTTTCTCCGGTTTTATGTTTGGGTTGGCGATATTGGTACTCAAAAGGAATCCTCCGAGACCATTGAATGGAAAGCCGGGAGCGGTGGTGAACGTCGGTTCTGTAGTGTAAGCTCCATCTGCAATGTTAGGAGAGCCGCCGCCAAGGGCAGAGGCATTACCTGTTAAAGAATGAGCTGCTCTTATTTTTAGATAGTTAAGAACCCGTTCATTTACAATCGAAGGAAAAATTTCGCTTAACACAACAGATCCATCAAAATCATAGTAAGGGATATACCGGTTGTCTTTTGATAACCTCGAATCAATATCTGTTCGATAAGAACCATGAACAAATGCAAAATTCTTATACCCCAAGGTGGCATCTCCAAAATATCCGAGTTTTTTTGCCTGCTTGTTGTATTGACCTAAACCAGGGATGCCCGTAAGGGAATTTATATTGTATACAGGCACAAACAGAGGCCCGGCATTCACACCCAAATAATTTATTTTATTATTTATATAGGATGCTCCCAGCGTAACCGTAAGATTTAAATTCTTATTGATGTTTTTTGTAGCAGTTGCCAAAAAGTCGGAAGTAAACAGGAAATTAGAATAGGTAGATGTGTTATATCTCGCCTGTGTTGTGGCAGGACCACTCGCCTGCGGTTTCACATACTCAAAAGCAGTATCTAAACCTGTTCCGTCAGAATTGGAATAAATCACGGTGTCGCTGGTTTGGGCATGCGTATTGTAATGTGCTATCCCTCCGATATATTCATATCTGGAATTTGAGTTATTCACTGAGGCGCGGTAGCTCAAATGCAGCCACGATAATGCCTGAAGGTTTAACTGTACGTTCCCCGCGAGGTCATTTAAAGTTGTCTTGTTTCTCTCGTTATCAATAACGAAATAAGGGTTATCGGCCCAATCATTAAAATAACCACTCGGATCAGCAAACTTATTATTCTGCCAATCCTTTAAGCTGGTTAAAGGCACATGTTGCGGAACATTCAACACATTATTATATACATCGCCGGTGTTGGTAACATCGGTAAACTTGTAAGTATAGGTTGCTGAAAAATTTGCAGAAAAAACTCCATAGGTTTTTGAACCGCCAACTCTGAATATATCCCTATATCCAAAGTCTTCCGGCATTACCCCATGTGTATGCACGTCCTGGGCGCTTAGAAAAAAACTGTTTTTTTCATCTCCCGCGGCGAAAGAAATATTATTTTGCGTAGTAATACCGTTATCGAAGAATTTCCTTTTTTCATTTTTTATCGGTGCGTAAGGAACCATTAATAAGCTCCCGTCCCCGATAGGCCTTCCCAAAGGAACAATTTTGCCATTATATTCGGGGCCGTATTGCTGGTTTTCAGGAGGGATATAATATCTGAGATCGTTGAAATCCTGTGGAAAGCTCTCACCACCGTTACTTCCAAACCTGTTTTGCAGGTCGGGCATATAAGATATTGTCTCCACTTGAACCGTGGAAGAAAAGTTGATCACAGGCCTGCCCGAACTTCCCTTTTTTGTAGTAATCACCAGAACCCCATTCGAGGCATCTGATCCGTAAATAGCCGCGGCACTTGAACCCTTTAAAACATTGATGGATTCAATATCATCAGGATTCAGATTGTTGATATCGTTATAATAGATAGCTCCATCCACAATAATTAAAGCCTGATTATTTCCTGTTAAAGAACGATTGCCGCGCAATGTAATCCGCGTCGGAGCAAATATTCCATTATTTACTGTACCAATCTCCAATCCCGCAACTTTGCCGGTAAGTCCATTAGCCACATTTACAGGTCTTGATTGAACCAGGTCCTTTCCTTTCACCTGCGTTGTTGAATACCCTAAAGCTTTTTCCTGTCGCACAATGCCCAAGGCTGTAACAACAACAGCATTTAAAGCTTTGGTATTTGCGGTAAGGACAACATTTATGGTTGACCGGCCTTTAATTTCCACCGCAACCGAGTCATACCCAATGGATGAAATAGTAAGAATTGCATTACCCGTAACAGAAATTTTAAATTGGCCATTCTCATCCGTTTGCGTAGCAACATTTTCAATATTACTACGAACAGTAGCAGAGGGAATTGGATTTCCATCCTGCCCGGTAACATACCCACTTACAATATGCTGCTGGGAATAAACAAGTGAACCACTTACTATAAGCAAGGTGAGGAGCAATAATAGCTTTCTCATAAACCTGATAATTTTGGTTACAAAAGAGGACTCTCGAAGAAATGACTATTAAAGATAATACACAACAAATGCCATTTTTTACCCTAAGTCGGATTACTTATTATCCTATTTTGTATTAATCACAGCAAAAAACTAAAGATGCAGATGAGGACGTTTGCGTTTTTCCTTTTTTACCTTTTTATGTGCCCGTAAATCTAAATAAATATCGCCTTTGAAGATAATGCCACCCTGAACTTGATTCAGTATTGTTTCGGAATCGCAATCACTTTATCGTTCGGAACTTCATTGCAGTTTATATCCCGGCTTTTGTGCTAAACATGCCGCAATGTCCTCGACTAAACATAAATCCCGGGAGAGACATTCAGAGAAGTGAGCATTACTGTATACAGTTTGGGATGCTCACTATAAAAAAAATGTAACTTGACGAGTATAATTTTTTCATTAAGGATAAAACGAGTTACCATGAAACTGTTTAAAATAATTATACTGTTTACACTATTATATTTTTTACCCGGCAAAACTAATGCGCAGGAAAATTGGGTTTTTTATTCTAAAACAATAAACGTAAAAGATTACGAAGGAGATAATTTTCGACTGGTGGCAATGGTAAGATCAGAACCGCAAGATGATAGCGCTTCTGCGCGTTTATGGGTGAGAGCTGATAAAAAAAATGGAATGGGCTTTTTTGACAACATGTGGGATAAGCCCATTCGCAATGAAGAATGGAAAACATATTCAATTGATGGAAAAATTGATACCGGTGCTTACCAACTTGCATTTGGCGCTTTATGTCAATACAACGGCAAGTTTTATTATGATGATATTAAGCTTGATGTAGAAACATCAAAAGGTAAATGGAAAACTATTTTTACTGACGATTTTGAAAACAACAGCGATACACTTGAACGTGGACAATATGGGTTTAATAACGATTATACTGCAACAATTACTGATGCTGGCAACAAAAGCAAAGTGTTATTGATTGAAGGTAATAATGTACCCAACTATGGCGTAAATAATAAGGTTGGAAAATTTGCTGATGTAAACGGCATAAAAATGTATTATGAAATTTATGGAAGCGGCAAGCCTTTGTTGATGATTCATGGCAACGGCGGCTCAATAGACGCATTTACTAAAACTATTCCTTATTTCTCCAAAAAATATAAAGTAATTGCTGTTGATAGCCGTGCGCAGGGAAGATCAGAAGATGATAATGATTCTTTGAGTTTTGAAATGATGGCAGATGATTTTGCCAGTCTGCTTGATACGCTGCACATTGATTCAGCTTATGTAATTGGCTGGAGTGACGGCGGAATAAATGCATTGCTGCTTGCAATTCGTCATCCCGAAAAAGTAATTAAGCTCGCAGCAACCGGCGCAAACATCACACCTGATTCTACCGCATTTGCTGAAGGCGTTTGGCAAGATTCAAAACGTTATTACGATACATCATACAACAAAACCTGGAAAACAAAACAAGAGAAGAATGCCTGGAAATTGTTTTTGCTTGATTGGAATCAACCGAATATAACATTAGAACAATTGCATACAATTAAATGTCCGTCGCTTATTATTTGCGGCGACCATGATGTGATCTCTGTTGAACACACTGTTCTCATTTATAAAAATATTCCACAGGCATATTTATGGGTGTTGCCCAATTCCAGGCATGCAACTCTGTGGATGTATCCTGATGAATTCAACAAAAAGGTTGATGATTTTTTCTCAATGCCATTTCATGTTTATGTGCATAGCCACTAAATGGAAATACTTTCAATCCTCCGCAAGTCTCTTCAAAGGCAATGTGTGATGGACAAGGACTTTGCGGTTTCGAAGCATTTAGCTATTTCGTTAAATTAATAAACCTGGTTGATGAAATAAATTGATGTTGTTGACTCCGATACCGCAAAGACCTCATCTATACACAAAACCTGTGGAGAGAGTCGAGTAGGCAAGAGCATTGCAGCCCAAGCCTCTCACAGAACCGTACGTGAACCTCTCGATTCATACGGCTCTTGTTATCCAGTCATGATTTTATTCCAAGTTTCCAGTGATAAAACAGTTCTGCATTTTCGCTCTGTATTGTTTTGTATTTTATATAAACTGATTTACAACTTCGAAGTTTGTATTTGTTCTTCAACCATTTTCTTATCAGTTCATTCAAATAGCTAAATACTCCCAGTGCTTCATGTCTGTTAAATCTTGTGTAGTAATTGATCCATCCCCTGATTTTTGGATTAAGCTTCTCTGCAAACCAGTCCAACGTTTGCTGACTCCATCTTGGTATCATTACTCCTCTAATCGCTTCTCGTATTGATGTTTTTGCAGCATTGCTGATTGCTCCGCTAAACACAAAGAATGTCTTCTTACGACCAAACTTGTCCCGTCTTGCTCTTGGTTGAAAACTATAACTCAGAAAGGTAAAGCTTTCGTTATCGTTGTTTTCAGTTCGCTGATAATTCTTGCAATACACAATCTTGGTTTTATCAGGATGTAGTGTTAATTCATATTCTTCCATCTCCGCTTTCAACTTCTTTAGCATTTGTTCTGCTTCTTCTTTGCTGCTGCAGTGCACTACTATATCATCGGCATAACGTTCAAACGGACATTGCTGATTTTCTTTATCCATCCACATATCAAAGGCATGATGCAGATAAATATTGGCTAACAACGGACTGATAACTCCACCTTGCGGTGTGCCTTTTGTTCTTGCCATTATTCTTCCATCTTTCTGTTCAATGCCTGCCTTCAACCATCTCTCTACATACATCAACACCCATTTTTCTTGTGTATGCTGTTGTAAGAGATGAAGCATAATGTTGTGACTGATGTTGTCAAAGAAACCCTTAATGTCCACGTCCAATACCCATGCTTTGCTGACACAGTTCTCGTGACATTGCACCAATGCATCATGAGCACTTCTGCCTGGTCGGTAACCAAAAGAACTCTTGTGAAAAACGGCTTCCATTGCAGGTTCTAAATAATCTTTTACCACACCTTGCGCTATACGGTCGCTTACTGTTGGAATACCCAATGGTCTTTCGCCGCCCTGTTT
>Ga0207706_10002922_pt1 | contig 16508 bp, 12 predicted proteins | sample KBSC53metaG_FD_184318 | JGI IMG/M metagenome (GOLD analysis project Ga0207706, IMG submission 184318) | Corn rhizosphere microbial communities from Kellogg Biological Station, Michigan, USA - KBS C5-3 metaG (SPAdes) (version 2) | ecosystem: Host-associated > Plants > Roots > Rhizosphere > Soil ... | reverse complement strand
GAATGTGAGGCGATCCAGCACCACCGTTGGGATGTCATCCTGAGGAGCCGCCGCGCCGAACCATCGTCCGCACCAGATCCTGGCGGCGACGAAGGATCCATACTCTGGTTCCGAGCGACAGGCGGCCGCCCGCGCGGATACTGGCCACAGATCCTTCGGGCGTCGCCAAATGTCTGCGTGGCTTCGGTTTGGGCGCGGCGACGCCCTCAGGATGACCTCGACGTGGGATTCGATCCCAAGGGGATCATCCGGATGGAGAGCCCGGACGGCAGCCGCCGCCCGGGCTTCTTCCGATGTTGATCTCCCGCCCCGCTCACCCGCCGTACAGGCCGCGGTAGATGGCGATGTTGCGGGTGAGGATCTTCACGTAGTCGCGCGTCTCCTCGAAGGGGATGCGCTCGGTGAAGAGCTCGCGGTCGCGGAACTCGGGGAAGCTGCGCCAGCGCTCGGCGCGCCCCGGGCCGGCGTTGTAGGCGATGAACACCAGCGGCAGCTGCCCGTCCCAGCGCCGCATCTGGCTGGCGAGGAAGCGCGTGCCCAGGTGCACGTTGATCTCGGGGTTCAGCAGCATGTCCACGTTGTAGCCGCTGATCCCCGCGCCACTCGCGAGGCCCGAGCCGGTGCCGGGCATCACCTGCATCAGCCCCAGCGCACCGACGCGGGAACGCGCCCGCGGCTTGAAGCTGCTCTCCTGCCGGATCAGCGCGGCGACCAGGAAGGGATCGAGGCCGCGCTCCTGCGCCTCGGCCGCCACCATCCCGCGGTACGGGAAGGGGTAGAGGATGCGCGCCAGCCGCAGGTCGTACCCCGCGCCCGCGTTGCGCATCGCCAGCCCGATGCGGATGCCCTGCGGCGCGAACCCGCGCGCCTCCAGCGCTTCCGCCAGCGGGTAGAGCAGCGCCTTGTCCGTCCCCGCCTCCTTCACGCGGCGAGCGACGTCGTCCTCCGCCTCGCGCCAGAGGCCCGCGTTGCGCAGCAGGTCCAGCGTCTCCATCCACCCGCGCAGCCGCTCCACCATGGCCGGCGCGTCCGCGGGCGCGGGGGCGAGCGGGATCGGCCAGTAGCGCTCGCCGAGTCGTTCCGCCGCGCGGACGGAGTAGTACGACAGCGGCTCCTTCTCCCGCACCTCGCGCCAGCGCTGCCGCGCTCCCGCCGCGTCGCCGCGAGAGGCGGCCGCGCGGCCGGCCCAGTACGTCGCCTGCAGCCACAGGTCGCCCGACGGATAGCGGGTGCGATACTGGTCGTACCACGCCGCCGCGCCGTTCATGTCCCCCGCCGCCAGCGCCCCGCCGCCCAGCCGCATCAGCGCCTGCCCCGCGCGCGGGCTCTGGGCGTACTCCTGCGCCAGGCGGCGGTAGATGGCGTTCGCGCCCGCCCGGTTCCCCGCGTCGTCCGTCAGGTCCGCCGCCTGCCACAGCGCGTCGGCGGATGATGGCTGGCCCGGGTAGCTCCGCGCCGTCTCCATGAACGACTGGATCGCCGCCGCCCTCCCCGCCGTGCGATACCGCGCCCGTCCAGTGAGGTACGATGCCTCCGCCGCCACCGCCGGCGGCGCGGCGCCGATGCCGCCGAGCACGTCGACCGTCTCGCGGAAGCGGCCGGCCGCGAAGAGCGCGCGCCCCATCCGCATCCGCACGTCCAGCCGCTGCTCGGCACTTCCGCCGCCGGACGACATCCACGCGCGGTACTCGTCCGCCGCGCGCGCCGCGTTCCCGTTGCGGTCGTAGACGATCGCCGCGGAGAGATGGTCGTCCGCCGTCAGCCGGGGCAGCGCGAGAAGCACCCCCGCCGCGTCCACCCCCGCGCCGGAGGATGGAGCGTCGGCCATCGCATCGCGCAGTTCCTTCCGCGCGGACGCGGTGTCGCCCAGCGCGAGCGCGGCCTGGGCTCCGAGCGTGCCCAACTCCGCGCGCACGGCCGGGTCCGCCGCGCGCTGGTGGAAGACGAGCGCCGCCGCGTGGGCCGCGCGCGGATCGCGGGCGGCGCGGTACGCCTGGATCCGCGCGCGCTGCGAGCGGAGCGGCGACTCGGCCACGCCGTCGCCCACCAGCGCGCGGATGCGGGCCGTGTCGCCGCGCTCCACCAGCGCCTCGGCGGCCAAAACGCTCGCCCACCCCGCCGCGGCGGGGACGCGGGATCGCAAACGCTCCAGCGCGGCCACGCCTTCGTCCACGCGGCCGGCGCGCAGCAGCACCAGCCCGTTGCGCAGCTCCGCCACCGCGCGCCAATCCGGCACCGGCGCCGCCGACGACGACGCCAGCGCACGGCCATACGCCTCCGCCGCGCCGGGCCAGTCGCTCGCCTCCTCGCGCGCGCGGCCGAGCAGGTACCACCCTTCGCCCTGCTCGGTGGTGCCCAGCCACGGCTTGCCGTCCAGCAGCGACCGCACGTTGCTCCACCCGCCCCACCCCGCCTCGGCGCGCGCGGCGAGCAGCACGAGTCCCGGATCCGACGTGGGCGTCACCCGCTCGCGCAGGAGGCGGGCGGCGCGCCAGTTCCGGCCCTGGCGCAGCAGTTCGGCCACGTCGGGGGGGACGGGGTAGCTCGCCACCTTCGCGGGGACGGCGGCGGGGCGCGGCGCCAGCGGGTCGCGGTGCGGCGGCTCGGGCGTGGCGAGCCGTGCCGCGGCCCAGACGAGCAGCGGCACGGCGGCGATCGGGAGCATGGGCAGAAGCTTGCGGCGATCCATCAATTACGGCTCGAGGGTGCGCGACAGGTGTTCACCCGCGGCCGGTGCGAAGAGCGTGCCTTGGATAGAGATACGGGGTCAGAGGGGAAGGGTTTCGGGTTGTCCCGTGGGCTCCTGCGTCGTGGCAGCGGTGGGGCGGGCGGCGGGAACGGCAACCTGCAGTAGCGGCACCACGTTTAGATCCTCGAGCGTGTAGCACACCGCGAGTTGCTCGTCCGCGCCCCGTACGTCCGTCCGGAGCAACTCCATCAACCTGGATCGGCGCGTCCAGAACAATTCCGCACCAAGCGCATCATTCAGCGCATGTTTCGGATCTTCGTGAATGGAGGCGATTTCCGGGGTGGGATGTTCGGGGGCGTAGACGCGCGCCCGCCGCTGCAACCGGTGGAGCAGGTCGGGCTCGCTCTCCAAATCGTTCATCAATAGCGGCCAGCGCAGGCCGATTGCCACAAACTTCCCCAGCTTCTCGAACGTCAGTTCCGAGCCCTCCGCCCGGTCGCCGATCAACCCCGTGGCGATGGCCAGGTAGGCGCGCAACCGGAAGAGATTCACGAACTGCTTGAGCCGGCGGGGGTTGTAGTCCAGCGCCGGCGCCACCATCCGCACGATGTCGTGCAGCCGCTCGGAATCAACCGAAACCGCAGACTGCATGGCCTGACGCTGCGGAGCCGAGGGTGGGTCTGGCGTAGGAGGGTCGTCCAGCGGGCGAACGGTGGTCGGCGGCCATGCGCCTTCCGTGTGGTCGATGCGCACACCTCGCCGGACCGGGCGTGATCCGATTGCTGCGTGTATGACCTGCTTCGGGGCCGTTTGCGCAGGTCCCGGCGGCGGAGTGCCGGGCGTTCCCGAGAGGTCGCGCAGCAGCTTGACCACGTCGGCATCACGCGGCTGCGGCACCCGGAAGGCGAGTTGGACGAATTTCTCGATGAACTCCGAGCCGTACTCCAGCCCTCGCAGTGCCGCCTCCCCGTCGTCCAACTTTCCCGGCCTCGAAGGATCGGCAGTCAAGAAGGGCAGGACGTCCTTGAACTTCACCGCGAGGCTCGCGGCGATCTTCTCCCGGTCCATCCCCAGGATGAAGGTGATCGGCTGCTCTTCGCTCCCCATCATCAGGTTCAGCGCCTGCATCAGATCGGCGGCTTTGGGCGTCTGGCAGCGGTCCAGGTCGTCGATGAAGACGTACACGCGGCGCTCGCCCACGTACGCCTTCACGATCTTCCCGAAGTCCTCGTGGAAGTGCTCGATGAACGTGATCCGCGCCTGGTAGTCGGGCGAGCGGACGTACCGCTTCAGGTCGATACGGAGCGGGTTGCCGACGAACGACTTCACCTCCTTCCACAGCGTGGCGCCCAGCGCCACTGCGCCGCCGACCCCCCCCAGCTTCAGCAACGCACCGAGTAGTCCCTTCCCCTTCTCGATCTGAAGCTCGCGGGTGAAGGCCTCGACCAGGGCGCCGCCGCTCAGGAGGAGCCACACGACGACCCCAGTAAAGCTCACGGCGGTGGCGATCACCCCCAGGGCGCGGGCCATGTCCCACCACCCGTCACGCCACATGAAGCGGCGCCAGAGCAGGCTGATGTGTCCGGCGCACCGCCGGCGGAACGGAAGTTCGCGAGTAACGCCACGAAGAAACGCCAGGGCGAAGGCGGCCCACACCGCGTCTTCACGGTCGTGCCGCCACGGGTTGAACCACACGGTCACCGGCGGGGGGTGCTTCTTCTCCGTCTCCAGCCTGACGATGGCATCCTGGAGCTGCTTCATGAACGACGACTTGCCGCTACCCCACTCGCCCTCGATCGACAACGTGAGCGGCGGCCTGGTGTCGGGGCTGGTGAGGAATTCGGCGATCGCCTGAACGTAGAGATCGAAACCCAAGGAGTCGGTGTCGGTCGCCTGGTCCGAGATGCTGCCGCGCACCAGCGAGAACGGGCGGGCGGACGGGCGCGGCTCGCCGCCGGGCGCGTTGTCGGCCGCGGGCTCGCCCGCGAGCTCCGCGACCGTCCACGTGCGGCGCAGGATCTCGGCCCAGGCGTCGGCGCTGTCTTCGCGTACTTCGTTGCTGATGAACCGGCTGACTGCTTCCTGGAGAGCCGCACCGTCCCGCCCGAACCGCTCCAGAAACCGGTACAGTGGGGGACGCGTCTCCCCCTCGGGCGGCACCACCAGGAGGGACCCGACCAGGTGCCGCACAAAGACCTGCGGGCTGTGCGACGTGCGCCTGGCGATGGCTCCCGCCGCCGTGATCGTCTTCGCGACCGATCGATCCACCGGTCCAACGACGGGTGAAACCGGGAGAGACAATGGCGATCCGAGCTTCTCGAAACGGTCATGGAACGCCTCATTCCAGCCCACGTTTCCGACTTCGCCGCTCAGCCAGTCCCAGCATTGAGCAACGGTTCCGTTCAGCTGGGTGCGCTGGCCCTGCACGAACACCGCCCAGCAAAGGTGTTCCAGGGTGATCTGCGTGCCAGCACCGTCGGCTTTTGCCAGGGTGCGGGCGACCCTCATGACCAGCGGTGCCTCGCTGACCAGCTGGGCGTCCGCTGGTGGAACAGGATCCTGGCTGCCGCCCTTCTCACCGTCTTCTCCGCTGGACCCTGATTGCGCGCCGTTGGTCGCGTCCGAGGCGAGCCACTCGGCCAGCATCCCGAGGCCGGTTTCGTATCGTTGCGTGAAATCGACGTAGGGATACGGCCGCAACGGCTCCGGCACCTCCACGGGCTCCAGCAGAAGCGGGATCAGGCGTGTTCCCCGTTCGGTGGCCGCTCGCAGGAATTTTCCCACCTCCTGCATCGGCAGCGTGGACTGCAGGTAGCGGTGCGAGAGAACGGCCAGATGCACGTCCGACTCGCGCACCCACTCGTCGAGCCGGGTGGAGAGGTCATCCGCGAGAACCGCGTCCATGTCCCAGTGGACGACGTGGCCGCGCGCGATCAGGTCGTCGCGCAACTGCCTCACGAACACCTGGTTGGTGTGGCTGTAGCTGATGAAGATCGTGCTCATGGAGGTGGCCGGCGAGGCAATGCGCGCGGGGGCGAAACACCAATCCGGTCAAGGATTATAGACGGACGCGCGCCAGGGCAAACTTTCTCACGTGTCCGCCCCTCCCCGCTCCTTCAGCATCTCCTCCATGCGCGACAGGCAGCGCGAGAACTTCTTCCCGTATGCACCGGTGAGGAAGCTCTTCGGGAACAGCTCCCCCAGCGCGATGGTGGAGCTCATCGCCAGCGGCACGGCACGGTCGTACAGCTTGTCGACGAAGTGAACCCAGCGCAGGCCGTCGTACAGCACGGGAATCGGAGCCACGCCGCGCACCAGCAGCTCGCCGATCGATTCCACCAGCGCCACGTAGCGGATCGGGTGCACCTCGCCGAGCGCGCCCAGCAGCGCGGGGAAGTCGGCGACGAGCGCGCGATCTCCGGCGGCGGCCGCCGCGGCATCGAACGAGGGAGCGTCAAGGAAGTAGGCGCGGCCGGGGTCGGCCTCGAAGCGGCGGTGGCGGTAGTCTTCGCCTTCGATCTCGATCACTTCGAAGGCGCCGGAGAGCTCCTCGATCTCGCTGCGGAAGTTCTTCTGGTCGAATCGTCCCGTCCCAAGCTCGTTGGGGACGGTGTTGGACGTGGTCGCCACCCGGATCCCGTCCACCAGCGCGCCGCGCAGGAAGGCGAGCGCCATCTTCAGGTTGCCGGGGTCGTCCAGCTCCCACTCGTCCACGGCGACCAGGCGGTTGCCGCGGAACGCCGCGCGCGTGCCCTCCACGCCCAGCAGGCCGATGGTGTAGACCAGTTCGTCGAAGCTCAGGTACGCGCTGGGCCGCGGCGACTCGTTCCAGAGCGCCGCCAGCAGGTGCGTCTTACCGACGCCGAACCCGCCGTCCAGGTACACGCCGCTCCCCCGCTCGCGCCCGCCCAGCACCTTCCGCAGCCAGCCGCCGCGCCCGTTCCGCAGCTCGCCCGCCACGCCGCGCAACCGATCGACCGCCGCGGCCTGCGACGGATGCCGCGCGTCGGGGCTGTAGTTGTCGAAGCGTTTGTCCGCGAAGCGCGGCGGCGGGACGAAGCCGGCCACCAACTCGGCCGGGTCGGGCCGCGCCGGCAGCGCGGCGATCAACGTCTTCAGGTCGAGCAAACAGTCTCCACGGCGGAAGGGTGCGGGCGCGCGCAAACCTCGCGATCCCGTGCCCGGCGGACAAGCCGGGACCATGCTCAGGTTGGCCACGCGTTCCCGGACGATGTCATCCTGAGCGGCGCCGCTGGGCCCGTCTTTCGTCTGCACCGGATCGTGGCGGCGCCCGAAGGATCTATGGCCTGGGTCCAAGCGAACGGCAGCCTGTCGCTCGGACCGTCGAGGATAGATCCTTCGGGCGCCACGACTTCGGCGTGAACGACAGGACGGCGCCGCGCCCTCAGGATGACATCTTCGGAGTGGGCGCGTGATTCACGCTGAGAATCGGTGAACTGCGACGAAATCCTGCATCACCGGAAAACTTTTCTGCCAACGAGAGACTGTCGGGCGAAATGCATCAGTGACAGGGTGGACGAGAGATGTCGCATTAAATCGATGTACATCAACCACTTGGCGGCGACTCAACGCTCCCGTGTACCTGATCCGCTCGTGATCCTGGTTCGGGAATGTCCGTTGCGAATCACGCCGCCACCCCGTCCAGCGCAGACGTGTCGTCATCCTCACACCCATTCGAGAGGAACACCATGCGCAGGACCACCCGCAGGATGATGGTCGTCACCCCCATGGCGGCCATCGTGGCCGCGTGCGGCGGCGACACCGGCAGTTCGCCGACCACCCGGCTGCCGGACCCCGTAGGTCTCTCGTTCGCCGTGGCGCAGCCGGGCGCCTCGGCCGACCGGCTGTTCGACGCCGGCCCCGGCGGCCACACGCTCGACCTGTCGCAGATCCAGCTCGTGCTGGCGCGCATCCGCATGCGCAAGGTGGGCGAGCCGGAGCCGGGGTGCGCCGGGCCCAACGAAACGCACCCCTGCACCGAGCTGAAGGCCGGCCCCGTGCTGGTGGACCTGCCGGTGCACGGCGGGCTGGTGACCCCCATCAGCACCGACATCCCCGCCGGCAGCTACGACCGCCTGCTGCTGAACATCTTCGCCCCCTCGGGCGACGACGAGGCGAGCGTGGCGTTCCGCGCGGCCAACAACTGGCCCCGGCTGGCCGGGATGCGCGTGAAGGGCACCTACGACGGCCAGGCGTTCGACCTGTTTCTGAACGTGAACGCCGAGATCTTCACCCGCCTGGACCCGGTGTTCGTGGTGACGGCCGACAAGAGCAGCCCGCTGAACGCCACCGTGCAGGTGGACCCGCACACCTGGTTCAAGCAGGCCGACGGCACCCTGATCGACCCGCGGGCGCTCACCGCCGACAAGTCGCTGCTCGACTTCGTGACCGCCAACGTGCGCCAGTCGTTCAAGGCCTTCAGCGACAACCAGCGGAAGGGCCACGCCTGAGCGCTGGCTGATCGTCCGAGCGCGCGAGCGGTCCCGGGATCAATCGTCCCGGGACCGCTCGCGTTCTGCGATGCGATGTCCGCGTCAGCGCCTGCCGCGCTCGCGGAGCTGGCGTTCGAGCTCGGCGATCCGCTTCCTCAGCTGCTCGTTCTCCTGTTGAAGCCGCAGCAGCTCGTTGGTCTCGCGCGCGTGCCATTCCCGCAGCTTGGTCAGGTTGCGCCCGTACGGCTCGCTGCCGTTCAGGAACGCGCGCAACGCCGAGTGCGAGACCCCGATCTCCCGAGCCGCCAGGCGCAAGCTGGACGCCTCCACGCGGAGACGCACGGCCTCGCGCAGCACCTCCACCGGCACGCCGGAATCACGCGTGGGCATCGGCGCCCCCGCGTTGACGGATCAGCCCGGTGGCTGTATCGTTGTGGAATGTTTTACGGTTTGTACACGGGACAGCTTAGCTGCCCGAAGCCGCGCGCGCTACTCTGTGCACCCCGGTTTCCGGAGAGCGGATGATGATCGCCAGCTCCGTCGATCCACTCGCGGACGTGGAGTACGCCGCCGCTTTCGAGTTCCTGCGCTACGTGGTGCGCACCCGGCTTGCGGAATTCGGGTCCGTCGCCGAGCTGGCGAGGCATCTCGTGGTCGACGCGCGCGAGCTGCGGCGGTTCCTGGCGGGCGGGCGGCCGGGGAAGCTGCTGTGGGATGCGCTCACGCCGCTCGCGCGCGAGCAGCCGCGGATGGAGGACTCGGGGATGGTGGGACTGGCGCTGATCGTGGACGGGTTGCCGTTCCGGCTCCGCCGCCGCGTGCGAACGATGCTGGCCGACTCTCTCGTGGACTACCTCCGCGAGCACGGCGAGCCGCGCCCGCCGTGGCTCACGCGAGAGATCGGCCTGCGGTGAACGTCACCCGGTCTGGCGCCGCTGGCGGAGGAACATGATGGCGAGGCCGACCAGCCCGATGGCGGCGAAGCTGAACCACTGGACGGCGTAGCTCAGGTGCGGCCCGTTGTCGCGCGGCGCCGGCTCGATGCGGATCGGCGGGCGCCGGCGCGCGTCGGTGTCCGGAAGCTGCTGCAGGTACAGGCGCACGAACGGGCGGCGCTCCCTCCGCCGCAGCGCGTCCAGGTCCAGGCGGCGGTAGGTGACCACCGGCGCGCCGTTCACCCGCGTGGTGGCCGGCTCGCCCGCCGCGCGCGTGTTCCGCGGGATCTCCTGCAGGATGCCGATGACGGTGCGCGTCCCCGGCTCCGCGAACGGCCGCGCGTCCACCGTCGCCGCGTCGGGCGAGGGGACCCAGCCGCGGTTCACCAGCAGCGCCGGACGCACGCCGCCCACGACGAGCGGCGTCACCAGGTGCACGCCCGGGCTCCCCTCGTTCGACCGCCCGCGCAGCACGATCTCGCCCGCGGGATCGTACGTGCCGGTCGCGCGCACGCGGCGGTTGACGAACGGCTCCGGGCCGCGCTCGATCGCGTCGGCCGCCGCCGAGTCGTAGTCCAGCACCGGCATCCGCAGCGCCGTCTCGAGCGCGTGGTTGCGTGCCTTGCGCTGCTGCAGCCGGTCCAGCTGCCAGAAGCCCAGCCGCACGCACACGCCGCACATCACCAGGATGAACGCGGCCGCCAGCGCGCCGCGCAGAGTCAATCGCATCAGCCCAACGTCGTCGAAGAGCGGGAACGGTGGTCCTCGTGTGACGGGAATCTACCGCCCGCTTCCGCACGGACCAACGGCGAGCGGGGCAGCGCGCCGGGCGGGCCCGTTGACCCATTCCCACGGTTTTCGCCATATTGTGATACTCATTTGTTTCCCCCCACCACTCCTCGCTTTCCCCTGGAGAACCCTCGTGAAGAAGATCAAGCTCGATGCGGAGGCGCTCACGGTGACGTCGTTCGCGACCGCCCCGCAGGCCACCGCGACCGTTGCCGTCGCAGCCGTTTCGGAAGAGATCACGGACTGCACCTGCCAGCCGTACTTCTGCATCCGCTGGCCTTCGGGGAGCTGCTGAGCCGAGTTCGCACCGCGCGCGTGCGCGGCGTACCGACGCAATCCGCCCCTCCCGCGAACGCTCGCGAGAGGGGCGGATCGTCATCATCCCACCAGCCGCTGATCTACGGCGCCGGCTGGGTGCCCTGCTTGTCGCGGGCGGTGAGCTGCTCGGGCGGGATCCACCAGTAGATCACGTCTTCCCACCACTCGGGGCCGCGGAACTTGACGCCGCGGAAGCGCGAGCTCACGCCGTAGTACTCGGGGTCGAAGAAGATCGGCGCGTAGACGGCGTCGTCGATCACCGCCTGCTCGATGCGGCCCCACTCCGCCTTGTAGCGGGTGGTGTCGGGCTCGACGATCACCGAGTCGATCAGCGCGTCGAGCCGCGGGTTGCTGTAGCCCGCAAAGTTGGCGCCGCCCGGCGGGATGCTGGCCGAGTGCCACACGCCGCGCGCGTTGGGCCCCATCACCCCCGGCCCCCATCCCCATCCCCAGAAGCTGCCCACGAACTCGCGGTTCTTGAGCCGGTCCACCCAGGTGGTGCGCTCGTACGGCCGCGGGACGATGCCGATGCCGGCGGCCTTGGCCATCGCCTGGATCGCCACCACCATGTCGGCGCGCACCGGGTCGGCCGAGCTGTACTCGATCTCGAGGGTCAGCGGCCGCCCGCCCTTTTCGCGGATGCCGTCGCCGTTGGTGTCCACCCACCCGGCCTGCTGCAGCAGCCGCCCGGCCCCGGCCACGTCGAAGGGGATCGGCCGCACGCCGGCGTTGTGCTCGCGCAGCTTGGACGGGATCGGCGACAGCGCCGGCTCGCCCTCGGCCCCGAACATCGCCTGGCTGAGCCGCGCGCGGTCGATGGACATCAGGAAGGCGCGGCGCACCACGGGGTCGTTCACCGGCGGTTTGGCCTGGTTCCAGACGATCCACCCCGGCCGCACGCGCGCGGCGCTGGCCAGGCGTACGTTCTGCGCCTGCTGCAGCCGCTCGCGCTGGTCGGCGGTGATCTTGTCCACGTCGCCCTCGCCGTTGATCAGCGCGGTGAGGCGGGCGCTGGGGTCGGGCACCACGCGCACGATGATGCGGTTGAGCGAGGGCCGCTGCGGCGCGTCGGTGTTGGCCTCCAGCACCGCCTCCTGCCCCTTGGTCCAGCGCACGAAGCGGAAGAGCCCGTTCCCCACCGGCCGGGTGTTGAACGCCGCGAAGCGCATCCTGGCCGGGGGGATGCTGTCCAGCAGGTGCTTGGGAACGGGGACGACCTCGAGGAGCGAGTTGAAGGTGGCGGCCCCCGTCTTGTCCAGCTTCACCTCCACGGTCATGCTGTCCACCTTGCGCGCCGAGACCACCGCCGCCACGTCCTGCTGGCGGGTGGAGGCGACGGTGGAGTCCTTCTGGAGGTTGATGGTGTAGATGACGTCGTCGGCGCTGGTGGGCACGCCGTCGTGCCACTTGATGCCGGGGCGCACGTGCAGGATCACGGTGGTGGGGTCCTTCTGCTCCCACCGGTCCAGGAAGTCGGGCGTGTAGTTGCTGAGCGTGCTGTCGCGCCGGCCCAGCGCCCTGAACATCAGCCGCACCATCTGGTACGCCGGGTTGGCGTCGTAGACGACGGGGTTGAGGTTGTCGGCGTCGCCCTCGCTCAGCACCACCAGCGTGCCGCCGACCGGCCCGCCGCCGAAGGTGTTGTAGTTCCCCGGCGGCGGCGCCTCGTCGCCGCCCTGCGCGCCCTGCTGCCCGCCGCTGCCGCCGCCATCCCCGCCGCACGCGGCGAGCGCGAGCGCCGCCAGCGCCACCCAGGTCCCGCGGAAATTCCGCATCGTCGCTCCTCCCGTTGGCCTCGAACCCGTCTCGATCAGCCCTTCGTCATCCCCCGCCGCCCGTCCAGCGCAACTTTCGCACAACCGTGGAACAGAGCCGGCGCCACCGGTGTCGGGTGGACAGGTTTCATCCCGCTACGACAGGCATTCGCGCGGCGGCGGGGAGGCCCCCTCTCCCCCCAAAACCCTGGGGGGAGAGGGTGAGCGAGACCATCGGCGATTGGACCATGCGCCGGCGCCGCGTCGAGCAAGGCCCCGCGGCGCCGACGGCACGCCTCTCCCCACCCGCACCCCCGCACCCCCGCACCTCCGCACCTCGACCACGTACCTCGTACCCCGTACTAAAAACGGTCGAACATCCACGGCTTGGGCACCTCGAACGCGCGGTCCAGCATCTTCACCACGTCGCCGCCGGTGTGGGTGGCAAGGCCGCCGGCCAGCGCCTGCCAGGGCGCGATGGCGCCGATGTAGATGCGCGACAGCGTCTGCACCGGCATCGCCAGCTCGGCGTCGCAGCGGCCGCCGATCCAGTGCTCCACCTGCATGGCGCCGCCCTCGATGCGCACGCGCCAGGGGCCGCGGTTCTCGGGCACCTGCGCGTCTTCCACCTCCAGCTTCAGCGTCAGCTCCGCCTCGCTGGCCAGGGTGCGGGCCTGCAGCGCGTCGCACACGTCCAGCACGCGGAACATCGGGCCGCGGACGAGGGTGGCCGAGGGGAACCAGAGGCGCCAGCTGGGCGCCTGCAGCAGCGGCAGCCGCGGCTCCTTGATGCGGTCGCCGAAGCCCTCCTCGGGGTGCGCGCGGTAGGCGATCTCGCGCCACTGGTCGCCCAGCGTGCTGAGCCAGCCGTAGATGCCGCGCTGCGCGCCGATGCTGAGCCAGGCGCGCTCCTCCACCTCCAGGTAGCGCCGGTCCAGCGGCAGGTCGGCGCGGTACTTCACGATGCAGTAGCCTTCGGGGACGCCGTCGTCGTTCCAGTAGACCACCGCCGCGTGCTCGTCGTCGCCCCAGCTGCCGCGCCAGCTGCGGTCGCTGCGGTCCAGCTGGCCGGTCTGCAGCAGCCGCGCGGCCTCGGCGTACACGCCCTTCATCGCCTCCAGGTCCTCGGGCGTGTCCACCAGCCGCACCTTCAGCCGCTCGGCCTTGTCGTCCGGCAGCAGGCTGGGGGGGAGCTGGTACTGGTGCGCCTCGCCGGCCAGCCCGTAGCCCAGGTCCTCGTAGAAGCTCGCGCGGAAGGGGAAGAGCGCCGACGCCACGTCTCCCCGCTCGCGGGCGTGCTCGAAGCCGGCGACCAGCATCCGCTGCGCCAGACCTCGCCGGCGATGTGTCGGCGAGATGGCGACCCCCGCCAGCCCCATCACCGGCAATGCGACGCCGGCGATCCACTGGCGCAGCCACAGCAGCTGGCACGAGCCGACGAGGCGCCCGCCCTCCTCGGCCACCCAGAGGGATTCCAGGCCGCCGTGCGGTCCGTTGCGCAGGAACTCCATCCACCAGCGGGCGCCGCGGCCGGGCGCGGGGAACGAGTGCGCCTCCAGCCGGGCCACCTCTTCCAGCTCGTCCGGCCGCGCCGGACGGAACGTTTCGCTCAAACCAGCCCTCTCTCCGTGGATCTTCCGCCCGTCAACACCCTCGTCCCACCCGGAACGTGGCCCGCCTTTCGCAGGCGCCGCGCCGGTATCGCACGCTTGCCCGGCGCGTGGCCGAGCCTTGCGCGTACCGTGCCACCTGCCGCGCCGCCTCCCACCGGGGCCGCGGCGGCGGCGCCAAACCTATCCGTCTGCCCCATGCACCGCCAATCCGTCCGCTTCCGCCCAGGCGCCGCGATCCTCGCCGCCCTGCTCAGTGGCTGCCAGACCGGCGCCCCGCCGCAGCACGGCGGCGCCGCCGACACCCTGCCGTCGCCCGCGACCGGCTCCGCGTCCGCGCCCCGGCAGGCGCGGGTGCTGACCGGGCTGGAGGTGCTGGTGCGCGACTCGCTGGCGCTGGTCCGGGGCAAGCGCGTGGGGCTGATCACCAACCAGACTGCCGTGACCTCGGCCGGCGAGCACGCGGTGGACCTGCTGGCGCGCACGCCGGGCGTGCGCCTGGTCGCGCTCTTCGGCCCCGAGCACGGGGTGCGGGGGACCACGGAAGGCGGGGTGCGGATCGAGAACCAGCGCGACAGCGCCACCGGCGTCCCCGTCTACTCGCTGTACGGACGCACCCAGAAGCCCACGGACGAGATGCTGCGCGGGATCGACGTGCTGATGTTCGACATCCAGGACATCGGCGCGCGGCCGTACACCTTCGTGTGGACGATGGCGATGGCGATGGAGGCCGCCGCCGAGCACCACCTCCCCTTCGTCGTGCTCGACCGCCCCAACCCCATCACCTCGGTGGCGCAGGGGCCGATGATGGACCTGGAGATCAGGACGGAGCGGATCGGCCAGCCGATCACGGGCTACTACCCCGTGCCGCTGCGCCACGGGATGACGGCGGGCGAGGTGGCGCGCTACGTGAACGCCGAGTTCCACGTGGGCGCCGACCTGCACGTGGTCCCCGCCGCCGGGTGGACCGGGGGGATGTGGTTCGACCAGACGGGGCTGCGCTGGATCAACCCGTCGCCCAACATCCGCTCGGCCGACGCGGCGCTCAAGTACAGCGGGCTGGTGCTGGCGGAGGCGACCAATCTCGCGGTGGGACGGGGGACGGACGCGCCGTTCAGCTACCTGGGCGCGCCGTGGCTCCACGCGGGCGAGGTGCTGGCCGCGGTGCGGAAGTACGACCTGCGGGGGATCCGGCTGGATTCGGTGGTGGTCACGCCGCAGGGGTCGCAGCCGCACCACATGATCCGGCTGACGGTGACGGACCGCGACCACGTGGACGTGCCGTTCGTGACGCTGGCGCTGCTGACCGAGATCAAGCGGATTCACCCCGCGCAGTTCAAGATCGAGGACCCGCCGGGGATGACGCAGATGCTGGGGAGCAAGTGGGCGTTCGCCGCCTTCCAGCGCGGCGACGACCCGCGCCAGATCCAGCAGCGCTGGGTGCAGGGCCTGGCGGCGTGGCGCCAGATGCAGGAGCGCTACCGCCTCTACCCGCGCTAGCCTTTCTCGACGGGGCACGACGAACTCACCCCCGCGCCGGATGCATCGGCGCGGGGGTGAGTGTGCTGAAAGCCACCGAAACCCTGCTCCCGGTGCACTCGCGCCAGATCCAGACCTATCTCCGGCTACTCGGTCTGCCGATTGGGCTCCTGATCAACTTCGGCGCCGACAAGTTCCAGAACGCCGTCCGGCGCGTGCTGAACCCGTACGCTTTGACGCCCCCTTCACCGGCCGTAACCGATCCCGATCCAAATGACGGATCGTAGGAGCTAAAGACGAAGTTTCCGTTTTTCCGTTCCTCCGTGAGAGCCCCGCAGTTGCTGTTACTAAACGAGAATCATTCTTGACACGGGTCGGCGGCTCCGGTAGGATGCTCGGTATGAGCCGCCACGCCGCCGCCACGCGCTGTCGCCGCCGCTGTCCGGAAGCTCCGGGCGGCGGAGCGGAGCGCGTGGCAGGCTGACGCGCGCACCCATCCGCCGGGGCGGCAACGCTCCGGCCCGCCGCCCGGTCCGCACCCGCTGCTGGCCGGGCGGCCTCTTTTCCGGCACCATGGGGCCCGCACGCCGGGCATCATCTACCACAGGGAGGAGAAGCCGATGGCCGACACGAAGCCGATCGAGGCGCGCGGCTACGCGCATCCCGAGGCGCTGGTCAGCACCGAGTGGGTGGCGCAGCACCTGGACGACCCCGCCGTGCGGATCGTGGAGAGCGACGAGGACGTGCTGCTGTACGACACCGGCCACATCCCCGGCGCGGTGAAGGTCGACTGGCACACCGACCTGCAGCACCCCCTCAACCGCGACTACCTGGACGAGGAGGCGTTCGCCAAGCTGATGCGCGAGAAGGGGATCGCCCCCGACACCACGGTCGTCTTCTACGGCGACAAGAACAACTGGTGGGCCACCTACGCGCTCTGGGTGTTCCAGCTCTTCGGGCACCACCGGGTGAAGGTGATGGACGGCGGGCGGAAGAAGTGGGACGACGAGGGCCGGTCCTTCTCCACCGACTACCCGAGCTATCCGCCCACCGAGTACCCCGTGCCGAAGCGCGACGACGAGCGCATCCGCGCCTTCCGCGACGACGTGCTGGAGCACATCAGGAAGCACGGCCAGCTGGTGGACGTGCGCTCGCCCGAGGAGTATCGCGGCGAAAAGCTGCACATGCCCGAGTACCCGCAGGAGGGCGCCGTGCGCGGCGGGCACATCCCCGGCGCCAAGAGCATGCCCTGGGCGCGCGCCGTGAACCCCGACACCGGCGAGTTCCGGAGCGCCGACGAGCTGAAGGCGCTGTACGAGGGGCAGCTGGGCCTGAAGGGCGACCAGGACACCATCGCCTACTGCCGCATCGGCGAGCGCAGCTCGCACACCTGGTTCGCGCTCAGCTACCTGCTCGGCTGGAAGAACGTGCGCAACTACGACGGCTCGTGGACGGAATGGGGGAACGCGGTCCGGCTGCCG
>Ga0207706_10002920_pt1 | contig 16518 bp, 16 predicted proteins | sample KBSC53metaG_FD_184318 | JGI IMG/M metagenome (GOLD analysis project Ga0207706, IMG submission 184318) | Corn rhizosphere microbial communities from Kellogg Biological Station, Michigan, USA - KBS C5-3 metaG (SPAdes) (version 2) | ecosystem: Host-associated > Plants > Roots > Rhizosphere > Soil ... | reverse complement strand
TGCGCTCCTTACTTAACGATGTAGGGAAGCAGGCCGATGTGGCGCGAGCGCTTGATCGCTTTTGCCAGCTCGCGCTGCTTCTTCGAGGACACCGCGGTGATCCGCGACGGGACGATCTTGCCGCGCTCCGAGATGAAACCCTGGAGCAGGCGGACGTCCTTGTAATCGATCTTGGGCGCATCCTTGCCCGAGAACGGGCAGGACTTGCGGCGGCGGAAGAATGCGCGAGCCATTATTCGGCCTCCTCTTCACGTGGGGCGCGGAAGTTCGGGCGGTCGTCGCGGTCCGAGCGGCGCTCGCGCTCCTTGTCGCCGCGGCGCATCATCGCGGACGGGCCCTTTTCGAGCTCGTCGACGCGGATGGTGAGGAAGCGGATCACGTCCTCGTTGATGTTCGACTGACGCTCGAGCTCGGCGACCGCAGCGGCCGGAGCATCGAGGTCGAGCGCGACGTAGTGCGCCTTGCGGTTCTTGGCGATCCGATAGGCGAGCGAGCGAAGACCCCAGGTCTCGGTCTTGACGACCTTCCCGCCATTGTCTTCGACGATCTTGGTGGCGTTTTCCGCGAGCGAATCGACCTGGGCCTGAGCCAGGTCCTGGCGCGCGAGGAAAACATGCTCGTAGAGCGGCATGTTTCACGTCTTTCTTTTGGCCGATCGCTGACGGGCCCCAATGGCACGCCCCTCCGGCTGTCGTTCAAAAAGTACAGGCGCAGCGGCAGGGCCGTGCGCCAGTGGCGCGCCTATGACCCAAGCGGCCGAAAAACGCAAGCCGCGGGTGAACGGCTTGCCTACCGATCGGCACGAATAGGCAAGCCCAATCAACGGTGGGAGCCGCAAGGATGCCTGAATCGTTTTCGGATCGAAAGGAGTAAGCGTCATGACTGCATTTTGCGTCCGCGCTGCCGGCGCATCGCTTCTCGCGATGGCCGCTGCGGCGTGCACCACCACCGGTTTCGGGACGGGCCAATCGACGGGAGGCGGCATCAGCGCGACCTTCAACTGGACCGAAACCGGGGCGACCCGCGGGACGATGATCGCCAGGCTCAGCAACGGCCAGGCGTTCTCGGGCCCCTTCTTCCAGATCACCCAGGAAAGCCGGGTGACCGACTACGGCCCGCTGTGGAACGGCTGGGGCCCCGGTTGGGGCTGGGGCGGTGGCTGGGGCGGGCGCCGCTGGGGCTGGGGCTGGGGCGGCTGGGGACCGTGGGGTCCGGATGAGCAGACCATCACCCACTATAGCGGTCAGGTGCTCGCCAATCTCCAAGGCCCGGATGGGTTCATGCGCTGCGATTTCCGGCTGATGCGGCCGAGCTCGGGAATGGCCGGCGGCGGAGTCGGGCAGTGCCAGCTGCCGCGCGGGACGATCATCCAGGCGCAGTTCCCGCCGCACTAGAGGACCCGCGTGCATTGCGGTGACGGCCTGTGTCGTGGCAGATGCGGGCCATGGCGACGCAGCTGAAAGCGGTCCGGCCGGCGGCCGACCCACTCGACGATATGAGCCTGCCCGGCTGGCTCTATCACGACGCCGAGTTCTTCGAGGCCGAGCAGGCCGCCTTCCTGCGCGCTGCGCCGCAAGTGGTCTGCCACGAACGCGAGATCGCCTCGCCGGGCGAATGGCGGAGCATCGAATATCTCGGCGAGAGCGTGATCGTCATCCGCGGCGACGACGGCGCGGTGCGCGCCTTCTCGAACGTTTGCCGCCATCGCGGTTCGCGGCTGGTCGACGGCACCGGCGGCTGCGCCAAGGTCCTGACCTGCCCCTATCATGCGTGGAGCTACGCCCGCGACGGCCGGCTGGTCGGGGTTCCGCACCGCCAAGAATATCCCGGCCTGGAGACCGAGCAGCTCGGCCTGAAGCCGGTGGCGCTCGAGCGGTGGCACGGGTTCCTGTTCGTGACCCTCGAATCCGGCGCACCGTCCGTAGCCGAAATGATGGCGCCCTACGAGGACGAGGTTGCGCTGTATCGGTTCGAGGAGCTGCAGGTCATCGGCCGGGTCACGATCCGGCCGCGGCCGCTCAACTGGAAGACCATCGCCGACAATTATTCGGACCACCTCCACATCCCGGTCGGCCATCCCGGCCTGACCCGGCTGTTCGGCCGCAATTACCGGATCGAGGCCAAGGATCACGTCGACCGCATGGAAGGGGACTTGGCCGAGAAGGAGTCCGCCAACCCGTCCGAGCGGACCTACCAGCGGCTTCTGCCCCGAGTCAGCCACCTGCCCGAGAGCCACCAGCGCAAGTGGCTCTATTACAAACTGTTCCCGAACGTCGCCTTCGACATCTATCCCGACCAGGTCGACTTCATGCAGTTCCTGCCCGTCAGCGCGACCGAGACGGTGATCCGCGAGATCAGCTACGCGCTGCCCGACGACCGGCGGGAGATGACCGCCGCGCGCTACCTCAACTGGCGCATCAACCGGAAGGTCAACGCCGAGGACACCGAGCTGATCAGTCGGGTGCAGCTCGGTATGCAATCGGCGAGCTACGAGGCGGGGCCGCTCGGGACCAGCGAAGTCTGCTTGAGAAGCTTCGCCAGGAAGCTTCGGAAGATGATCCCGGAGGCGCGGCTCAGCTCGCCGCCACCGCCCGGCTGGAGCCGTTTAGCCAACGCGAGATGACGCGGACCGGAAGGCCGGCCAGCGCGAGCATGGCCGCCCACAGTCCGGGCTCGAGGCCGGCGCCGACGAACATCGCGACCGAATAGAGTACGCCGATCACCACGAGGATCGTCCATCGCCCGCCGACGCGCAGTTTCAGCGCCGCGGCCGCGCAAACCACGTACAGCACCAGCGCGAGCAAGGTCGAAACCAGCGTGATGAAGACGTAGACGCTGACGAAGTTCTTCGACGAGCTCGCAAGCACCAGCAGCGCTGCCGCAACGCCGCAGATCAGCACCGACCCGGACGGCGCGCCGATCCGGTTCGCCTTGGCGAAGACCGGCGGAAGGTCGCCCGCTTCGCCCATGGTGCGGGCGGATTCGGCTGCGATCAGCAACAGCGCATTGGCGGTCCCGAAGGCGCTGATCGCCGCGATGACGGCAACCAGAATGCCCGCCGCGGTACCGAGCAGTGGAGCGATCGCGTCGGCGAACGGCGCGCCGCTCTTGGCCGCGACTGCGCTCGGCAGAAGCGTGAGGGCCGCAACCGTCGCCAGCAGATAGATGACGGCCGTGAAGCCGGTGCCCAAGATGGTCGCGCGTGGTACGGTGGTAGTCGAATCGCGCGTGACGTTGGCGGTCATCACCGCGGCTTCGAAGCCGGTCAGCGAGAACAGGATGAGCGCTGCAGCGGTCGTCACCGCGCCGATGCTGAGACCGACCGGCGCCAGAGGTTCGACCGCATGACCCGAGCCGAAACGGGCGAGGACCAGCGCCATCACCGCGATCAGGGGCACGAGCTTGATGAGCGTGGTCACGACCTGGAGCGCGCCTGCCGAGCGGGCGCCGCGCAGGTTGACCAGCATCAGGATCAGGATCGAGCCCAGGGCCACGCCGATCAGGCCTGGCCCCGCGACGACCGAAGGATAGACGTGCCCCAGTGCGCCGGCCACCGCCACCGCCACTCCGGCAACCCCGGTGACCTGCGACAGCGTGTAGCACCACAAGGTGAGGAACGCGGCCAGCTCTCCGAATGAGCGCTCGATGTAGACGAACGGCCCGCCCGGAATCCGCGCCGCCATCCGCGCCATCGCGAAGGCCAGGCACATGGTCCCAAGGCCCGTCACGATGAACGCGACGACGAGGTTCGGCCCGAATGGCGCCAGGGTCGTCGGCAGCAGGTAGATGCCCGACCCGACCATGGTCCCGACGACCATCGCCGCGCTCATCCACTTGCCCAGCATCCGCGATGCGGGCTCGGGATGGGTGTCGATTGGGAGCGGCTGGTCGGACATGGCCGAGGCTTTGCATCCTTGACCGGGGTTGGCAATCCGAACGCCCGCGCTTAACCCGCGCCGCCAACCACAGGGGAGCTTGATGCGGGCATTCATTTTTCCGGGGCAGGGGAGCCAGGCGGTCGGCATGGGCGCGGCACTCGCCGACGCGAGCCGCGCCGCGCGCGACGTGTTCGACGAGGTTGACGAGGCGCTGGGACAGAATCTGTCGCGGCTGATGCGCGAGGGTCCCGAAGACGAGCTGAAGCTCACCGAAAATGCGCAGCCGGCGATCATGGCGAACTCGATCGCGGTCCTGCGCGCGTGGGGCGTTCGTCTGCCGGACGTCGCTGATTTCGTCGCCGGCCACAGTCTCGGCGAATATTCCGCGCTGTGCGCCGCCGGCTCGTTCGACCTCGCCACCGCAGCAAAGCTGCTTAAGCTGCGCGGCCAGGCGATGCAGCAGGCAGTGCCGGTCGGGCAGGGCGCGATGGCGGCGCTGCTCGGCGCCGACCTTGCGCTTGCTCAAAGGATCGCCGAAGCCGCGGCGCAGGGCGAGGTGTGCACCGTCGCCAACGACAATGACCCGACGCAGGTGGTGATTTCGGGCCACAAGGGCGCGATCGACCGAGCGATCGAGATCGCCAAGGAAATGGGCGCCAAACGGGCGCTGCCGCTGCCGGTGTCTGCGCCGTTCCATTGCCCGCTGATGCACCCGGCGGCCGAGGCGATGCGCGATGCGCTCGGCTATGTCGTGCTCGAGGCACCCGCCGTGCCGGTTTACGCCAACGTGACTGCGCAGCCGGAGACCGATCCCGATACGATCCGCAACCAGCTCGTCGAGCAGGTCACCGGTATGGTCCGTTGGCGCGAGAGCGTCGCCAACATGGCCGCTGCCGGTGTGGACGAATTCGTCGAGCTCGGCGGCAAGGTGCTCGCCGGAATGGTCAAGCGCATCACCCCCGACGCGAAGGTCACCAGCGTGGGGACGATCGAGGACATCGAAGCGTCGGCGAAGGAGATCGCGTAAATGTTCGACCTTTCAGGCATGACTGCCCTCGTGACCGGCGCTTCGGGCGGGCTTGGCAGCGCGATCGCCAAGGCCTTGGCGGGGCAGGGCGCGCGGCTCGCCGTTTCCGGCAGCAATGTCGACAAGCTCGAAGCTTTTCGGAGCGGCCTCGGCGGCGACCACGTCGCGCTGCCGTGCAACCTGTCGGACGGCGCGGCCGTCGACCAGCTCGTGCCGCAGGCGGTCGACGCGCTCGGCGGCAAGCTCGACATCCTCGTCAACAATGCCGGAGTCACCCGTGACAACCTGCTGATGCGGATGAAGGACGCGGAATTCGCCGACGTCATCCGGATCAACCTCGAAGCCGCGTTCCGGCTGATGCGCGCCGCGTCCAAGCCGATGATGAAAGCGCGCTTCGGGCGCATCGTCTCGATCACCTCGGTCGTCGGCGTGACCGGCAACCCGGGCCAGGCCAATTACGTCGCGTCCAAAGCGGGGCTGATCGGGATGACCAAGTCGGTCGCGCAGGAGCTTGCGAGCCGCGGTATCACCGTCAATGCGATTGCGCCCGGGTTCATGACGTCGGCGATGACCGACGCGCTCAATGATCAGCAGCGCGAAGGCATCCTCTCGCGCATTCCGCTGGGCGCGATGGGGTCGGGCGAAGACATCGGCGCGGCGTGCGTCTATTTCGCGTCGCGGGAAGCCGGCTACGTCACCGGCCAGACGCTGCACGTCAACGGCGGCATGGCCATGCCTTGATAGCAGGCATCGCCGACACTCTCCCGGCGGCTCCTTGTCGTCGGTTTCGCGCCACCTATATCGCGGATGAACTTCAACAATTCGGTCGCCGGAACGGGGCCGAACAGGGGCTGATTAAGAGGGAAAGAACATATGGCCAAGGTCATTGGAATCGACTTGGGCACCACCAATAGCTGCGTTGCTGTCATGGAAGGCGGCAAGCCGAAGGTGATCGAGAACAGCGAAGGCGCGCGCACGACCCCGTCGGTCGTCGCGTTCACCAAGGACGGCGAGCGCCTGATCGGGCAGCCGGCGAAGCGCCAGGCGGTCACCAACCCCGACAATACCATTTTCGCGGTGAAGCGCCTGATCGGCCGCCGCTACGACGACCCGATCACCAAGAAGGACACCGAGCTCGTCCCGTACAAGATCGTCAAGGGATCGAACGGCGACGCCTGGGTTCAGGCCGGCGGCAACGATTATTCGCCGTCGCAGATTTCCGCCTTCATCCTCCAGAAGATGAAGGAAACCGCCGAGGCCTATCTCGGCGAGGGTGTCACCCAGGCAGTGATCACCGTTCCCGCTTACTTCAACGACGCGCAGCGCCAGGCGACCAAGGACGCCGGCCAGATCGCGGGCCTTGAAGTGCTGCGCATCATCAACGAGCCGACCGCGGCCGCGCTGGCTTATGGTCTCGAGAAGGAAGACGGCAAGACGATCGCCGTCTACGACCTCGGCGGCGGCACGTTCGACGTCTCGGTTCTCGAGATCGGCGACGGCGTGTTCGAGGTGAAGTCGACCAACGGCGACACCTTCCTCGGCGGCGAGGACTTCGACGCCCGCATCGTCAATTGGCTGGCTGACAAGTTCAAGGCGAAGGAGGGCATCGACCTTCGGACCGACCGGCTCGCGCTGCAGCGGCTCAAGGAGGCCGCTGAAAAGGCCAAGATCGAGCTTTCCTCGGCAGCGACGACCGAGATCAACCAGCCGTTCATCACAGCCCGCATGGAAGGCGGCACGACGACCCCGCTCCATCTGGTCGAGACGCTGAGCCGCGCGGATCTTGAGAAGCTCGTCGAGGACCTCATCGAGCGGACCATGGAGCCGTGCAAGAAGGCGCTCAAGGACGCCGGCATCGACGCGAAGGACATCGCAGACGTCGTGCTGGTCGGCGGCATGACCCGCATGCCCCGAGTGCGCGAGCGGGTGAAGGAATTCTTCGGCCGTGAACCGCATACGGGCGTCAACCCGGACGAGGTCGTCGCCATGGGAGCGGCGATCCAGGCCGGCGTGCTTCAGGGCGACGTCAAGGACGTCCTGCTGCTCGACGTCACGCCGCTGTCGCTCGGCATCGAGACGCTGGGCGGCGTGTTCACCCGGATGATCGACCGCAACACGACGATCCCGACCAAGAAGAGCCAGGTCTTCTCGACCGCCGAGGACAATCAGAACGCGGTCACCATCCGCGTCTTTCAGGGCGAGCGCGAAATGGCCGCGGACAACAAGGTGCTCGGCCAGTTCGACCTGGTCGGAATCCCGCCGGCGCCGCGCGGCGTGCCGCAGATCGAGGTCACCTTCGACATCGACGCCAACGGCATCGTCAACGTGTCGGCCAAGGACAAGGGCACGGGCAAGGAGCAGCAGATCCGCATCCAGGCCTCGGGCGGGCTCAACGATTCCGACATCGAGAAGATGGTCAAGGAAGCCGAGCAATTCGCCGACGAGGACAAGAAGCGGCGCAGTGCGGCTGAGGCTAAGAACAACGCTGAGAGCCTCATCCATTCGACCGAAAAACAGCTCGCCGAGCATGGCGACAAGGTTTCGGCCGAGGTGAAGGAGGAGATCGAGAAAGCACTCGCCGAGGCCAAGACCGCGGTCGAGAGCGGTGACTCCGACGAGATGCAGCAGAAGACGGCTGCACTGACCCAAGCGGCAATGAAGCTCGGCCAGGCGATGTACGAGCAGAGCCAGGCCCAGGCCCAGCAGGCGGGCGGCGAAGCCGGCTCGGCCGGCGAAGGGACCAGCGAGCAGCCGAGCGAGGAAGAGGTTGTCGACGCGGAATTTTCCGAGGTCGACGAAGGCGAGAACAAGGGCTGATGATCCGGCGCGGCCCTCTTGGCGGGGGCCGCACCGAATCCTGTGCGCGTAGCGGGGAGCATTGATGGTCGAGCAGGACTATTATGAGCTGCTGGGCGTCGCACGCGGAGCGGACGACGCTTCCATCAAGGCTGCCTATCGCCGGCTGGCCAAGGAGCATCACCCGGACCGCCACAACGGCTGTTCCGACAAGGAGGCCCAGTTCAAGGCAATCAACGAGGCATATGATGTCCTCAAGGACCCGCAGAAGCGCGCTGCCTACGACCGTTTCGGCAAGGCCGCCTTCCAGAATGGCGGAGCCGGCGGCGATCCGTTCGCAGAGGCCGGCTTCAACGGCTTTTCAGACATTTTCTCGACCATTTTCGGCGAGTTCATGGACCCGCGGGCGCAGCAGAATGCGGCGCGCGGCGCGGACCTTCGCTACGACCTGGAGCTGAGCCTCGAGGAAGCCTTCACGGGCGTTGAAAAGGCAATCACGGTTCAGGCGATGGCGAGGTGCGAGCGCTGCCACGGTCGCGGCTGCACAAACAACGATCATTGCGCGAATACCTGCCAGACGTGCGGCGGAATGGGGAAAGTCCGGGCACAGCAGGGCTTTTTCGTCGTCGAGCGCGGATGCCCGACCTGCCGGGGTGCCGGCGAGGTGATCAGCGACCCGTGCGGCAGCTGCCACGGCGAAGGCAGGACGCTCGCCCAGCGCAAGCTGTCGGTGAAAATTCCCGCCGGGGTGGACGAGGGCACGCGAATCCGCGTCGCCAGCGAAGGCGAGGCGGGCGTGCGCGGAGCAGCGAGCGGCGATCTGTACCTGTTCGTCCATATGAAGCGGCACCCGATCTACGCGCGCGAGGGAACCAGCCTGATTGCCGACTGCCCGGTGAGCTTTACGGCGGCAGCGCTCGGTGGCTCGATCCGCCTGCCGGGGATCGACGGCAAGCCGGTCGAGATCAAGATCCCGGCCGGCATCCAGTCCGGCGAGCAACTGCGTCACCGCGGCGCCGGGATGAGCGTCCTCAACGGTCGCGGTCGGGGTGACCTGGTAGCGAGGTTCCTGGTCGAAACGCCGACCAGGATGACCGCCAAGCAGAAGAAGATCCTCGAGGAGTTTCGCCAGACCGAAACCGGCGAGGAATGCCCGGCCGCGAAAAGCTTCTTCACCCGTGCCCGCGACATGTTCGGCGGCTGATCAGTCAGCGCCGTTCGCGCGGTCCACCTCTAGCCTGAGCGCAAACATCTGAGCGAACAGCTCCGCGGCGGCGTGGAGCTCGAAGCTGGGGTCGCGCGCGTTCCGGCTTTCGCAGCAAAATTCGCATGTCTCCCCGTCGGCGGTGAAGGGAATTCGAAGCATCGAACGGATGCCTTGATCCTGCAGCTTCCGGCGATCGGCATCGTTCGGCATGCGCATCAAGGCAGCGTGCGCAGACGTATCTTCGGCATTCCTCGGAAAGAGGTGAATGGCATCGACTTCGGTATCGGCGATCAGGATCGGCAGGTCGACCGGATCGGACGGGCCGGCGAAGGCGCCACGGCTGCTTTCAGCGCGCCGTGGACCGCAGCTGAGCGTGACACGATCATAGCCGGTAAGAGCGCGCATCCGGCGTGCCCCACCGTCAAGCAGCGGCTGACCCTGGTTGCCGGCAAGTCCGGCAATCAAGCCGCCGACACTTCCGAAACATTCCCCGAAACATCCGGCGGACGGTACCGCCTCCAACAGGACCCGGCCCTCGCTCAGCTGGAAGGCGACATCGACCAAGTCGTTATCGTCGGTCAGCCGAACGCCATAGGCGCGGCCGATGCCCGTCGTTCCGCTCAGCTTCGAGAAGAGGTTCCTGAGATCGTGAAGCGCCTGCGAATGGACGAACTTGCCGAGCGGCTCATCGATGAGCGTGACATGGGACTTGCCAAGAATGTGGTGGATGTTCTCCGACGCTCGAAGCACGATCCAGTCGAGCGATAGCTCCAGCAGATAGCCGTTCGCCTGAATGCGCACGGCGTTGTGGACGGGACCTGGCGCCGCCATCTCGCTGTCGACCTCGTCGATCGTATCCATCGGGCCCCCGGTAGTGACCGATGGGTAAGAATAGCCGGTGAATTCCGCGGCGCACCTAAAAAATGCTGTGCTGCGAAATGACTAGCGGCCGAACACCCGCTCGAAGATCGTGTCGACGTGCTTGAAATGGTAGCCAAGGTCGAACAGCGCCTCGAGCTGCTCACCCGGGAGCCGCTGCGCGACTTCCGGATCCGCCTTGAGCAAGTCGAGTAGCGAAAGCTGCCCGTCCGCCTCCCACACCTTCATGGCGTTACGCTGCACCAGCGTATAGCTATCCTCGCGGCTGAGGCCGGCCTGAGTGAGCGCGAGCAGGACCCGCTGCGAATGAACCAGCCCACCCATCCGGTCGAGATTCTTTTGCATCCGTTCGGGGTAGATCAACAGCTTGTCGATGACGCTGGTGAGGCGCGCGAGCGCGAAGTCGAGCGTGATGGTCGCGTCGGGGCCGATGAACCTCTCGACCGAAGAATGCGAGATATCCCGCTCGTGCCATAGCGCCACGTTTTCGAGCGCCGGGGTCACGTAACCGCGCACCGTTCGGGCAAGGCCGGTCAGGTTCTCGGTCAGCACCGGGTTGCGCTTGTGCGGCATGGCCGAGCTGCCCTTTTGGCCGGGCGAGAAATATTCCTCCGCTTCGAGCACTTCCGTGCGCTGCAAGTGGCGGATCTCCGTGGCGAGCCGCTCGATCGAGGATGCGATCACGCCGAGCGTTGCGAAGAACATCGCGTGACGATCGCGCGGGATCACTTGCGTCGACACGGGTTCGACGGTCAGCCCAAGCTCGGAGGCGACATGCTCTTCCACCTCCGGGGGCACATTGGCGAAGGTGCCGATCGCGCCGGAGACGGCACAGGTCGCAACCGTATCGCGCGCCGCCGCGAGCCGCTCTCGGTTGCGACTGAACTCGGCGTAAGCCTGAGCGAGCTTCAGCCCGAAGGTTGTCGGCTCCGCGTGAATGCCGTGACTGCGGCCGATCGTCGGCGTCAGCTTGTGCTCGATAGCTCGGCGCTTGAGGGCGTCCAGCAGCGCATCCAGGTCCTTCAGCAACAGGTTGGCGGCCTGTTTGAGCTGCACGGCGAGCGCCGTGTCGAGGACATCGGAGCTGGTCATCCCCTGGTGCAGCCAGCGCCGCTCCGGGCCGAGCTTCTCGCCGGCCCAGGTCAGGAAGGCGATAACATCATGCTTGGTGACGGCTTCGATGCGATCGATCGCGTCAATGTCGATCTCGCCGAGCACGTCCCGGTCATAGGCAGCGCGGATGGTCGCGGCGTCTCCCGCGGGGATCATTCCGATCCGCCCCATTGCGTCGGCCGCGAAAACCTCGATCTGCCACCAGATGCGATAACGGTTTTCGGCCGACCAGATGACGGTCATTTCGGGGCGGGAATAGCGGGGAACCATGGGCTGGGCGGCTAGCAGAGCGGCGGCGCAGCTTCAACGCGACGAAGACCGGTATTCTGGAAGTTAACGCGCTCGTCATATTGTGATACGGGGGTGCGCATGCGGTCGGTCATCATTCTGCCGCTGTTGCTGGCTGGCTGCGCACCGACGTCGAGCGTCGTGCGGGACGGCGAGCCTTTCACCTTCCAGACCGGCAAGAGCTCGGCCCAGGTCGAAAAATGCCTGACCGACGGCCTCTCGAAGCTCGATGACGTGACCGCCGTGAACAGCGAGGGCGTGACGACCCTGATGTTCGGCGGGCGGACAAGCCCCCGGATGCTGATCGACATCGCGCCGCCGCGAGTCGCAGTCACTACCAACTTCGCTTTTGGCACCCGCGAAATAATCGCCGCCTGCGTATAACCAGCTAGATCAGCCCCATCGCCCGCATGCTGGTGCGGCCTTGGGTGCCGACGATGACATGGTCGTGCACCGTTATCTTCATGTGCCGACCGGCTTCGACGAGGTCGCGGGTGAGCCGGATGTCCTGGCTTGAGGGAGTCGGGTCTCCGCTCGGGTGGTTGTGGACAATGATGAGTGCCGTCGCGCCGAGCGCGATGGCTCGAGCAATCACCTCGCGGACGTGGACCGAGGCTTCGTCGACGGAGCCCTGCCAGAGTGCCTCGTTCGCGAGCAGCATGTTCTTCGCGTTCAGGAACAGCACGCGCACCTGCTCGGTGCGACGGTGCGCCATCGCTGCGTGCAGGTAATCGCCGAGAGCGTCCGAGCTAGACAGGACGGGTTGCTTCTCGATCCTTGTCTCCAGGAGGCGGCGCGCCGTGATTTCCGCGATCTTGAGCGCGGCGATGGTCGGGTCCGTCAGCCCTTCGCGCCGTAATGTGTCCGCGCTCGATCCGAGGAGCGGCCCAACCCCTCCGAAATCGTCGATCAGCCGCTTCGCCAGCGGCTTAGTGTCGACCCGGGGGATTGTCAGCGTGAGCAAATATTCGACGAGCTCATAGTCATGGAATCCTTCAGGCCCCGCGTCGAGCAACCGCTTCCGCAATCGCGCCCGGTGCCCGGCGGATTCAGCTTCATCCTGTCTGGTGGTTCGCGCGTCCATGCCGCCCCTTTGTGGCTTGGTCCGAGCAGTTGCGCTTGAAGCACAGGTTGACAGGCCTTGGGAAGCGGTCATGCCGCTTCTGGAACGGTCGTGCGCGGGAGGGGTTTGTTAAGCCCGATGGCGGAACGGCCAAACGAGAATGACGGAAGCGAGACGATCGTGGCGCGGCGCGGAACGAGATGGGGTCGCGTGGCCAGCCTTGCTGCGCTCGCCCTCCTGCTGTTCCTGATCGCCGCGGTCGCGACCCTTTGGATTCAGCGCCGGCCGATCGCGACGCACTATCTGAAGAGCGAATTCGACCGGCGCGAGGTTACCGCCACTTACCATCTCGATCGTGTCGGCCTTCGGACTCAGGAGGTCAGCAATCTCGTCATCGGCGATCCTAAGCGGCCGGATCTGACCGCGCGCTATGCGCACATCGAGACGCGCCTGAAGTGGAATGGCGGCTTCGAGGTGTACAGGATCGTCGCGCGCGGGGTCCGCCTGCGTGGGCGGCTGGTCAATGGCCGCGTCAGCTGGGGCCAGATCGACAAGCTGTTGCCGCCGCCGAGCAACAAGCCGTTCGCATTGCCCGACTTCGTGCTCAATATCGCCGACAGCACCATCTCGCTATCGACGCCGTTCGGCCCGCTCGGCTTCGCCTTGCAGGGCAATGGCAAGCTCAGCGGCGGGTTCACCGGCCATGCGGCGCTCATCAGCCCGCGCCTGGCCCCCGGTCGCTGTGCGGCGACGAACATGCGCGCCAACCTTGCCGTAGCCGTCGTGGCCCGCCGTCCGCGCATCGATGGGCCGGTCGCCTTGGAGCGCTTCACCTGTCCCGCCAGCCGGTTCGATATCGCTGCGCCACGTTTCGACGCGAAGGCGAGCTTCAACGAATCCTTCACCAGCATCGACGGCAGCGGCCGGATGGCGATCCACACATTGGTCGCCGGTGCGAACGGGCTCGCCAATTTCCTCGGCGACATCACCTACAAAGGCTCGCTCGGGGAAGTGGACGGCCGTGTGAAGCTCTCCGCGCAGAAATCGCGGATGGGCACCATCTTCGCCGACCGGACCCGGCTCGACGGTGCCTATCACCTCGGCATCCGCGAGGGCAGGTTCGGCCTGGACGGCGATTATTCGGCCGACAGCGGCGCGCTCGACCCGAGCATGATCGCCGGGGTTACCCAACCTCTCGCCGCCGCCGCAAAGACGCCGATCGGGCCCGTCGCCAGCAGCATCTCCGGCGCCATCAGCAGGACCGCCCGTGACTTCAATTCGGCGGGTCACATCAAGGTCGTCAACTTCCCAGGCGGCGGCGCTGCCCGGATCACGAACGCGAATGTCATCGGACCCAACGGGGCCCGAGCGCGGATCGCGGGCGGCAGCGGCGTTACTTATTACTGGCCGTCGGGCGGACTTCGCATCGACAGCGACATCCAGATGGCAGGTGGCGGACTCCCGCAGGGGAGGGTGACTCTTCGTCAGGCCCGGGCGGACGGGCCCATGAGCGGTGTAGCCGACCTTGCGCCCTACAGCGCGAACGGCCAGCGGCTCGCGCTGACGCCTATCCACTTCGGTCCCGGGCCGGGCGGCTCGACCGCGATCAGCACGATCGCCCAGCTCGACGGTCCGTTCCCCAAGGGGCGGGTCCAGGCGCTTCGGTTGCCGATCAGCGGGCAGATCGGGCGCGGGGGAAGCTTCGCGTTCGGCACGTCCTGCGCGGTCGTGAGCTTCAACTATCTGAGGATGAGCGCCCTGCAGCTTGGCGCGACACGGCTGCCGGTTTGTCCGATCGGTCCGGCGATCATCGCAAAGCGTCCGGGCGGACCCGTGCTCGCGAGCGCGCGCTTCCGGGGACCCGTGCTCGACGGCCGTCTCGGCAAGTCACCCCTTCATCTGCAAGCTGCGGGCGGGCAAATCATCGGCAAGGTCTTCGGCGTGAACGACCTGGCGATGCGGCTCGGCAAGCCTGCTTCACCGGTCAATTTCGACGCGGCGCGCCTACACGGCACCTTTGTCGGCGCCGGCATCAACGGCACGTTCGGCGGTGCTAGGGCGACGATCGGCAACGTCCCGCTGCTGCTGAGCGACGGCCGCGGAAAATGGCGAATCCACAACAATGATCTGGCCGTCGACAGCGCGTTGACGGTATTGGATCGGACCGCGGACCCACGCTTCTACCCCCTCAAGAGCGATGATGTGCATTTCACGCTCGCCGGCGATTATGTCCGGGCGACCGGAGGGCTGCACCACCCCGCAAGCGGCACATTGGTCAGCAATGTGACGATCGAGCACCGGCTGTCGACGGGTGCCGGCCACGCCTTGCTCGACGTTCCCGGCCTCACATTCGGCGAAAATTTGCAACCGGAGGAGCTGACCCGCCTGACGGAAAGCGTGATCGCCCTCGTCCAGGGCACGATTAGCGGGCGCGGACGCGTCGACTGGAACTCTACGGGAAAGGTGACGTCGAGCGGCGACTTCTCGACCGCGAACCTCGACCTCGCGGCGCCGTTCGGTCCGGTCACGGGCATCAGCGGCAACATCCACTTCAACGATCTGCTCGGCCTGACGACGCCTCCCGGTCAGATTGCGACGGCCAAATCGATCAACCCGGGCATCCTCGTCGAGAACGGGGTGATCCGTTATCAGCTGCTCCCCAACCAGCTGATCCGCATCGAGCGCGGCGAATGGCCGTTCATGGGCGGCCGGCTGATCCTCCGCGAAACCGTGCTCAATTTCGGCCGGCCGACGGCGAAGCGCCTGACCTTCGAGGTCGTCGGCCTCGACGCCCATACATTCGTATCGACGCTCGGCTTCAAGGAGCTGGACGCGACCGGCACGTTCGACGGCGTGCTTCCGATGATCTTCGACGACAGCGGCGGCCGGATCGTCGGCGGGCGCTTGGACAGCCGGCCTGGGGGCGGCTCGCTCGCCTACAACGGAGTGGTCAACAAGGCCGATCTCGGGACGATGGGCAATATCGCCTTCAATGCGCTGAGGGACCTGCGCTTCAAGTCGATGATCATCCGCCTCGACGGCGACCTTGCGGGCGAGTTCACGACGCGCATGGCGATTGAAGGCGTCGGCCTTGGTCAGACCAGCACGCAGAAGATGATCCGGAGCCTGCTCAGCAAGATTCCGCTGAAGCTCAACGTCACCATCACGGGGCCGTTCCGCGCCCTGATCGCGACCGCCAAATCGTTCAACGATCCGCGCACGATCATTGCCGACGTTCTTCCGCGCCCGCTCCAGGACGTGCCCGGTATCGCGACCGAGGTTCGCCGTGTCGAGGAAGAGCAGCAACAGACGCAGACGCCCGTGACCGAGCAGGTCAACAGGGCGCCGCCACCCGACAACCCCACGAAACCGAAGTGAGAGGCATGATGAGCATCAGGATTGCACGACCCGGGCTTCTCGCCGCGGCGCTGCTTGGCGCGCCGCTGTCGAGCTGCATTTCAGTCAAGGCGCCCGAGAAGCCGATCGAGATCAATCTCAACGTCACGATCCGGCAGGAAGTGCTCGTTCGCCTGCAGCGCGATGTCGAGCAGCTGATCAACCAGAATCCACAAGCCTTCCCGCAAACGAAGAAACCATGAGGAAGCTGATCCTTCTTGCTCTGTTTGCCGCGGTCCCCGCAGCGGCGCAAACCCCGGCAGTCGACGCCGCTCGGGCGGCCGGGCTCGTCGGAGAGCGGTACGACGGCTACCTTGGCGTCGTCGGTGCAGTATCCGGAACGGTGCGAAGCCAGGTCGCGACGATCAACATCCGCCGCCGTTCGCTCTATTCGAACCTGGCGTCGAGCAAGGGCGTGAGCCCGCAGGACGTCGGGGTCACTGCCGGATGCCAGCTTCTGGCGCGGATTGCGCCGGGCGAGTCCTATATGTGGTCAGACGGCGCCTGGCGCCGCCGTGCTGCCGACCAGGCGACTGCCGCGCCTTCCTATTGCCATTGAGGTTCCGGGCCGCGCCGCGCGGTTGACTATCGGCGGCACCGTTCATAAAGGGTCCGCGCCTTGGCGGTGTCGCTTTCCGCCATGTTTCTCGTCCCGCCTGGCCCTTGGATTTCAGCAGGGGCGACGCACAGGAGAGTTGCATGGCAGAGGACGAAGCCGACGAGGTTCCGAAGCTTCCACCAGACGCGCGGCTCGACTCGCTCGATGAGCGGCTCGATCGCTTGCAGCAGGCGGAAGCGAAGAGGACCGGAGTGCAGCAGCCGAGCCCGGGGACCCGGATCGCGCAGCAGGCCTTCGGCCATCTGGTCGGGG
>Ga0207706_10002917_pt1 | contig 16524 bp, 21 predicted proteins | sample KBSC53metaG_FD_184318 | JGI IMG/M metagenome (GOLD analysis project Ga0207706, IMG submission 184318) | Corn rhizosphere microbial communities from Kellogg Biological Station, Michigan, USA - KBS C5-3 metaG (SPAdes) (version 2) | ecosystem: Host-associated > Plants > Roots > Rhizosphere > Soil ... | reverse complement strand
CGAGGACGCGGCGCGCGCGATCGGCTGCACGCTCGCGCAGATCGTGAAGACGCTCGTGTTCGTCGACGGTGACGGCGAGCCGGTCGCCTTCCTCGTCTCCGGCGCCAACCGGCTGGATCCGGCCAAGGGCGCCGCGGCGGCCGGGATCGCGGAGCTGCGCAAGGCGGACGCGCGGGCCACGAAGGAGCGAACCGGCTTCTCGATCGGCGGCATCCCCCCGTTCGGGCACGACCGCGCGATTCCGATGTACGTCGACGAGGACCTGCTCGCGTTCGACGAGATCTGGGCTGCGGCCGGGCTGCCCGACGCGGTCTTCCCGCTCACCCCCGACGACCTGCTGCGCGCCTCGGGTGCGCGAGCCGCGGATCTGAAGAGCGGCTGAAGCGTCTGCGAGAAACTTGACGAAGCAACTACTTCGCTTGTATACTTGCTGTAGCAAGTTTTCGAGCGGAAGGACGCGAGATGCGATTCGACGGCATCCACCACATCACGGCGATCACGGGCGACGCCCCGCGTAACGTCGACTTCTACACGCGCGTTCTCGGGCTCCGTCTGACCGCGAAGTCGGTCAACCAGGACGACCCGAGTGTGTACCACCTCTTCTACGGCGACGAGGTGGGAAGCCCCGGCGCCGACCTCACGTTCTTCGAGTATCCCGGGGCGCTGCCCGGGCGAGCGGGCGCCGGGATGGTGCACCGCGTCGTCTGGCGCGTGGGCTCCGCGGAGGCGCTCGCGTTCTGGGCCGACCGGCTCGAGGCGGAGGCCGTCGACGTCGAGCGGGGAGACGGCTCGCTCCGCTTCGCCGACTTCGAGGGCCTCGAGCACGAGCTCGTCGTCGACGAGAGCGGTGACCCGCCGCTCGTCGCCGTCCATCCGGAGATCCCCGCCGAGCTCGCGCTGCACGGCTTCGAGGGCGTTCGCGCCTACAGCTACCGGCCGCAGTCGACCGCGGCCGTGCTCGAGCGCCTGATGAACGCCGAGCCGCAGGACGGCGACCGCTGGGAGCTGCGCGGTGACGCCCGCCGCGGCTGGATCGCGCTCGACACGATCCCGGACGAGCCCGCGAGGCAGAGCGCGGGCACGATCCACCACATCGCCTGGAACACGACCGAGGCCGAGCACGGCCGTTGGCTCGAGGTACTACAGGAGGCCGGGATCCCGAACAGCGGGCTCGTCGACCGCCACTACTTCCGCTCGATCTACTTCCGCGAGCCCGGCGGCATCCTGTTCGAGCTCGCGACAGCGGAGCCCGGGTTCACCGTCGACGGCCCCGTCGAGGAGCTCGGGACGAGGATCATCCTGCCGCCCTGGCTCGAGCAGCAGCGGCCGGCGATCGAGTCGCGCCTCACGCCGCTTCCCGAACCGCGCGCCGACTGGGCGCCCGTGACACGCTGATGCGCCAGGGAGCGGACAGCTGCGCGTACGTGCTCGGCGCCGACGGTCTCACGCGGTGGCGCGAGCCCCATTCCGGCGCGTGGCTCGGGCTGCTCCAAGCGCATCGGCAGCTGACCCGTGAGCTCGAGTCGCGGCTGGAGGGGCGTTCAGGCCTCTCGCTGAGCGGGCTCGAGCTGCTCGGGAGGCTCGCCGCGGCGCCCGGGCGCCGTCTGCGCCTCTCGGCGCTCGCCGGGGCCACCGGGCTCACACTGAGCCGCATCTCGCGGATCGTGGACGCCTGCGAGGCGCGGGGCCTCGTCGAGCGACACACGTGCGCCGAGGACGGCCGGGCGACGAACGCGTGGCTCACGGACGCCGGTCTCGAGCTGGCGCGCGAGGCACAGGCGGCGCATGTCGCCGACGTCCAGCGCGTCTTCTTCGACGCGCTGTCGGAGGCCGACCTCGAGGCGCTCGCGGACGCGTTCGCCCGGCTCGGCGGCGCGCCAAGCCTGGCATGAACGAGCTCGTCGTCCGGGACAACCCCGAGGAGCTGCGGTACGAGGCGCTGCGCGACGGTCAGCTCGTCGGGATCGTCCGCTACCGGGTCGAGCCTGGGGTCGTCGTCCTCGTGCACACGGAGGTCGACGAGGCCGTCGAGGGCACCGGGGTCGGCTCGCAGCTCGTTCGCGGCGCCCTGGACGACCTTCGTGCGCGCGGCCTTGGGGTGGTGCCCGTCTGCCCGTTCGTCGCGGCGTTTCTGCGTCGTCATCCGGAGTACGCCGAACTCGTCGACGTCGACCCGGCGACGCCCGAGTAGCGAGCCGGCTCCCGAGCACCCGGGCGGCCCGCACAGCGCCTACGCGAACGACGCTGACCGAAAGGTGGGCGCGTCGGGCGGCGGACTGCCGGACGACGGTCTCCGGCGGTCCGCCGCCCGCGGCTCTGATCGAGCTCCTAGACCCCGCTGACGGCGAGCCACGCGCCGCCGGGCGTCGTCACGAAGACGATCGGCGCGAAGCAGGGCGACGGCAGGTTGACGGTCGTGTCCAGCTCGGCATCGCCGGCGCTGCTCGCCGGGACGGTCGACGTCGCGAGGTTCGCGGTCGTCGCGGCGCCGCCCACTGTCGTGAGGCAGCTGACGATCGCGCCGAACCGTGGAATGGGATTCGTTCCCTGGAGGTTGGTGGGGACGGGCGCGCGGCGCGCGAGGACGAGGCCCTCGACGTCCACGTGGAGGCGTCCGTCCGCGCGCAGGTCTGCCGACGCGTCCCCGATCACCCACGGCAGCCCGCCGCCCAGGACGCCGCGAACCGCGTTCGTCGCACCCGTGTACGGCTCGCTCACGGGCCGAGCACCTTCGCGTCGAGCACCTTGCGGCCGTCGGCGCTGCCGAGTCCGAGCGCCGGCACCATCAGCGCCGCCACGGCAGCGAGCCCGATCACTGCGAGTACTGCCTTTCTCATCGTCGTCCTCCCGTTGCTCGTCGTTGCCGGTTCTACGGCGGCTGGCCGCCCGCGGTTTGCGGTCACAATCAGCGCATGGGCCCGCACCTGGTGTCGGCGCGCGCGGTCGTGCTCGTCGAGGGGATCAGCGACCAGCGAGCGGTCGAGGCGCTTGCGCGTCGCCGCGAGCGGGATCTCGAAGCCGAGGGCGTCGAGGTCGTTCCCATCGGAGGCGCCCAGGCGATCCGGGGGTCGCTCGAGCGGTTCGGCCCTCACGGCCTCGACCTCCGCCTGGCAGGCCTCTGCGACCTCGGCGAGGAGGGACACTTTCGGCGGGCGCTCGAGCGGGCCGGTCTAGGCTCGCGCCTCACGCGGGACGACATGGAGGATCTCGGCTTCTTCGTCTGCGTCGCGGACCTCGAGGACGAGCTGATCCGCGTCCTCGGCCCACCGCGTGTCGAGGAGATCGTCGAGAGCGAGGGCGATCTCGGGTCGTTCCGGACGCTCCAGAAGCAGCCTGAATGGCGCGGGCGCGAGACCTACGAGCAGCTCCGGCGCTTCATGGGGAGCGGCGGCGGCAGGAAGATCAGGTACGCGTCGTTGCTCGTCGAGGCGCTCGACCTCGCACGGGTACCGCGGCCGCTCGACGGGGTCCTCGCCCACGTCTGACGGGTGTCCTCTCGTCCGGCGCCCGTTCGTCTAGAACGCGACCACACCCCACGCGAGGAGGAAGCGCGATGAAGTACCTGCTGCTGATCCACCAGGGAGACACCCCGACGCCGTACGACCAGGAAGCCTGGGGTCGCCTGAGCGAGGACGAGCAGAACGAGGTCTACGCGGCCTACCAGACGATCAATCAGACTCCCGGGGTCACGCCTGGCATCGGGATGCAGCCGCCCGAGCTCGCGACGACGGTGCGCGTGCGCGACGGAGAGACGCTGACCACCGATGGGCCGTTCGTCTCGGTCAAGGAGGCGCTCGGCGGCTACTTCCTCTACGAGGCGGACGACCTCGACGCGGCGATCGAGCTCGCCTCGCGTGTGCCGGCCGCCCGGATGGGCGGCGCCGTCGAGGTGCGCCCGGTGGCCGAGTGGTAGAGCTCGACCAGGTCTTTCGCGACGAGTGGGGCCGCGTGCTCGCCGCGCTGATCGGCTTCCTCGGCGACTTCGATCTCGCCGAGGAAGCCGCCCAGGAGGCGTTCGCGATCGCTGCCGACCGCTGGCCGCGCGACGGGCCCCCGGCGAGCCCGCGTGCGTGGCTCGTGACCACAGCGCGCAACCGCGCGATCGACCGCATCCGCCGCGACCGCACGCTTGCCGAGAAGACCTGCCTGCTCGACATCCCGGAACCGGTGGAGGACGTGATGGACGAGACGACGATCCCGGACGAGCGCCTCGAGCTCATCTTCGCCTGCTGCCATCCCGCGCTCGAGCTCGACGCGCAGGTCGCGCTGACGCTGCGGACGCTCGGCGGGCTGCGGACGGAGGAAATTGCTCGTGCGTTCCTCGTTCCCGAGGAAACGATGGCGAAGCGACTCGTGCGCGCGAAGCGAAAAATCAAGGCGGCGGGCATCCCGTTCCGCGTCCCGCCCGCGCATCTCCTGCCCGATCGCCTGAGCGCAGTGCTCGCGGTCGTGTACCTCATCTTCAACGAGGGCTACGGCGGCCGGGGCGACCTTTCCGCAGAGGCGATCCGGCTCGGCCGCGCGCTCGCCGAGCTGATGCCGGACGAGGCCGAGGTCGCCGGCCTGCTCGCGCTGATGCTGGTGAACGACGCGCGCCGCGATGCCCGCTTCGCGGACGGCGCCGTCGTCCTTCTTCATGAGCAGGACCGGTCGCTCTGGGACGCCGACGAGATCGTCGCCGGACGCGTCGAGCTCGACCGCGCGATCGCCCTCGGTGGCCGCGGGCTGTACGTCCTGCAGGCGGCCATCGCCGCGCTGCACCTGGACGAGCCGCCCGACTGGCCGCAGCTCGCGGCGCTCTACGGCGAGCTCGGCCTCCGCACCGGCTCGCCGATCGTCGAGCTCAATCGGGCCGTGGCTATCGCGGAGGCAGGCGACGTCGAGACCGCACTCGGCGTGCTCGACGGGCTCGAGCTCGACCGCTACCACTACCTCCACGCGGTCCGCGCCGACCTTCTCCGCCGGCTCGAGCGCCCCGACGAGGCTCGCGTCGCGTACGCGCGCGCACTCGAGCTCGTCCACTCCGAGCCCGAGCGGCGGTTCCTCGAGCGACGGCTGGCCGCTCTCCGATGATCGAGCCGCCCCGCAGCCTCGAGCAGCGCACGGCGGACGTCCTCGCTCGGCTGCGCGGCGATGTCGACCTCTGGGTCGCATCCGCCGACGCGGACGGCGACGCCTACCTCGTGCCGCTGTCGTTCGTCTGGGACGGCGCCGCCGTGACCTTTGCGACTCCCCGCTCGAGCCGCACCGCACGCAACCTGGTGCGGGCGGGCTCGGCGCGCGTCGCGCTCGGGCTGACGCGCGACGTCGTCATGCTGGACGGCGTCGTCGAGGCGATCGCGATCGGCACCGACCCGGCGCTCGAGGAGGCCCACGCCGCGGCGACGGGCTTCGACCCGAGGGCGGAGCCCGAGGAGTACGTCTATCTGCGGATCACGCCGCGCGAGATCCAGGCCTGGCGAGAGGCGAATGAGCTGTCCGGCCGGAAGGTGATGCGCGCCGGCCGGTGGCTCGCGGAGGCTCAGGCACCGCCCGACGTCCCGTAGGGGATCAGACAGACGCCGGCGAAGCGCTCCGGCCGGGGCTCGACGTCGATTGCGCGGCGGCCGTCCTCTGGACGCTCAAATCACCCGGACGTCCCGCGCCTCCTCGTGCGCGGCCGCGTCGCTGACCATCCGTGCGCCACAATGCTCCCGTGCCGACGAACTTCGAGGTCGCGTTCGCCGAACGGCCCGACGTGTACGCCGCGTGGGTGCGGCTGAACGGTGCGATCAAGGCAAGCATGGACCTTCGCCGTTACGAGCTCGCGACGCTCGCCGCCGCGCGCCGGCTCCGCTCGAGCTACTGCTGCCTCGCGCACGGCTCCGTGCTCGCCCAGAAGTTCGGCGAGCCCGTGCGGGAGATCGCCCTCGACCACCGCGCGGCGGGGCTCGACGAGGTCGACGTCGCGGTGATGGACCTCGCGGAGCGCGTCGTCGAGGACGCGACCTCGATCGGCGACGACGACCTGCGCCCGCTCCGCTCGCTCGGGCTCTCCGAGGCGGAGATCATGGACGTGGTGCTCGCCGCCTCGGCGCGGTGCTTCTTCTCGAAGACGCTCGACGCGCTCGGCGTCCTCCCCGACGCGAGCTACGCGGCGCTCGACCCAGGGGTCCGGGAGGCGCTCGTCGTCGGACGCCCGATCGCCGAAGCCTGAGCCCGCGGGCGGCGGTCGAGCAGCTTTCTCGCCTCGTTCGCCCAGAGGACCGCGCTCGCGAGGCCGACGCAGATCATCCAGTCGCGCGCCGAGAGCGGCGTCGTCCCGAATGCTTCGTTGAAGACGGTCAGGTGCACGACGACGACCTGGAGCGCGAGCGAGATCGCGATCGCGCCCCAGAGCCAGCGGTTCGCGAAGAGCCCGGCGAAGGCGCTGCGGCGGTCGGAGCGGGCGTTGAAGCAGTTGAAGAGCTGCGCGACGACGAGCGTGGTGAACGCCATCGTGCGCGCCGTCTCGATGTCGCCGCCGCCACCGACGAGGCCGCCCGGAAGGCGGAGGTCGAGGGCGAGGAGCGTCACGATCGCCATCACGAGGCCGACCCAGAAGATGCCGATCCACATGTCGCGGTCGATGACGCGGTCTCCGGGGCCGCGCGGTGGGCGCCGCATCACGTCGTCCTGGGGCGGGTCGACGCCGAGCGCAAGGGCGGGCGCGCTGTCAGTGAGAAGGTTGATCCAGAGGATCTGCGTCGCGAGCAGCGGCGCCGCCACCGCCTCGCCGGTGTCGTCCAGCCCGATCACGCCGGCAAAGACGACGCCGAGCAACATCGTCAGCACCTCGCCGATGTTCGAGGACAGCAGGAAGCGCAGGAAGGTGCGGATGTTGGCGAAGATGCCGCGTCCCTCGCGGACGGCGGCGACGATCGTGGCGAAGTTGTCGTCCGCGAGGATCATGTCCGCGGCCTCCTTCGTCACGTCCGTGCCGTTGACCCCCATCGCGACGCCGATGTCGGCGGACTTCAGCGCGGGCGCGTCGTTCACTCCGTCGCCCGTCATCGCGACGATGCGGCCGTCCTCCTGCAACGCGCGCACGATCCTGAGCTTGTGCTCGGGGCTGACGCGCGCGTAGACCGAGACCTGCCTCGCCGCCTCCCGTAACGCCGCGTCGTCGAGGTCGTCGAGCTCCGCGCCCGTCAGGACACGCGCGCCGCCGATGCCGAGGTCGTCCGCGATCCGGGCTGCCGTGATCGGGTGGTCGCCCGTGATCATGACCGTGCGGATGCCTGCGTCCGCCGCTTCGGCGATCGCCGAGCGCGCCTCGGGGCGCGGCGGGTCGATGATCCCGACGAGACCGAGGTAGGTGAGGTCACGCTCGACCGACTCGTCCTCCGCCGCCTGCTCGCCCTCCGGAACCGCGCGGTAGGCGACGGCCACCGTTCGCAGCGCGAGCCCGGCGAGCCGGTCGACGCTGGCGACGATCGCGGCGAGGCGCACGCCGGTCAGCGGATTGGTCTTCCCCGCGACGCGCTCCGTCGTGCAGCGCGTGAGGAGGACGTCGGGGGCGCCGGTCGTGACGACTGTGATGCCACCCTCCAGCTCGTCCGCCTGAAGCGTCGACATCAGCTTCCGCTCCGAGGTGAACGGCACCTCGCCGACGCGTTCGAAGCGCTCCTCGAGCGCCTGCGCGAGCCCTTCGATCTTCGCCTCCGCCACGAGGAACGCGGCGTCGGTCGGGTCGCCCTGGATCACCCACTCGCCGCCGACCTCGTCGAGCACGGCGTCGTTCGCGAGGCTCCCGCCGCCGATCACGAAGCGCACCTCGCCGAGCAGAACCTCGTCCGCGAGCGGCCGGCCGCCGGCGAGCAGCTGCCCCTCGGGTCGATAGCCGTCTCCCGTGACCTCCACCTCGCCCGACGCGGTCACGATCTTCTGGATCGTCATCTCGTTCTTCGTCAGCGTCCCGGTCTTGTCCGAGCAGATCACCGACGCCGATCCGAGCGTCTCGACCGACGACAGGCGCTTCACGATCGCGCGGCGGCGGGCCATCCGCTGCACTCCGAGCGCGAGCACCACCGAGAGGACTGCCGGGAGTCCCTCCGGCACGGCGGCGACGGCGAGCGAGACCCCGATGAGAAGCACGTCGACGAGGTCGGACGCCGAGTCGACGTCCGCGGTGACGAGGATCGCGAGTACGACGACGGCGGTGATCGCGATGACCGCGATACCGAGCATGCGACCGATGCGCGCCACCTCGGTCTGGAGCGGCGTTCGCTGTTCCTCCGTGGCGCCGAGGAGGCGCGCGATGTTCCCCATCTCGGTCCTCATGCCGGTGGCCGTGACGACCGCGCGGCCGCGCCCGCGTGTCACCGCGGTCCCGTCGAACACCATGTTCAGCCGGTCGCCGAGCGCGGCCGGCGCGTCGAGCTTGTCGGTCTCCTTCGCCACGACCGTGCTCTCGCCGGTCAGCGCCGCTTCCGCGACGGTGAGCGACGCCACCTCGACGAGGCGCGCGTCGGCGCTCACCGCATCGCCCTCCTCGAGCAGCATGAGGTCGCCGGGAACGAGGTCGGCAGCGGGGATCCGCTGCGCTCGCCCGTCGCGCATCACGCCGGCCGTTGCTGCGGCCATGCGCTGGAGCGCCGCGACCGCCTGCTCGGCCCGCGCCTCCTGGACGAAGCCGAGCAGGCTGTTGAGAACGACGATCACGGCGATCACGATCGCCTCGTACGGGACGCCCTCGGCGCCGTCCGCGAACCAGGCGACCACCGAGATCGCGGCGGCGGCGAGCAGGAGATAGATCAGCGGGTCAGCAACGTGCGTGAGGAGCTTCCGCCATGCCGGGACCCGCTCCGGTGGGTCGAGCACGTTGGCGCCGAAACGCGCGAGACGGGCGGCGGCCTCGTCCGAGTCGAGGCCGCGCTCGAGGTCGCTCCCGAGGCGCGCGGCAACGTCCGCGGCGTCTCGATGCCAGGGCTCGGTTCCGGCCGGGGAGCTCAGAGCTCGAGCGCGGCGACCGCCCGCGGGAACTGGTCCTCGCGCACGTACACGAGGTATCCGAACGCGCCGCGGCCGTCGGTCACTCCGGTCGACGCGTAGATGTCGATCTTGGCGTCGACGAGGCGCGCGTGCACGGTTGCCAGGGCGCCGAGCTCGTCGTCTCCCTGGACGAGAAGGGCATGGTAGGGGCCGTCGAGCGGGAGGCCGATTGCCCGCGCCTCGGCGGTCAGCCGGTTCGGGTGATCGGGGAACAGCGCGAACTGCGCAAGCGTCGGGCCGCTCGGTACGGCCGTGAAGGCGAGAAGGCTGACGCCGCGCTCCGCGAGCTGGGCGAGCACCCGGGACGCGGCGCCGAGCTCGTCCCGGACGTTCGCGTAGTAGTACTCGACGGGGCGAATCGTGAACGCCGTGCGGGCTCACCTCCCGTGGCCACCCTATAGCCCTGTCGCGCTCGAGGCGGCAACCGGGCCGGTCCTCTTGCATCGACCGGGCGGCCGGACCATGCTTGCGCGCATGCCCACGGCGCGCCCGATCGTCTTCCTGAGCGACTTCGGCCTCGGGAACGAGTGGGTCGGCCTGTGCCACGCGGTGATGAGCGGGATCGCGCCGCAGTGCCCGATCGTCGATCTCTCGCATCTCGTGCGGCCGCTCGAGGTGACCTCGGGCGCGATCCTCCTCGCTGACGCGATGCCGTACGTCCACGAGAGCTCCGTCGTGCTCGCGGTCGTCGACCCGAACGTCGGCAAGGACCGTGAGATCGCGATCGAGACGGAGAGTGGCCGGCATCTGGTCGGGCCGGATAACGGCCTGCTCTCGCTCGCCTGGGACGCGGCCGGCGGGATCCGCTCCGCGGTCGAGCTCACCTCGGCCGACGTCGTCCGGCGACCGCACGCCGAGTCCTTCCGTGCGCCGGACACGCTGTGCCCCGCGGCTGCCTCGCTGGCCTCCGGCATGCCGATCGAGCAGCTCGGGACGTCTCTCGACGCGACGACGCTCGCCGTCGTCGTGATGGCCGAGCCCGAGATCGAGCCCGGGAAGATCACCTGCGAGGTCATCGACTTCAACCGCTTCGGCAACGTCCACCTGAACGTCCGGCCGGCCGACCTCGACGCTGCCGAGCTCGACACGGAGGCGATGCTCTCGATCGAGGCCGTCTCGGGCTCGGCGGCCGCGAAACGGGGCAGTACCTACGCGGACTTCGCGGCGGGCGAGTACGGAGTGCTGGTCGACCCACGCGGCTGGCTCACCATCGTCCGAGGGAATCCGGCGAGCGCACTCGACGGGCTCGGCCTGTCGATTGCCGCGCCCGTATGGATCACCGCCGTCCGGGACTAGCGGCGTCTACCGCGCGACCCACGAGCCGAGGTCGGCGAACATCAGCTCGTAGTCCGACACGTCCTCGACCCGGACGTCGACGGTGGACGTGATCCGGTCGCGGAACTCCGCGCGGGCCGCGAGATGCGCGTCGGCGAGCTCGCGGCTTTCCCAGAACGTGACGACGAGCGTCCGTCCGTGGCTCTCGTCCGAGAGCATCAGCAGGCCGTTGAACCCGTCGATCTCGCGCAGCCAGGGGAGCATCTCCTCCCCAGCTATCCGTGCGACCTCGAGCGGCTGATCCGGCGGTCCGAGCGTCGTCGTGACGGTCACGTGCATCGGTCCTGTATACCGGGCCGCGCGTCCGGCCCGGTGCGTCAGGCCGCGGCGTCGTCGCCGAGGATCCGGTCGAGGCCGCGGGTCAGGCCGACGAGCCCGGGCACGGCGCGGATCGCGAGCAACGTCCCCGCGACGTACGGATCCGGCGTCGGGCCTGCATCGTGGCGGAGCGTGAGACGCTCGCCGCCGCTCGCGAACACGACCTCGGTGGAGACGACGAAGCCCGGCAGTCGAAGCGAGTGCACCTGCGTGCCCGCAACGCTCGCGCCGCGCGCCTCCCGCGCGCCGACCACGTCCTCGACGGGAACGCGCAGGACGGGTTGTCGCACCGTCGCGAGGCGCTCTGCGAGCTCCTGCGCGGTACCGCTCGGGGCATCCTGCTTGCCGGCGCTCGCGTAGTCGATCACCTCCCACGTTTCGAAGTGCCGGGCGGCCTCGGTCGCGAACCGCAGGACGAGCGCGGCGGAGAGCGAGAAGTTCCCAGCCGCCAGGACGCCGACGCCTCGCTCTCGCGCAAGAGCGTCGATCGCGTCGTAGTCGTCGGCGTCGAGGCCGCTCGAGCCGACGACGACGCCGACGCCTCGCTCGAGAGCCGCCCGCACGTTCGGGCCGACTGCCGAGGCATGCGTGAAGTCGACGAGGACGTCGGCGTCGACGGCGTCGAGCGCTTCCGCGACCGAGGAGAAGTGAGCCGGATCCGTCCGCGCGACGCCTGCGACGAGCTCGACGTCGTCGGCCGCCCGGACGGCGGCCGCAACCGGGGCGCCCGTCCAGCCGGTGATACCGGCGATGCAGACGCGGATCACGATCCGTACGGGTCCCTCGGCGACCGGTCGTCCGAGAGCGAATCCTGCGAGCGGGCGACCAGCCGCTCGATTGCGTCGGTCAGATGCTCCTCCGCGATGTTGTAGTCGCCGCGCTCGACCCGCAGCTTGTGCGCCTCGAGCAGGACGTCGGCGTGCGTGTGGCCGTGCGGCGGCTCGAAGCGGTACGACGCGAGCTCGATCAGCAGCCCGAGCGGGTCGTCGAAGTAGATCGAGTCCATGAAGCCGCGATCCTTGACGCCGGAGTGGCGGACGCCGCGCTCGTCGAGCCGCTCGACGACCTGCCGGAAGGTCGCCTGCGAGAGCGAGAAGGCGAGGTGGTGCACCGTGCCGGGGTCGCGCGAGAGCCGCCCGGGGTCGGCCGACCGCTCCTCGTTCGTGAAGACGGTGATGAGCCGTCCATCACCCGGGTCGAAGTACAGGTGACTCTCGGCCTCGTTGTCGAGATTCGGCTGCTCGAACACGAACGGCATGCCGAGGAGGCCCTCCCAGAAGTCGATCGCCGTCTGCCGGCCGGCGCCGACGATCGTGATGTGGTGGACGCCCTGGCTCTGGATCTTCCGCATCGGACTCCCTCGGTCGCCGTCGCAGTGTGCGGGAATCCTGACAGCGATCGTCCCGGTTCGGTGACGTACGGTGTCGCGATGCTCCTGCTCGTCGCGGCGACCCAACGCGAGCTCTGCGGCCACGACGGCCTCGTCTGCGGCGTCGGCCCTGTCGAGGCGGCCGTCGCGACGGCGCGCGCGCTCGCGCTGCATCGATTCGACGTCGTGCTGCACGTCGGGCTCGCCGGCGCACGTGATCTCCCCGTCGGGTCGGTCGTCGTCGGCACGGAGTCGGTCTACTGCGACCTATCGGCCGAATGGCCCGTCGTCGACCGCACGACCCCGGACGTCGGTCTCGTCGAGCGCGTCCGCGCCGCGCTCCCCGATGCGGCCGTCGCGCCGATCCACACGTCGGCGGCGGTGGGCGCCGCGAGTAATACGGTGTCACGTGGCCCGCTGGTCGAGGCGATGGAGGGTTTCGGTGTGCTGCGGGCGGCGGAGCGGGCTGGCGTTCCGGCGGTCGAGGTGCGGGTGGTCTCCAACGAGATCGGTGAGGAAGACCGGTCGCGGTGGCAGGTCGACGCCGCACTCGACGCGCTCGAGGAGGTGCTGCCGAAGGCCGTGCGAGCGATGGTCGACGTCGCCGCGTCTCGATGACCCGCGTCCTCGTCACAGGCATGTCCGGAGCGGGGAAGTCGACGGTGATCGCGGCGCTCTGTGAGCGGGGGCATCGGGCAGTCGACACCGACAGCGACGCGTGGAGCCGTTGGGTGACGCTTTCCGACGGCTCGCGCGACTGGGTCTGGCGCGAGGACGCGATCGCGCGGCTGCTGGCCGAGGACGATGCGCAGACGCTGTTCCTCGCGGGCTGCAAGTCGAACCAGGTCCGCTTCTACCCGCAGCTCGACGCGGTCGTTCTGCTCACCGCTCCGCTCGAGACGCTGCTCGCCAGGATCGATCGCCGCGACACGAACCCCTACGGCAAGAGCGACGAGGAGCGCGCGCTCGTCGTCGACCACGTTGCCACCGTCGAGCCGCTTCTCCGTCGAACGGCGACCCACGTGCTCGACGCGACGGCTCCGGTGCCGGCGCTCGTCGACCAGCTCGAGGAGATCGCCGCGGCGTCCGCGTCGCGGCGCGCGACACCGGCACGCGAACCGTGACGGAGACCTCGAGGGTCTCGTCGGCCGTGCGCCTGTAGACCGGTCAACGATCTCCCGGCCCGTCTACCTTTCGGCCGTGGCGCGACCGAGGTATCCGAAGAAGGACGAGCCGCTCCCGCCTCCGCTGCCGCCCGAGGCGCGGACGGTCGGCCAGGTGGTTGCCGAGGCGATCGCGCTCTACCGCGCGAACTTCGCGTGGGCGCTCGCGCTCGGGCTCCCCGTCGCGGTCGCCGACCAGGTGCTGTCCACCGGATCGATCGTGGCGCGGATTCTTCTGCTCGCGGCCGCGTCGCCGGCGTTCAGCGTCGCGTACGCGGGGGCCTGCGCCGTTCGCCAGGATCAGGTACCGCCGCTTCGGACATGGCTGGTCGCGGTCGTCGTGGGCGTGGTCACCTTCCTGCCCGCCGCCTTCTTCTTCGGCTGGTTCGTGATCGTGGCGATCCTCTGGCTCGGCCTCGCCGGCCACGCCGTGCCCGCGGTGATGGCCGAGCGACTCGGCGTACTGGGGGCGCTCCGGCGGACGTTCCAGCTCGGGCGCGCCGACTACGTCCATGCGGCAGGCTCGTTCGCCGCGCTCGCGATCCTGTTCGGCCTGACGCGAAGCGCCCTCGGGTTCCTGCTCCGCAGCCAGGCGGACGCGACGGTGCGGACAGCGATCTTCCTCGCGGATCTGGTGCTCTCGCCGCTCCTCTTCCTCGGCGCGGCAATCGTCTATGTCGACCTCGTGGCGCGCGTGGGGCTGACCCGCGAGGATCGTCGTAGGCTGCGACAGGCCGCGCTCGGACGACCGGAGTAGGCTCTGAGCCCGACCCCGAGAGGAGGCAACCGGTGGCGCTGTATCTGATGCTCACGTCCCTGACGGAGAAGGGCCGGCAGACGCTGAACGCGAACCCTGCCCGGCTGCGCGAGGTGAACCGTGACGTCGAGGCGCTCGGCGCGAAGGTGCTCCACCAGTGGGCGTCGCTCGGCGCGTACGACTTCGTGAACGTCGTCGAGGCGCCGGACGAGCTGACGATGGCCCGGCTCTCCCTCGAGCTCGGCGCGCGTGGGAGCGTGAAGTTCCAGACACTCCCGCTGCTCCAGGTGGACGACTTCCTGGGCGCGCTCGAGGGCTAGACGGCGAGAAAGCCCGTCGCGCGCGCCGTGATCGGCATCGGGCTTGCGGGCAGGTCGGGTGAGGGCTGCGGGGCGTTGTAGCCACCCGGGGCGACGTCGTTCGGCGTGTCGGGATGGAAGAGCGCCGCGAGCAGCTGGATGTGCCCGCGCCCGATCGACAGCTCCCATTGACCGCCGCCGTAGGCGCCGATCCCATGCGCCTCGCAGTAGTCGTAGGCGGCGAAGAGGCGCTCGATCGACCCGAACCGCGAGGGCTTGACGTTGACGGTGCGAGGCGGCCAGCGGAGCGCCTCGATGTCCGCGACGGCGTGGATGGGGGCATCCCATGTGACCCGGTCGGCGTGCGGCTCGAGGATGGGCAACGTCTCGTCGGTGAGCGCGGGGTCCTCGATCCAGGCATCGGGGAAGGCATCGAGCACGCGGCGGTACAGGGCCGGGTCGGGCGGGTTGTCGACCACGGTTCCCGAGTACTGCCCCTTGAGATCGATCGAATCGACGCAGCCGAGCTCCCGCAGCTCCTCGAAGATCGCGTCCGTCCAGTCCGGGCGGGCGTCGAGCTTGAAGCGCAGCGTGGGGTGGGCCGCCAGGAACGAACGGAGCCGCCCCGTGGAGGGCGGGTCGCCGAGGCCCCCTGACGCGACGAACGTCACCGGCCGGGGCGTGCGTCCGACGACGTCGCCGAGCGAGCGCTCCGCCTGACGGAGTGCGAGATCGAGCGCAGCGCTCTCGAACGCCCAGCGGCGGTAGTCCTCGAAGTCGTGGCGCTCAGGTGCCTCGGGGAACAGCTCGACGGTCCCCAGGTGCGTCGAGAAGCTCTCGATCGTCCACTCCCCCACAAGCGGTAGCACCGGCCCTCGTTCCTGCTGGGCTGCCTGGAGGGCGCCGTCGTAGGTGACGTCCTCACCGAGGCCCTCCTCGCCCGCGCCCGAGAGCCGGATCACGGTCGTCTTGCGCAGGAAATCTGCGCGCGCGGGGTACTCGTGGCCTTCGAGCTCGTAGCGCTCGACGACGAGCGGAAGGTCTCGGACGAGGTCGTACAGCGCCATCAGAGCGCGGCGAAGGCGACGGCGATCTCGGCGGCGAGACCGGCGTTCGCAACGATCAGGTCGCGGTTGACGCGGCGGGTCGCGCCCTCGGAGCGCTCGTGGAGGCCGGAGAGGACGTAGGGCGTCACGGCCTGGCCGACGATACCCCGCTCCGCGGCTTCGGCGACGATCTCCTCGATCAGGTCGGTGACGTCGAGACTCTCGTCCGGCGGCCGACCCACGAGGATCGCATTGCCGCCGAGGCGCCAGTGTGCGTCGGCGACCCGGGCAGCCTCGGCTGCATTCTCGACCCTGGCCGAGACCGGCGGGCCTCCGTCCGCGGCGTAGAAGAGCGGCAGCGTGTCGACGCGATAGCCGAGAACGGGTACGCCGAGCGTCTCGAGGAGCTCCATCGTCGCTGGGACGTCGAGCAGAGACTTCACGCCGGAGGACGCGATCACCGCGGGGATACGCGCGCACGCACCGAGGTCGGCGGAGACGTCGGGCGGTGTCGGGAAGCCGCGGTGTACGCCGCCGAGGCCGCCCGTGCCCATGAAGCGGATCCCGACCGCGGCCGCGGCGACGAGCGTGCCACCGACGGTCGTCGCCCCGACGGCACCCTGGACGGCGCAGACGGCCAGGTCGCGCGGGCCGAGCTTGCGCGCGTCTGGCGTGAAGCCTTCGAGCTCGCTCGCCGTCAGCCCGACGACGATCTTCCCGTCGAGCACTCCGATCGTGGCGGGAACCGCGCCCGCCGCGCGGACGGCCGCGTCGCTCGCCATGCCGACCTCGATGCCGGCCGGCGCGGGGAACCCGTGCGCCACGAGTGTCGTCTCGAGCGCGACGACGCCCCGCTCCTCGGCGAGCGCGGCCTGTACCTCCTCGGAGACGCGGATCAGGTGGTCCACGTGCGGCAGCCTAGAGGCTCGGGTCGCCAGGCCCGAAGATGACGCGCTCGTGCGGAAGGTCGTACGTGACGGTGAAGCGCCGGAGAAATGCATCCCCGACGAGCCCGTCGTAGATGATCCGCTGGAACATCACCTCCGGATCGGGCTGCGCGACGGCGGGCGCCCCGGTCGCCCGGACCGAGCCTTCGAGCCGCGTGAACGACCTCGTGTACGCGTGCCCCGTCTCGTCCTGGCCCTGCACCCGTCGCACGCCCTCACGCTGGAGGTCGACGCCGACCGCGTCGGCGAGCCTCTCGTCGAGGATCAACGAGTCGCTC
>Ga0207706_10002914_pt1 | contig 16537 bp, 14 predicted proteins | sample KBSC53metaG_FD_184318 | JGI IMG/M metagenome (GOLD analysis project Ga0207706, IMG submission 184318) | Corn rhizosphere microbial communities from Kellogg Biological Station, Michigan, USA - KBS C5-3 metaG (SPAdes) (version 2) | ecosystem: Host-associated > Plants > Roots > Rhizosphere > Soil ... | reverse complement strand
GTCCGTCAGATCAGCGATGGCCTCGTCGTATTCGCGCTTGGCATGCTGAACGAGCGCGCGGTGATTGTAGGTCGGCGCCGCTTTTTCGCGCCCTAACGCGTCGTTCGCGTCGTTGAGGGCCTGATCGAGATCGCCTTTGCGAAAATAAGCGACGGCGCGGAACGAATAGGCCATGGCATAGGTCGGGTCGAGCCTGATCGCAGAATTGAATTCCGCGATCGCGCGGTCGCTATCCTTCCTGTCGTTGAAGACCTCGCCTCGGCCGACGGGAGGCCACGGTGATTTCGGATCCAACTCGGCCGCGCGATCGAAGGCGGCGAGCGCGCCATCGAAATTTCGCATCTCCTTCAGCACGAAGCCGCGCTGCGCGTAACCGTTGAGGTATTGCGGATCGATGCGGATGGCCGCATCTGCGTCGGCAAGCGCGCGATCGAGGTCGCGCTTTCGCACGAACACGCGGGACCGGTTGTAGTAAGGCGCGGTATATTTCGCATCGAGCTCGATTGCCTCGCTGAGATCGGTGATCGCCGCATCGAGGTGGCCGCGCTCATAGTGAATGAGGCCGCGCGAGTTGTATGGGCTCGCATATTTCGGGTTGATCTTGATCGCCTCGTCGAAGTCCGCAAGCGCGCGCGCCTGATCGTGCTTGGCGGCGAATGCACGGCCGCGATCAAGATACGCGCCCGCAAAGCGCGGGTTGATGGCGAGCGCTTGATACTGCTCGGAGATGGCGCGATCGAATTCCTTGCGCTCGTAGTAGACCACGCCGCGGCAGCGATAGGCCGCCGCGAGCTTGGGATCGATCGCTATCGCGGCATTGCAGTCGTCGAGCGCCTTGTCGAGAGCGCGCGGGCGGCTGAAGGTGTATTGCTCCGCACGCGAGACGTGCAGGCGGGCAAGCTCGGCTCCGCTCCATTGCCGGCCGGCGATAGCGGTTTCGCAGGCGGCGAGCCGGCTCTCGCGGCCCGCCTTCGCGTCGTTGCACCGATCGCGATCGTCGGCCGCAGCAGGCTTGACCAGCGAGGCTGCGAACAGAATTGGCAGCGCAAATAGCCAAGCGCGGCGCATCGTTCAGGTCCTTCCGGAGCGCTAGATCATAGAGTTCGCTTTTATTCCAAAACTCGCATCAGATCGCGCCGCGAAAACGGCGGCGAGCGCCCATCCATGAGCGGGGAGTTTAAAGAGGTTTGCGGTCCATGGGGAAGGTCTTAATCTACCGAAAGGCTGCATTGGCGAAACCGGGTGGAGGACGTTCATGCTTGCGCGGCTTGTGATCATTGGAGGGATTCTGTTCATCGGCGCTACGTCGACGTACGCGCAACAAGCGGGAATCGAGCGCAAGATGCTACTTCAGAAAGAGGGTCCTCCCGGGTATCAGACGATCGTCAACGTCTTGGAGTTTGCGCCAGGTGCACGTGAGGTGAGGCACACCCATCCCGGTGCGCTATCGGGATACGTCCTGGAAGGGACGTTGACTCTTGAGCACGAAGGCCGCCCGACGACCGCCTATAAGGCGGGGGAGGCTTTCTATGTTGATCCCGGCAAGATTCACGTCGGCATGAATGACGGCGCTGCCCCGTTGAAATTTATTGCGACGCTCGTGGTTGAGAAGGACAAGCCGGCCAGCTCGCCGGCGCCATAACGTCCAGACGCCCGTCGTTCAGTTGTCTCTGAAATTTGTCCGCAACGGCGCCAAGCCATCGCTACCGTCACAGGGGTTAGACCATTCCGTATTTTGCACTCACACCCCACGCGGCGGAAACCTCCCAAGCAGTGATGACGCGCATTCCATGAACCTGCTTTTGATTCAATCCGAGAGCATTCTTCCAGCATCCTTGGATTACCGGGTCTCCGCTTGCGCGGGGACGACAATGTCGGCAAACGCCGGGTGGCTGACATGCAGGTCCTGTCCGGCGAGATCGGCCGGGCATTCGGCCGCGAGCCACGCGATGGCGTTTGCGGACCGCTCGGGCGGGTCGAGCTGTTCGCGCGGAATGCGGCTGATCTCGTTGATGCCGGCGCGGCGGATGCTGACCTGCATCTCGGTATCGACCAGGCCCGGCTGCAGGCCATAGGCAAACACGCCCTTGTCGCCGTATTCCTTGGCGATGCTGCGCGTGAACATGGCCAGGGCGGCCTTGCAGCCGCAATAGGCCGACCAGCCGTCGCGCGGCGTGTGGGCCGCGCCGGTCGACAGGTTCACCACGGCGCCGCCCTCTCTCAGCAGCAACGGCAATGCTTCCCGAACGACGTGATAGGCGCCGATGACATTGACCGCGTACGCGCGCGCCCATTCGGCCGGGTCGGTGTCAGCGATGAACCCCATCGGCTCGACGGTTCCGGCGTTGTTGACGACGACGTCGAGACGGCCCCACGCGTCAGCCGTTCGTGCGACGGCGGCACGGACGCTTCCGTAGTCGGCGACGTCGCAGGCCTCGACGCGGCAGGCAACGCCACGCGCGCGGATTTTGTCGGCAATGCCGGCCGCGGCGCCGGCGTCACGCACGAACAGGGCGGGCGCAATCCCGCGCACGGCCAGAGCCATCGCGGTGGCGGCGCCGATGCCGCGCGCTGCGCCGGTGACGATCGCGGTGCGTTCACCGCCGCTGGGTCGGGTGTTCAAGAGCGTTGATCTCCGAGAACGAAAGGGCTGCGGATAGTGCTCGGATGTCCAGGGTCGAGACAAGCGGCCTGGCGACTGAATCCGCATCCGCTCGAAGCGCATAGGCGGCAAGGCTGCCCTTGAGTTCACGATCTTTCGCTACATCACGAATTTTTTATTGACTACGTAACGCATCTATATTATATTGATTTGCATCTTCGCTCAGGAGGGGCGTCTCCGGAGACGGTTCCCAAGACGGAGCGAGGAGTGGCGTCCCCGGGCTGCGGGCGAACCGTATCCGCGGGAGGTCGGGACCCCGACCGTCAGGCCGTTAAGGCCTGACGCGGGCAGTCGCTACGGTGCCGGTGTCCACTGCCGGAGCCGGCAGCGTGGGTCCCCGCCGAAAATCGCCACGGTGGAGCGCCGAGAGGGGGTTCCGGTCATACCGGGACCGTCCGCGCCTCGCAGCGCGGACGTCGCGCCTCGCAAGCGCGACAATGGAAGACGAGTGCGCCTGTCGGCGCTCCATCCACCCCTCGTTCGGGGTCGATGCGAACAAAATAAATGCGACGCGGACGCCGGGCGGCGCCGCGGGAAGGATAGCCGCTGCTTGAAGAAAGAGAGGGCCGCGTGATTGTTTGAGATCGATAGTTGCCGATCCCACCTCCTCCTGAGGAGGGGAGCGCACGCGCCCACGCACGAGTCACAAGGTCGCGCGCCGGTCGTACAGGCGACGCGGGTTGTCGACCATCAGCTTGCGGCGCAATTCATCGGTCGGCGCCATCTCGGCGATGAGGTCGACCAGTTGGCCTTCGTCCGGGACCGGCCCCTTGTGATGCGGATGCGGCCAGTCGGTGCCCCACACCACGCGGTCGGGGAATTCGGTCACCAGCTTGCGCGCGAACGGCACCGCATCGGCGTAAGGCGGCCCGGTGCGGCTGATGCGATCGCAGCCGCTGACCTTCACCCAGAACTTGTCGTTCTGCATGAGACGCAGCAAATGTTGAAACGGTTCCTGCTCCAGTCCGAGGCCGGCGTCGACGCGGCCGATGTGATCGATGACGACCGGCACCGGCGAGCGCGCGAGCGCGGCCGCCATGTCGGCGATGAAAGCGCCGTCCATATGGACCTGCAGATGCCAGCCGATGTCAGCCAGGCGCGGCGTGAGCGCCATCACCTCGTCGAGCGTGGCGGCCTGATGCAGATGCCGCATGAAATTGAAGCGCACGCCATGAAAGCCGCGCCCGTCGAGGCGGCGCAGCTCGGCATCGCTCACCGTGGTCGGCAGCAGCGCCACGCCGAGATAGCTGCCGCCTTTGGCCGCCAGCGCGTCCTCGGTCACACGGTTGTCCATGCCGTGCGTCGCCGTCTGCACGATCACGCAACGCTCGATACCGAGCATGGCGTGCAGCGCGAACAGCGTCTCCTTCGGTGCGTCGGCCGGATTGATCGTCGTGGTCGCCGCGAACGGATACTTGTCCGTCGGGCCCAGCACATGGCAGTGGGTGTCCCATGAGCCCGGCGGCAACCGCAGCTTCGGCGTGCTCGGATGCGGATGGAAGGTGGGAAGGCGCTCGGACGCCATCAGTCGCCCTGCTGATTATGGGCGGTCTCCCAGAACAGCTCCTTCCAGCCGCCGAGCTTCGCCTTCATGGTGCCGGTGCGGTTGAGGAAATCCGCGAAGAAGGCGATCCGGCGCGGCTGCGCGGTGAACTCGAAGCCGGGATCGTTGAGCTGCGCCACCAGATCGTCGACGCTGTCGGGCGCCTTCTGCGCCTCCTTCCACAGCGCGGCGGCGGCGCGCTTGTCCGCATTGGCGGCCTTGATCGATTCGTCGAGCGCGTTGGCGACGGCTTTGAACAGCGTGGGGTTCTTGTCTTTGGTCGGCTTCGTCGCCAGCAGCGTGATCTGCGTCAGCGGTCCGCCGAAGACTTTGCGGCTATCGGTGATGATGTGCGCGCCCGGCAGCTTCAGGCCGCGGTCGGTGAAGGGCTGCACGGCGATATGCGCGGTGATGGCTGCCTTGCCGTAGCCCGCCGACAAGGCGGTGACCGCGTCCGGGTGGCCGAGCGCGACGGTCAGATGGTCGAGACGATGGGGGTCTTTCCACAGTTCGTCCGCCGCCATCTGCAGCATCATGGCGTTGAACGACAGCCGCACCGTCGGCACCGCGATGCGGTCGGTCTCCTTGAAGTCGGCGATGGTCTTGACGTTCGGATTGATGGTGTAGAGCGTCATGGCGCCGTTCGACACGGTTCCGACCGCCTTGATCTCGTTGGCCGAGCCGCGGGTCCGTTCCCACAGCGTCAGGAGCGACGGCAGCGCCGCGGTGCCGTAATCGGCCGCGCCCGACAGGATGGCATCGAGAACGGGACCGGGCCCGCTCAGCGCGGTCGCGCTCGCTTCGATCTTTCCCAGGCCGAGCTTGTCCGCCTCTTTCTGCAGGATGCCGCCGTTGACCATGATGTCGACCGGGAGATAGAGCAGCCCGCGCTGCTGCGCGAAGGTCACCTTCAGCGGCGCCTGCGCGCGGACGACGGCCGGGGCCGCGATCAGGCTGATACCCCCCGCCACCGTCGCCACAGCCTGCCGCCGGTTGACCAGCCCGAACCTCTTCATCCCTGGCATCGTTTCGTCTCCCGCTCTGTCCGCTTCTTGGTGGAGCGCCACTGTGGCGTCGATCCGGTCCATGATAGGCCCGGTCGAGCGCGTCAACAAACGATCCGGATGGCACCGCCGCGGCGGTGCGCCGCACCACGCAAATGTGCGGTTGGCGCCGGCCGGCGCGCGCTTCCGCAACGCCCGCGACGGGTGCTACCATCGTGGGCAACGGAGGGTCCAAGCGTGAGCGTGGGCATGAAGATTCATCCCGGCAAGGCATTGGGCGCGCGGATCGAGGGCGTGGACCTGGCCCAGCCCGTCTCCGACGAAGCGTTCAAACAGATCCTGCGTGCGCTCGGCGAGCATGGCGTGCTGTGCTTCCCCGGGCAACGGCTCGAGACCGCGCAGTTCGCCCGCTTCGGGCGCATGTTCGGCGACCTGGAGATCAACGTCGCCAATCAATTCCACGAACCCGGATTTCCGGAAGTGATGGTGCTGTCCAACATGACGGCCGAGGGCAAGCCCGTCGGTCTCGGAGATGCCGGACAGGGCTGGCATACCGACATGTCCTACAGTCGCGAGATCGCGCTCGCCAACGTCCTCCATGCCCTCAAGGTGCCGAGGCGTAACGGCGTGCCGCTGGGAGACACCCAGTTCCGCAACATGCACGCGGCCTACGAGGACCTTCCGGCCGACATCAAGACGCGGCTCAAAGGGCGCACGGCCACCCACGACTTCGCCAAATTCTGGGACATGATGCGAGCCCGGCCCGGCTCGCTGCGCGCCGCCCTCACGCCCGAGCAGCGCGCCAAGAAGCCGCCGGTGTCGCAGCCGATCTTTCGCACCCACCCGATCACCGGCCGCACCATTCTCTACTGCAACCCGGGCTATGCCATCCGCATCGACGGGCTGCCGGAAGCCGAAAGCGACCAGCTGCTGCACTATCTGTTCGAGCACCAGGAGCAGGAGAAATATTTCCACGCCCACAAATGGGCGGAGGGGGACGTGCTGATGTGGGACAACATCGGCACCGTGCACAACGCGGTCCCCGACTATGGGCCGAATGAGCTGCGTTACATGCGCCGGGTGCAGGTCATGGCGACCAAGGATTACGCCCGTCTCGCCGCCTGAGCGGGGCCAAAAGAATGAAGGGAGGAATGCGGTGCGCATAGCTCGAGCGCGAGCCACTCGGCTGCCGGTGATTTCGATACTGGCCGGGATGGTGCTGACGGTGTGTGCCGCGTCGGCGGCCGCCCAGGTGCCTGAGATACGTTTCGCGCGCCAGTTCTCGATGGGCTACCTGCAGTTCAACGTCATGGAAAGGCACCGCCTGCTCGAAAAACACGCCAAGGCGGCCGGGATTCCCGAGGTGAAGGTCGTGTGGGCGACCTTCAACAGCCCAGCGGCAATGAACGACGCGCTGCTGTCCGGATCCATCGATATCGTCTCCGGCGGGGTGCCGGGCCTGCTGACGATCTGGGCGCGTACGCACGGCACCGCGAACGCGGTGAAGGGCATGGCCGCATTCTCGTCGCAGCCGTTCCTGCTCAACACCCGCAATCCCAACGTCAAAAGCATCACGGACTTCACCGACAAGGACAGGATTGCGCTCCCGACGGTCAAGATTTCAGTGCAGGCAATGATGCTGCAGATGGCCGCGGCCAAGCAGTGGGGACAGAGCAATTTCGCCAGGCTCGATCCGCTGACGGTGGGCATGTCGCCGCCGGACGCGACGATTGCGCTGTTGAGCGATTCCACCGAGATCACCAGTGTCTTCAGCGTGCCGCCGTTCCAGTACCAGCAGCTCGAGAAGCCTGGCATTCGTACCGTGCTGAATTCCACCGAAGTGTTCGGCGGAACGCACACCTTTACCGTGGCGTGGACCTCGACCCAGTTCCGCGACAAGAACCCAGCGCTGTACAAGGCGCTGGTCGCCGCCTTCCAGGAAGCGACCGAGATGCTCAACAAGGACGTCAAACCGGCCGCGCAGTACTGGATCGACGACGTCAAGTCGAAACTGACCGTGGAGAGGGTCGCCGAGATCGCCTCCGGCAAGGAGGTGAAATGGACGATGGTTCCGGAGGGCACGCTGAAATACGCCGAGTTCATGCATGCGGTCGGCTCGATCAAGATCAAGCCGGCGACCTGGAAGGACTTGTTCTTCCCCGAGGTGTACGCACTGCCCGGCAGCTGACGATGTGCAGCGCAAGCGCCGCGAAGGCAGCGATACCGGAAGGGCCGCCCCTGCGATGAATGCTCCCTCCAGCCCGACGCCCCTGCTGCAGGTGCAAGGGGTGACGTTGCAATACCGGACCGAACAGCATCTCGTCACCGCCACCTATCGCGTCAGCTTCGACGTTCACGATGCCGACCGGTTTGTCCTGCTCGGGCCTTCCGGCTGCGGGAAGTCGACGCTGCTCAAGGCCGTCGGCGGCTACATGGCGCCGACCGAAGGCGGCATGAAATTGAAGGGACTGCCGATCCGGGCACCGGGTGCCGACCGCGTGTTCGTGTTCCAGGAGTTCGATCAGCTGCTGCCCTGGAAGACGGTCAAGCAGAACGTGATCTTCGCGCTGGAAGCCTCGGGCAAGATGCGCGGCAAGGCCGCGGAGGCGCAGACGATGCGCTACATCGAGAAGGTCAACCTGACCAAGTTCGCGGACTCCTATCCCCATACACTGTCGGGCGGCATGAAGCAGCGCGTCGCGATCGCGCGGGCGCTGGCGATGGAGCCGGACGTGTTGCTGATGGACGAGCCGTTCGCCGCGCTCGACGCATTGACGCGGCGCAGGATGCAGGGGGAGCTGCTGCAATTGTGGGCCGATACGCGCTTCACGATGCTGTTCGTGACGCATTCCATTCCGGAGGCCGTGCTGATCGGCAACCGCATCCTGCTGCTTTCGCCGCATCCGGGGCAGGTCAAGGGCGAGCTCAACAGTGACGGCAGCGACCCGGCCGACCCGGCGAGCGGGCGCAAGCTGTCCGACCGCATTCACGAGATGCTGTTCGCGGACCGCATCGAGGAACAGGAGGTAGGCCGCCGTGGCTGACATCCAAACGACTGTGGCGCGCCCGCTCAAGGTTCCGCCAACGCGGCCGGAATATCTGTGCGACGTCGTCGCCAGCGGCGACATCGGCGTGGTGCAGAAGCCGCTCACGCTTTGGGAGCGGCTGGTGAATCAGGCGTGGCTGCGGAAGGCGTTCATTCTCGTCGTCATCGCCACCGGCTGGCAGCTCTACGCCCTCCAGCTCAACAACCCGCTGCTGGTGCCGACATTCACGGCCACGATCGAAGCGTTCTGGACCGCCATGATGAACGGCGACCTCCCGCAGAAGGTGGCGAATTCGGTGTTGCTGCTGCTGAAGGGCTACGCCATCGGGTTGGCCCTGGCGATGCTGTTCACCGCACTCGCCATGATGTCGAAGATCGGCAACGATCTCCTCGAGACGTTGACGTCGGCGTTTAACCCGCTGCCGGCGATCGCGCTGCTGCCGCTCGCCCTCATCTGGTTCGGGCTCGGTGAAATCTCCATCATCTTCGTGCTGGTGCACTCGGTGCTGTGGGCGGTGGCGCTCAACACCCATTCGGGCTTCAGATCGGTTTCGAATACGCTGCGGATGGTCGGTCGCAACTATGGCCTGCGCGGCCCGCGCTACATCGCGAAGATCCTGATCCCCGCCGCGTTCCCGTCGATCCTCACCGGGCTGAAGATCGGCTGGGCATTTGCCTGGCGCACCCTGATCGCGGCGGAGCTGGTGTTCGGAGTCTCGTCCGGCAAGGGCGGGCTCGGGTGGTACATCTACGAGAACAAGAACATGCTCGACATTCCCGCCGTGTTCGCGGGCCTGCTGACGGTGATCCTGATCGGGCTGATCGTGGAAAACTTCATCTTCCGCAACATCGAAGCGGTGACCGTGCGCCGATGGGGCATGCAGTCCTAGGACGCAACCGAGGCTACGAAATCACATTCGCATTCTTGAGGAAGCCCCACACGTCGACCACGGGCTTGCCGCTGAAATCGAGATCGCGGTAGGCCGCATGGGGCGCGCACAGAACGAGGAGATCGCTGCGCGCGATCACGTCGTCGAGCGGCTGCAGTTCGGGGTCGGTGGTCACGAACGGATCGGTGGTCAGCACCGCGCCGGCGAGGCTCGCGAGCGCCTTCTTGAACTTGTAGCTGAGCGACGCCCGGGTGTCGTCGATCTCGGCCTTGAATGCCATGCCGAGCAGCCCGACGGTCATGCGCGAGAGGTCGTAGCGCCGGCGCAGGTCGTCGCAGAGGTGGAGCACCAGGCCCTCGTTGACCAGCATGGCCGCATTGCCGAGGCTGAACTGGTTCTGCGCGAATGCAGCAAGCTGCGCCGTGTCCTTCATCAGGCACGGACCGGCCGCGAGGCCGGGCGAGGGAATGCCGCGGGCGCGCGGGTAGTTGCGCTTCATCGCGTCGGAGACCCGCCGGTAGTCGACGCCGGCCGCCTTCGCGATCAAGTAGAACTGGTTCGCAGTCGCGAACTCGATGTAGCGATAGGCGTTGTTGAACAGCTTGGCCAATTCGGCTTCGCGCGGCGTCACCACGACAAGCTCGGGGGCGATGGCGGAGAACAGCTTTGCGGCTTCTTCCTCGGCCGCGGGCGTGGTGGCGCTGATGATCTGCGGTGTTTCCTTGAGTTCCTTGATGCCGTGCCCCTGCACCATCCGCTCCGGACAGAAGGCGAGCTTGAGCTCCCGGTTGTTGCGCTTGAGGTGGCCGTCGAGCCAATCGGTCGTACCGGGAAACACGGTCGAGCGCAGCACCAGGAGCTGTCCGTCGGCGAGATGCGGCAGCAGAGCGTCGATGCAGTCCTGGACCACCTTGCGAACGGGGTTGAGAAACTCGTCGATCGGCGTCCCGATGGTGATGACGACGGGGCCGCCGCGGGAGATATCCGCGGGTGCGGACGTAAACACCAGGCGGTCCCGCTCGAGCGCCTTGGCGAGCAGCGCCTCGCCGCCATATTCGATGAACGGCAGACGGCCGGCGCGCAACGTCTCGAGCACCTCGCGATTGGTGTCATGGACATTGACGCGATAGCCCGCCTCGGCAAAGGCCAGGACCAGCGGAATGCCGACATGGCCACCGCCGCCGACAATGGTGAGGTCGGCAGTATCGAGCCGCGCGGGCTTCGTTGTCGTCGGCTTGGCACCGGCAAAGTTCACGCACGCGCTCCAAGATTGCCGCTCGGAAATCCCCCCACGGGCATCCGCCGAGTGATAGCCCAGCCTTCCGGATTATTCAAAGGCCCAATACCGCGGCCGTCACAGCTCACGCGGTACCGGCAAGGGCGTTATCAGCTTCCCGCGGTAGCCCTTGGCGCGCAGCTTCGGCGCCAGCTCATCCGCGATGTGCCAGGAGAAGATGATGGCGGCGTCCGGCTGGTCGGTGAACAGGCGGCTCTCCTCGACCACCGGGATCGACGTCCCGGGCATGCATTTGCCGATCTTGAGCGAGCCCGCGATCTCGCAGACATAGTCGATGATCCCCTCGTCGAGCCCGACATAGTTGACGAGGGTCGAGGCGCGCGAGGGCGCGCTGATCCCGCAGATGTGTGCACCCGCCTCCTTGAGGTCTCGGATCATGGCGAACAGCCGCAGCTTGGACAACACCACCTCGTCCCTGAAGCTGTTGAGCCGCGCCACCATCGCCGCGCCGCGCGGTTCGCTCGCCAGCATCTTGGCGACGCTGTCGTTGACGGGCTGAACGCCCCGCCGCGCGGCATAGACCCGGATCGATCCGCCGTGGGTCGGGATCGGTCGCGCGTGAAAGACTTCGAGCCCATGCATCTGCAGCAGGTTGGCCAGGCTGTTGAGCGAATAATAACGCAGGTGCTCGTGATAGACGGTGTCGTACTGCAGCGTGTCGAGCAACCCGATGAGGTAGTGGGATTCGGAAATGAACACGCCGTCGGGGCCGAGCAGCTCGAGAATGCCCTCGACGATCGCGTGCACGTCCTCGATATGGGCGAAGCAGTTCGCCGCCGTCACCACGCGCGCGGGGCCGTGCTCGCGCCTGACCTCGGCCGCCGTCTCCGGGGTGAAATAGCGCTGCAGCGTCGGGATTCCGCGGCTGGCGGCGATCTTGCCGACCTCGGTCGGCTCGATGCCGAGAACGCGGTGGCTCTTGAAATTCGAAAGCAGCGTCCCGTCGTTCGAGCCGATATCGATGACGAGGTCCTGCGGCCCGAGATTCAACATTGCCGATGCCTCCGCATGGAGGTCGGCAAAATTGTCCCGCAACAATTTCGTGGTGCCGCTGGTGTAGGGATATTCAGGGGGAAAGATGATGACGGGGTCGACCGCCAGGCCGAGTTGCACCAGGTCGCACTTGCCGCAGTGCAGGAGGTTGGTTGGAAACCATGGCTGCTGCCGCGGGACGGCACCGATGGCTACCATCTGGTTCACTGGCGGCATGTAGCCGAGCGAGAGCACGTTGGTCAGCGGCGCATGTCCGCAGACCTGACAACACTCGACCGGAACGCTTGCTCCGCTGCCGGCGGCACGGGCGACTTTTGCTGGAAACAATGCCATCTCCTTGCTACGGCCGGCCTACGCCGCCGGCGCCATGCTTTCGTGATCCCAGTACCATTTGAGCGTCGGCGGCAAGCCGGCGTCGAGCGGAACACGCGGGGTATAGCCGAGCGCGGCCAGCTTCGAAATGTCCGGGCACCGGCGCGGGGTGCTGCCGGCGAGCACCGCCGAAGGACGCAGCGCGATCTCGCGGCCGGCAATCGCGGCCATGCGACGCGCCAGATCGGCGACGCTCACCTCTTCGGTGGTGCCGATGTGATAGATGTTGAGGTGCTCGCCCTTCTCCCGCGTGACCATCACGCCCTGCACCAGATCGTCCACGTGGCAGAAGCTGCGCGTCTCCTCGCCGCTGCCCTGGATGTCAAACGGCAACGGACCGCTGGCCTGGGCATCGACCGTGCGTTTCAGGCGCACCGCGAATTGCGGGATGACGTGATCGAAGCCCATGTCCGGACCGTAGACGTTGTGCGGCCGGAAGATCAGCACGCGCTCGAAATGCCGGCGGCCGTAATTGATCGCCATCATTTCGCTGATGATCTTGCCCGCGCCGTAGGACAGGCGTGGATTGAGCGGATCGGGAACCACGAGCGGAACGCTCTCGTCGGTCGGCACCTGCGGCGGAGACTGATACACCTCCGAGCTCGAGGCGAGGACGAGGCGCCCGACGTTGCAGTGCCGGCAGGCATCGATGACGTTGACCATGCCTTTGACGCCGACATCCAATACCAGCTCGGGCGCGCTGTAGAACATCGCCGTGCCGTTGACGAAGGCGAGGTGATGGACCTCGTCGATGCCGCGCATGGCGGCCTCGACCGCAGCCGGGTCGCGGATGTCGCCGGCGACGAACTCGATGTCGGCATCGACCTCCCGCAGCCGGCGCAGCGCACCGCGGGAATTGTCGTCGAACACGCGCACCCGATCGCCCTGGCGCACCAGCGCCTTGACCAAAGCGGAGCCGATGAAGCCGCTGCCGCCGGTCACCAGGACACGTTGCGCGCTCACGAACGTCCCTCCCCGGCCGGCGGCGCGACGTCGACCCAGCGGCCGGATGCATGCGCATGACGCGCGGCATCGATGAGGGCCTGCACGCGATAGCCTTCGGCGAAGCCGGGCGCAGGCGAACCGCCCCGCTCGCACGCGTCGACGAAGCGCTGCACCAGCCGCGCCACCGGTGCGACCCGGGAATCGGTGAAGCGATCGGCGCTCACGTCCTCGGTCGCGACCGGCTGCAGGCTGCTGTCGGCGCGCCCCGCCTGCATCAGTTGGAAGCCGCGGAAATAGTCGACGGTCGGGTTGGCCAGAATGAGGGTACCGTCCTCGCCGTAGAATTCGAGGCGGTGGCCGGAGCCGAGGAACGACGCGCAGCTCATCTGCAGGCTGCCGCCGACGCCGGATGCGAAGGCAATCGCCAGCGCGATGCTGCTCTCGGCGTCACCGTCAGGCAACGGGAACACGCGGCCGCCGAGGCCTGCGATCGGGCCGAGAAACCATTCGAGATAGTAAAAGCAATGACTGACGAAATTGCCCAGCAGACCACCGCCGCCTTCCCCCGCGCGCGTCTTCCAGCTCTTGAGGCGCAGGCGCGTGGCCTGGTTCTCGACGTTCCAGGTCACGACCACATGACGCAAACGCCCGAGCGCGCCGCTGTCCAGGATCTCTTTGGCGCGGCGCCACGACGGCAGCTCGGGAAAATTGAAGTCGATAATGGTCGGCTGCCCGCTTCGGCGTGCTGCCTCGACCATGCCCCGTGCCGCAGTGAGATCGGCCGCCAGCGGCTTCTCGACGAAGACGGGCTTTCCGAGGTCGAGCGCATGGCGCGCCACCTCGGGCTGAAGATCGGGCGGCACCGCGACGGCAACGGCGGTGACGGCGCGATCCTCGATCAGCGCTCGCCAATCGCCGAACCCACGCGCAACCTCCGCCGCCCGGGCAAGCTCGGCCGTGCGCGCGCCATCGCTTCCCGCCAGCGCCACGACCTCGCAGCGCGGATCGGTGCGGAATGCGGGCAGCAGCACGGTGCGCCCATAGTTGCAGCCGACGATGCCGACGCCGATCACCGCCGCGCCTCCGCGCCTGGCGGCGGCGGAGCGGCCTCGGCGCGGGTTCCGGGGCTCGGCTGCATTCCTGTCTCTTTCATTCCCCTCTCACCTCCACTACGGGCTGCTCGCAGATACCATACCGACAGCACGGACGGGAAACTCTGGCGAGGGCCCATACAAATCGCCCGAAATGAGCTAAGCTTGGTGTGCTGACCGCCACCCTGATGAGAGCGGTCTCGATCACGAAGGGAGGATTTCCATCATGTCTGTGGTGTTGTATCGCCTGGCCGGCGTCGGTCTCGCCTGCGTTTTGGTGGCGCCCGCGAGCGCGCAACTCCTCGCCCGCAAGGACCTGTCGGCCGCCACGGCCCTCGCCATCGCGGAAACCGCCATCGCGACCTGCAAGACGAACGGTTATCAGGTCTCGGCCACGATCGTCGGGCGCAACGGCGAGGTCATCGTGCAGATCCGTGGCGATGGGACCGGGCCCCACACCATGGAGAATAGCTTCAAGAAGGCCTTCACCTCACGCACGTTCCGCATCCCGTCGGGCGAGATGGAAGACCGGCTAAAGCAGAATCCGCAGATGGGCGCGCAATATCTCACCGGCTTCACCACCGGGCGCGGCGCATTGCCGATCAAGGTCGGCGAAGACGTGATCGGCGCGGCCGGCGCCTCCGGCGCTCCCGGCGGCGAGAAGGACGAGGCCTGCGTCAAAGCCGGCATCGACAAGGTCGCCGACCAGCTCAAATAACCAGCGCGCCCGCGGCGGACCGTGCCGGCACCACAAGGAAGCGTCATGACGAGACTTTCTCGCGGCTCGCTCGCGCGTGCGCGGCATGGCTTTGCCGCGGCCGCGTCGATCGCGGCTCTGCTCATGGTCTGGGCGTTCCCCGGAAACGCCCAGACCTACCCCGACCGGCCGATCCGGGTGATCGTGCCGATCGCGGCCGGCAGCGTGACCGACGTCATCATGCGTGCCACGGCGAACGAGCTCGCGCCGCGGCTCGGCCAGTCGTTCGTGATCGAGAACAAGGGCGGGGCAAGCGGCATCCCGGCCGCCCAGGCCTGCGCCCAGGCCACGCCCGACGGCTACACGCTCTGCCTCGTCTACCACAACACACTCTCCATCAACCCGCTGATGTTCAACAAGCTGCCCTATGACGCCGAGAAGGACTTCACGCTCATCACCAACCTCTACCTTCTGGTCGAGGCGCTGTTCGTGAACAGCGCGCTCAATGTCGGCACGGCCAACGAGCTCAAGGCCTATGCCCAGGCGCATCCGCGTGCGCTCAACTACGGCACGCTCGGTCCCGGCTCCAACCCGGAAATGTTCCTGAAGTGGATGAACCAGAAGTGGAACGTGGACATCGTCGGCATCCCCTATCGCGGCGGCGGGCCGATCGCGCAAGCGCTGGTCGCCGGCGAATTGCAGATCGCCAAGATGGGCCTCGGAAACTTTCTCGGCCTGTTGGGAACCGGCAAGATCAAGCCATTGGCGGTCGCCGCCGTCCGGCGTTCGCCGCTCGCGCCCGACGTGCCGACCCTTGCCGAGGCCGGCATCGATTTCCCGCCGTTCGGCTGGTGGGGCCTGGCGGCCCCGAAGGGCGTGCCGCAGCCGATCGTGGACCGGCTCAACGCCGAGTTCGTGAAGCTCTATCGCGAGCCGAAATTCACCGACTATCTCGAGAAGCAGGCGGTGCTGCCGGCACCGGGGACGCCTGCGGAGTTCGCCGCCTTCCTGAAGAAGGACCGCCAAGACGCCGAGCTACTCATCAACATCGCAAACCAGCCGCGCGAGGACTATAAGGCGGAGTAGTGAACCTGGGACAAATCCGCGCCTCAGGTTCACCCCCGTCGGAGACATTGCATGCGTCGTTTCGTGATTGCTGCCCTCGCCGTTGCGGTCCTGGCCGCGGGCACGCTCGTGATCGCACGCACCGCTCCGGTCAGTGACGAGCAGGCGGCAAAAGAAGCGCATCGTGCTTTCGTCGCAAATCTCGGCAAGCGCGACCAGAAGGCGATCGGCGCGGTTCTCGATCGGCGCTTCACCTGGACCGATGCCGAGGGCAGAACGCTCACACGGCGGGAGACACTCAAGGAGCTGCCTGCGCTTGCAGCTGCTAATGCGACCGGCGGTGACGTCCGGACGCACTTCTACGGGCGGATGTTCACCGTGCGGGGGAGCCACGACAACGCGCGTTTCCTGCAGGTATTCGTCAAGCGACGGCATGGCTGGAAAGCGTTCGCCCTGGTGGAGACGCCCGCCGCCGGCAACGGAGCGCCGGCGTCGGTCGAGCAGGCCGCGGGTGCCGGCGACTGCGACAATCCCTGCCGCACCGTGCCCTACCTGCCGAAGACGCAGATGGAGCAGGACATCCTCACTGCGTGGCAGAAGACCAAGATGCTCGAATGGAAGCCCGACGCAGCGCAATGGGCGAGCTTCATCGCGGACGAATTTCAGATCATCAACAACACCACGGTCCGCAACAAGGAGGAGCGCGTCGCCATCGCCAAGCGCCATCAGGATGCCGGCACCGGCACCCCGGGCGATCCCGTCACCTCCATGCGGATTTACGGCTTCGGTCCAAATTCGGCGCTCATGACGTCGCAGCACGCGCCCTATCGCGGCGGCAAGCCCTACAGCAACATGCGCGTCTGGGTGCTTCGCGACGGGCGCTGGCAACTCGCCCTGAGCCAGCAGGTGACGATCCAGTCAGCGGGGTCGCT